>Ga0207690_10002875_pt1 | contig 10373 bp, 8 predicted proteins | sample KBSC23metaG_FD_184315 | JGI IMG/M metagenome (GOLD analysis project Ga0207690, IMG submission 184315) | Corn rhizosphere microbial communities from Kellogg Biological Station, Michigan, USA - KBS C2-3 metaG (SPAdes) (version 2) | ecosystem: Host-associated > Plants > Roots > Rhizosphere > Soil ...
GGGCAGCGCGGCGGCGGCGACCGAGACGATCACCTACACCTATGACGCCAAGGGCCGGCTGGTGAAGGTCGAGCGCTCGGGCACCGTCAACAACGGCGTGGTGACCCAGTACATCCACGACAAGGCCGACAACCGCTCGAACGTGACGATGACCGGCTCGCCCAACAGCACGCCGCCGCCCTGAGCGCGGCGGCGCGAGGCGCCGGCGAACGACGTCCGCGGGGGCTGCGGGCATTCTCCTGCGAAAGAAACCGTGGACATGATCAAATCGACCCTTCGGACCCGGGCGCTGGCCTGCGCCCTTCTCGCCACCACCGCGCTCGCCGCCGCGCCGGCGGCCGCGCAGAATGTGACGCCCGTGTTCCGCAACCTCGACGGAAACGGCGTCGACCTCGCCCAGGGCGATTTCCTCAAGAGCTTTGCGGAAGGATCGATCGGCTCGGGCGAGGCGGAGCTCGCGCTGCTGCGCGGTCGGCGACGTCGGGCTGCGCGGGAGCAGCCAGTGGGACAATATGTTCCTGGTGGTGGCGAGCAGCGGCAACCGCGTCGTCCTTGGCAACCGGCAGGACATATTCCCGGCGGCGACGGCCCGGGGCGCGACGCTGACGACCTCCGACGGCGGCCTCACCTATCTCTATCGCAGCGCCGACGGCACGACGATCGAGTTCACCGACGGCGGCGCGAGCGGAAGCGCCACCACCAACATGTGCGACGGGTCGGGCACGCAGAGCGAATGCGACCTGGTGCCGACGACGATCACCTCGCCCGACGGCAAGACGGTCAGCCTGACCTACGATTTCTGGGACAATTGCAGCACCCAGCAGGCGCCCGACGACCCGCTCGACTGCACCCATTACTGGCGCGTCGCGAGCGTCTCGAACAGCTTCGGCTATTCGGTCTCGTTCAGCTATGCGGCGGCCGGCGGCTTCGCCCACGTCAACCCGCCCTCGGCCTTCTACCAGCGCACGGGCGCCGCCTTCACCAACAGCGTCGCCGGCGGCGGGACGCTGGCGAGCGTCTCCTATTCCTATCCCTCGAGCGGGGTGACCGACGTCACCGACACGGGCGGGCGGGTGTGGCGGGTGACGTCGAACGGCAGCGTCTACGCCATCCGCCGCCCGGGCGCCTCGGCGGACACGACGAGCGCGTCGGTGGACAGCGCCGGCCTGGTCAGCTCGGTGACCAACGAAGGCGTGACGACCAATTATTCCCGCTCCGTCTCCGGCACGACCGCGACGATGACGATCACGGATGCGGCGAGCCACACGACGACCGTGGTCTCGGACCTCGCCAAGGCCCGCCCGACCAGCGTCACCGACGCCAACGGCCACACCACCTCCTACCAATATGACAGCTATGCGCGCCTGACCCGCGTCACCGCGCCGGAGGGCAATTACGTCGCGACGACCTACGATTCGCGCGGCAACGTCACCCAGACCGACGCGGTGCCCAAGTCCGGCTCCGGCCTGTCGACGATCACCACCACCGCGAGCTACGACTCGACCTGCACCAACCCGGTGACGTGCAACCAGCCCAACAGCGTCACCGACGCGCGCGGCAACACCACCGACTACACCTACGATTCCACCCATGGCGGCGTCCTCACGGTCACCGCCCCGGCGCCGACCACCGGCGCGACGCGGCCGCAGACCCGCTACAGCTACACGCTGACCAACGGCGAATACCGGCTGACCGGAATCTCCGCCTGCCGCACGGGCTCCTCGTGCACCGGAACGTCGGACGAGGTAAAGGCGACGCTCGCCTGGGACTCGAACGGCAACCTCACCAGCAAGACTGTCGCGGCCGGCGACAACAGCCTCAGCGCGACGACTGCGATGACCTATGACGCGATCGGCAACCTGCTCACCGTCGACGGCCCGCTCTCCGGCAGTGCCGACACGACCCGCTACCGCTATGACGCGGCCCGCGAGCTGGTCGGGGTGGTGTCGCCGGATCCGGACGGCTCTGGAAGCCTCAAGAACCGCGCGGTACGCAACACCTATACGAACGGCCTTCTGACCAAGACCGAGCAGGGGACGGTGAACAGCCAGAGCGACACCGACTGGGCGGCGTTCACGAGTCTCCAGGAAGTCGACACCGGCTACGACGCCAATGCGCGGCCGGTGACGCAGAGCCTGGTATCGGGCGGCACGACCTATGCCCTGACGCAGACGAAATACGACCCGCTCGGGCGGCCCGTCTGCACGGCGGTGCGGATGAGCCCGAATTATTTCGGCTCCCCTCCGTCCGACGCCTGCGCTCTGGGCACGGAGCAGACCTCGCCGGTCGATTACGGCCCCGACCGCATCACCAGCACCGCCTACGACCCCATCGGGCGCGTCAGCAGCGTGACCAGCGCCTACGGCACCGCCGCTGCGAGCGTGGATGTCACCTACGACTACACCGCCAACGGCAAGGTGGCTTCGCTGACGGACGCGGAGAACAACAAGACGAGCTACGTCTATGACGGGTTCGACCGGCTCTACCAGACGCTCTTCCCGAGCACGACCAAGGGCGCCGGCACCAGCAACAGCTCGGATTACGAGCAGCTCGGCTACGACGCGGGCGGCAACGTCACGTCGCGCCGCCTGCGCGACGGGCACAGCGTCACGCTGAGCTACGATGCGCTGGGTCGCCTGATCGAGAAGGACGTACCGGCGGCCTCCTCGTCGGTCAGCGCCTACAGCGTCTTCTACGGCTACGACCTGACGGGCCAGATGACCTTCGCTAGGTTCGGCAGCACGACGGGCAGCGGGGTCTCGTTCGCCTACGACGCGCTGGGAAGGCGGATCACCGAGACCACGAATATGGACGGCACGGCGCGCAGCTGGAACTCGACATACGATCTGGCCGGCAACCGCACCCTGCTCACCGGCACGAACATCGGGAGTTATTATCAGTTCTTCACCTACGACGTGCTCGGCGAGCGCGCGACCATGGGCGGATCGGTCAACACCACCACCTGGTTCAGCTATGACGACCTGGGGCGGCGCACGAGCCTCGGGCAGGGTCTCGGCAGCGTAGCCGCCGGAACCGCATACGGCTATGACGCCGCAAGCCGGCCGACGAGCCTGTCGCACGACCTCGCCGGCACCTCCTACGACCTCAGCCTCGGCTTCGGCTACAATGCGGCGGGGCAGATCGCCAGCACCACGCGCTCCAACGACACCTACGCCTGGCAGCGCCATTACAATCTCAACCGCGGCTACACGGCCAACGGACTGAACCAGTATAGCGCCTCGGGCTCGGTGACGCCGACCTACGACGCGAACGGCAACCTCAGCTCGGACGGCTCCTCGACCTTCGCCTATGACGACGAGAACCATCTCGTCTCCGCCTCGGGCGCGGCGAGCGCCACCCTCGCCTACGACCCGCTGGGGCGGCTGTGGCAGGTCTCCTCGTCGGCCGGCACCTCCCGCTTCGTCTATGACGGCGACCGGCTGACGGCGGAGTTCGACACGTCGGGCAACGCCACCTATCGCTACGTCTTCGGTCCCGGGACCGACGAGCCGCTGACGATGCACACGCTGACCACCTCGCCGCGCTTCCTCAAGGCCGACGAGCGCGGCTCGATCCTCGCCATCCTCGACTCGAGCGGCAATGCGGTCGCGACCAACAGCTATGACGAGCACGGCATCCCCGGCTCCGGCTTCCAGGGCCGGTTCGGCTATACCGGCCAGGCGTGGATCCCCGAGCTCGGCCTGTGGTACTACAAGGCCCGCTTCTACTCGCCGACCATGGGACGGTTCATGCAGACCGATCCGATCGGGTACGGGGATGGGTTGAACTGGTATAATTATGTCGGGAGCGATCCGATCAATTTCATTGATCCCTGGGGATTAGAAACGATCACGGTGACGGGCTCCTATAATTGTCCGGTGGATACGCACCATGTGAAGGGCGTGGGTTGTGTTCAGGACGTCGATACTCACCAGTTAGTGCAGCGGTCGGCGGCGGCTTTCACGTACGATGGCGGCGTCTTCGGCGGAAGCAGCCCGCCGCCAAAGGTGAGCGATCAACCGGCTCCGGAACATTCGAAAAGCAAGGCCCGCCAATTGTGTGAAGCAATGGTGGACCATATGGGAGAAGATCCCGCGGAGATAGCGGCGTCAGTTGTGTCCGGCCTTATAGGAAACGAAGTTGGTCGCGTGGCCGGGGGAGGCACCCTAAAGCTATCTCAAGCCTTGGATACTGCGCGCGCAACCGAGGGCTCTCTCTTTATTGAGGGACGCTCCGCAATGCTCGGCGCACGCGCCGGCCGGGTCGCCGGATGGGTTGGCGCTCTTGTGGGTGCTGTTGCAGGGTACTATGCCGCAGAAGGGATAAAGAAGTACAAGGATCAGCTTAAGGAAAACGTATGCGGAAAACTCTAAAGCAAAGATGCGTATCTACCGTTAACTACTACGTGTCGCAGCTTTTTGTCGCTACGGCTTTTATCTTTGCACACGCACCGATCTCAGGTTGGCTGTTGTCGAAGACTGGTGACAGCTCGATTATAAAGTTTATCCTAATCACCGCCTACCTCGCAATGTGGGTAAATGTATATCTGACACTTCAGTACTACCGGGAAGCCATTCAACTGCGCGACACAAGTGTGCTCTGAGGCCGGCGCACGAGCCTCACCCGCCGCAACGGTCGTCGACCAGCTACACCTATGCGGGGCCGCAGCTCACGAACCAGTCGCACGGCCTTGCGAGCTCCGGCTATGACGTTGGCATCGACCTGTATGCCAGGACGCAAGGAGTTGTGAAAGGATTGGCTTTTGGAGAAGCTCTTGTGGACTGGGTTGACGTGCAGCTGTACTGTCATTGACATGGCTAGAAAGCTTATCAAGGCGGGTCAGGCGACTGCATTTTTGGTGACGCTGATATTGATGTACGTCTATGGATTGACGACTACTATCGCGACCATCGCCGTCGTCCTGCTTTGCTCGGTTCTCGCACTCGATCTGGCGTGTTCTGTTTACGACCGCCGATCAGGTGGGAGGGTGCGATAGTGCGAACTTCGGCCACCTGACCGGCGACGGCTCGTCCACGTGCGCCTATGACGACGCGAACCATCTCGTCTCCGGCCTCGGGGGCGGCGAGCGCCACCCTCGCCTACGACCCGCTGGGGCGGCTGTGGCAGGTCTCCTCGTCGGCCATCGCCAGGCGCAGAGCGACGGCACCACACGCTTCCTCTAGTCTCCTTCCTCCTCCCCGCCTTCCAGCTCGAGCTGGCCCATCCCGGCGAGCGCCGCGTCGATCGGGTCGAGGAGGCCGGCGGCCTTCAAGTCGTCGATGCCGGGGAGGTCGCGGCGGCTTTCGAGGCCGAAATGGGCGAGGAAGGCGGGGGTGGTGGCGTAGGTGAGCGGGCGGCCCGGGACCTCGCGGCGGCCGGCGGGGCGGACCCAGCCCGCCTCCATGAGGACGTCGAGCGTGCCCTTGGAGATCTGGACGCCGCGGATCGCCTCGATCTCGGCGCGGCTGACCGGCTCGTGATAGGCGATGATGGCGAGCGTCTCGACCGCGGCGCGCGACAGCCGCCGCGGCTCCTCGCGCTCGCGCCGCAGGATGTGCGCCATGTCCGGCGCGGTCTGGAAATGCCAGCGCCCGCCGCGCTCGACGAGGTTGACGCCCCGGCCGGCATAATCGTCGGCCAGCCGCGCGAGGCAGGCGGGGACGTCGACGCCGAGGCCGACATGCTCGGCGATGTCGCCGGCGCTCAAGGGCTCGGCGGCGGCGAACAGGGCCGCCTCGACCGCGCGGATGGCGTCGTCCGGCTCGATCATGCGGCGCGGATGTAGAGCGGCGCGAAGGGCGCCTTCTGGTCGAGCTCGAGCCGGCCCTTGCGGGCGAGCTCCAGCGTCGCGACGAACGAGGAGGCGAGCGCGGACTTGCGATATTCGCCGTCCTGCGTCTCGGGAAGGAAGCTCTCGAGGCGCGCCCAGTCGAGGCGGGCGCCGAGCAGCCGCTCGACGCGGAGGAGCGCCTCCTCCAGCGTCATCACCGGGCGGCGCGCGACGATGTGGACGGCGGGCTCGGTGCGCGCGCGGACCGCGCCGTAAGCCGCGATGAGGTCGTAGAGCTCGGCCTGCCAGGCGGCACGGCGGATCGTGCGCAGCCCCTCCGGCGCGCCGCGCAGGAAGACGTCGCGGCCGATCCGGTCGCGGGCGATCAGCCGCGCCCCCGCCTCGCGCATCGCCGAGAGGCGCTGGAGGCGGAGCTGAAGCCGCAGCGCGAGCTCCTCCGGGCTTGGATCGATCCCAGGGTCCTTGGGAAGGAGCAGGCACGACTTGAGGTAGGCGAGCCAGGCGGCCATGACGAGATAATCGGCGGCGATCTCAAGCTTGAGCTTCTTGGCGTCGGCGATGAAGGCGAGATATTGCTCGACCAAAGCCAGGATGGAGATCCTGGCGAGGTCGACCTTCTGCGACCGCGCGAGGGTCAGGAGCAGGTCGAGCGGACCCTCCCAGCCGTCGATGTCGAGCGTCAGCCGGTCCGCCTCGCGCACCTGCGGCGCGTCCTCGAACAGGGAATCGGCGGGCTCCATGGCGCAAGACTAAGCCGCGCCCGCACGGATGCGAAGAGGCGCGAAGGACGCGGCTGTGGATAAATGCTAGCGCTTCGGCGTCAGCCTGAGCAGCCGCCCGCCGGAGCCGCGCTCGCCGTCCTCCAGCACGTAGAGAGCGCCGTCCGGGCCTTCCGCCACGTCCCGCAGGCGCGCCCCAAAATCCCACATCTCCGCCTTGCGCGCGGTGGCGCCGGTGACGACGATGCGGATCAGGCCCTTGCCGGAGAGAGCGGCGATGAAGGCGTCGTCCTTCCATTGGGGGAACAGCTTGCCCGAATAAAAGGTCATGCCGCCCGGCGAGATGGCCGGGTTCCACCACAGCGCCGGGGCCTGGAGGTCGGGCCGCGTCGCGTGGCGGGGAATCGGCGTGCCGTCGTAATTGTCGCCCTGGCTGACCAGCGGCCAGCCGTAATTCCTGCCCGGCTCGATCAGGTTCAACTCGTCGCCGCCGCGCGGGCCCATCTCCTCCGACCACAGCCGTCCGTCCGGCGCGAAGGCGAGGCCGTAGGGGTTGCGGTGGCCCGTCGACCAGGTCTCCGACGGGGTGAGGTTCGGCGCGGGCACCGCCACCGAGCGGCCCGGCGCGCTCTTCGCGACTTCGGTGTTCTCAGGGGGATCGGTGACGGTCACGGTCGCGGCGCCGGTCTTGCCGGCCCACGGATTGCCGGCGGCGGGCTTGCCGTCGAGGGTGAGGCGCAGGATCTTGCCGAGCGGCTGGTTCGGGTCCTGCGCCGGCGTGAAGCGCTGCCGCTCGCCGGAGCTCAGGAACAGGGAGCGGCCGTCCGGGGAGAAGGCGATGATCGCGCCGAACTGGCCGCCGCGACCGCCCTGCGGGTCGCGCCACAGGACCTGGAGGCCTTCGAGGCGCAACGCATTGCCCGCGCCGGCGAGCTTCGCCCGGGCGAGGGCGAGGCCGCTGCCTTCGGCCTGCGGCTCCGCATAGGTGAGGTAGACCAGCCGGTCGGCGGCGAAACGGGGGGACAAAGCGACATCGAGCAACCCGCCCTGGCCGCGCGCCGCGACGGGCGGCACGCCCGCGACGTCGGACGGCGTCTGCCCCGCGCGCCACCATTTGATGCGACCGCCTTTTTCCGTGACCAATGCCGAACCGTCCGGAAGAAAGGCGATCGCGAAGGGATTGTCGAAGCGGCCGACCGGTTCGGCCTGGAACGGCGCGGAGGCGAGCGGCGTCCGCGGCTGGTCGCCGTCGCCGGCCTGGGCCGCGGCGGAGGGCGCCGAATCGCCGGCGCTGCAGCCGAGCAAGGCGAGGGCGGGGAGAAAGGCTGTACGAAGAGCGCGCATCGTCGGGTCCTGAAATGTGGGTCGAGCGGTAACGCCGCGCTAGCCGTTCAGAGCCCGAGATGCATGCGGAAGCTGTAGGTGAGGGCCACACCTCCCGACAGCTCGTCCCGCCGGCCATAGCGCCGGACCAGCGGCGACCGCCCCGCCTGGTCGATCAGCCGGTCGTAGCCGGCATAAGCGTAGACTCCCCATGGGCCGCCGAGCTTCTGGGTGATGCCTGAGGAGAGGCCGACCGCGTGGACGCCGGCGTGGGGCCTGTAGACGGGCAGGCCGGTCGCGATGGCGGCGGGCAAGGTCACGCCGAAATAGGCGCGCTGGTAGCGTCCGTCCGAAAGGCGCAGCCGCGGCCCGATCGAGAAGAGCGTCGTGTCGGCGCGGTTGCGCAGGATCGCGTCGGCGCTGAGGTCCAGCACCGCGCCCTTGTGGCCGCCGATGCCCTGCCGCCCCTCGGCCCGGATGCGGAAGGAATCGCCGAGCATCGCCTGCACGAATCCGCCCGCCTCGACGGTGAAGCCCACGCCGGGAACGCCCGCGGGGACGTCGCGCCCGCTGCGGCGGCTGAGCCTCAGCTGCACGGCCGGCCCGATGTCGATGCTGCTGTTCGAGCCGAGCAGGCCGATGCCGATTCCCTGGTCGGGCGCGCGGAAGCGCATCGGGCGGTCGGGGCGATCCAGGAGGAAGCGCGGGAGCGGGCTGATCTGCCGGTCGCGCGCGCCGGGATAGCGCGGGAGCGTCTGGATGCCCGCGCCGATGGTGACGATGCGGTCCCCGTCCCTCTGGTCTTGGGCGGCGGCGGGCGCCGCGGCCGTGGCGGCAAGGGTGACAGCGATCAGATATCCGGTCTTCATGGAGCCCCTGTGTCGATGCGCGGCCCGCGAAGGCAAGCCGTCCCACGCCCGTAACGATCCGGTCCCGGCATGGTTGCCGTAGCGGCCTCCCGCGATTCGCGCGCATGAGTCGGCAGCGGCCGATTCGGGACCCAATCGCGCGAAACCATTGTGTGAAGGGCGCACCTCGGCGATAAACGGAACCGCCATGACCCCTCAGCGTCTCGCCAGGCTGACCGAGCAGCAGCGCATCTGCCTGCGCCACGTCTATGCCCACAAGACGTCCAAGGAGATCGCGCCGCTGCTCGGGATCGAGCCGGGCTCGGTCGACCAGCATATCAAGGCGGCGATGCGGACGCTCGACGTCCCGGACCGGCGCACCGCCGCGCGGCTCCTCGCCGAGCACGAAGGGCTCACCGCGTCCCCTCCGCCGCCCCCTCACGTGCCGGTCCAGCCGTTGGTATACCAATCGCCGGACATTGCCCCGGCGGCCGATCCGGCGATGATGGGGCTGCCGATCGAGAGCGGGCCACAGCGGTTTACTGGGTTGTCCGGCCACACGATGCGGGAGGAGCAGGCAGGCTTCGCCTTCGTCAGGCCGGGAGGGGCTCCCACGCTTCCGCTCCCGATCGGCAACAACAGGCCGAGTGACCTGAGCTGGCTCATGAGGCTGGTCTGGATCGTGGCCATCGCCATCGGGGTGGCGGTAGCCTTCGGAGGACTGGTCTCGGGCGTGGAAGCCCTCGTTAGACTGACCAGGCACTAGGCCGACGACTGAATCACCGAAACGCTAATCCGCGGGCTGCGAGGCCGCGCGGAAAGGGAGACCTTATGCTCAAGCAACGTCAAGCAGCAGCCATGAAGGTTGCACAGAGCCTGTGGGCGGCCGAAGACGCCATCGACGCCGCGCTGGCACGCGCCGCGGAGTTCAACGGAACCCTGGTGACGGCCCGTGCGGAGGCCGATCTTTCCGCCGTGGTGGGACAGGACGCGTTCGAGGTCTCCGCCTCCGCTTTCGCGGCGCTGGCGCGGGCGCGCGCCGATATCGTCGAGGCGCACCGGCGGCTGAGCGAAACGCGCATCCAGGTCGGCCTCAGGACCGTTTCCGTCGGCGACGAGCCGCCCAAGCAGGTCACCGGCGAATCCGACCGGCACCTCAAGGCGGTCGCCTGACCAGCAGTCGCGCCCCCGCGTTGACGAGACGCGGCGGGCGTGGTCCGGAGGCCCATGCACTACACCAACCTTTATTTCGACGCTCTCCTCCTCGCTTCCTGCGGCTATGCCTGGGGGCGGGGAGGGCCGCCGGAAAGGATCGCTGCCGGGATACTCTTCGTCGGCGTCGTGCTTACGCACTTCGCCTATTCGGGCTGGTCGAGCCGATGGAGCACGGTCGAGAACGGCGTGTTCGCGGTCGACCTGCTCGTCCTGATCTCCTTCCTTGCATTGGCGCTGGTCGCTGAAAGGTTCTGGATCTTATGGATGACGGCGCTCCATTTGATTGGCACGATGGGACATTTGGTGAAGCTGGCCGATCCCACCTTGATCCCATGGGGCTACCGCTTCGCGATCGCGGCGACGAGCTACCCGATGTGCCTGCTGATCGCGTTCGGAACGTGGAAGCACCGCCAGCGGCTGGCTCGCTTCGGTGCCGACAGATCCTGGTCGAGCTTCTCCGTCCCTTCGGCCCCAAGG
>Ga0207690_10002878_pt1 | contig 10370 bp, 9 predicted proteins | sample KBSC23metaG_FD_184315 | JGI IMG/M metagenome (GOLD analysis project Ga0207690, IMG submission 184315) | Corn rhizosphere microbial communities from Kellogg Biological Station, Michigan, USA - KBS C2-3 metaG (SPAdes) (version 2) | ecosystem: Host-associated > Plants > Roots > Rhizosphere > Soil ...
CGGCGTATGGCGTCTGGTTCGTGCTGCGCGTGCTGCAGGGGCTGCTGCTGGTCGGGCTGTACGCGATCATCGAGAGCTGGCTGAACGCGTCGGCCGAGCCGGCGCATCGCAGCTCGGTGTTCGCGATCTACATGATGGTGAATCTCGGCGCCAGCGCCGCGGCGCAGCAGTTGCTGCGCATTCGCGGCGAGGGCTTCGTGCTGTTTTGCGTGGTGGCGATCCTGTTTTGCGCCGCCAGCCTGCCGGTGGTGGCGAGCCGTCAGCCGCAGCCGCACATTCGCTCGATGCCGCAGGTGCGGATCAGGCACCTGTTCCGGCTGGCGCCGACCGCGCTGGTCAGTGCGCTTTTTTCCGGACTGGTGCTCGGTGCGTTCTGGGGCCTGTTGCCACTGTATGCCGCGGCGCGCGGCCTGGGTGTCGGCGAAATCGGCACGTACATGAGTGTCGCCATTGCCGGCGGCGTGGTGTTGCAATGGCCGCTGGGCAGGTTTTCCGACCGCATCGATCGCCGTCTTGCGCTTTCGCTGATCAGTGCCGTCGCCGCGCTGGCGGCGCTCGCCAATTTGTTTCTGCCGAGCGCCGGAGGTGCCGCCGCGATGGTGGTGATATTCGCCTTCGGCGGCATGAGCTTCACCTTGTATCCGATTGCCGTGGCGCATCTGGTCGATTACGTGCACCGCGAGGAGCTTCTGTCGGCATCCAGCACGGTGCTGCTGGTCAACGGCGTCGGCTCGGCGGCCGGGCCGCTGTTGGCCGGCACGCTGATGAGCCTGCTGAGCCCGAAACTGCTGTTTGTCTGGTTCGCGGTTCTCGACGGAATGCTTGCCGCTTATGCGTTCTACCGCTTCATTCACCGCAAACGCGAAGTGACGCCGGACGACAATTTCGTGCCGATGGTGAACACGAGCCCGAGCTCGCTGGATCGGGATTCCGGCGGCGGTGTGAGCCGCTGACCGAACGGCGCCAGGTTCACTTGTCCGGTGTCTGGCACTCGTGCGTCGAGAACGCGCTCGACGCGCCGGTGGCCATTGATTTCGCTGTGCTAGGCTCATGCGATGGGGGCAATGCTGCATCGGATAAGCATCGGACGCACTCGCGAGGTGCGCGGGCCTGACGCACTGGAAGGAGGCGTCGTTGGCGTGATCGTGGTCGTCGTGATGGCGATCGCCATGGGGTTCGGTGTCCGGGTGATGTTCATGGCGCAGACTCTCGACGCGGTTTCCTTCGCGCGGGGTGCGCAGGTCAACGCCGTCGTCTATCGCGCGGAGCATGGCCGATGGCCAGCGCCGGGCAGCCAGGACATCGTCGGCGCGGATTCCCACGGCTCCTTCTTCAAGCGTCTGACGCTGGACGAAGGCGGGGTGATCACCGCGGAACTGGAGCTGGATCCGACTCGGGCCGGTGCAGCTGGGAGTGGTGTTCGCGTGCCGGACAGCCTGCGGGGGTTCCTGTCCTTCCGGCCCGAACTGCTCGGATCGAGGGACGCGCCGAGCATTTCGTTTCTGTGCGGTTATGCGAAACCGATCGCCGGGGTGGTCGAGACCGGCGCCGTGGATCTGACCAGCGTGCCCAGAGAATATCTCCCACCCTTTTGCCGGTGACTGCGAATGGATGCATTGAAGCTTGATGACCCGCGGGATTTCGTGACGCGCCAGTACGCGCACCTCGTCGCCAACGGCCTGGATGAGGCATCGGCGCGTGCACGGTTGCAGGAGGTTCTTGGCGCGGCGGCCGTGGAGTTTCTCGGCAGCAAGGGCACGGTGGATGGCGCGGCGCGTTCGGCCGATGCCGGCGCTGCCCACCGATTGATCGAGGCGGCGCTGCGTCTGGGCGGAAGCGCCGCCGACGTGCAAGCCGCGTTGATCCACTCGCTGGGCGAAGCCCGGCTGTTCGCACTCGACTGGTGGCGGCCGGTGCGGACGTTCCTGTTGTACGTGCTGTTCCTGCTGGGGTTGGCGGTGTTCATCGCGATGATCTACACGATCTTCGTGCTGCCAGCCTTCAGTCGGCTGGATCAGACCCTGGGTGTGTTCGGCGGTGCCGCGGGCTGGATCACGGCCAACGGCGCGATCCGCCTGTTTGCGCCGCTGGTCGTGATGGCGGTACTGCTGGCGATCCTCACGACGCGATGGTTTCGTATGCGCCAGCGCATGGTGAGGCTCGAACCGCTCGCCGGCCAACCCCGCTTTGGATGGCTGTATGGCGGCAGCGGAACCGCGTTTCAGGTGCTCCGGTGCCTGGAATTCGCCGCCGCGCTCAAGTCCGCCGGGGTGGCGGACGCGTCGGTGCTCGAACCCGCCTTGCAAGTAGCTGGTTGGCCCGCGGGCGCGCCGTTCCGGTCGGGTGCGAACCAACTCGGGGAAAAACTCGCGCAGGCCGAGCGCCTGGGCACGTTCGGCGCGGAACTGGAGTGGCAGCGCCGCCTGCACTGGTCCATGTGCCAGGCGCAACTCGAACTGTCGCGAGACCACTTGATCCTGTTCTCGCGCATGCTGTTCTACATCCTGATCGGCGTCATGGTCACGGTGCTTTACATCCCGATCTTTTCGGTCGCCAGCATGGTGGGAGTGCATTGAGGATGATACGTCAACGCGGATTCACGCTTATCGAACTGATGATCGTCGTGGCCATCATCGGTATCCTCGCGGCCATCGCGATACCGGCCTATCAGGGCTACATCATTCGCGCGCAGACCACGGAAGCCTTTTCGCTGGGCTCATTCGTGCAGCCGAAAATCGTCGACTACTACCGCCAGTTCGGCCACTTCCCCGCGGACAACCGGGCGACAGGCGTACCGTCGGCAGGGTCAATCATCGGCCACTACGTCGGCGCGGTGAACGTGGAGGACGGCGTCATCAACATCCGCTTCCGCGACAAGAACATCAACAGCGCCTTGCAGGGCCAGGTGTTGAGCCTGCGGCCGCTGGTGGTGAAGGGCAGCCCGCACAGCCCGATCGCCTGGGCCTGCGGCGACACCCCGGCACCCTCCGGGATGTCGGCCATCGGCACCGACCGTACGACCCTCAAGCCGATCTATCTGCCCTCGAGTTGCCGCGGTCCGTGAGGGATGCCCTGCATCCGGATCACGCCGAAATGGCCCGTCTTTCGGGGCGGGGTCAGGGGCGAAAAGCACTTAACTTAGGCGCAGAACCCCCCACATTTCGTCATTCCCGCGAGGCGCTCTTCAACAGCCGAACGGCTGGTCAAGCGGGAATCCAGCGCCTTTCGGCCAACAGCTACGCTGGATGACCAGCTTCGCTGTTGTGGAGCGCCTCCTGCTTTCACGGGAATGACGGCGCTAAGTTGAGTGCCATTCGGGGCAGGGGTCATTCCCCGCTTGACCAGTCCGGCCCGGCTCAGCGTACCGCCGCGAGCTGCGCCAGCTTGGCTACCGTGTTGATGTTGCGCGCGGTGCCGGCCTTGGCCGCGGGGATGACCAGGCGCGAGTCGGCCATGCCGTCGCCGTAGTGGACGTAGATCTCGCGCTTGCCGAGGGCAAGCTGCTCCTGTTTCCGGTGCTTGACATCGTCCAGCGCGTGGGTTGGCGGCGCGTCGTCGAGGAAGATCGCCACCACGCGATTGCCGGGCGCTTCCGGGAACGGGTTGTCAGCCAGCACCTGAACCATCTCGGCGGCGCTACGGATCAGCACGCTAACCGGTTTGCCGGCGTAGTCGTGCAGTGGTTGTTCCAGCTTTTTCCGCACCGCGGATTCGCCGAGCCTGCTGGTGAAGAGCACGTTGCCGCTGGCGATGTAGGTGCGCACGTCGGCGAAGCCGGCGGCTTCGCACATGGCCTTGAGCTCGCTCATCGGCAGCTTGCCGGTGCCGCCGACATTGACGGCGCGAAGCAGGGCGACGTAGTGGGTCATCGTGGCGTCCCTCCGGCGTGACGAGTGCTTCACTTTCGGGCACGGGCCGCACGGATTCAAGCCTTTGCCTTGCTATGCTCCACACGGCCAGACAATCCTGGGAAGCGGCGGTGTCGAGAGCGATGACGATCATGGCTGTGGCCGTGCTGGCGCTTGCGGGTGCCGGTACGGTTCGCGCCGACACCCGGGTGGAGGTAATCGGCAGCTATCCGGCCGGCGACGCGGCCACGCTCGGGCGCAACCAGAATTTTTATCTGCATCTTCGCTACACCAGCGACCGGCCCGTGCAGATCTGGGTGCGGCCGTACTTTGCCGGCGAGCCAGCCAACGCGGGTAGCAACCCGTCGCGGGTCTATCCGGCGGGCAGCGGCGAGGCGATGGGATGGTTCTTCCTGTTCGACCCCGGCGCGCAAGTCGACGAGGTGCGGATCAAGGCGGGGGACGGCACGATCGGTGGCACGCCCGTGGTGGCGACCTACCCGGTGTCGGTGACGGGTGGCGACGAGGCCGTTGAAGTATCGCCGGCGCCGGCGTGGGTCGGCACCCTCGGTGCAGCCGACCAGGCGGCCCAGCGCGCCGATGAGGAGCAGAGGATGAATACCCTGCCGAGCACGGGCGACGTCGCGTTGTTCAGCGGCTTCATGCTGACCATGTTCGGTTTGGGCCTGATCGGCTTCGCTGCGCCCGCGTGGGGCTTGTGGCGATGGCGCAGCCTCTGGCGCGGGGCGGCGGCGGTGCCGATGGCGTTCATGGTCTTCGTGGTGTTGCGCCTTGTCGTCGACACCGCGCGCGATCCCACCTCGCACAACCTGTGGCCGTTCGAGATCCTCATGTGGGGTGCGCTGAGCTGCGGCTGGATGCTGGTACTGGCGCTGGCGCGCAAGCTCTCCGGCGCGGGGCGGGCCTGACGGCGCGCGGTTCGAGCCGGAGACACGGGTTTAGAACAGGCACGCCCCGTGGCCCTGCCGGCGGACACTCATCGTTGCCGCATCAGATAATCCGCTACCGCCGCGAATGCCGGCAGCGTGGTCGGATCGTTGGCGGCGTTGCCGGTGACCGGGTGCGAGCTGAAGCGGGCGATGACCATGTCGGCGGCGGGGTCGATGTAGATGGCCTGTCCGTGCACGCCGCGCGCCATGAACGCGCCGTGGGTGTTGTGGGTGACCCACCACATGTCGCGATAGCTCCAGCCCTTGAGCAGAGAGTAACCGGCCTTGGCGAAGGCGGCCTTGTCGCCGCCGGCGCGGATGTCGTCGATGGCGGCCTGCGGCAGCAGGCGCTGACCGTTGATCACGCCGCCGTCGAGCAGCAACTGGCCGAGGCGGGCCATGTCGCGCAGGCCGGCGTTGAAACCGCCGCCGGCGAAGGGCGTGCCGATGGAGTCCACCGTGTAATAGGCATCCTGTTCCGCACCCATCCGGCTCCAGATGCGTTCGGACAACAGTTGTGCGACGGATTTTCCGCTGACCCGCGCGATGATCCAGCCCAGCGCGTCGCTGTTGATCGTCTTGTAGCCGAAGACTACGCCGTGCGCGCCTTCCTTGCGCACGGTTTCGAGGTATTCGTAGTAAGTGCGAGGGCCGGTATAGCTGGCGGGTTTGGGCAGCGGGTTGCCGGCCGCCGAATAGCGCCAGACTTCCGAATCGGGGTCGGCGTAGTTCTCGTCGTAGTGGAGCCCGGTGGTCATGTCGAGTACCTGCCGCACGGTGGCGTCGCCGAACGCGCTGTGGGCGAGTTCGGGTACGACGTCGCCGACTTTCGCGGAGGCGTCGAGCTTGCCTTCGGCCACCAGCATTTCGCCCAGCAGGCCGGTCAGCGATTTCGTTACCGACATCGCGCCGTGCTGGCCGGCGGCGTCGAGGCAGCCGGCGTAGCGCTCGTAGACCACCACGCCGTGGTGCAGCACGACGATGCCGTCGGTGTAGTTGGCCGCCAGCGATTGTTTCCACGTCATCGGCTTGCCGCCGCCCAGCGGGGTGAAGGTGACGGCGTCGATCGATGCGTCGAGGTTCCGCTTGAGCGGCACCGGCGCCCCCAGCCCGCGGCTGACGTTCACCGTCGGCATGAGCTGGCGGAAATGGCAGACCATCCAGCGCAGCTTGGGAAAGCTGAAATAGTCCTTGTCGGAGAAGCGGATGATCTTGTCCGCAGGCGGCGGCGAACCGATCATCCAGCCGAGCTTCACGGGATCGGACGCCTCGGCTGACAGCGGTGCGTTCTGCGGAGCCTGGGCCATCGCCGGCATCGCTGCCGCGCAGAAAGTGAAGGAAGATAGCGCGACCAGCGCAAGCTGGCGTGGCCACGCGAGAGTGTGGGGCCGCGACCGGGTGTCGGAATTCGAGGGCGACATGAGCGGGGCCTCCGGTGGAAAAGGTGACGGAGGAAGTTAAGCACACCTCCGAGGCTGGCAACCTGCAGGAGACCCGGGTGGAGCTTGCACAATGGATGCGCGGCTGCGCCATCGCCGGCTTGAAGATATTCTGGTGTTGCCGGCGATGGCATCGCGGGCGTGGCGTCGTGCGTACGGGCAGGCATCGCAGGGGCGGGATGTACGAGGTCGCCATTGCTTTCGTCGGGCTCGATGGGTGAACGTCCATCCTTTCGTTTGACTTGCCCGCATCCCCATCCGCAGGAGGCCCATCATGGATCCCGATTTCTGGCTGCAACGCTGGCGCGAAGGGCGCACCGGCTTTCATCAGGAGCGGCCGACGCCGCTGCTGGTCGAGCACTGGCCGGCGCTGGCGCTCGCGCCGGGCAGCCGGGTGCTGGTGCCGCTGGCCGGCAAGTCGCTGGATCTGCTGTGGCTGGCGGCGCAGGGGTATCGCGTACTGGGGGTGGAGTTGTCGCCGCTGGCGGTGACGCAGTTCTTTGACGAGCACGAGCTGTCGCCGCAGGTGTCCGAGTCGCCTTATGGTCGCCATTACCGTGCCGGCGACGTCGAGCTGATCTGCGGCAACGTGTTCGGCCTCGATGCGCAGGCCCTGGCCGACTGCGCCGCGGTGTACGACCGCGCCGCGCTGATTGCCTTGCCGCCGGAGCTGCGTCGCCGCTATGTGCGCGAAGTGCAGGCGCAACTTCCCGCCGGCTGCCGCGGCTTGCTGATCTCGATGGAGTATCCGCGGCACGAGAAGCAGGGCCCGCCGTTTGCGGTGCCTGAAGCCGAAGTGCGCGCGTTGTACGGCCGCGACTGGGAGGTGGCGACGCTGGAGCGTCGCGACATTCTCGCGCAGCAACCCGGCTTCGTCGCCGAAGGGGTGAGCGCGCTGGAGACGGTGGTGTACCGGTTGACGCGCAAGGCCTGAGACCCGGCTGTGGGCGAGCCGGTTGCTGGCGGCGTGACGCCCGGTTTCGGCTCCCTCGCGTACATTCCCGCCACCATCGCCACTATCCGCGCGGATCTGTTGTGCGTGGGGGCGGGCGTCGATGGTCGGCCTCGGCGCGCGCCATGTAGCGGGCGGCCAGCTGCAGATCGGGTGGCGTTGCGGTGTAGCCCGAGCGGCAGTAGTTCGCGCCAAGCGCCGCCCTGCCATCGGGCGCGCCGCGTGCACATGACATCTGGCACGCTGTCGCGCCGGCATGCGGCGATAGACTCGCCCGGCAAGCCGTCGACTCTTGCCGGGAGGAACTGCGCATGTCGCCCCGAATCGCTTTGTCCGGGCTGGCGTTCGGGGTGTTCGCCGGCGCCGTCGTTGCCACCACCATGCCGCCTGCCATGCTGGCCTCGGCGCGCGCCTGGTTTGCCGAAGCCAATCAGCAGTGCCGGGTCGATCACGGGCAGCTGTGGGGCAAGAGCTTGTGCGGGCCGGTGCTGCTGGTGGTTCCTGCTACGCGGCAAGTGATTGCCAGCCAGGCCGATGCGCAAGGCGAGCTGCATGCCGAGGATGGTGTCCACGTCGGTCGACTGCCCGCGCAGGAGAACCTCGCCAACACCGCGCTCGACTGGGCCGGTGTGCGCTGGAGCGAGATGCTCTGGCCGCTGCCCGACGATGCGTCCCGGCGGCGCACCCTGATGGCGCACGAGTCGTTCCATCGCATCCAGCAGAGTCTTGGCCTGCCCGCCGCGATGGGCGACAACGCGCACCTGGATACGCTGGATGGTCGCTACACCATGCAACTGGAATGGCGCGCGCTGGATGCGGCGCTGTCGGCCCGATCCGACGCCGATCGGCGCACTTGCGTTGCCGATGCGCTGGCCTTTCGTGCCGCGCGCTACCGGCATTTTCCCGCGGCGCAAGCGGCCGAGGCCGCGCTCGAACGCAACGAAGGCCTGGCCGAGTACACCGGCGTGATGGTGGGCAACGACACGCCGGCCGCGCGGCAGGCGATGGCGCAGGAGGATCTGGCCGGGCATGTCGGCGACGCCAGCTTCGTGCGTTCGTTTGCCTACGCCACGGGGCCGGCGTACGGGTTGTTGCTGGATCGCTACCGCCCGGGCTGGCGCCGCGAGATCGTGCACGGCGGTTCACCGGCGTCGCTGCTGGCATCGGCGCTGCAGATCGACATGACGGCTGCGCCGGACATCCGGCAGCGGGCCGCCCGCTATGACGGCGCCGCGCTGCTGGCCAGCGAGCACGAGCGTGCCGCCGCGCAGGCGAAGCGGGTTGCCGCCTACACCGCCCAACTCGTTGCTGGCCCGGTGCTGCAACTGCCGCTCAAGCACATGAAACTGCAGTTCGACCCGAGGAACCTGCTGCCGCTGGGCGATGCCGGCACGGTCTATCCGACCATGCACGTCAGCGACGACTGGGGCCGCATCGACGTGGACGGCGGTGTGTTGCTGGCCAGTGACTGGTCACGCCTGTCGGTGGCGGTGCCACCGGGTGGGCTGGATGGCCATGCGTTGCATGGCAAAGGCTGGATCCTGAAGCTGGCACCGGGCTGGCAAGCCGTGCCGGGCGTGCGCCGTGGCGACTGGACGGTGCGTCGGATTGCCGACCAACCGCAGGCCGACCAGCCGGGGTAGGAGGCATGGCGGGAGTCGTGGTTGACCGGCTCGGCGCTTCGATGCCGCCGCTTCCGGGTTGCGCCCGGTTGCGCATCGCCGGGTCGAGCCGACGCCATCCGAATAGGACTAGACTGGCCTCGGCAAACGTTCCCGCCCCTTGGGCGTGGAGGGTTTCGGCGTGGTGACCTGGACGTACGCGGCAATCCTGGCATGGTTTCTTGCCATGCCTGCCACGGTCGTGCCGGTCACGCCGACCGTGTCGCCGATGCCGCGTCCGGAGCAGGTGATGGCGGTGCCGCCGGCGTTGCGCGCGCAGCTGCTGCGGCAAGTCGTTGGCGCCGGCGGTTCAAGAAGGGTGCGGCTGGATCGGCTGATGGACTTCCTGTTCCAGAAGTCGGGCCTGAACATGCAGTACGCGGCCGACGCCACCTTGACGGTCGAGCAGGCGTACCGCCTGCGCAAGGCCAACTGCCTCACCTTCACCCTGCTGACCGTGGCGCTGGCGCACGAAGCCGGCCTGCCGGCCCATGCCCAGGAGTTCGACGACGTCGTGGCCTGGCGCGGGGGGGACAACATCGTCTACCGGTTCAACCACGTCAACGCGGGCATCGCGATCGGCAGCTCGCGCTACACCGTGGACGTGGCGCGGGATTCGGTCATCGTACGCCACCCGCCCAGGTCGATTTCCGATCAGCAGTTGCTGGCGCTCTATTACAACAACCGCGCCGCCGAGCTGATTGCCGAGGCGTCGCCCGCCGCCGCCGCGCCGTACATGGCGATGGCGCTGCAACTGGCCCCGCGCTATGCCAGCGGCTGGGCCAACGCCGGTGTGCTGCAGTTGCGCCAGGGCGATCCGCACGCGGCCGAGCGCGACTACCTGAAGGCGCTGGCGCTCGATTCGGCGCACGCCGGTGCGCTTTTCAACCTGGTGACGCTGTACCGGAACAACGGCGACGAGGCGCGCCTCGCCATCTACCAGCGGCGTCTCGAAAAAGTGCAGATGAAGGATCCCTATTTCCAGTTTCTGCGGGCCGTGGACGACGAGGAGCAGGGCGATTACGCCGGTGCCGTGCAGCACTACCGGCGGGCCATCCGCCTGTATCGCGATGACCCGCGTTTCTACTTCGGGCTGGCCCGCGTCTACCAGCAGCTGGGCGAGGGGCGCCACGCGCAGAAAGCCATGCGCCGTGCCGACGCGCTCAGCCGCAACGACGCCGGCGGTGCGAATCGCGGAGCGGCGTCCGGTTCGCGGGATTGACGGCATCCGATCCGCGAGTGAACGGTTCGGGCGAGCGCGGCGTGAAGGCGCTGGTGCGGCCGGCGGGCACTCCTTCGGCCGATCGGGATGAATTTTCGTCGCATCCTGTATTTTCACCATAAAAGGTGAAAAGATAGGCGACATGAGCCTGCACCTGACCAGCCGCCAGTCCAACATCCTCGAGTTCATCCGGGCGCGGGTGGCGCGGGACGGGCAGCCACCCACGCTGGAGGAGATCGGCCAGGCGATGGGCCTGCCCAACGTCAGCGCGGTGCTGAAGCACGTGCGTTCGCTGGAG
>Ga0207690_10002887_pt1 | contig 10351 bp, 10 predicted proteins | sample KBSC23metaG_FD_184315 | JGI IMG/M metagenome (GOLD analysis project Ga0207690, IMG submission 184315) | Corn rhizosphere microbial communities from Kellogg Biological Station, Michigan, USA - KBS C2-3 metaG (SPAdes) (version 2) | ecosystem: Host-associated > Plants > Roots > Rhizosphere > Soil ...
CATGACGTGCGGTCGTGGCGGAACTGGTAGACGCGCAGCGTTGAGGTCGCTGTGGCCGAAAGGCCGTGGAAGTTCGAGTCTTCTCGACCGCACCAGCACTCCCGGCCGGCATGCCGGGGACATGCTGGACCTCGTACTCAAAATCCCGGAATTTGCGTGACTTAGGGCGCTGCCGGAGCGAGCGCGGCAGACGCCATCTGCGGCTGCGGTGTCGCCTTGATCGATCCGAGGCGGACGATCGACTTGTCCGGCGTGACCTGAAGATTGACCCCGAGCTCTCGCTGGATTTTGGCCGCGGTCGCCGACTGGCTGTCGACCCGGATCGTGTATGAGCCGTAGGCGACGCGATCGAACAGGAAGAATCCGTCGAAATCGGTGCGGGTTTTGGCGACCGCCTTGCCGGCGGAGTCAACGAGCTCGAGATCGACGCCCTCGAAGCCCAAACCACCGCTCTTGACCAGCGAGCCTTCGATATCGCCGCCGCCGACAAGCCCGATCTGGACCTCGGCCGGAACGCCGGGGCGCGGGACGACGACCTGCAGCGCCTTTTTCGGCACAAGCATGGGATCGGCAAGGCTGGTTTCGTCGAGGCCCACGGTGATCGGCTGGAACGGAGAGAGGCCGCCGACGATCACCGATCCCTGGCCGTCGGTGGGACGCTCCGCCTGCCTCATTCCGGTGGTGACGAGGGCGCCTTTCTCGAGCGGCTCGTTGGCATCGCGCACGCCATTATCGTTGAGATCGCGATAGACGACCGCGTGCACTTCGCCGGCCTGGGCGAGCGGCTGCCGCGACAGGCTGAAGCCATGCTGCGGGTCGAGCGAGAAGTTAAGATTGAGGCCGAATGCCACGGACCCGTCCGAAGCCGCCTCGCCGGTCAGTGCGACCGCCATCGTGCTGAACCGGCGGATGTGGGACATCCTGGCCCGCGCGCGATGCTCGAGCGCGTCGTAAACGAGATCGCCCTCCCAATCGACATTGTCGCTCGCCGACCAATATGCGTCGATCTCCGCCGAGCGGAATCTTGAGGAGGGGGCGAAATCGAAGCTGCCGGTCCCGCGCAGGCGAATATCATGAATTCGGCCGCTGCCGATCAGGTTCATGGTGAGCTGGGTCGCCGCGGATTGACCGGGCGTGGATTGCCGGCGGTATTGAAGCTCCGAGCCAAGATCGAACCGGTCGAGCTGCGCTGAAAGCCGCGCCGCCGCGTCGACTTCCCGAGTGCCATTCGGGCGCTCGGTGAGGTGCACGTCCGCGTGCGCGGGAAGGACGATGCGCCCCGCCTTGAAGGGCGTGTCGAGCGCGAGGCTGTAGTCGTGCAGCGTCTCGAGTGTCGTCAATCCCTGCAAATGAAAATCGTTCGCGATAAGGGCTTGCGCGTTGACGTTCACAGGTCCGATCTTGCCGAGAATCTGCGCGCGGGCGGCGGTTCCACCGTTGGATTCGCGCGAGGCCCCCGCTTCGATCAGGGCAAGCCCCACCGAGCGACGCACCGAGCCCTCGACAAAGGTCACCCGCTGGTCGCCAATCAGCATCATGCGCGCGAGCGCGGCCACCGACGTTCGATCGTCGAGGCCGTGTTCGAGTGCCAGCGTTGCCTGCGCCTTGGGCAATTCGCTGGAATCCGGAGGTTTTTCGAGGCCGACCATGTCGCGGCCGGGCTCGTTCACGCCCGCCCAGTACCAGGTCTTGCCGGGCGGCGCGTTGTCCTGGCCGACATTGACCAGTTCTTCGCGCGTTCGGATTTGCCCCTGGGGACCGTAAAGAACGATCCTGATCCGGTTTTCCCCGTAGAGGAGTTGCACGTTATCAAAGGCATAGCGCTGATCGGATGTCGGCTTGGCGAAGGCCAGCAACTCGTCGTTGCGATACAGCTCGGCTTCCCATCCGCTTGGAAGATCGCCTTCGAACCGGCTTTGGTCGAACGCGGTCTGGGCCGTCAACGGACGGTTGGTGATCACCGCGCCCCGGCCGAAGGCCAACGAGCCGGTCAACTTATCGTCGTAACCCTCAACATCCCCGAACCCAAAGTGCGTCGCCTTCGCTGGACCGAGCAGGCCTCCGTCGGGGTCCGAGCGATAGGCGCGCAGGCGCAAGGCCGTCGGAAGTCCGTGCTGGTTCGTCGTGATCTGCGCATCGTAGGACAAATGGGCGATCTCGCCCGCGGCATAGACCGATGACTGGCGATCGACCCGCACGCCGTCGCTGGCGCGGTAGGTGACGCCGGCACTGACGACGAAATCGAGGGCCGGGGCGCGCCACATCCGGTAGGGGATGCGCACCTGGGGCAGGCCCGACAGGTCGAATTTCGCGGGCTTGATTTGAGCCGCCCGCGCTTCACGCTCCATCGCGAGCTCAACCGGGAGCTTCGTATCCGACTTGAGGAGTAGCGCCGAGCCGGCCGTCATCGGAGTCACGCCGATCCCGAACCAGCGCGCCAGCGCGCTCGTCTGGACGCACCAGCCGTCGGGGGTTTCGCGGATGGTCCCCGGCGCGATCGGCTCGCTCTTCGTCGCGTAACTCGCGGCTCCGGCGCCGTAATCGATTGTAATCCTGTTGGATTCCTTGAACGCCCAGCCGCTCGCCTTCTTGGCCGACAAATCGATGTGCATCGGCACGTCGAGCGCCGTCAAAAAGTCGCCTAAGACGACACACGTGCCTTCGGGCGTGTTGTAGGCGCGCACGCCGTCGCCGAGACGGTATTGGTGGATATCGACATCGAGGAGGAACTGGTCGTCGGGATTGGCGGTCCAGGCCGCCGCGCTCGGGGCGGGCGCCGATGCGCCGACGCTGCCGGCGGAGAGCACCAGCAGCAACAGCGCTTTGCGCAGCCACGCGATCCGGCCGGCGGACACGGGTTAGGACCTTTCAGCCTCGCCCTGGCTTACCGAAGGACCGCCTGCGTTTCGGCGAGCTTCTGAATGCCGTCGCGCGATGTCTCGAGATATTGCACGGTGACCGGTCCCGCGACTTCGCCCGTGTAGCTGCCGTCGAGCGGGATCGCGACATGGCGCGAGCCGATTTCGGTATAGACGGCAACGCCCTTTTGGACCGCGATCGGATCCTTGACGCCGGCCTTCAGCACCCGGACCTCACCGAAGGTCGAACGCTCGCCGGAGCGGCTAAGGTTGAGAGAAATCAAAGACCTACCGTCCTTCTTCTCGAGCTCGACGTTGGAGATCGCGGCTTTGGCCTCGAGGTTGCCGAGGCGGACGATCACCGGGATCGTGACGCCGTAGACGGGGATCAGCTGAAAGCTGAGGCCGCTCCCCGCGGAGGGCGCGTCCTTGGCGACCGGAATCGGCTGCGGAATGGCGCGGAACAGCAGGTGGACTCGATATTCGCCGTCCGGAAGGCCCTGCGGCGGCCGGGCGGCGATACGGATGCTCTGCGGCTGATGCGGCGCCAGGGTGACCCGGCGCGGCGCATAAACGATCATGTCGGCGGCCGCCTTCTCCTCGGCATTGGGATCGGCGACGTCGACGAGCGTGCCCTCCGGAGTCATCCGGCGGAATTCGACGGAGATGCGATAGGTGGCGGGCTCGTCACCGATATTGTTGAGGATGATCTCAGTGCCATGCCGGCCGTCGAGCACGACCCGCGTTGGAGCGACGAGCAAATCGCCCACACCGGCAGTCGCCGGTCCCGGCAATCCCGCGATCATTGCGGCCGCGAGCGCGAGCGGCGCGATCTTCCTGGTCAAAGCAAACATCCGGCGATCCCCCATCTTGCTTCCTTCGGAAGCGATCGCTTTCGTCTTTGCTCTGGAATGGTTGATTTTCGGTCAACCATGATTGGAAATTCGCCCTGAGAAGGGGCTTGGATCACTGATAATCGACAGTGACGTTCAAAATGCCCGAGTAATTGCCGTCCGCGGTGGTCGAGTTGAGCGTCAGCGTGCCCCCGATGTTGAAGTCGACGCCCTTGGTTCCCGAGTTCGGGAGGGCGATCGTTGCCGGAGCGTCCACCGTCAGCACGAGCGTCTGGCTGGAGTCCGCCTGGTTCACGAGCGTGACGTTTGGCGCGGTGACCTTCACCGTCTGGTTGTTGGTGCCACTCACCGTGAACTGAGCGACTTGCGGTGCTCCCGTGCAGGTGACGTTCGCGTTGCACGTGAACGTGCCGGTCTTTGAAATCCCGACCACGGCATTCGACCAGGTGCCCGGTTGCAGAGTGAAGGTGCCGAGATCGAGACCCTGGACCGCGGTCAACGTCAGCGGCTTCACCACGGAAGCCTTGACCGTGACGGTTTGCGAGACGGCGTGCGCCGGCACGGCCATGCCGGCCGTGGAGAGGAGCAGCAGTATTTGTCGAACGTTCCGGGTCATCTCTCGAGCTTTCGGCTGCTAAGGAGCAACGCAGCTCTTTCGACCAAAATGGTTGATTTTCGGTCAACCATGGCTGTTCAATGCACAAAAAAGAGGCCGCCAGCAGTGCCGACGGCCCCTCGTTCAGCAGCGCCGCGAGGCGCGGCCGGGATACGCTTACTGGTAGTCGACCTGGACGGCGAAGTCGCCGGCGTAAACGCCGTCGGCCTCACCCGCCGGGATCGTCAGCTTGCCGCCGACGCCGAACGCCGCGTTGCCGCTGGCATCCGTCGCAAGCGAGGCAGGCAGGTCGCCCGTCAGGTCAACGGTCATGCTCGCGCCCGGACCCGTCAGCGTGACGCTCGGATCCACGGTCAGCTGCAGGTTCTGGCTCGGCGTTCCCGTCACCGTGAACTGCGCCGCGCCGACGGTGGTGCCCGAACAGGTCACCGTGGCCGGGCAGGGCAGGCGGGTGCCGGCCGAGGTGACTTCGATCACCTCGCCGTTGAACGGACCGACGATCGTTCCGAAGTCGAGATCGGCACCGGCAACCTTGGTCAGGGTGAGCGGCGACACGATGTTGACGGTCGCATGGCCCTGTGCCTGGTTCGAGGTCGCGGCCAGAGCCGGATTGCTGAGAGCCAGCGCGGCGAGCGCACCGGCGGAGATCAGAAGCTTATTCATTTGCAATTTTCCCCACTGGTCTAAGATCCGGCTGCCCGACCGTGGTTCGGTCACCCGTGGCGCCGCTATTAACCCTAGCCGCTTACGGCTTCCCTCAAGGGAATGGTTAATCCGGACTTAGTTATTCAGCCGAAACGGCTGCGATCCTCACCCGCGCGCGTTCATGGATATTCGATCGTGATCGGCAGGTCTCCGCGATAGTCTCCGTCCGCATCGCCGGTGACGGTTACCCGGCCCCCGAAGTGGAACGTCAGGTTCCCGGCCGAATCGAGACGCGGAAGAGAGGGGAGATCGCTGGTCACGTCATCGACCGTGATCCGGCCATCGCCGCTCGTCGAATAGAGATCGATTCGACGGGGCAGTTCCACCCTCACGACCTTGCCCGATTCGCCGTGAATCAACGCCGACCCCACCATCGCTCTTGGGCTGATCATTCCCACCGCACCTTGGGCAGCGGTCGAACCGTCGGGGCGAACCAAAGCGGCGCCCTGACCGGAGCCGCCGACGATCAGCCGGTCGAAATCCAGGTTGGTTTGAATCTGGAGCTCAAGGCCCGCGTCCTCGCTCGATTGGGTGAGTGCGGTTGTGGGTTTGTCGCACAGGCGACACTGACCAAGCGCCGGCGATGCCGCCGCCAGAGTGGCCGCCGCCAGGGCCATCGGAAGGAGCTTCAGTGCGCCCATGCCTATGCCCGTATCGCGGACAGGCTAAAACAGGGTTAATCCAGGGCTAACGTTCGGACCGGCAGCGCTGGGCCGCGAACTGCAATCGAACAAGGAACGCCCAAGCTGCCCGCCTATTGTCGCGCGATGCGCACCTTTCTATCCAATCCGACTGAATGGCCCGTGCGCGCTCTAACCCTCCCCGGAATTCGAGACTGATGAGCGTCCTCAAGGCGCTCGCCTATGCGGCGTTGCTCGGCCTCCTCGCGCTGGTCGTCGCGGTCGCGGTCGCGAGCGCCTATTTGCCGAGCTACTCCCAGCTGACCAAGCGTTCGGATCTCGGCCAGATGATTCGGGTGCGCGCCGCGAACGGGCAGGTGCTGGTGGAAATGGGCCCGAGCTTCGGCCGCTGGCTTACGTACGACCAGATCCCGCCCGAGATGCGGGCGGCGATGATTTCGACCGAGGACCGGCGCTTCCGCAGCCATATTGGCGTCGATCCGATCGGGATCGCTCGGGCCGTCGGCTCCGCGGTGCTCAAGAATCACCGGGTCAGCGCGACGTCGACGATTACGCAGCAGCTCGCGCGCAACATCTTCCTCACCAACAACCGGAACGTGCTGAGGAAGGTGAAGGAAGCGATCCTCGCGCTCGCGCTCGAGCGCAAGTTCAGCAAGGACCAGATTCTCGAACTCTACCTCAATCGCGTCTATTTCGGCGGCGGCGCCTACGGAATCGATGCCGCGTCGCGCAAATTCTTCGGCCACGGCGCGGATCATCTGAGCCTGGGCGAGGCGGCGATCATCGCCGGCCTGGTCAAGGCGCCGTCGAATTATTCCCCGACGGCCGACGTGGAGGCGGCGCGCAACCGGTCGGGAGTCGTGCTCCAGACCATGGCGCGCAACGGCTTCATCTCGCCTGAAGAGGCGGCCGCTGTCGACCCGGCGAAAATCCGAATCGAGCAAACGACGAGCAACAACAGCGTCCGCTACTTCACCGATTGGGCGCTGCCGCAGCTCGACACGCTGATCGATCAGACGACCGACCCGATCGACGTCTGGACCACGCTCGACCCGGGAATGCAGGTCGCAGCCGACAAGGCGATCCGCGCCAATGCCCCCGACGGCGCCCAGGGCGCGCTGGTGGCGATCGATCGTGACGGGGCGGTTCGGGCGATGGTGGGCGGCAAGGACTATGTCTCCTCCATCTACAACCGAGCGACGCAGGCGGAGCGGCAGCCCGGGTCCGCGTTCAAGCTGTTCGTCTATCTGTCGGCGCTCGAATCGGGGATGAAGCCGACCGATACGATCGTCGACGAGCCGGTGAGCATCGGCGGCTGGAGCCCGCGCAACGCCAACCGCACCAATCTCGGGCCGGTGTCGTTGCGCGAGGCCTTCTCGCGGTCGATCAACACGATCAGCGCCAAGATCGGCGCCCAGCTCGGCTTTTCGACGATCGCCGACATGGCTCGCCGGTTCGGAATCACGAGCCCGATCTCCACTTTCCCGTCGATGGTCCTGGGAACCAGCGACGTCCGGCTGATCGACATGACCCAGGCCTTCGCCTCGGTCCAGAACAAGGGGGTCGCGGTTACGCCCTATGCGATCCGCCGCGTCGTCACGGCGGACGGCCGCTTGCTCTATCAACACGACAATGGCGAGGACCGGGTGCTGGTCGCGCCGTGGGTCGCGGCGGAGATGACCGATCTTCTGCAATCGGCGGTGCTGTCGGGCACGGGCCGCGCGGCGCAGATCGGGAGGCCGGTGGCGGGCAAGACGGGAACGACGCAATCCAACAAGGACGGCTGGTTCATCGGCTTTTCGAGCGGGCTCACCACCGGCGTATGGATGGGCCGCGACGATGCGCGCACGGTTCCCGGGCTCCAGGGCGGCACCGCTCCAGCCCGCGCGTTCCACGACTTCATGATCGTTGCGGTCGCGAATCGGCCGGTCGAGCAATTCGAGACGCAGGTCCCGATGCCCGACTGGCAGCTCACCCCGGAAGAGGAAATCTACGGCGACGAGGCGATCGATGCCAACAGCATGACGCCGATGGTCGACGAGAATGGCATGCCGCTCGGCACGCCGATGCCGCAGGAGCCGGGCTATCCGCAGCAGCAGCCGATGGTGCGTCCGGACGGGACGGGCGAGCCGACCCAGCAGGAGCTCGACCAGGCCTTCCCGCCGCCGCAACAGCCGGAGATCCGGACACCCCCCGGCTATCCTCAGCAGCAGCAACAGCCGCCGCCGCGTCGTGCGCCGCCGCGTCAGCCGCCCCTCAGCTCAACCCCCACGCCCCAGGACCCGCAGCCGCGGCCCGACGCGGCGTAGCTCCGCCTTCGCCTGAGCGAGGCCCGGGCCGAACAGCCGCGCCTCGAGCGCCTTGAACTCCGGCCCATGGTGCAGGTGGACGAGGTGCGCGACCTCGTGGGCGACCACGTAGCGCCGCACTTCGGGCGAGGCCAGAATCAGCCGCCAAGAAAGTCGGATCCGCCCCTGTGACGAGCAGCTCCCCCATCGCGTTCCGGCATCGCCGACGGTGACGGAGCACGGCTTCACTCCCGCCAGCGCTGCATATTCCGCGGTGTCCTTCGACATGGCCTCCAGCGCGAGGTTTTTGAGGAAGCGTTCGACGCGCCTCGCGAGACCTGACTCAGGCCCGCCGCAGCGAAGTTGACCCTCGGCAAGGAGAGGCGTGCGGGGAAGATGCTCCGACCACACAATCAGGGTCTCCACCCCGCCAATCGGGATCGTTGCACCGGGGACGAACGGTTCAGGCGCCTGGGCGTGGGCAAGCTGCATCTCGATCCAGTCGCGCTGGTCCAGGGCCCAGGCGAGCGCGGAGCGCCGGCTCGTCCGCAACGGGCAGGTGAGCCTCAGTACGCCAGTCGCTTCGTCGAAGCGCAGGCGCAAGCGCCGTGCGGACTTCATCGGGCGGATGTCGATCGGAACGGGGAGCGCGGCCTCTAGGGCGGCTTCAGAGCGGCCGCTCGACCACATGATATTCGAGCTCCCCCGCATCCTCCTCGCTCACCGTCCAGCCGCGCGTGGACTGCCCCGCTTCGTGCACCGTCTCGCGGCTCCCGGAGACCAAATAGTGCCACTTCGGAAGCGGCTTGCCGGCGGCGCGCAGGCGGTACGCGCAGGTGTCCGGAAGCCAGTCGAGCTCATCCAGGTTGGACTTGTCGAGCCTGACGCAATCCGAGACGCGCTGCATGCGGTGCTTGTAGTCGAGGCACTGGCCGTTGCGCCGGTCGAGCAGCTTGCACGCGACGTTCGTCGCATAGAGCAGCCCCGTCTCCTCGTCCTCGAGCTTGTGGACGCAGCAACGCCCGCACCCGTCGCACAGAGCCTCCCATTCGCCGCGATTGAGCGAGGCGATCGGTTTCTCCCAAAATGGCGTGCGGCCGTTCATGACAAGTCGAGCCTTGCTCTGCTAACGAAGCCCGATCAAGCGGGGAATCCAAAGGGCTAAGTGCATGAAGTGCTTGAATATCGCTTTCGCGGCAACAGCATTGGCGCTGATCGCCGCGCCGACGTGGGCACAAGACATCGGGACCGGTTCATTTGGCGATCAGTTCGTCGATGCCGTCCAGAAGAGCGACGGCGATAAAGCGACCGATCTCATCAAGAGCCACCCGACCATCGTCGACACGCGCAACGGCAAAGGCGACACCGGTCTCATCATTGCAATTGCGCGCGCCGACCCCAACTGGACCGGATTCCTGCTCAACAATGGGGCGGACCCGAACCTCCCCGGCGGCAAAGGCGACACGCCCCTCATCACAGCGGCGAAGGTTGGCTTTGATGACGCCGTGACCTGGCTTCTCGCGCTCGGCGCGAAAGTCGACGGAACCAACAAGATGGGCGAAACGGCGTTGATCATCGCCGTGCAGCAGCGGGACGCGACGATGGTTAGATTGCTGCTCAACGCGGGCGCCAACCCGGACAAGCCCGACTCGGCTGCCGGTTATTCGGCGCGCGACTACGCAACCCGTGACACGCGCGACCGCGAGATCCTGAAGCTCATCAACGACAAAAAGCCGAAAGCGGCGGCCTCCGCCTCTAAATAGCCTCGCCGAGCGAGGGATCGATCTGCGCCGACAGGCGCCGTGCGGCGCGGCGTGCGAAACGCAGCAATTCCGCCTTGCGCCGAGCAGGCGCCAGTGGACGGTCCACGGCGGCCCGGGCAATAGCCGCATCATACCGGTCAGCGACGATGAGGCCTGCTTCGCCGGGCAGATAGCGCTCGTGCTCGAGGATTGGAACGAGCGCGGGAGGCACGGCCCAGTAGAAGCGATCGCAATATTCAAGATAGTCGCGCCACTTGCTGTCACCGATCAGGTCCGCCTTTGCGACCTTGATCTCGACGATCGTGAGTCCGCCCTTGCCGTCGATCGCCATCAGGTCGGCCCGGCGCCCGTTGGGAAGCGGCATTTCGCAAATCGCAAACACGTCCTGGCGGCAGAACAAGCGCGTCACTCCTCGAGCGACGTCGGTGGCGAGGGGAGGCTCGTCGGTGAAGCAAGGAGACTCGGGCAGGGTAGCCATGGAAGTAGTTAGAACAAACCGTGGCCAAATGGAAAGCGGGCGAGCCGAAGCCCGCCCGCGCCCACCCGCTACTGATTAGGCTCAACGATAGAAAATGTGGTTGCCAATCGCCGCGACGCGCTTGGCGTGCCAGCCGGGCGAGACGTAG
>Ga0207690_10002889_pt1 | contig 10351 bp, 7 predicted proteins | sample KBSC23metaG_FD_184315 | JGI IMG/M metagenome (GOLD analysis project Ga0207690, IMG submission 184315) | Corn rhizosphere microbial communities from Kellogg Biological Station, Michigan, USA - KBS C2-3 metaG (SPAdes) (version 2) | ecosystem: Host-associated > Plants > Roots > Rhizosphere > Soil ...
CGCCGGAAAGCCGGCTCGACGCGCTGTGCAGTGCGGTATCCAGCCCGTGCGGCGAATCGGCCAGCCGCTTGTCGAGGCCGACATCGACCAGCGCGCTGCGCAACATCGCGTCGGTGGCGTCGGGCGCCGCCCATAGCAGGCATTCGCGCACGGAATGCTGCCACGGCCGCACGTTCTGGCTGACGTAGGCGCCGTGGCGCACCAGCTCGCGGTACGCGTCGAAGCCGAGCGGCCGGCCGTCGCGGCGCGCCACGAAAACCTCGGGCGCCATCATGCCGGCCAGCACGTCGACCAGGCTGCTCTTGCCGATGCCGGAGTCGCCGCAGATCAAGGTGAGCTCGCCGGGCGCCAGCACCAGTTCGCCGACTTCGAGCCCGCTGGGCGGCGGCGTCAGCCGCATCCGCTCGATGTGCAGCGCAGCGCCTGAAGCGCCGGTGCCTGACCGCGCCGCGGACGGGTGCACCGGCTCCAGGCTCACGTAGCGCTGCCACAGCTCGAAGGCCGGCGCCGCCGAGCGCAGCTGCTGGAAGCTCTGCCGCGTCGTCACCAGGTAGGGCAGCAGGCGCCCGAGCAACAGGCACACCGCGATCAGCGCGGACTGCTCGACCCCGTGCCAGCGATGCGCGAGCACGAACAATGCGGCGATCCCGGCCGCCGCCAGCAGTTCGAGCAGCAGCCGTCCGGACGCCACCAGCTCCAGCTGGCGCCGGTAGCCGTGGCACAGCCGGGCGGAAATGGCACCGTAGCTCGCCTTCTCCGCCGCCTCGCGCTCGAACGAGCGGACGTGGCGCAGGCGCCGCGGGAAATCCTCGCTGTGCCAGAACAGCCGGGTCATGTCGACGACGTACTGGCGAGCGACCATCGATTGCTCGCGGCCGTAGGCGCGTGACGCCAGCAACCCCAGCGCCACCAGTACCGGCGCCGCCAGCATCAGCGGCGGCGAGACCCAGAACGCGAAGCCCAGGCTGACGGCGGCGCTGACGGCGGCGATCAGCAACTGCTGCAGGGCGCTGAAGCCCTGCACGATGAGCTCGACGTTGTGGGTGAGGACGTTGGCGATTTCCGCGGATGTCGCATCCGCCAGCGAGGTCAGCGGCGCGTCGACCAGGCGCGCATGCACCGCGCGTCGCAGGTGCATGCCGTAGCGGCCGACCAGGTGCGCGCCCATCCGCGCCGCCTGCCAGCGCAACAGCGCGAAGGCGCCGGTCGCGGCGGCGAAGATGGCGGCCTGCATCTCGACGCTGCGGCGCGGGTCGAGCAGCGCGCCGCCGAACGGCAGCGTTTGCCCCGGCTGCACCAGCGGCACCAGCAGCAGGGCCGCGAGGCTGCCGGCGAAAGCCGCGCCCAGCGACAGCACCACGTACGCGACGGTTTCCACCCGCTCGACGCCGCTGAGCGTGCGCGCCAGCGAACGCAGCAGATCCCCGGGCCGATCGTGCGCCCGCGGCGACTCAGCCGGCTTCATGACGGGTCCGCGTTGTCGACCGGCCAACGCGGCCGCGGTTTCGACGTACTGCGTGGCGGTTCAGGACAACACCTCTCTCCAGGCCGGAATTCCCACGCCGGTAGGTGCGGCCCGCCGAGGAAAAGGTTGCGGCAGGCCGGGCTCCGGCGGGCCGTCCGTGGTCCGCGCGCGCCAGCGTGCTTTCACATCCTGCTAGGGGGCCTTGCCTGCCTGCAGGCGCTGCACGATGGCCAGCGATTTTTCCACGTGCTGGTCGGGCCTGAGGTGATCGGCCTCCGAGGAAAACGTGGCGACGATCCTGCCGTCGCCGGCGATCACGAAGGTCGTGCGCGGGATGAAGGCATGGTCGATCGCCACGCCGCGCACATCTTTCATGCCCGGCTTCGCCGCGACCGTCTGGAGGTCATAGGAACCCGCGACCTTGCCGTCGGCATCGGAGGCGACCGGGAATTTCCCGGCGCAGTATTTCGGATCCGACGAAAACGCGTCGAGCCGTTTGATGCTGTCGGCCGACACGCCGATGATGGTGGCGCCGGCCGCATCGAACTTGTCCTTCGTGGTCGCGAAGGTGTGCGCTTCGAGATCGCAGCCGCCGGTGAAAGCCGACGGATAGAAATACACCACGACCGGCCCTTTCTTCAGGGCCTCCCCGAGGGAAAAGGTGAAATGCTTGCCGGCCAGGCTGGCCTCGGCGGTGAAGTCGGGTGCCGTGGCACCCGTTTTGAGCGCGGCAAGGGCCGGCATCGCCAAAGCCAGCGCCACCAGCGCGCCCGCCGCAACCGCTCCCACAAAACGTTTTTTCATTTCCGTGACCCTCGTGAAGGGCATCGACCCGGCTCGGAACACCTCCGCGCTTCGGTCCGTTGCCCGTTGAACATCGAACTGCCCAAGTACGCCCGGCAACCTACTCCCAAGTTCTTCGCCGCACACATGCCCATCGTTACCTCTCCGGCGCAGGGCGGCGGCAAGCGCGGCCGGCGGCCTCAGCCGAGCAGCCGGCGCAAGGCGTCGACGGCGTCCCGCGGATGGCGCCCGCGGCGCAGCTGGTGGGCGCCGATCTGCTCCATCCGCTGCTGGAAGGGATGCCAGCCCGGCTGCCCGGACGCATAGGGTTGGTCGGCGCACAGCCTTGCGGCGATCTCGCCCGCGGGGATGGCGCGGAGCAGCAGGTCGGGATCGTCGGCCGCCTGGCTGGAAACGAAGACCATGCCGGCCAGTTCCAGGGGCGCCGGCGCGAGGCGGCCGTGGCCCTGGCGCAGATCGGCCTCGAATTTCTCGACGCCGCTGCGGCGGCGGATGCGCGGCGCCTCGCCGATCCAGCGACGGACCTCCGCGTCGTCGACGAAGCGCAGCGCATCGGCCTGCACGTGCACGTAATTGGCGACACCGGTAGCGAGCAGGCTTTCCGGCTGCACGAAGACCGCGTCTTCGGCGAGAAAATCCAGGCCCTGCAGCAGGCTGTGCAAGGCGAGGGTCGACTTGCCCGAACCGCTGGCCCCCAGCAGCAGGATGCCGCGCCCCTGCCGGCCCACGCAGGCGCCGTGCAGCGGCACCAGGCCCAGCCCGCGCGTGGCCAGGGTGAACACGGCGAATTCGATGAGCTCGTAGCGCAGGTGGTAGGGGCGCTCAAGCATGTCCGCGGAAGCCACCACCAGGGCCTGCCGTTGCGCGGGCGCCAGCACCACGTAGTTCGACGCGTCCATCACGCCGCAAAGCAGGCCGGCGCCGGACTGCATCTGCACCGGCGGCGGCTCGGCGGCAGGCGGCGACGCGCGGCGCGGCAGCAGGCGCAGCTCGATGCGGAACTCCGGCGCGGCCGGCGGCAGGCGGTGCGGCGGCAGGCCGGCGTAGGCGGCGTCGACCAGGTCCAGCAGCGCCGCGCTGGCGCTCTCGAAACGGAAACACCCGCCCATGATCTGCCGGCGCAGCGAAGCGTGCGGGCGCGAGCGTTCGCCGAACGGGTCGGAAGCGGCGGCTTGGGCGCCGTGGTGCGGGTTCAGGGTCATCGTCGCCGATCGCGGGTCCAGCCTCGTTGATGGCATCGCGCCGCGCCATGCGGACACGCTGGCCGGTGTGTGCGGCTTCGGCGGACAAAGGTTGTCCCTGGCATGTACCCGCGGCCCGAATATTTTTGCCGCACGAGGCAACCGAAGGCCCGCGCTGGGGCACTTACGTCCAGGCAGCGTCGAGCGACGGCGCCCACGTGCCGGCCGTGCGCCGGTGCGCGGCCTGCCCCCATGGCTACGATCGAGGCTACTGCGAGATGCTGAGGATTCACGTCGGCCACTCCTACTTCCTGCGGTTCGACCCGAAACAGTGGGAGCGCGGCAAGCCGTATCCCCCGCTCGCCACGATCCAGATCGCCGCGCTGCTGCGGCAGATGGGGCACGCGGTCAGCCTGTTCGACGCGATGCTTGCCGACGGCGTCGAGGACTTCGAAGCCTCCCTGCAAACCACCCGGCCGGACGTGGTGGTGCTGTACGAGGACAACTTCAACTTCCTGACCAAGATGTGCCTGGGCCGCATGCGCGAGGCGGCCTGCCAGATGATCGCCGCGGCACGCGCCGGCGGCGCCCGGGTGATCGTCGCCGGCTCCGATGCCTCCGACCATCCGGACGCCTTCCTCGCCGCCGGCGCGCACGCCGTGCTGGTCGGCGAAGGCATCGCCGCCCTGGCCGAACTGATCGGTCGGCTGCAGCGGAATCCGGAGGCCGGCAGCGACGGCTGGGCCGCCGGCCTCGGCGGCGTCGCCACCCTGGTCGACGGGCAGATGCAGCTGACCCGGCTCGGCGCGCTGCCGCCGGACCCGCGGCTGGTCGGCCACCCCGCCTGGGACCTGGTCGACATCGAACGCTATCGCGCGATGTGGCACGAACGGCACGGCTATTTCAGCCTCAACATGGCGGCGTCGCGCGGCTGTCCATTCCGCTGCAACTGGTGCGCCAAGCCGATCTGGGGCAACCACTACAACCAGCGCAGCGCCGAGGACGTGGCCGCGGAGATGAGCTACCTGAAACGCACGTTCAAGCCGGACCACATCTGGCTGGCGGACGACATCTTCGGCTTCCGCGTCGACTGGGTGGCGGAGTTCGCCGCGCACCTGCACGCCGCCGACGGGCCGGTGCCGTTCACCATCCAGACCCGCGCCGACCTGATCAGCGAGCGCATGGCCGCCGCGCTCGGCGAAGCGGGTTGCGCGGAGGCGTGGATCGGCGCGGAAAGCGGCAGCCAGCGCGTGCTGGACGCGATGAACAAGGGCACCAAGGTCGCCGACCTCGTCACCGCCCGCGCACGCCTGGGCGAACACGGCATCCGCGTGGGCTTCTTCATCCAGCTGGGCTATCTGGGCGAGCAGTTGGACGACCTGCTGGCCACCCGCGAGCTGATCGCGCAGGCCGCGCCGGACGATATCGGGGTGAGCGTGTCCTACCCGCTGCCGGGCACGAAGTTCTACGAGCAGGTCAAGGCCCAGCTGGGGCCGAAGACGCACTGGCAGGACAGCGGCGACCTGGCCATGATGTTCCGCGGCGCCTACGACTCGGACTTCTACCGCCGCGTGCGCGACCTGCTGCACGAACAGGTCGCCATCCAGCAGGCCGGGCCCGCCGGACAGGCGGAGCGCCGCGCCGCGCTCGACGCGCAATGGGATGCGCTGATCGCCCGCGAAGGAGCACACCGCAACCGGGACGCCACGCCGCCGCCGGCCGCGTCGACGCGGCACATCGCCCTGCAGCTGCACTGAGCGCGCCATGCTGCCGCCACTCGGGATCGTCCGGCACGGCCTGCGCCGCACCACCGAGGCACTCGCCGCGGAGCTGGCGCGGCCGGGCGCCACCACGCCGGCGTGGAACGAACTGGAATGGCGGCTGGCCACGGCCGTCGCCGTCGCGCACGGCGTGTCGCCGCTGCTGTGCGGATGCTGCGCGTGGGAAAACGCGCCGTGGCGGCGCTTCCTGGAAAGCCAGCGCGAGCACGTCGAGCTGCGCCACCGGCGCATCGACGCACTGCTGCAGCGCATCGACGCCGACGCCCGCGCCGCCGGGCTGGCGCTGGTGCCGTTGAAGGGCGCCGCGTTGCACGCGCTGGGTATCTACGCGCCGGGCGAGCGGCCGATGGCCGACATCGACCTGCTGGTGCGCGAGGACGATGCCGCCGCGGCGATCCAACTGCTGCTGCAGCTCGGCTACGTGGAGTCGTTCGCGCAGTGGAAACACCGCGTGTTCAAGCCGGCCACCGGCCAGCCGTTCGCCGGGCTGGGCGAGCACCGCGACACGCCGGTCAACATCGAGCTGCACACGCGCATCCGCGAGCGGCTGCCGGTGTCGCTGGTGGACATCAGCGCGCGGGTCCAGCCGCGGCAGCCGCGGCCGGGCCTGAACCCCTACCCGTCGCACGGCGCGCTGATGAGCCACCTGCTGCTGCACGCCGCCGGCAACATGTGCGGGCGCAGCCTGCGCCTGCTGCACCTGCACGACATCGCGCTGCTGGCGGCGCGCATGGCCGCGGGCGACTGGGCCGTGCTGTGGGACGGCGACACCGAGCCGCCATGGTGGGCGCTGCCGCCGTTGCGGCTGGCCGCACGCCACTACCCGGAGGCGATTCCCGCCGCCGTGCTGGCCCGGCTCGAACGCGACTGCCCGCTGCTGCTGCGGACGATCTCGCGCCGGCAAAACCTGACCCGGGTGTCGTGTTCGGAACTGTGGCTGCACGCCTTCGCCGGCATCGAGTGGTCGCGCTCCGTCCATGAAGCCGGGCGCTACCTTCGGAATCGTGTCAGCCCGCCGCAAGAAGCCCTCGAGGAGCGTGCCGACATGGCGCGCACCCAGCTCTGGCTGCAGGGGCAAGACTGGGTCACCTCGCCGCATCGCCGGCGCGTCCTGACCTGGCTCACCCGGCCGGTGCCGCGGATGGACATCTTGTACGTGGTACGTGCGGCATTGGAGCCCCTCGCTCCACAGAAGAGCAAGAAGCTCACCCTGGTCATTTCGAGATAGGGTCGGGAAGCGACGTGCATACCGGAGCGCAATACCACGAATTCATGCTGACCTCGCCGCGGGACCTGGCGGTGCGCGGCAAGTTCCAGAAGATGGCGCTGAACCTGCTGCCCGCGGGAGCGGACGTGCTCGACTTCGGTGCCGGCACCGGTATCGACGCCAAGACTTATGCCGCCAACGGCCACCTGACCTTCGTGTACGAACCTTCGCCAGCGATGCGCGAGTGCCTGGTGCAGTACTGCCGCGGCGAAATCGCCCGCAAGACCGTCATCACGGTGGCGTCGCCGCTCGCGTGCAAGGTGCAGGCGGTGACGGCGAACTTCGCGGTGCTCAACCATTTCGCGGATCACGCCGCGCTTTTCGAAGAGCTGTCGCGCGTGGTCCGCCAGGGCGGTTTTGTCCTGGCCAGCATGCTCAATCCTTATTACCTCGGTGACGCACGTTACGGCTGGTGGCGGGAGAACGTCATGAACCTCCTGCGCCGTGGTCACTACGCCATCCCCAGCGAGAGCCGCATCCATCGTTTTGCGCCACGCGTCGTGGCGCGATCAGCAGCACCGTATTTCCGGCTGGAACGCCTCATTCCGCGTGGTCTCGGACTGGCCGCCCATCTCTACATGTTCTTGCTGTTTCGGCAGATCTGACATGTGGAAAGACTGGATAAGGCCGTTCGTGCGCCCCCTGCCGCAATGGTCCGTGGTGGCCGTGGCGCCCCCGCAGCAGGCGGTCATCGCCACCTTGCGCTGGGACGGCCAATCGGCGGACGTCACGGCGGATCACACCGTGGCGTCGCTCAAGCCCCTCGCGATCGCGACCAGTGTCGATGCCGGCCAATGTCCCGTACTCGAGTACCGCGACAGCGCGACAGGAAGGCTGCTCGGCGTTCTGCGACTGGCGCGGACCGCGTCAATCGCGACCGAGAACATCTCGCTGACGCTCTACCACGTCGCCGCGGGCGAACACCGCTGCCTCGGCTGGCCGCGGCGCCCGTGGAACGCGTGGCTGCAGAACCGCCTCATGCGGAAAAGCCGCTCGTCGAACCACTTGAACATGGAACCCGCGGTGGCACAGCAGCTGATGATCGCCTACCTGTGTCCGCGGCCGGTCGTCCTCGTCTCCGTCGATGCGCCAGGCCATCGCAACATCTTCCCGATGGACCTGATCGGCCCACTGGAACGCAGCGGACTTTTCTCGCTCGCGCTGCGCAGCACCAACGTCTCCGTGCCGACCATGCGCGAAGTGCGCCGGGTGGCCCTGTCCGGCATCCCCGCGACGATGAAGGCGGTCGTCTACAAGCTTGCCGCGCATCACAAGCAGCCGCTATCGGACTGGAGCGAACTTCCGTTTCCGGTTCGACCGTCGAGGGAGTTCGGCATACCCGCGGTGGCCGCGGCGCTGCACATCCGGGAGCTGGCCATCGTGCACAGCCAAGAGGTCGGCTCGCACATGTTGTTCCTCGGCCGCCTCGTTTCCGACGAGAGCCTGGCGGCGGGTACGCAGCTGCATCACACGGCCGGCTTTCATCAAGCGTGGCGCCGCCGGCGGGGCGTGCCGTTCGCGGAGGTCTGACCGGCGCTCCTGCTGATCCTTACGCCCTGAGCGCTGCCGACGGGCAACAACGAGGACGAAGGCCATTGACGTGAAACATGTCCGCATCGATCCGGCCACTGACGCAGAGACGCGATCCCTTGAATATTGTCGATCTTGAGGAACAGCTCGACCGGCAGCTGCAAAGGCCGCGCGTCACGGATTTGGACGCCGTGCGCAAGGCCGCCACGGCTTGGTCCCTTGCCGTTTGGTCCCTTGCCGAGTCGGCCGGCCCGCCGATCCTCACCGCGATCGAGATCGAGCGCGCCTTCGCGGTTGCGAGCCGACCGGTATTCGTCTTCGGTGTTCATCGAAGTGGCACGACGCTGGTACGCGATCTGCTCGACCACCACCCTGCTCTCTCCGTGCTTCCCGCCGAAGGCACCATGCTCACGAATTTCGTGTGGCACCTGAAGCGGCTGAGGGCAGATGACTGGCGGCGATTCCTCGGTTGCGAATGGTTGCGCAGGCTTGCCAATCCCATCAACCAGCAACCCTACTGGCTGCTCGGCCGTTCGTCGGCAGAGGGCTCGCCGTACATTGATTTCGCACGCGCGCTCCTGGCCTGGTGGCCGCTGGTCGAAACGCGGCTCGGCCCGCGCACGACGTCCTGGCCGCTGGTTGCGACCGCGCTTGCCTACGCGCATTGCACGGCAGGGTTCCGCAGTGCGAGCCCCTTGCAGCGATGGGTCGAGAAAACACCCACCAACGAGCGTTTCCTGGCGCACCTCATGGCGGAATTTCCCGAGGCAAAACTGCTCCACGTCGTCCGCCATCCTTACGCGGTCTACGCATCAAGCCGTCAGGCCACACGGAATTCCGGTCGTCCCCCGAGCGACGAAAATCGGATCCTGCATCAAATGCGTTTGTCGTACCGGGAGGCGGCACGTCGTTCAGTTCAACCAGCGCCAGGTTCGTACCTGCTCGTCCGCTATGAGGACCTTCTGGAGGACACGGCAGGCAGTGTCCACCGGATGTCTTCCTTCCTCGACATCCAGGCACTGCCCGTCATGATGCAACCGACCGCGAACGGCATTCCCACCCCGAGCAACAGCTCTTTTGACAGCCATGAAGTGGCGGGACGATTGAACCGCCGGCCTGCGGATGGCGCATCCCGTGCGCTCACACGACGTGATCGTGAGCGATTGAGCGCGATGGTGGCCGACGACGCCGGAAAGCTGGGCTACCCGCTGGCGCCTCTGCCCGCGTTGCGTCGAAACCTGTTGCGGATGCGGATACAAGCCGGCTGGGTGGCCGACCGCTTCAGAGCGCGCTGGACCCGACTCCTTTCCTCACGCCCGAGGCGACGCGAACTCTAGAGTCTTCTGTTTTGCTTGTCGCTACCGCGATTGCGCGCAATCGCGGGTATCGCCGGGCATGCCGGCCCGACGAGCTGCTGGCGCATTTCACCCGCGCGCGGCAAGCAGGCGCAGATACAGCACCTCGAACGCGCGCGCGGTGTGGTCCGCGTCTTCGCGCACCGCGCGGCACTGTGCGGCGGCCGCCAACTGCAGGCGCAACGCTTCGTCCGTCAGCACCCGGCTGATCGCGCCGGCCAGGGCGGCCCAGTCGCCGACCGGCACGGCCAGGGCCGCCGATGGCGTCCACTCCGCCAGGTGCCCGACCGTGGTGCCGACCGCGGGCACGCCCGCCACCGCCGCCTCGAGCAGCACCAGTGGGCCGGCCTCGTGCAGCGACGACAGCACCAGCAGGTCGGCCGATTCCATCATCGGGCGCAGCTCGCGCTGCGTCTTGAAACCGTGGAAGCGGACGCGGTCTTCCAGTCCCAGCCGGCAGGCCAGCCGTTCCATCTCGCCGTGCAGCGTGTCCACGCCAACGATGTCCATGCGGAAGGCCAGCCCCGCCCTGGCCAGCGCCGCCAGCGCGCGCAGCAGGGTCGGCTGGTCCTTCACCCGGTTGAGGCTGGCGACGTGGATCAGCCGTGCCGGCCCCGCGCCGCGCCCGTGCGGAGCCCGCGGCGACCACCCGCGCAGGTCGACGCCGAGCGGCACGCGCCGGGCCTTGAGGCCGAGCGCGGCGAGCGCGTCGATGATCGGCGCGCTGGCCGCGGTGACGACATCGGCACCGCGCAGCACCACCGCCTCGCGCAACCGCCCCTTCCATCGGCGCCGGCCGCCGTAGCCGATCGCGTGCAGCGCGACCAGCTCGCCGCCGGCGACATGCACCAGGCTCGGCCGCCGCAGCCATTTCGCCGCGGCGACGGCGACCAGGCTGCAGGAACCGGAGAAGATCGCCTGCACCAGGTCGAACGGCGCGCGGCGATGCTCGGCGCGGATCGCCGCGA
>Ga0207690_10002890_pt1 | contig 10345 bp, 15 predicted proteins | sample KBSC23metaG_FD_184315 | JGI IMG/M metagenome (GOLD analysis project Ga0207690, IMG submission 184315) | Corn rhizosphere microbial communities from Kellogg Biological Station, Michigan, USA - KBS C2-3 metaG (SPAdes) (version 2) | ecosystem: Host-associated > Plants > Roots > Rhizosphere > Soil ...
TGTGAGTGTTCAGCTCTGAGTGTGTGTGCTCTCCAGAGGTGCTGACGGATGTAGGGCCGGTCGGTGGTTATGTCCTTTCTCCCGACCGGCCCTACGCCGCGCTCAGGCCGAGCAGCCGCCAGACGACCAGTCGCTGTGGTGGATGGTGAGCCTCGCGCACTGCTGGACGTTGTTGCCCGGCACGAAGACTTCATCGAACAGCCAGCCCGCCCTCAGTGTCGAGGCGTCGGGCATCCCGATCTCCAGGTCCCACGACCTGCACTGACCCGGGTTCAGGCTGTCGTTGTTGGTGGAGAACTTGGTCACCCCGTCCTCGTTGCGGATCCACAGGCCCTTCCCGCCGATGCCCTGGTAGGCGAGCCCCGATCCGTTCGAGCAGATCTTCACCGACTCCACGTAGAACCCAACGCTGTACTGCTGTCGGATCCTGAAGTTGAGTTGGAGCTGACCGGTCCCAGCGAAGTCACTGTGAGTGACGATCGGACCCCAGTCGTAGGCCCTCTTCGCCTGATGGTGCACCAGCTCCGCAGCGCTCGCGGTTCGGGCATTGGCCGGAGCCGCCTGGATGCTGGACACCAGCAGTGCTGCGATGAGCACAGCGATACCGGCCAGCACCGTGAGGAGTTTCGCCTTCATCTTCTCTCCTTGGTTGTGTGCTTAGTTACCTAGGTAACCCTCGCCCCGGCCCGAGCCGGGATCAGGGGTCAGTTGTTGGGGTCTACCAGTTCGTTCACCCGGTAGAGACCGGTGTTGATGCCGCTCCAGAGCGGGTCGTTCTGGTCGTCCGACCCGTCGTTCCACTTGGCTCGGATCTTCGCCGCCGTGGTGCTGAACGCACCGTTCGGGTTCCAGCCACCGTTGCCGTCGGAGCCACCCCAGCACTCGTCGCCAGTGTTCGTGGCTGGAGCAAGGCTGCCACCGAGGCAGACCTCACGGCGGATCGACTGGTCGCCGGTGTCGAAGACGCTGATCTGGAGACGGTTCACCGGCCAGTTGTTGCGGTGACAGTTGGGCAGCACACCGCAGTGCTCGTCGATGTCGACTGTCTGCTCGGCCATCGCCCGAGTCGAGTTCTCCTTGCAGTTGCGCATGATCTGCGTGTCCTCGTGATCCTGCCAGGACGTCTCACCGTCCCAGTCCAGAGCGATCTGAACGCAGTCGTTGAAGGCGATCGCGCCTGTCGAGATCGAGGCATCGGTGCTGACCATCAGGTCACCGTCGCTCCGGAAGTAGCTGTGCCAGGAGACGAAGATGTCAGCATCGGTGCTTCCCGCACAGTCCGGGTTGTAGTGCGCACTCCACGACCCGAGCAGCCGAGTGCCGGTGGCCGTGCCGGAACCCGCCAGGTACGGCGCTTCGGTACAGGCTCGACGAGCTTGGCTGGCACTGGTGGTTGCCAGCGTCAGGAACGGGATGACCAGCAGGATCGCCAGCCAGGCCCATCGCTTCCTGTTCCTCATGACGCGCCCCCTTGTTGGTCGACCCGAGGTGTCACCTTGTCGACCAGATCCGGGAACTCGTTCAGGATCGCGGCCAGTTGCTCCGCCGCCTTCTCCTCGGCGGTGGGCTTCGGTGCCCAGGTGATCCCGTGGTCGTCCTTCAGGATCTGGGCACGGATGCGGTTGAACTCCTCGCCGTGGTTCTCGCGGAGCTTCTTCTCCGCCTTCACGTAGGAGTCGCGCAGCGCTGCATCCCGGGCGCTGTCGGCCTTCTTCTCACTTGGCGTCTGAGCCATGTTCTGTTCTCCTTCTGGGTTGGTGTTCAGGTGGTGGTTGCAGGTGCGGTTCCTCCGGCAGTCCAAGCGGGCGTGAGGACCGCATCCTTGGGACGTGTCGGGAGTGCGTCGACCACCTCCAGGGTGTCGAGGGCTGCGGTGAACTTGGTAGCCGCCTCACTCCAGGTCTCGCCGTTGTCCTGAGCCCACTGCGCCCGCTGGAGCGCGGTGACCACCCGCTGAGTGGCCTGCACCATCGGCTGCTGCCCGTTCCGGTGGACGGGCCCGTTCATGGGCACGTTGTAGCCGAAGAACCTGGCCGCCGTCTCGCCTTCATGGGAGGACAGCTCCGCCAGCGGCAGTCCGGCCTTGTGCAGGATGGTGCCGATCAGGCAGTCGGGTGCCACCGCCTCGTCGTCGTCGTTGTACTTGCAGTAGGTGCAGCCCCAACCTCCTCTGTTCGGCTGGTAGACGTAGAGATCGCCGCGTTCGGCGACAGCCTCCGCCATGTACCGACGGGCGTCGGCCTCGGTGATAGTGATGACAGTCATGATGCGTCCCTTCTCGGTGATGAGCTGGCCCGTCCTCGAAATAAGTCGGGGGCGGGCCACCTCGGTGGTTCACCCGCTGGTCGGGTGGTGGTGACCGCAACGCCCGAGGTGCTTCAGGTGGACGTGACGGACGAACTTCTTCTTCATGACCACGACGCCACCCTGGTGGGTGAAGAAGCGGGCGTGATGGGTGGACCATGCTCGCACGGTCCAGTTGAACTTGCCACGATCATGGGTGACCAGGACCTTGCGGATGTGCACCCGGTTGTTGGTCCACACGGTCCGGTCGCTGCGAGCGCAGGACTGGAGCTTGTGGACCTTGATCGAGGCGTGCTTGAACTTCGGTGCCGGTGGCGGGCAGTGGGTGCTCCCGAGCACCCCCACGTTCCACGACTGGACGATCGAGTGGTCCTGCGAGTGGTGCTCGCCGGGCTGCCTCGACAGGCCGTTCTTCTTGATCGACGCCAACAGGCTCTCGTCGGCAGCGCTGTCGATCAGGTAGAGGTCAGCCTGGTACTTGACCTTGTGGCACTTCGGTGGTGCCGGGCACAGCTTGGCGATGTTTAGGCTGAGGTCGGTCTTGCTCTCCGACACCCAGGTCTGACCACCCAGCCACTCGGCTGTGGTGATCCGGTCCGGCACGGTGAAGTCCGGCTTGTTCACCCGGAAGCACTCGGCCACCTGGTACGGCGGCGTCGTGTCCCGGCAGTCGGCCGCCGACGAGGCCAGGTAGTCGTTCTTCGGGTCGCCCGCAACGTGCACGACTCCCCGCCAGGTTCCGTCCGACTTCCAGTGCTTCGGGAAGTGACCCTTCCCGTTGCTCAGGTGAGCCTGTAGCGCGGAGTTGTCGACCGTCTCGAAGACGTACGGGTTCGTGTCGCTCGCGGTGCGATGACAGATCGAGGTCTTGTGGTCACCTCCCCCGGTGGCGTTCGCGTCCGACAGGCCGAGTGCGGCTGTCAGCACGATCGCCAGTACCGCCCCCATGGCGGCGTAGATGGCGCTCCTCATGATGTGTGTTTCCCTTCTTCTGCCCGCCGAAGTGGCGGGACGTTTCTAGGGGTTGACTCGGGCGGCGTCGATTGCGCGCCGCCCGAGTCGGGTCGAGCGCTTGGTCAGCAGCGTCCCTCTCGATCGAAGCAGCGCACGCCCTTGTTGTCGCCAGAGGTGTAGGCGAACTTGGTGCCCAGAGCGATGTGGTCGAGCCAGTAGGTGGCGTCACCCACGTCCATCACCACGTAGTCCGAAGTCACCCGCTGGTTGGGGTTGGCTGCCACGTAGTTCTGCCAGGCAGTGTTGGTGCCGTCGGCTGCGTAGTAGCCGCCGGTGTCGCCGGTGACGTAGAAGCCGCAGTCGCTCTTGGCCCGAGTGAAGTCGCTCCTGGTCCACCTCGGGTCCAGGGTGAGCGTCCTGGAGCAGTACTCCGCCGAGAGGTACGCGATGTCACCGTTCAGGAACTCCACCGAGATGCGCGGCGCACCACCGCCGACAGCGCTGGCAGCCTTGCGATCGAAGCTCAGGTTGTGAACCTTCGAGGCGGCGATGTCCCGGTCTGTGCTCCGGTCGGTGTAGAACAGCGAGTAGTAGTTGCCGTCCGGAGTGCCAGCAGGGAGCTGAACGCGCAGTGCCTTGTCTCCTCGGTCCAGAGGTGAATCGACGCCGTAGCTCGACCAGCGAGCGAATCCCTCTTCGGCTGGCTGGGAGCCGGTGGTGTTGTCGTAGAACCACACCTCTCGATGTCCCACCTGAGCCGGGTTCGTGATCTTCTCTTCGACAGGTGATGCTCCAGCGACGCCTGCCGTTCCTGCGACCAGGGCCAGGGCCACGCCGCCAACGGCGAGTGCTGCGTACTTCATGGTGTGTCCTTTCTCTGCTCCCTACCCCGAGTGGGCGGGGAAGTCTTGTGTTACCTAGGTAACTGTGTTCTGCGGTCCGAGTCGGCCAGTCTCGCCTGATGCAGAGAGGGACCCTCGGCGTCAGGGAAGAAGAGCTGGCACGCCTCCAGTGATCCATACCCGAGGGGTCGAGAGTTCGCCCACACCTCCCAGGCGTGCAGGGTGGTGGAGTAGAGGATCACCTGCACCATGCTGGCCATCAGAACGGAGGCTCGTCGGACGGGGGCGGGGTGGCCCACGGGTCATCAGCGGGAGGTTCCGGGATGCTGCCATCGGTGGTGCCGCTCTCGCGGGTCACCTTCCCGCCCTTGCCGTCGGAGTGCAGGATGTCGCGGAATCGCAGGCTCGGGCCGATCGAGTAGATGTTCACGTCCAGGGAGGTCCGCTTCTCGCCCTCGCGGGTCTCGAACTCGCGGGTCTCCAGCGCACCACGCAACTCCACCAGGTCGCCCTTGCGGAGGGACTCGGCCACATGCCCAGCCATGCCTGGGTCACCACCGGATCGGCCCCACACGGTGCCGTTCAACCAGCACACCTTGTCGTCGACCCACTTCTTCTCGCCGTTCTCCTCGACCTGCTTCTGCTTGTCCGCCACCATGCGCAGGCTGGTGACAGCCGTGCCGCTCTGGGTGAACCTCAGCTCTGGGTCTGCGACGAGTCTGAACTCGCCACTGATGGTCGGTAGCATCACTTCTCCTTGGTCTCGTTCACGGTCGCGGCCAGGTCGTCAACCAGGTCCGGGTTGTAGCGCATGTACAGGGTGCAGGTGCGCGGGGTCTCGCGCGTGTTGTTCGTAGTGGTCAGCTCGAAGCCCAGCCGGGGATGCACGGCGGTCACATGTCCTAGCTGGACAGCGGTGCCCCATGACGCCCGACCGTTCTCGTAGACCTTCAACCACTCCATCGGGTGGGCTAGCAGTTCATCAGCAACAGCGGCCCAGTCCGGCTTCTGCCTGGTCGGGGGTGGTTCCCACGCCACCCCCGACTCAGGCTTCTTCGTCCTGGTCAATCCAGGCCCTCCTGTTCGGTCAGCAGTTCGTGTTGCCTGCAAGGGATTCAGTTGTGGTTGTTACCTAGGTAACTGTTGGAGCCCGACGACGGGCGACACACGGGGAGTCGTGGGGGGACACGCCCGCCGCCGGGGTAGTGCAGCGGTGGCCCATGTGCTTCCCCACATACGGACCACCGCTGGTCCTCAGCCCGTGTAGCCCTTGCTCCGGGCGAAGATCAGCAGGTCACGGACCTGGCCCTCCAGGGTGGACACGCGGTCGGTGTCACCGCTGGCGGGCTCGTCGGGCGGGGTCATGCCAGCGCTGACGAGGATCGAGTACACCTGGTCGCGGGTCGCGCCGAGCGACACCCCGTCCTCCACGATGTCCTCGAACATCTCCTTCTCTCGGGCCTCGACCGCAGCCAGGGCGGCCTGCGCCTGCGACCCCAGCCCTCGGGGTACGCGGCCACCGACCGCAGCCAGTGCGGTCTGACGGATGGTGCTCATGAGTTGTGTCCTTTCATCTGGGTGTCCCGCTCCCTTGTTGGACCGGGAAGTCTGACTACCCCATCCTGCCGGTGTACGGCACGTAGGGCAAGTGTGGCAGGTGGTGCAGGTTAGGCAGTGTGCACCTCCGAGACGGCATTGGGGGCGGTGGGCTCACAGCCCAGCACCCGCCAGGATCCGAGGTCGCCGGGGTAGGAGTCGGCCAGGTCGTCGGTGCACACCAGATCACAACCGCAGCCCCACCGTGCGGTCTTGGTCACCTCGATGATCTTGAAGTAACTCACGTCTGTGGTGTTCACGTTCAGGATCGTGATCCCGGCGTCGCCAACCAGCCGCTTGGCCTGGGCATCCGAAGGCTGGATGGCGGCGTTGCCCGTGACCTCGACCGTGACCTTGTACTCGGCATCGACCGGGATCCGGCCGGTCTCCAGGATCCGTTCCAGCCGGGCCTTCACCTCCTCCGCCTGATACAGAGACAGCGCCGTGGCGAACCCCTTCTCCAGCGCATCGTTCCCCTCCAGGTCCTCTCGCCGCCCCAGGTCCAGCGGGTAGCCGATGTACCAAGAGATGTCGGCGGCATGGCCGTTGACCTTGGCGATCACCCACTGGTCGCCCTGCTGGTCGACGATCTTGTAGTAGAAGCGGCCCCGGTTGAAGACCTCGCCGACGCGATGGTCTCCAGGCAGGAAGACGTTGCCGTTGGTGATGGCCTGGATGAATGCAGAGACGGGGATCTCCGTCTCCTCGTCGGAAGGTCGGAACATGCCGCCACCGAGGGCGGTCCAGATCTTCACACTCTGGTCGTTCCCGACCTGGCGGACGATGACCCGCTCGCCTGCCCTCACGTCGAAGAGCTGTTCGGATGTGGTGATTGGTGTACTCATGGCTTCTCGATTCTGTGGTTGGTTTCCTGGAACGATGGCCCAGTCCGGGACGTAGGTGATGGTCGGCCAGATGTTGGGCCAGGCGATGTTGGCGGACGAGGAGTAGGTGAACTGGATGTTGTTGGGGTGGTAGAGGGGCATGGCATCACCCGTCCTCTTCTTCGTCGTCGTTCCAGCCGAACCGGGTCAGCACCACAGGTCGGCCGAAGGCCGAAGCGGAAATGCTGCCGAGGGCGCCGGTCCGACGCCACGACCCGTGGACCCGCTTCAGGAACGGGGCACCTGCCACGCCAGGCCGGTCCACGCCGGGGCGGCGGATCATCGACCCGACCGGGACCACATCCAGAATCGGGTTGGCGTTCTCGATCCGGAGCGGTCCCTCGCCGTCGAACAGCAGATGCATGGTGCCCGCCGCCAGTGGGCGGGTGCCGCAGACCCGGACCCACTCCCCCATCCGCTTCTGGAAGATGCCCCAGTCCCCCCGTGAGACACCGAGCACCGCCCCGTCGGGCAGGTTGTCGCGGGCCTCGGTCCCTCGGACCAGGTTCGGCCAGTTCGAGAAGTCGGGCAGGCCGTTGGGGTCGACGATGCCGAACTCCGCCAGCACCTCGTCGTAGCGGGAACACCACTTCGCGTGCTGCTTGACCTCCTGCCCCCGCTCCCACGCCCGGGCCTTGTAGGCGGCGATCAGGTCCGCGTCGCTGTCGGTGGCGGTGACGATGCCCGCGTCGCGGATGTCGTCGAAGTGCCCGTACAGCTTCCTCCACCCCCGCTTGCCGTACCTGAACACGGTGAACTCCCGCTGGTCCGGCGACCCGTGGGTGACTACAGTGCCCACCGGGGGGGGCACGTCAGGGGGTCGGGTGTTGCTCGGACGTGGGATGTTCAGCTCGTCGAGCACCCGCCTAGCCAGCCGGACATGGCTGGTCGTGTACTCCTCGGCCACCGTCATCACACTGACGGTGAACCGCTCCTTGAACTCCTCGAACGTCTCCGTCGAGGCTTCTGCTGCTGTCGTGCTCATGACTCCTCCTCGTCGACCGGGTAGGTCTCGACCTCGTTGCGCAACTCGATCAGAGCCCGACGCAACTCCTCCTCGGTGGCGGAGTTCTTCACGTCGTCCACGATGGCGTCGAGGTTGAGGATCCCGTCCTCCACCCACTCCGAACCCCACTTCCAGAACGCCGACTTCTCCTCGGTCGGGCTGGGTTCGCGGCGGAACAGGTGTGCCGCCTCGATCACGTTGTCTCGTGCCATGTCTGGCTCCTCTCGATGGTTACCTAGGTAACGGTCCCTTCAGCCCCAGTCCCCACCCCACAGGCCGTCGTCGACCTTGGCGGGCAGGTTGGTGGTGTTGACCATCGGCTCCTCGGGGTGGGCTTCCTCCCACCACTGTTCGTAGGAGTCGTACTCCTTGCCGTTGACCGTGATCTTCGGATCCGGGTCATCGGGGTAGACCCACTTCTTCTTCTCCGAGTCCCACTTCCCGACCCCCCGGCCACCGCCGACTCCGGCTCCGCCGTACGACCCGTAGCCACCGCCGCCATAGCCGTTGCTGTACCCGTAGGAAAAACCCGACGACTTCTTGTGCGGCAGGATGAAGTTCTTGTTGGCCTCGTGGAACTTCAGGAACTGGACCACCATCTGATAGGTGTCCTCCAGGTAGGCGTACCCCCGGGTCGAGTGATAGTCCCGGTAGCCGGTGCCCCAGTTGAACCCCTTCACCCCGAGGTGCTCCAACTCGCAGATGTCGGTGAAGGACCCGTTCCCCACCTTCGCACCGGACTCCCGGACCAGCTTCGACATATCGAAGTCGTGATACCGGTACATCACCACATCGGTGCCGCCCCGATCGAACTCGATCATCCAGTTGTAGTTCTTCTCGGTGTCGAAGAACTCCGCCGTGGACTGCCCCGACTCCTCGCCCACAGTGAGCAGGATGTCGAAGTTGAGACCCAGCCGAGGTAGCAGCTCCAGGCCGATGTAGGCACCGAGCCGGTCATCGAGCGCACCCGAGTGCACCACCGGTCCGGCCTTCGTCTCCACGAACGACGTGCCTCGCTGCTCGTGCCGCACCACCGTGTCCAGGTGGGCGACGAACAGGATGTCGGATCCCCGGTCGGCGAAGTAGTAGAAGTTGTTGCTCTTCCTCGACTCGACGATGTGGACTTCGAGGTCCGGGTACTCCTGATCGAAGTCCAACTCGGACAACTCGCAGACCCGTTTCAGCGCGGGCCGATTGAATGCTCTGCGCACCCTACGGTGCGGCGAGTTCCTTCTAGGCATGAGCCATCTCTCTCTCTTGTGTGTGCAGGTTGGCGTGCTGGGTGATGGTGAGGCGCAGTGACGTGTGCCGGTTCAGTGCCTCCTGTGGGGCGATCAGGTAGCCGGTCGCGTTGTTGATGTACATCAACTCCTGATTGACATCAACCCGGTTGAAGGTGGGTATTTCGGTCATGTACGACACCACCCGAGCGGCGAGTTGTTCGTTCAGTTCGCCGTAGGCGTTGAACACCAGCCAGTGCTTCCCGGTGGTGCGGAACGTCGGTGATAGTGACCCATCGACCGCCGGTGTCAGTGGCAGGATCCAGGCCCGCCCGTTCACTCGCCCGTTGTCTGCGAAGGACCGGATCCCCAGGCCACCGTTGGTCTTCAGTGCACACCGGCTGGTCCGGTAGTCGGTCCACCAGCACGACCCGCTGTGAGCGAACTCGTGGGCAGGCAGGTTCAGGTTCCTGGTCACCGCGACCCGCAGGTCCGCCCCCCGGGAGTAGATACTGGCCAGGTTCCCGATCTCGGCCAGGATCTCCGGGTCGATCTTCAGCTTGTACTCCTTGTACGCCTGCCGCTTCAGCCGGGTCGGGAAGTTGCCCGCCTTCGAGGTCTTCTCGTTGCCGACATCGAAGGACTGGCTGAACCGCCACATCCTCCAGGCTCGTGTCTCGACCTCACTACGCAGACCGATCCGCATGGAGTACCGATTCAGCACCCGACGGATCTCGGTGATCCCGGCCGGGTCGATCTCGTTGGACAGCGAGAGGTTGGTGATGACGTCGTTGGCCAGCCGTTCACCCCGGTTGGGGAACGTGAACTCCGGCTCCGGCGAGACGCAGCAGGAGTCGTCGAGGTGTTCGTGCTCCTCCATCTCCTCGTCGTTGATCCACCGATTGCAGGTCCGGCAGTGGAAGTACCGCTCGTCCCGGCACTCCTCACACCAGGTCTCCTCGTCCAGGTTGGTGAAGGAGGTGGTCCAGGTGCGACATCCCCCGCACTGGCGGTAGTACGCATGCAGGCATGGCTCGCATATCAGCACCGTTCCCCCCGGTGAGGTCGCGGACATGGTGGCGAGGAACTTCGGCCGACCGCAGCTCGCGCAGAACTTGACCCGCTCGGCCACCGCTTCGACGTCCTCCTCCACCATGCCCGCGAGGCGACCCACGAATTGGTGGTGCAGGTAGAACCCCTGCGCAATGGCGACGTTCCACTCGTGGTCGAGGTCGAGTTCGTCCAGCCTCATGGCTTCGTCCTTTCTCCGATGGTTGACAACATGGGTTGTTGCTCCCTTCTACTTGGTTGGTGCTCGGGCACCACCCACCGACTCGACGCACAGGGAGCGGCGCGGAATCGGTGGGTGATGCTCCAGCCTCGGACCGAAGTCCGAGCGGTGGGAATGGGGTAGTTACCTAGGTAACCGTGCGATGGCCTCCTTGATCCGCTGCCACCTCACCGATGGCGGCGGGTACCAGACACCTGAGACGTCGGTGTCGGCGTACGGGTATCCCTCCTCGTCCCATCTGTCCTGCT
>Ga0207690_10002893_pt1 | contig 10344 bp, 11 predicted proteins | sample KBSC23metaG_FD_184315 | JGI IMG/M metagenome (GOLD analysis project Ga0207690, IMG submission 184315) | Corn rhizosphere microbial communities from Kellogg Biological Station, Michigan, USA - KBS C2-3 metaG (SPAdes) (version 2) | ecosystem: Host-associated > Plants > Roots > Rhizosphere > Soil ...
GGTTCGAGCCCTGGCGAAGGCGCGTGTGAAGGCGCTTGATGAGCAGATCAGGAAACTACGGGTCTCCCGGGATGCGTTGAAGCGGCTGGAAGCTGACTGCGCGCACGGCGAGGAGGGACCCTGCCCCATCCTCGAAGCGTTCGAAACGCCTCAGTCGTCGTGTTCGCGTTCGGCGAGATAACGCATCAACTCGGCGAGCGTGCTCTCCATCTGGTCCTGCATCTGGGTGACCAGCTCATTCTCGCGCATGCCGACATGATCGAGCGGCTTGGAGTAACTATCGGAGAAGGCTTGCAAGTCCGCCCGATCGAACACGCCCTTCGCGACCAGCTTTGCCAGGATCACGAGGAGGCCGTTGGTGTTGGCGATCGTGCCGGCGACTAGCGCCTCATCCACCATCGACAGTCTCTTGTCGCTGTCGGCCTCATCTTCTTCGACGGGAATCATCGCGCCCCACTCTGGGCGGGCGGCACGAATTGGGCAAGCCTCGACCAGGCCTTCGCCTTGTCTTCGAACTGCATCGTGTTCGCCGCGCTCGATGAGGGAAGATCGATCACGGTGAGGTTCAGTGGCGGCTCACCGATCAGTTTCCGACCAACCGCACAGGCAGTCGCGCCGTTGAACGCAATCGCTCTGAGATCAGGGAAATCGTGAAGGAGATGCTCGAGCTGATTGTGCTCGGCCTCGCGGATCGCCTGGTCGAGACTGCCGCTGCGATTGGCTGACGCAATCACATCCCACAGGCCGACCCGCCTCTCGGTCAGGCGCTGAAGCCGCGCTTCATAGTCGAGTGCCTGCAGATCCTCGTCAATCCCTTGGCCCAAGAGCCGCCAGAACTGGTTGGTCGGGTGAGCATAATAACGCTGCGCCGCAAGCGAGGCGTCGCCGGGCAGGCTGCCGAGCACGAACAGCCGCGCGTCGGACCGGGCGATCGGCGGCAGTCCGAATTTGACGCTCACGAAGAAACCCCTACAGCCCGCCACCGTGCAAGCCAGCGACCTCCGCGTGGCCCTCTTCTCGGGCAATTACAATTACGTGCGCGACGGCGCCAACCAGGCGCTGAACCGCCTCGTCGGCTACCTGCTGCGCCAGGGCGTGCACGTGCGCGTTTACTCGCCGACGGTTGAAGAGCCCGCCTTTCCGGCGACGGGAGATCTCGTCGACATACCGGCCGTCCCTATCCCCGGCCGCTCCGAATACCGCTTTCCGCTTGCGCTGCCGAAACGCGTCCGCCGCGATCTTGAGCGCTTCAACCCGAACGTCGTCCACGTCTCTAGCCCCGATCTCGTCGGGCATCGCGCGGTTAGTTGGGCGCGGCGGCACAAAGTCGCTGCGGTGGCTTCGGTCCACACCCGGTTCGACACCTATCTGGCTTATTATCATTTGCAGGCGCTCGAGCCGCTCGCGCGTGGGATCATGCGTCGCTTCTATCATCGCTGCGAGGTCGTGATGGCACCGGCGGAATCCACTGCCCTCATCCTGCGGGCACAGCGCATGAACCGCGACATCACCATTTGGGGCCGAGGAGTCGATCGCGATCAGTTCAATCCTCAGCGACGGGATATGGAATGGCGGCGCAGCCACGGCATTGCCGACGGCGAAATGGTTATCGCATTTCTTGGGCGTGTGGTGATGGAAAAGGGCCTCGACGTCTTTTCGGACGCGGTCCGCGCCTTCGCGACCTTTGGCCTGGACCACCGTGTGCTGGTGATCGGCGAAGGGCCAGCGCGTTCCTGGTTCGAGGAGCAGTTACCCGACGCCATCTTTGTCGGCCAGCAGACTGGCGATGACCTCGGCCGCGCCCTGGCCAGCGCGGATGTGTTCCTGAACCCCTCGATCACGGAAGCATTCGGCAATGTCACCCTGGAGGCAATGGCCTGCGCACTGCCGGTCATTGCGGCCGAGGCGACCGGCGCGACGAACCTGGTCCGCTCAGGAATCACTGGAACCCTCGTCGACGGCGGGAGCCCGGACGAATTTGCCGACGCACTTGCCGCTTATGCTCGCGACCCCGAGCTGCGCCGCCGGCATGGTCAGGCGGGACTCGAACTCGCCAAGTCGATGGATTGGGACTCGATCAATTCGGCGGTGATCCGCGCCTACAAGCACGCCATCGTAAAGCGCGAACGCCTGACGCGGATCACCAGACGCTGATTATTTGACGCGCTCGATCCGCTGCGCAGCCTCGTCGAGGATCGCCGCGATTTCGTGCAGCAGCTCCTCGTTGAGGCCCTCACGGCCGACGCGGTGGCTGAGCGCCGACATCAAATTCTTGATCGCCCGGCCGATCGCCGGTCCGGCCATGTTCTCCGCGCGCGGCTTCAGGTCGGACAGGCGCTCGAACAGCGCCTCGACCTCTTCCTTGCGTTCCTCGAGATGCGCTCGGCCCTCGTCAGTCACCTGGAACGGCTTGCGCGGGCCCTCGCCGGCAGCTTCCTCGATGAAGCCCATGTCCTGGAGCAGAGTTAGCGTCGGATAGACGACGCCCGGGCTGGGCGCATATTCGCCACCGGTCAGCTCCTCGATCGCGCGGATGAGGTCGTAGCCGTGGCGCGGCTCGTCGGCGATCAGCTTCAGCAGCACGAGCCTGAGCTCGCCGCTTTCGAATATCCGGCGCGCGCGGCGTCCGCGGCGGCCACCGCTCCAGCCTTCGTCGCCGAAGTCGAATTGAAACGGTCCCCACCCGCCGTGCCATCCGCGTCCGCCGCGCATCGCCATCAGGCCTTCGGGAATGTTGATCTCGAGCCGCCCGCGCGGCCCGCATCCATAATGTCTATGACCCATAGAGTCTCTCCTTTTGATGCATCTAAGATATATCTTCGCTGTATCTGGTGCAAGGCTCTTCGTGCATTTTGTGAGGCCCGTATTATGACTGCTCAGCGATGGCCGACCTGTTTGCCGACCAGGAGATTCCGAGCCGGGCGCCCGAGGCGCCGCCGGCCAATGCGCCGCTTGCCGACCGGCTGCGTCCGAAATCGCTGGATGAAGTGGTCGGCCAGGGGCATCTGACCGGCCCCGATGGGGCGATCGGAAGGATGGTCGCTGCCGGCCGCCTCGCCTCGATGATCCTCTGGGGTCCGCCGGGAACGGGCAAGACGACCATTGCTCGATTGCTCGCGGGGGCCGTCGGGCTGCGGTTCGTGGCGATCTCAGCAGTCTTTTCAGGCGTCGCCGACCTCAAGAAGGTCTTCGCCGAGGCGCGAACGGCCGCGCGAGCGGGTCAACAGACCTTGCTCTTCGTGGACGAAATCCATCGCTTCAACCGCGCCCAGCAGGACGGCTTCCTCCCCTATGTCGAGGACGGCACCGTCACGCTCGTCGGCGCGACGACCGAGAATCCGAGCTTCGAGATCAATGCCGCGCTGCTGTCCCGTTGTCAGGTCCTCATCCTCAGGCGCCTGGATCATGAAGCGCTCGAGGAGTTGGTGCGCCGCGCCGAAGCGCTGGATGAGCGGCAACTTCCAGTTACGGCAGAAGCGCGCGAGGCGCTGATCGCCAGCGCCGACGGCGACGGCCGTTTCCTTTTGAACCAAGTGGAAACTCTATTTTCGATCGAAATCGAGCAGCCGCTCGGGCCCGCCGAGCTTTCCGACCTGCTCCACCGCCGCGTGCCCGTCTACGACAAGGACCGCGAGGGGCATTACAACCTCATCTCCGCGCTGCATAAGACGATCCGCGGCTCCGACCCGCAGGCCGCGCTCTATTATCTCGCGCGCATGCTCGTCGCCGGCGAGGAGCCGCTGTACCTGCTCCGGCGCCTGACCCGCGCCGCGGTCGAGGATATCGGCATGGCCGATCCAAACGCGCTGCTTCAATGCCTTGCAGCCAAGGAGATGTATGATTTCCTCGGCTCGCCGGAGGGCGAGATCGGCATCGTTCAGGCCTGCCTCTACCTCGCCACCGCACCCAAATCGAACGCTACTTACGTCGCGCAGAAGAAGGCATGGAAGTCGGCGGAAGAGACCGGCTCTCTAATGCCGCCGATGCATATTCTCAACGCGCCGACGAAGCTCATGAAGAATGTCGGCTACGGCAAAGGCTATGCCTACGACCATGACGCCGAAGAGGGTTTCTCCGGCCAGACCTATTGGCCCGAAGAGATGGAGCGGCAGGAGTTTTACCAGCCAACCGACCGCGGCTTCGAAGCGCGCGTCAAGGAACGGCTGGACTATTGGAACGAGCGGCGCAAAGCGCTGCAACAAAGCAACGATAAGGTGGGTTGAACCGCCGACGTCAGGCAGGGAGCACCGACGATGTACGATACGAGCGCCTACTGGCAGGCCCAGCTGATGAACTGGGGCCCCAAGATCCTCATCGCCATTCTAATCCTGATCGCGACATGGATTGTCGCCCGCGCGGTCAAATGGGTGATCCAGAAAGCGATCGACCGTACGCCTGCGCTCCGCAAGCACATGACCGGCGGTCCGGAGGAGACGGTCGGCCATCAGCTGGGCACGATCGCCAAGCTGATCATCTGGCTGGTCGGTATCATGGCCGCGCTGCAGTTCCTCGGCTTCGCTCAGGTCCTCGCGCCGATCAACGAGTTGGTGACCGAGATTTTTGCCTTCTTGCCCAAGCTGATCGCCGCAGGCCTGATCTTCTTCGTCGGCCTGGTGGTTGCCCGCATCGTTCGCCGCCTGGTCGAGACCGTGCTGATCGCGGCGAATGTTGACGGGCTGCTCGCTCGGGTCGGAATCGGCTCGACCGAAGGGACAGTGCGCACCGCGCCCGAAGGTGTTCCGCCCGGCGCTGCCCCCGGAGCCACGCGCGCCAGTCTCGCGCGGGCGGCAGGCGTCCTTGTCTATGCTCTCATCATCATTCCGGTGGCGATCGCTGCACTGCAGGCGCTTGAGATCAGTTCGATCGCGAGCCCCGCGACGGCCATGCTCAACCAAATTCTCGCTGCGATCCCTCGCCTGCTGGCCGCCGCTCTTTGGATCGGCATCGCATTCGTCGCCGCAAAATTCTTGAAGACCATCATCGAAGCGATTCTGCCGCCGACCGGTTTCGATGACGCGATCCGGTCCACCGGCGTACTCCCCGTGAGCGCCTCCGCATCACGGATCGTGGCCAACATCGCAATGATCGCCATCATCCTCGGCGCTTCGATCGAAGCCTTGCGGCAAGTGGGCGGCGATGACGTCGCCATCTTCCTTGCGCAGGTGACTGCGCTCGGCAGCAAGGTGATCTTCGGAACGCTGATCATCGTCGTGGGCATCTTTCTGTCGAAGATCATCGCCAATCTGGTCGGCAGCGGTACCGGTGAGGGCGGCTACGCCCAGACCCTTGTCCGCTACGCGATCATCGCACTGTTCACCGCCATCGGCCTCACTTTCATGGGCCTCGCCGACCAGATCGTGATGATGGCGTTCGGCCTGATTCTCGGCTCGGCCGCAATTGCGACCGCACTCGCCTTCGGCCTTGGCGGACGTGATGCAGCGGCGCGGATCCTCGAGCGCTGGGCCGATGCCGGCCCGCCGGCCCGCCCTGCACCGCCCCGCCGCATCCGCGGGACTCCGCCGTCAGACGAGCAGCCGCCGCTCGTGTGAGCCGGCCCGACAAATCATTCGGCAATTGGGACAGCGTCATGGCCTTCGCCCTGACGCTGTCCGACACCGAGCCGTCAACAAGCTATGGTGCGCCGACCGTACGCGTGCGCGGCAAGCCGTTCGTCTATCCTGGTCGTGAACGGGGCAGTTTCGCAGTCGCCTGTCCCGTCGAGGAGAAGGAATTCCTCGTGGAAACGGACCCGGATACCTTCTGGGAGACCGACCATTATCGCGGCTGGCCGGCGGTCCTGGTCCGCTACAGCAGCCCGGATAGCGAGCGTATCGAGATGCTGATCCGCCGAGCCTGGTGGGACCGGCTTACCAAGAAGCAGCAGAAAGCCATTGGTTCACGACCCTAAGTTCGAAAGCTACGTCGCGATCGACTGGTCGGGGGCGAAAGGCAAAAAGCACAAGGGGATCGCAATCGCCGAGGCGCGTGGTCAAGCGGCGCCGCGACTCATCCGCCCCGGCCATATCTGGTCACGCGAGGAAGTGCTTCACTGGCTGCTCAAGCGGGCGGCTAAGGAGCCGACCCTGTTCGGTTTCGACTTCAGCGCCGCTCCGCCGCTGATCGAACGTGGCGAGTATCTGCCAGGGGAGATGGACGTGCCGAAAACCGCGCGCGAGTTCTGGGCCTATGTCGATCGGATCAGCACCGACGAGGACCTGGGCGCCGCAAGCTTCTTAGAGCAGGCTCACCGTCGGCACTTCTACTTCGGCATCGCGGACGGCGTGAAGGCCGGGTTCATGCATTTCCGCCAGTGCGATGCGCGTCTCAACACACAGGGCGGGCGCAAGATCGCCTCGGCCTATGACGCGATCGGTGCGGCGCAGGTCGCCAAGGCGAGCTTTTCGGGAATGCGCTTCCTCCACCAACTCGACGGCAAGGTCGCGATCTGGCCGATGGACCCGCCGCCGAAGCGCGGCAGCGTGGTGGTCGAGATCTACACCCGCATCTATCTCCGCCGCGCCGGTCTCACCGGCGTGAAGCTCCGCAGCCGCGCCGACCTGAATCGGGCGCTGGAAGGCCTCGGCAGCCGGCCGGCACGGCTTCGCTTCGAACCCAATGACCACCAGACCGATGCACTCGTCACTGCGGCTGGGATGCGCCAACTGGTCACCACCGAACCGCGCGCCTTTGACCCGGAAGGTCTTACACCCCAAATCGCGCAAACCGAAGGCTGGACCTTCGGCGTGCTATGACGCAATGGCGCGAGCGAGCCGGATTAGCTCAGTTGGTAGAGCAGCGGTTTTGTAAACCGAAGGTCGCGGGTTCGAATCCTGCATCCGGCACCATCATTTCGCCTTGGCGTCTGTCCGCGAATAATAAAGCAGGAAGACGGTTCGGTCGGGCATGCCTTTGGCTCCGGTAAAGGTTCCTGTCTCCACCTTCAGCCCGAGATGGCCCAGGTCGTCGGTCAGCGGCGGAACCTGCAGATCCTTGATCGTGCGATTGAACAGGGAGTCCTGATCCTCCCGTTCGGCCTTGGAGGTTGGGGCGATGAGCGTCCCCGCGACCTCGCAAAGCGTACTTCCGCAAGTGACGCGGAGTACATTGCCGTCCTTGCCGATCAGCGGCATGCTCATCAGGCGACCGTCGATCTCACTTTCCATCCGCTTCGCCCACTTGGCATCGCGCTGTTCCGAACGCACTTTGCTGTGCAGCTCCGAAGGGTCGGCGAACTTGGGTATGGCTTCACCGACTAGCGGATCGATGTCATTGATCGTCACAGGCGTCTGGGACATCAATGTGGCCGCGCCTGCAGCAGCAACTATAAAAAGGGCGATCATCGCAATTACTCCCGTCTGAGGACGCCACGGTTCGGCCTCCGCCTGCGAGAGAGTTGGTTCAAGTGAGCGGCTCCTGCCCAGCCCCATTTGTTCGTGACGATTTTCCTGCGCCTTCAGCAGACGCGCCAGCTCGCGGCTTGAGCCTACGCCTGTCTTTCGCCGCGCCTCGCGCAACCGCTCGTTGACCGCCGCCGGCGTGGTCTCCAGTTCCGTGGCGACGCTCTTCGCCGTGTGTCCCTCGGCGAGCAGACGCAACACGCGGCGCTCGGCCTCGTTCAGACGCGAGATCTCGATCGTCCGCTTGACCGAAAATAGGTGCGCATCGTTCACGATAGTCGCCACACATCCAAAATGCGTTGGCCGAGCGGCATTGCGCTACCCCAATTTTCTTGGGACTGTCAGACCTCTACCTCGACCCACATCGGCGCATGGTCGCTGGTTTTCTCCCAGGCGCGCGGACTGCGGTCGACCCCGGCCGCTTTCAGCTTCTTCGCCAGGCGCGGGCTCAGCAGCGCATGATCGATGCGGATTCCGGCGTCGCGCTGGAAGGAGTTCCGCCAGTAGTGCCAGAAGGTATAGATCCGTTCCTCGGGAAAAAGGTGCCGAATGGCGTCGGTCCAACCTTGCGCCGCCAGCTCCCGATACTTCTCCCGCGCCGCCGGAGCGAACAGCGCGTCCTTCGCCCAACGCTCCGGTTTGTAAACGTCCTGCTCGGTCGGAATGACGTTGAAGTCGCCGATCAGAATTGCGGGCAGCTTGCTGTCGAGCAGGTCTTGCGCGTGCACCTTTAGCTCATCGAGCCACGCTAGTTTGTAATCGAACTTCGGTCCCGGCCACGGATTGCCGTTGGGCGCGTACATGTTGCCGACGATGATTCCGCAGATCGCCGCCTCGATGTAGCGGCTCTGCTCCAGGTCCGGATCCTTGGGCAGCGCGCGGCGGGTCTCGACAGGCGCTCCGACGCGGCTCAGCAACGCCACTCCGTTCCAGCTGCGCTGCCCGTGCCAGATCGCCTGGTAACCAAGCGCCTCGACCGCGTCGCTCGGGAAGGCTTCGTCAGTGCACTTCAATTCCTGCAGTCCGACGATGTCCGGCTGGAACTCATCGAGCCAGCGCGTCAGCACGTGGAGACGCGTGTTGATTCCGTTGATGTTGTAGCTCGCGATCCTCAGTCGTCTTTTTTTCGCCATCGCTGTGGAACCCCCAAGCCGCCGATGGGTTCTGCCGCAGTTGCTTCGGACCCACGAATTGTGTCTCCGGGGCGGACGCGGGCATCAGTCCTCGCATCGGCTCTGTTGATGACGCGAATCAAAAGGATCGGAAGCACGGAAGCCCCGCCAGGTGATGAGCCTGACGGGGCTTCTTTTTTGGCTCGCCCCGAGTCGTTGCCGAGTCCCACAGCTTTATCCACCGATTCACCCACCGTTTTCTGGTTTGGCACCCGATTCAGTACTGGAACAATGGGCGAGCTGATGTATTGTTGTTGTGTGCTTCAAAACCCGAAAGGGAATTGAAGCATGGAACCCCGGCAACTTCGGTTGCCGGGGTTTACTCGTTTATGGGCTCCCCCCACTCTCGTCAGAGTGCGTTGGGATCCGCCTCCGCCAGCCTCAGCTTTCTTGACCGGTCCGGCAGCGGGTATTTGTTTCCGTTGGCGCAGTTGAACAGCAGCACGCGCTCGTCGCTGCGGACTTGCCCGCCGTCCAGGGCCTTGCGCCACGCTGCGAGCACCGCTCCGCCTTCCGGGCAGAGCAAGAAGCCGTCGTCACGCGCCGCATCCTCGACCGCCTGCAGGATAGCCTCTTCGGAAACCGCGATCCCCGCTCCACCGCTCTTCCTCACGGCGCGCAGGATTAGGAAATCGCCGACCGCCTTGGGCACCCGAATGCCTGTCGCGACGGTCGCCGCATTCTCCCACCGCTCAGCAAACTCGTCGCCCTTGTCGAATGCGCGCACAATCGGCGCGCAGCCTTCGGCCTGAACCGCGTACATGCGCGGTCGCTTCGAACCGATCAGCCCGATCGCCTCCAGCTCTTCGAACGCTTTCCACATCCCGATGAGGCCGGTGCCCCCGCCGGTCGGATAGAAGATCGCGTCGGGCAGCTCCCAGCCGAGCTGTTCGGCGAGCTCGTAGCCCATGACCTTCTTGCCTTCGAGACGATACGGCTCCTTCAAGGTCGAGCAGTCGAACCACAGGCCCTGCGCCGCGCCCTTTCCGACCAGCGCGCCGCACTCGTCGATCTGCCCGTCGGCGATATAGACCTTCGCACCATAGGCTGCGCTCTCAGTGACATTGATCTCGGGCGTCTCAGCCGGGCAGATGACAATCGTCTTGATCCCCGCCCGCGCGCCATACGCCGCGAGCGCGGCGCCGGCATTGCCGTTGGTCGGCATGGCGATGCGCTCGATTCCGAACTGCTTCGCCATCGTGACCGCCATCGCCAGGCCCCGTGCCTTGAACGAGCCCGTCGGAAGCCGCCCCTCGTCCTTCACCAGCAGGTTGGCCCCGCCTGTCTTCGCGAGTGAAATGATCGGCGTTTCGCTCTCGCCGAGGCCTATCGGCTCGCCATCGTGGGGCAGCAGCTCACGCCATTTCCACATGCCGGGCTCACGGCCCGCGAGGCTCTCGCGAGTGAGCGTCCGCTTCGCCGCTTCGAGATCGTAGCGCACCAGCAGCGGCATTCCGGCGCGGCTGAGATTGTGGACTTGGCCGGCTTCGTATCGCTCGCCGGTCAGCGAGCACTCGAGATGTGTGACGTTCACTGACAGTCCAAGTGGTCGTCAGGATGCTCCCGCTCCACCTGCAGCGTGCAATGTTCGATCTTGAAGCGCCGGTGCAGCACCGAACGCGCGGAGCGGATCAGCTCGTCAGCCGAACCCTCCGGCAAGACCAGATGGGCCGTCAGCGCGGTTTCGGTGGTGCTCAGCGGCCAGATGTGCAGGTCGTGCACGCTCTCGACGCCATCGAGCGATGCGAGCGCCGCCTCGACTTCGTCCGGATCGA
>Ga0207690_10002896_pt1 | contig 10342 bp, 8 predicted proteins | sample KBSC23metaG_FD_184315 | JGI IMG/M metagenome (GOLD analysis project Ga0207690, IMG submission 184315) | Corn rhizosphere microbial communities from Kellogg Biological Station, Michigan, USA - KBS C2-3 metaG (SPAdes) (version 2) | ecosystem: Host-associated > Plants > Roots > Rhizosphere > Soil ...
GCTTCATCAGGGTCGAGGACGACCAGCCGCCGGCGACGCTGCCGATATCGGAGATCAGGTAGATCGCGATCAGCGGAGGACCGAAATTCTTGAGATCGAGATGATAGGTCTTGCCAAGGAAATCGGGCGTCCAGAACAGGAACAGCCACCACACCGGATCGATCAGGAACCTGCCCAATGCATAGGCCCAGGTTTCGCGATAGCCGAGCAGCTTGAGCCAGCCGATCTTGTGCGGCGGGTCGGCGGGATCGCTCTCGATATAGGCAAGCTCGGCCGCCGACACGCGCGGCTGCTCGCGCGGGCGACGATAGATCGCGATCCAGGCGACCAGCCAGATCAGGCTGAACGCGCCGGTCGAGATGAACGCCATCCGCCAGCCATAGGCGAGCGTGATCATGGGCACGATCAGCGGCGTGATGATCGCGCCGACATTGGACCCCGCATTGAACAATCCGGTGGCGAAAGCGCGTTCCCTGGCGGGAAACCATTCGCTGACTGCCTTGAGGCCGGCGGGGAAATTGCCCGATTCGCCGACGCCGAGCACGAACCGCGCGCCGTTGAATTGCATCGCCGGGGAAATCATCGTGCCGAACAGCTTGAACGGCCCGGTGATGAGGCCGCACAAGGTATGGCCGGCGGTCCAGATGACGAATGCGATCGAATAGCCGATCCGCGCGCCGACCATATCGACGATCTTGCCGAAGCTCAGATAGCCGATCGCATAAGCGACCTGGAACCAGAAGACGATGTCGGCATAAGTGGTCTCGTTCCACCCCAGTTCGGCCGAGATGGTCGGCTTGAGCACGCCGATCATCTGGCGATCGACATAGTTGATTGCGGTCGCCGCGAAGAGCAGCCCGCAAATCACCCAGCGATAGCGGCCGACCCGCATATCCACCCGTTCGGCGTCCGGCATCCCGGTCGTCGCCATCGTCCCTCTCCTGCCTTGAAGCGGCCTCTTCACGGGCCTTGATGCGGGATGGGTATGGGGAACCGGTGTCAGTGACAAGCCCGCGAAGCGATCAGCCCGGCATCACGCTCGGTATTTCGCCGCGAAAGGCGGCTTCCGCGGCTTTTTGCAGCAAAGCGACGAGCTCTGCGTCGTCCGCGATCGCCGCGGGGAAGCCGAGCCCTTCGGCGATCAGTCCCTGGACCACCCGGCTCGGCGTGTCGGCCAGGGCGATCGCGGCGAGCCGGTCGCCCGCGGGATCGACGATTCGACTGTCCGCGCGCGCGCGCCGCATGAGGAAAGCCACCCAGCAGCCCAGCGCCGCGACGACATGGCCGGGCATGCGTCCGGCCGCGCGATTGGCCAGCAAGGTATCGCCGAGCCGGTAGGGCAGCTTCTGCGATCCGTCCTGCGCGATCTGATCGAGACGGTGGACGATCGCCGGGTTGGCGAAGCGCCGCAGCACCGCATCGGCATAGGTCTGGAGGTCCAGCCCCGGCACCGCGGGCAGCATCGGAATGATATCCTCGCGGATCATCGCATCGACGAAGCGCGCCAACAGCGGATCGCCGATCGCTTCGGCAACGCTGACATGACCGCGCAGCAAGCCGGCATAAGCGAGCGTCGAGTGCGCGCCGTTGAGGATCCTGAGCTTGGCGCGCTCATAGCCGCCGACATCGGCGGTCAGCGTCGCGCCAACCGCGCCAAGGTCGGGCAGCGCACCGACATCCTCGATCACCCATTGCGCGAACGCCTCGCGCTGGACCGCGGCGCGGTCCTCGACACCCAATGCCGCCGCGACATCGGCATAGAGTGCGTCGTCGGATGCCGGGGTGATCGAATCGACCATGGTCGACGGCACGGAAATTTCGCCCGCCACCCAATCGCCCAGCGCCGGGTCGAGCCGCCCCGCGAACGCTACCAAGGCGGCATGGAGCTTGGCGCCGTTCGAGGCGAGGTTATCGCATGGCATCGGCACGAACGGGGCGATGCCGCTTGCGTGCCGCGCCGCCAGCCCGGCGACGATCCAGCCGATCACGCTGGTCGGCACGGCCGGCCGCGCCAGATCGTGGACGATGTCGGGATGACCGAAATCGAGCGTTCCGTCCGTCGCCAGGCAATAGCCTTTTTCGGTCACCGTGGTGGTCACCAACCGCGTGTCGGGCGCGGCGAGCAAGGCCAAGGTCCGCACCGCGTCGTCGGGGCCCAGGAACTCATTATGCGCCCCGATCACGCGCATGCTCGACTCCAGGTCGCGAATGGCCAGTGTATAAAGCCCGTCCTGCTCCGCCAGCGCCTCGATCGTACCGCGGCTGCGCAGCGAGACGGCCGCGATGCCCCAGCGCGGGTCCTGGTCGAGCAAGCGGTCGACATAAGCGGCCTGGTGCGCGCGATGAAAGGCGCCGGGGCCGAAATGAACGATCCCCGTCGCGACCGGACCGCGCGTACGCGGCGCGGATATCCCCATCGGCAGCCCAACCAGGGCAGCGCGCGACAGTCGGCTCACAAAGTCACCCCGCGCTTCCAGATCGCGATTTCGCGCTCGCCATTGCGTTCGGCCGCGGTCGGCTCGCCCGAGGCGATCGCGCACAGCCGCTCGGTCAGCGCCACCTCCATCGTCTCGAACCCTCGATCGAGCACCATGCCCGCGTCGAAATCGATCCAGCCGGGCTTGTGCGCGGCGAGATCGCTGTTGGATGAGATCTTGATCGTCGGCACCGGAAAGCCGAGCGGCGTGCCGCGCCCCGTCGTGAACAGGATCGCGGTCGCGCCCGCCGCCGCCAGGGCGGTCGACGACACCGCGTCGTTGCCCGGCGCCTCGAGCAACGTCAGGCCCTCCTTGGCGACGCGCTCGCCATAATGGATGACGTCGGCGATCGGCGCGCGGCCCGCTTTCTGCACCGCGCCGAGCGATTTCTCCTCGAGCGTGGTGATGCCGCCGGCGACGTTTCCAGGGGATGGGTTTTCCGACACCGGCTCGCCGTGGTCGATGAAATATTGCTTGAAGTCGTTGACCACGCCGACGACGCGGCCGAACACGTCTTCGTCGGCGGCGCGATTCATCAGCATCTGCTCGGCGCCGAATATCTCGGGGATTTCGGTCAGCACGACACGACCTCCTGTTGCCGCGACGCGATCGCTCATCCGGCCGACCAGCGGGTTCGCGGTCAGCCCCGACAGGCCGTCCGACCCGCCGCATTTGACCCCCAGCACCAGGTCGGCGAGCGTGGCCTCCGTCCGGTCGCATTGTGCCAGCGCGGCGAGTTGCTCGACCAAGGCGACGCCTTCCGCCACTTCGTCGCCGGCCAATTGCGTCGCCAGCGTGCGGATCGCGGGGCGGCGCCATTCGGGAATGGCCTCGATCAACCTGGCGATCTGGTTGTTTTCGCAGCCCAGGCCGAGGATCAGCACGCCGCCGGCATTGGGGTGGCAGGCGAGCGAGGCCAGGATCGCTCGCGTCCCGTCGAGATCCTCGCCGAGTTGCGAGCAGCCGAATGGGTGCATGAAGGCGTGGACGCCGTCGACCTTTCCAGCCAGCGTCGCCCGCGCCGCGATTCGCTCGGCGGTCCTCGCCACGCAGCCGACCGTCGGCAGCACCCAGATTTCGTTGCGCGTGCCGACCCGCCCGTCGCCGCGGCGATAGCCCTGGAAGGTGGCGTCGCCCGGGGCAAGGTTCGCGCGCGGCGCCGGCGCGTAGGCATAGGCCTGTTGTCCGGCGAGCGCCGTCGCGACATTGTCCGAATGGACATGTTCGCCCGCCGCGATCGAGGCGGTCGCGCGTCCGATCGGAAAGCCGTATTTGATCACCGCCTCGCCCGGCGCGATCGGCGCCAGCGCGATCTTGTGCCCGCGCGGAATCGCCGTGGCCGCGGTGACCGTCGCACCGTCGGCGACCACCGCCTCACCCGCCGCCGCATCGGCCAGCAAGGTCGCCACATTGTCGCTCGGATCGATCCGAACCGCGTTCGCTGTCATCTCTTGCCTTCTTGAACCGGTGCGTGCTTGAGTAACCGGTGTCATATTTGCCCGCCCGGCCGTCCGGAAGCAAGGCTAGTCCAGTAGCGCACGGCTCGCTATGCGTGTGAAGATGGAAAAGACCGGCCAGCCGACGATCAACGATGTCGCGCGCATCGCTGGTGTATCGAAGAAGACCGTCAGCCGCGTCATCAACCGATCCCCGCTGCTCAACGACGATACCCGCAAGAAGGTCGAGGATGTCATTGGCCAGCTCGGCTACGTCCCCAACCCTCAGGCGCGCGCGCTGGCGCTGGGGCGCAATTTCCTGGTCGGGCTGGTCCACGACAATCCCAATGCCCAGACGGTAATGAACGTCCAGCAGGGCATGCTGGAAGCGATTCGCGACAGCGAATTCGAGATGGTCGTGCGTCCGGTCGATCGCGGGTTGGCGACGATGCTCGAGGATCTGCGCCTCTTCCTCGAGCGCCAGCGATTGTTCGGCGTGCTATTGATGCCGCCGATCAGCGAGAATGACGCGGTCGCCAAATTGTGCAGCAATCTCGGCTGCCGCTACGTTCGCATGGGATCGGCCGAGCTCGACACGCCCGACCATATGGTCGCGTCCAACGACCGTGAGGCGGTGCACGAAGCGACGCAATATCTCATCGCCCAGGGCCATCGCCGCATCGGGCTGGTCGCCGGTCCGCACGGCTTCCGCTCGGCGCGCGAACGCCGGCTGGGGTTCGAGGACGCGATGCGCGACGCCGGCATCCCGCTCCCGCGCAGCATGATCGCCGAGGGCAATTACACCTTCGAATCGGGGCTGATCGCGGCCGAGCGCCTGCTCGACGTCGTCCCGCGCCCGACCGCGATCTTCTCGAGCAATGACGAGATGGCGGCCGGTGTGATCCATGCCGCGTGCCAGCGCGGGTGGACCGTGCCGCGTGATTTGTCGGTGATCGGGTTCGACGACACGCCGATCGCCGCGCATATGTGGCCGCCGCTGACCACCGTGCGTTGGCCGATTGCTTCGATGGCGCGGTCCGCCGCGCTCAAGCTGATCGCCGGGATCGCCGACAATGACGACGAAGCGGGCGTGCAGGAGCCGTCGATGTTTCTGTCCACGCTGATCCGTCGCTCGTCGGTGGCGCCGCCCATCGACTGAGCGGTTGAATGATGCGTTGACACCGGTTACCAGAGCGCCGCTCGACAGAAGCGGGGAGGGTGGAGAAGGCTGATGGCTGGCATGCTGGAACTGCACCCCGACCGTCTGTTTCCGGCCGACCCCGCAACCCGAGCAGTCGCCCGCGCGCTCTTTGCGACCGTCGCCGATGCGCCGATCGTCAGTCCCCATGGCCATACCGATCCGGCCTGGTTCGCAACCGACGAGAAGTGGAGCGATGCGACCAGCCTGCTGCTTTCGCCCGACCATTATCTCTACCGCATGCTCTACAGCCAGGGCATCGACCTCGACGCGCTGGCGATCCCGTCGCGCGCCGGCGTTCCAGCAACCGATCCGCGCGCGGCCTGGCGGCTGTTTGCGGCCAATTACCACCTGTTCCGCGGCACGCCGTCGCGGTTGTGGCTCGATCATGTCTTTTCGGTGGTGTTCGGGATCGACCGCGAACTCGACGCCTCCACCGCCGACACTTATTTCGATGCGATCGGCGACAAGCTGGCCAGCGACGCCTTCCGTCCGCGCGCCTTGTTCGATCGCTTCCGGATCGACTTCCTGGCGACGACCGAAGGGGCGCAGGACGACCTGTCGCACCATCATGCGATCCGCAACTCGGGCTGGGGCGGGCGCGTCGTCACCACCTATCGTCCCGACGGCGTGATCGACGTCGAGCATGAGGCGTTCAAGCCGGCAATGGCGCGCTTCGCCGAGCTGACCGGCGAGGATGTCTATGACTGGCAGGGCTATCTCGCCGCGCATCGCAAACGCCGCGCCGATTTCCGTGCGGCCGGGGCGACCGCGACCGACCATGGCCATCCGACCGCGGCGACCGCCAATTTGTCGCCAAGCGAGGCCGAACGCCTGTTCCGCACGATCGTCACCGGCACCTGGACCCCCGCCGATGCCGAGCTGTTCCGCGCCCAGATGCTGACCGAGATGGCGGCGATGTCGGTCGAGGACGGGATGGTGATGCAGATCCACCCCGGTTCCTGCCGCAACCACAATGCCGGATTGTTCGCCAGCCATGGCCGCGACAAGGGTGCCGACATCCCGATGCGGACCGATTACGTCCATGCGCTGAAGCCGTTGCTCGACCGGTTCGGCAACGCGCGCGATCTGTCGATCATCCTCTTCACGCTCGACGAATCGACCTATGCCCGCGAGCTGGCGCCGCTGGCCGGCCATTATCCGTGCCTCAAGCTCGGCCCCAGCTGGTGGTTCCACGACAGCCCCGAAGGGATGCGCCGGTTCCGCGAGATGACCACCGAGACAGCGGGTTTCTACAATAGTGTCGGGTTCAACGACGACACCCGCGCCTTCCTCTCGATCCCGGCGCGCCACGATGTCGCGCGCCGCGTCGATTGCGCCTTCCTCGCCCGTCTGGTTGCCGAACATCGCCTCCACGATTGGGAAGCGGCGGAATTGATCCAGGACCTGACCACCGGTCTGGTGCGCCGGGCTTACAGGATCGACGATCGGCCGCCGGTGGATGTCGGCCATCGTCAGGCGCCCGCCACGCACGCGGCGTGATGGCCGGCGGAGACGCCACGATCGAGCGGATCGCCTGTGCAGGAAGTTGTGGACGAAATTGTGGATAAGGCTGGCGGCGTTGGAATGATCACGCGGAGAGTCCATTGCCATCCCGGGCTTGCCCCGGCGTCCGCCACGCCGCTAACCGGTGCGCCTGCGGTTGGAGTGAATGCCGGCATATCGCCGGCCTGAGGGATTGGGGGACGGCAGTGACGGGTAAATTCCTCGCATTCGGCGAAATCATGCTGCGGCTGTCACCGCCGGGCCGTGAACTCCTCCTGCAAACGCCGCGCTTCGACGTCTGGGTGGCGGGTGCCGAGGCGAATGTCGCGACCGCGCTCGCCCGGCTTGGCCACGACGTCGGCTTCGTCAGCGCCGTTCCGGCCAATGACCTGGGCGATGCCGCGGTCATGACGCTACGCGGCCACGGCGTCGACACCCGCGCTATCCAGCGGCGCGGCGACCGGATGGGCCTCTATTTCGTCACCTCGGGTGCCGGGATGCGCGCGACCGAGGTGATCTACGATCGCGCGCATTCGAGCTTCGCCGAGGCGCCGGCCGATGCCTGGGACTGGAATAGCCTGCTGGACGGCGTCGATCGTCTGCATCTGTCGGGCATCACCCCCGCGCTCGGTCCGGTGCCGGCCCAGGCCGCGATCGCCGCTGCCGAGGCCGCCGCGGCGCGCGGCATCCCGGTCTCGTTCGACGGCAATTGGCGGGGCAAGCTCTGGGAGCGCTGGGACGGGCGCCCACGCGAAATCCTGTCGCGGCTGGTCGCGCAGGCCGATTTGATGTTCGGCAATCATCGCGACATCGCCTTGCTGCTCGACACGCCCTTTTCCGGCGATGGCGAGCACCGCCGGCGGGAAGCCGCCGAAGCCGCTTTCGCCGCTTTCCCGAAACTGCGGACGATCGCTTCGACCGCGCGAGTCGCCGAGGATGTCGATCGCCACCGGCTGTCGGCGCGGATCGACACGCGCGACGCGCAGGCGCAAACCGCCGAGATCGTCCTGGCCGGCATCGTCGACCGGATCGGCGCGGGCGACGCCTTCGCGGCCGGCATTCTCCACGCATTGCGCAGCGGCGACAGTATCGACGACGCCGCGCGCACCGGCCTGGCGCTCGCCGCACTCAAACATTCGCTACCAGGTGACGCGAGCCTGTTCCGTCAGGCCGATATCGACGCTTTTCTCGATGGCGGCCTCGACGTCCGGCGGTGATGGCGGACGGCGGGGGATCGAGTGCGGCCGCCGGCCGGCGATGGACGTTCCCGCCTGCCGATCGGCCCCTGACCGCAACAGTCTACCTTTCTTGCGCTTCCGCCTGACACCGATTACCATCGCCCGGTCGATAGGTTTCCGACCGAAACGTGGGCAACCAACGACAATTTCCTCCCCTTGGGGCGCGGTTCCGTCCGGAGCGGCGCCCGATTTTTTTGCCCGCGTAACGGCATGCTGGCGTGTCCGGGCGACTCACCGTAAGTGGCCGGCATGACGACGACCAGCTTCGACGCCGCCCGGGCCGGAATCATCGCAGTGGGCCGCCGCCTCGACGCGCGCGGCTGGGCGCCGGCGACCGCGGGCAATTATTCGGTTCGGCTCGACGACGGCTTCGCGGTGACCGCGTCGGGCTGGCACAAGGGACGGTTGAGCGACGAAGGCGTGTTGCGCCTCGACACGGACGGCCATGTCGTCGGCGCGGGCAAGCCCTCGGCGGAAACGCATCTCCATCTGTCGATCTATCGCCAATTCCCCGCAGCCGGCGCGGTGCTCCACGGCCATTCGCCGCAAGCGGTCGGCCTGACCCGCGCCTTTCGCGACCTCAAGGCCTGGCATTTCGCCGGCCATGAATTGCTCAAGGTGTTTCCCGGCCAGACCACGCACGAAACCGAAATCGCGCTGCCGATCGTCGACAACAGCCAGGACATGACGGTCATCGAAGCGGCGATCGCCCCGGCCTTGGCACGACCGGGCGCGGCGCCCGCCTATCTGATCCGCGACCATGGCCTCTATGCCTGGGGCAAGGACCTTGACGAAGCCGAGCGCGTGCTCGAAGCCGTCGAATGGCTGATCGCCGCCGAACTGGCCGAACGTAGTTTCAGGGAGAGCGCGTCATGACTCGCCTTCGCGTCTTTACCGCCGATGACGGCGACACTCCGGTGCTCGACACCAGCGATCCGAAATGGATCGGCGACGCGCTGAAGCGGATCGGCGTGCGCTACGAACGCTGGCTGTTGCGCGACACCGCCGGCGCCGACACCGACGCCGTACTCACCGCCTACGCGCCCGAAATCGACAAGTTGAAGGCCGAGCAAGGCTATCAGTCGGTCGACATCATCGGCGTCACGCCCAACCATCCCGATCGCGCGGCGATGCGCTCGAAATTCCTGTCCGAACATCGCCATTCGGAGGACGAAGTGCGTTTCTTCGTCGCGGGCGAAGGTCTGTTCACGCTGCGTACCGACGACGACCGCATCCACGCTGTGCTCTGCACCGCGGGCGATCTGATCTCGGTTCCGGCGGGCATGCGCCACTGGTTCGACATGGGGCCGGAGCCGAGCTTCACCGTGATCAGACTGTTCGAGAATCCCGATGGCTGGGTCGCGAAATTCACCGGCGACGCGATTGCTGATCGCTTCCCGCGCCATGAGCGCGCTGGCGGCTGAAGCCTTCTCCAGTCCGGTTGCCCTGATCACCGGCAGAAACCAAGATCGGTCGACATTCAGTGGTCGTCAGTCGAGGATCGATCACTTCTCTATCCGGGAATTTCGTCTAATTCCCACCGTCACCCCGGCCTTGTGCCGGGGTCCACCGGGCCGCAAGCCCGGGAAAAGAAGCTCATGGGCTGGGCTCGACTGCCCGGTGGATGCCGGGACAAGCCCGGCATGACGAATTGGGGATTTGAGGATGTTGAATGTCGATCCATCCTAGTGTGGCGCTGAACCCGCCCAAGGCCATCCTCCTCGATATCGAGGGGACCACCACCAGCATCGCCTATGTCGCCGACATATTGTTCCCTTATGCTCGTGCCCGCATCCCGGCCTGGGTGCCGGCCCATCGCGACGAGATCGCCGCGACATTGTCGACGATGCCGCCGGGCGATCCGGTCGCCACGTTGCTCGCCTGGATGGATGTCGATGCCAAGGAAACCGCGCTCAAGCATATCCAGGGTCGCATCTGGCGCGAAGGCTATGAAGCGGGTGAACTCAAGGCGCATGTCTATCCCGACACGCCCGAGGCACTCAAACGCTGGACCGAGGCGGGGATCAGGGTGTGCATCTATTCCTCGGGGTCGATCGAGGCGCAGAAGCTGATCTTCGGGCATAGCGAGGCGGGCGACCTGACCCGCTATCTCTCCGGCTATTTCGACACGACTACGGGCCCCAAGCGCGAAGCTGGATCCTACGCGAAGATTGCCACCGCCCTGAACCTCGACCCAGCCGATATCCTGTTCGTGTCCGACGTTGCCGCCGAGACCGATGCGGCGAAATCGGCCGGCCTGCGTGCGCTGCTGATCGACCGCGATACCGGCCGGGGCGATGTCGCCAGCTTTGCCGAGATCCTGCCATGATCCTGCAAGGCGAACGCACGCGCTCGATCCGGCCGACCGCCGACGGCAAGGGCGCGCGCATCCTCGATCAGCGCCAGCTCCCCTGGGAAGTGCGCTGGGTCGAGCTAAGGACCGAAAACGAGGCGGCGGTGGCGATCCGCGACATGTGGACGCGCGGC
>Ga0207690_10002903_pt1 | contig 10328 bp, 7 predicted proteins | sample KBSC23metaG_FD_184315 | JGI IMG/M metagenome (GOLD analysis project Ga0207690, IMG submission 184315) | Corn rhizosphere microbial communities from Kellogg Biological Station, Michigan, USA - KBS C2-3 metaG (SPAdes) (version 2) | ecosystem: Host-associated > Plants > Roots > Rhizosphere > Soil ...
CTACGTACCGCATTCGATTGAGAAGATGAAATCGACGAAGTCCTGCATCTTCTCAATCGAATGCGGTACGTAGGTATAGGGAAACAGCATCAGGTCGGCTCCGCGCCTTCGCACTTGCTGCCGTCCAGCAAGGCGTTGACCAGCAGCACCTTTTCCACCGAGTCGCCGAGGGTGCGATCCAACGTGTCGATCAGGTCGTCGGCGCGTTCGCCATTTTGAAAACGCGCGCGGATGTCCTGCATCACGTCTTCGGCACGGCCGCCTACGGTTTCGCGCTTGCCGAAGCTGAGCATGGTTATCTTGTTGATTGAGGCGCCAAGCGTGTTGTAGTCGGGGTGGCGAACGTGCACCGCACCGCTGGCTTCGTCGCGGTCGAACAACAGCACTTTGTCCGGGGTGCTATCGGAGATGGGGAAGGGGGAATGGGTGGTGAGCAGCATTTCTGCGTGCTTGCCTCCCTCGCCCAGGCACTGGCCCAGCCGGGTGATGAAGCTGGCGCGCCAGGACGGATTGAAGTGGGTTTCCGGCTCGTCCAGAAGGAACAGGCTACGGGTGCCGGCAAACAGACGGCACAGGCCCAGACTGTGCAGCAACTGGTGCTCGCCGTCGGACAGGCTCTTGAGGCTAAGCGGCTCGGCCACGCCCTGTTTGCGGAAGGCCACATGCTTGAAGCGCATCACCCGTTCATCCGAGGCCAAAGTGGGCACGGTTTCGCGCACGTAGTCGCTACCGGAGCGATACAAGTCAGCCTTGAGGGCGTCGCTGACGCTGTAGAGGTTCAGCGTCAGCAAGACTTGAAACGCCTGGAACAAGGTGCGCGGTTTGTCGAAATTGGCTTTGAAGGCGTCGCGGGTGGCCGCGTCCATGCGGTAATCCAGCACCAGGCTGTCGCTGGTGTTGTCCACGTATTCCAGCGTGGCGCAGCGGCGCAAGGCATCTATGGCCAGTGAGGAAGTTTCGGTGGCTTCCTTGCCTCGTGTCCCTTGCAGCAGGTGCAGCACGTCCAACTGGTAGCTGTTGCGATCGGCGTCGAAAGTAACCCGAGGCTGTTTCGTGCTGGCACCGACTTCCGGCCTGGTGAACGGGTAGGCCTGCGCCTCGCTCAGCGGCAGACTGCGGCGCAGGATGATGCGGAATTGCGTGAGCGATTCGATGCCGGTGCCTTCGGTGAAAGGCTGCGCTTCGTCGTCATCGGCAAAAAGCAGGTTGCACAGCAAGATGGCCTGACTGAAGCTGCTATCCAGATAGGTCAGCCGTGTTTCCGGATGGCCGGGATATGGATTTCCATCACGCAGCGCCGACCAGTATTCGTCGAACTGGATGAAGCGCATCTTGAAAAACGGCAAGCTGAGCACTTCGTTTTCGCCTGACGAGTAACCCAGCACGAAGTCGGGTAACAGGAAGTCGCGTTCCTCGTAGGTCAACGTACTGGACCCATCAGTGATGAAGGCTTCGTTATTGATCCATGCGAGCCACGGCGATCTGTCGGGCTCCTTGATTACCTGGACGTGCGCGTGGCTTGGCCCGTCAGGCTGGCAATAGGCTTGCGGCACCTGGATCAGGTACTCCAGTTCGTACGCGTTGGGACTGCCTTCGTGTTCCTGAATGCCATCCGGGTTATCCACCGGATCGTATTCAAAAACATCCGGCAGAAAGCTGCGGCGTACGCGCTGTAGCTCCAACTGGTAGAAGATTGCCGCCAGCACTTCCAGCAGGTTGGATTTGCCGCTGCCGTTGGGGCCGGCGCAAACGAATGGTGCAAAGCCATCGCCACGCTCGTGCTCGTTCTGCAGGCTCCAGTCGGTGCGGAAGTCATGTTCGAAGCCGCTCGGCAGGCTGCGAAAGCCGTCCGGGTCGGTGATCCTGAGCCGCAACAGTTTCATGCGTGGGCGTGCTTCAGCGCGATGCGCTTGCTGGCGGGCTCCAGCTCCTGCACCAGTTGGCCTGCGTCCAGAGCGGCGAAGACCCAAGTCTTGATCTGCTCATAGGCAGCCATGCCCAGCTCCAGGTCGTCTTCCGGGTACAGCTCGGCCAGGCGCGCTTCAGCGGCATTCAGAAAATCCTGCAACACGAAGGGCTGCGCACCGAAGTGTGCTTGCCATACTCCCAGCCACGTGGTCAACAACTGCAGTCGTGGCGCTTCGTCGGCAAGCGTCGAGGCTGGCAGGCCGAGATCGGGAAAGGCAAAAGCGGTCACTCTGACGGAGCCAGTGACAGAGGTGTTGGTTTCCACAGTATGTCCACTGATAGTGACGGTCGGCAGCGGGATGCGCGACAGATCCAGTTCGCCCTTGAAGGCGGACTGGCTGAGCGCCGCATAGAGGGTTTCGAGGTCGGTGAGGGTTTGTTGGTAGCGGGATTTGAGGGCTTCGATTTTCTCGACAGCATCGGCAAACTTGTTTTGAAGCTCGACGGGCGGCTTGGGAACTTCGAGTCTTCGAAGGATTTCGAGGTTGATGTTTTTCTGTGCCGCAGCCGGTGCGTTCTTCTCAAGGATGGCCTGGAAAAACCAAAAAAGGCCAAGGACATACAGGGTGTTGGACTGCGCCTTGTCGGCGGTGAACCCGACCACGCTGTCCGGGAAGCATGCGTCGAACGTCAGGATGCCGGTTTGCGCAATGTTGGCCGCGATGGTGATGCAAAGCGTTCCAGCGGGCCACGGCTTGCTCTGGGCAAAGCCGATGTCGGAATACGTTTGCGTGTATGCCGTGATGTAGGTGCCTGCGTTCGACACCTCGCCTGTCTGGATGAGCGGGTGTCTGCCGCCCAAAAGTTGAGGGTCATTTCGCGGGCGGTGCTTTGATATGCCACGGTTGATGGAGCCGAATTGTTCGAGTGGTGCCTTGTCCCAGCCTTTCTCATTCCGCACCGGGTCGCCGAACATCTCCAGAAACACGCCCTTGAGCATCGCGTCGAGTTGCGCAAGCTGTTGCTTGCGTCGGGCGATCAGACCTTCCACCTTGCTCAGCAAGTGAGCGATGCGGATTTGGTCGTTGTAGGTGACAGCCGGAAGCGGGATGCTCTCGAGCGCATTCCTATTGATGTGGGGGATCGTTGCTCCTGTTGACGTCTGGCGAAGATATTCGAACTTCGACTTCAGATATGCCCCAATAAACGGTGTGAATAGTTGAGCGCCATGTCTGACTCGAAGACGCGCAATCGTGCTGCCGATGTAGCCGCTCTTGCTAAAACCAATCGTTCCAGCGTTGGCTCCATCCCACGCGATCAGAATATCTTCAGGTACTGCTTCCACGCCGACTGGGTCGTCGGTGTAGCGGATCGAATCATCGTTTCGAAGATCATCAATTCCGATCAGACGCACTGCCTTGCTCGATGGCGAGGCCGATACCTCGTGTTTTTTGCCCTTGGTGATCGAAATGGCTGAGCCGAGTGTTGAGGGTGTGGAACCTGTCATCCCACCATCCTCTTCAGCTTCAGCAATTCCCCCACGATGCCGCCTTGCAGCTTGGCGAGTTCCTCCGCATCCAGCTTGCCCACCTCGTCGTGGATCAGCCGATCCAGAATCACGCCGGGCGTTTCGTACTCGATTTCCTCGAACAGCTCCTGCTTGTAGCGCGACAGCGACAGGTCGAAGTCTTCGGTCTTGATGTCCTGGTACGACACCATGAAGCATTGCGCGGCGCGGTCGCTGTCTTGTTTTGCACTCCGGGCGTGGTAGCGCGTCACGATGTCTTGCAGGTCGCCGCAGCCGTCGAGTTTGCTGCGCTTGTCGTCCAGCGAATAGCCGTCAGCCTGCATCTCGTAGAACCACACGTGCTCGGTGGCCGGCTTGCTCACTTTGTCGTAGCGGCCCCAGACCTTGGTGAACAACAGGATGGCAGTGGAGACGCCGGCATAGGGTTTGAACACGCCGCTGGGCAGGGTGATGACGGCTTTCAGGTCGCAGCGTTCCACCAGCAACTGGCGCAGCTCCTTGAACGCCCCGGCGGAGCCGAACAGCACGCCTTGCGGCACGATCACGCAGGCGCTGCCGCCTTTCTTCAGCAGGCGATAGATGTTCTCGACGAACAGGAGTTCGGTCTTGGTGGTCTTTAAGTGCAGGGCCTCGTTGATGTCGCCCTTGTCGATGCTGCCGGTGAACGGCGGGTTGGCCAGCACCAGGTCGTAGGTGGCTTCCTCGTTGTAGCTTTTGCTCAAGGTGTCGGTGTAGTCGATGTTGGGCTCGTCGATGCCGTGCATCATCAGGTTCATCAAACCCAGGCGCACCATGGTGGCGTCGATGTCATAGCCGTACAGGCTTTGCTGCAGGATGGTTTGCGCCTGCTCGGTGAGGGTGGCGGCGACCGAGGTGCGGATGAAGCCGTCTTCGTCGGGCGTCAGGCCTTTGGTGCCGGCGCGCAACGCCAGCTGGGTGACGATGTACTGGTAAGCGCCCAGCAGAAAGCCACCGGTACCGCAGGCGGGGTCGGCGATGCGGTGGCCCAGCTGCGGCTGCACCAGTTCGGCCATCAATTTGATGATGTGGCGCGGGGTGCGGAACTGGCCGTTCTTGCCGGCGGTGGCGATTTCGGCCAGCAGCATTTCGTAGACGTCGCCCTGGATGTCCTGGAAGGCCTGCCCGTTGTCCTGCGAGTCCTTCTCCATCACCGCGAAAATCTCGTCGATGGTCTTCACCGCCTCCACCAGCAGGCTGGGCTTGGGGATGATGAACACCGCGTTCTTCATGTGGTGGGTGAAGCGGCTCTCGGCACCGTTCAGGTCTTTCAGGAACGGGAACACGCGGGTTTGCACGTGGGCCAGCATGTCCTCGGCCTGCATGTGCTCCCATTCGCTCCAGCGCAACGTGCGGCGGTCGATGGCGTATTGCTCGGGCTTGTCGTGGCTGCGGTATTCGGGTGGTATCCACGTGCCCTCGAAACGCGACGCGTAGGTCTTGCCCAGCCATTCGGCGTCGGCGGCGCGCTTGGCGTCCAGTTCGTCCATGCGCTTCATGAACAGCAGATAGGTGATCTGCTCGATGGCAGTGAGCGGGTTGGAGATGCCGCCGGCCCAGAACTTGTTCCAGAGCTGGTTGATCTTGTTCTTGAGTTCTTGATTGTTCTGCAGCATGGGCGTGGTTCTTTCAGTCATGGTGCTTGGGGGCGGGCAGCTTGCCGCTGGCCTTGACCAGTTTCTTTTCCTCGGTCTTGACGCGGCGCTCCAGCTTCTTGATGTCTTCTTCGGGCGGCAGGCGCTCGGGCTGAATGCCGCGCTGACCGAGCATGGCCCGCACGCTTTGGTTGTTCTGCACATGCTCGCGGGTGATGGCCGGCTCGCCGTGCAGGTTGTCCTGGTTCACGTTGTGGTTGGTCATCTCGGTGGCGAGGTTCTTGGCGGCGATAGTGAGCGTGGGCAGGAAGTCGGCCAGCGGACGGGTCTGGGTGATGCCGTAGCGGTCTCTCATGGCTTGCGTGGTATGGCCACCGAACAGGGCGGCATCGCCCTTGGAGCGGATGCGGCCGAACCCGGCATCGTCCACGCCGCGCTCGTAGATGTTCTGCGACAGGGATTTTTCCGACTCGCGCAGGCGCTCGCGCGCATCCAGCCGGGCCTGCAGGCGCATGCGTTCCTCGATCAGCTCCTGCTTGCGTGTCTGTATGGCAAAGTAGCTTTGCGCAAAGGCAATGGGCTCCTTGCGCGGATCGCCGTTCTGCGCGATGAGGTAGCAGGCGTAGCGGGTGAGCATGAAGTCGTCGACCGGGCGCTTCGCACCCTTGCCGGTATCGATCAATTTCGTGACGCCGCGAAAATGATCGTCAGGGTTGTAACCGGTTGTTCCACAAGAAATGATGGCGCGGGCGATGGCGCTCTGGAAGTTCTCCCAGCGGGCGTAGCCCAGCGGTTCCATCAGTTCACGGGCGAACCAGAACTCCACGCCTTCCTCGGACGTGCGCTGGCTCAGCGTGTCGAAACGCTGCTTGAGCATCTGGATGGTGGTCGGTTCCATGCGTGTGTTCTCCGTGTGCGGCCTCAGGCGGCCAGTCGCGTGGTCAGGTGCAGGATGTCGTGGATCTCTGCTGCACTGAACACGCCGCGGATGCCTTGAGGGTGGATGACGGTGAAGGGTGCGGCGATCAGGTCTTGCTTCTCCACTTTTTCGCGCTCGATGAGCACGTTGCGCAGCAGGGTGAGAAACTCCAACTGGCGGCTGTTCAGTGTGCTGTGGGCGCGGATGAACTGGTCGAAAGCGGCGCCGACTTCTTCGGGGAAGCTTTTGAGCGGCTCCAGCCCGAGGATGTGACGGATGAACTGGATGAAGCGCGCCTTGCGGTTCCGATAGACCTGACGCAGCAGGTCTTCGGTGATGTGCGGGTGCTTCTGGTGCAGGTAGTCGGCCAGTTCGGCGGCTTCGGCCTCGCTGACCGGCTCGCCGTGCTTGAGCTTTTGCAGCACGGGGTTGGTGGCAGTGAGTTCGGCGATCAGCGCCTCGACCATCTCGCGGTAGCGGGCGATGCCCACCGATTCGTGCTGCGGGCCGAACTCCACCCATTCCTTGCGGTGCAGGGCGTCCTGCAGGTTGAGGTGCACCGGTTTGGCGGTTTCGCCGCCGCCATCGCGAAATTTCATCAGTGGCGCAAGCTTCTCGATCAGTTTGTCGAACTGGTCTTCACCGGCATTGGCCCAGTAGTCGGGTCGCTGCGCGCTACGGATCAAAGCTTCCTGCTGCTTGACGAATGGCACGGCGAGCGGCAGTTCGGCGATCTGCTCGACGATGGCGACGCGGATGGTGGCGGCTTGCAGTTGGTGTTCCTTGTCGTCGAACAATTTGGCCAGCGCGTACTCGACCAAGTCGCGCTCGAAGCGCATGGCTTTGAAATCCGCGTTGGATACAGTGCGGAACAGCGGTTTGATTTCGTGACGGAGGAAATCGAGCCGGGCCTTGTCCAGCGTGATCCAGAAATTCTCCTCACCCAGCCGGGCCAGTGCGGCGGCGGCTTCCTTGATGACGACCGAAGTGGCTGGCAAGGCGGCGATCTGTCGGCGAAACTTGGCGATCTCGCGCATGGCGGTGTCGGCGCGGCCACGGGCCGTGGCCTGTTCGATCTTGTCGATGCGCAGCCCCGCCAGATTCACCGGCAGCGGCAGTTGTGGCGCGGGCTCCTTGCCCTTGGGCTCAAGTTTGAAGTACTCGAAGTTGTCCCAGCAATCGAGGATCAGGAAATGATCCTTTTCCACGCACCACGGTTTGATCTTGGCCGATTCCAGCAGGCGCGTGCCGCGGCCGATCATCTGCCAGAACTTGGTGTAGGAATACACCGGCTTGGCGAACACCAGGTTGACGATTTCGCGCACGTCGATGCCGGTGTCGAGCATGTCCACGCTGATCGCAACCCGGGGCATATCATGGTTGGCAAACTGGTCGAGCAGGCCACCTTTGCCGTACACGCGTGAGTCGTCGGAAACCAGCACTTTGGCCAATTCGCCGTGGTGGTGCGGGTAGAGCTTGTCGAAGGTTTCCTCGATACGACGGGCGTGCGCCTTGGTGGTGCAAAAGAAGATGGTCTTGCCGGGCAGTACGCCATTGGTGTCCTTGATGGACTCTTCCATGAATTCGCGCACGATCAGCGCGTTGGTACCGGCGTTGATGACCTGCTTTTCCAGCTGGGTGCCGTCGAAATTGATTTCCTCGACTTCCTTGCCTTCGAGGATCAGCTTTTTCTGGTCTTCCAGCGAGATGGTGCGCTTGGAGATGCCTTCCATCTGGAAGCGGGTCTGGATTTTCATGACCCGGAACGTGCTGAGGTAGGGTGGAGCGTGATTGATCGCTTCTTCGAAAGTGTAGGCGAAACTGGGCAGGCCGTCTTCGCAGTCAAATAGCGCGAAGGTGTTGTGGTCGACCAGGCCGGTGGGCGTGGCGGTGAGGCCCAGGGTAAATGTCTTGAAGTAGTCCAGCACTTCGCCGTAGGTGTTGTAGATGGAGCGGTGACTCTCGTCGACCACGATGAAATCGAAGAAGTGCGGTGACAGCGACTGCGTTTCGTCGCGGACGAGGTTGAGCATGGTGGGGTAGGTGGCCACGTAGATGCGTCGATCCGTGGCGATCAGCTTCTCGCCCACGTTGGGCCAGCGCGGCTCGTTGGGCAGGTGCTCCTTGAAGGCAGCCAGTGCTTGCTCACGCAGGGCGATGCGATCAACCAGGAACAACACCTTCTCGGCGTGACCAGCGCGCATCAGGGCGTCGATCAGGGCAATGCAGGTGCGGGTCTTGCCGGTGCCGGTGGCCATCACCAGCAGAAACGCGCGCTTGCTGGCTTCGATGCCTTCGAGCACCGCGCGGATCGCGCGGATCTGGTAGTCGCGCCCGGCGATCGAGGTGTTGATGAACTCGCCGGTCAACGGTTTGCGGTTGCGACGGATGTAGGCGAGGCGCTCCAGATCGTCGCGCGTGGGATAGCCAACGATCTTGCGTGGTGGCGCATGACCGAGATCCCAGAACCAGAGATCGCGGCCGTTGGTATAGAAGCAGAACGGCAACTCGCCACCACGATGGCGCTGGATGTTCTCGCAGTATTGCTTGGCCTGCTCGCGCCCCAGCGCGGCATCGCGGCTGGCCTTCTTGGCTTCGATCACGGCCAGCGGCCTGCCATCCTTGCTCAGCAACACGTAGTCGCTGAATTGGTGGCCCTCGTAGGGTGTGCGTGGCTCGGCCACGCCCTCGGGAGGGTTCACTAGGATGTCGAATTCTTCGGCAACCTGGGTGGGGTCCTTGACATTCCAGCCGGACAGGGCTAGTTGCCGGTCGATCAGCTCCGTGCGTGTATGGGCTTCCGTTGTGATCATGCGTTGCCGGCCTCGATGGCTGCGTGGCTGGTCAGGAGGCATCCCCTGTCTGGCAAACTCGGGCCAGGCGGACACTAGTATGTGCCAAGCATCCTTGGTTTCTCAGTATGAGCCTGAAGGTCGGCCTTGGCACGCTTGCCTCGGCCTCGCTTGTCTGCGGCAGCACTCCAATGGCACACCGGGTATACAGCCAGGGTGTGAGAGTGATCAGTGCGGGGCTACACGATCTTCTTCGATCTCTCAGTGGCAGCATGAGTTGCGGAGACTTCAGACTGCGGCGGTGCGCGCCCGGGTGACCCGGCTGGCGGTCTCCTTGTGCAACTGTGCGGCCAGCCAGGCGCCGGTGGCGATCAGCAGGTCGAGGTCGATGCCGGTCTCGATGCCCATGCCGTGCAGCATGTAGACCACGTCCTCACTGGCCACGTTGCCGGTGGCGCCCTTCGCGTACGGGCAGCCGCCGGTGCCGGACACGGCGCTGTCGACCACGCGCACGCCTTCCTCCAGGCAGGCCAGGATGTTCGCCAGCGCCTGGCCGTAGGTGTCGTGGAAATGCACGGCCAGCGCCGCCATCGGCACTTCCTGCGCCACCGCGTGCAGCATCGCGCGCGCCTTCGCCGGCGTGCCCACGCCGATGGTGTCGCCCAGCGAGATCTCGTGGCATCCCAGTTCGTGCATCCGCCGCGCCACGCGCACCACGTCGCTGACCGGCACCTCGCCCTGGTACGGGCAGCCGAGCACGGTGGAGACATAGCCGCGCACCCGCACGCCGTCGGCCCGGGCCTGTTCCATCACCGGGATGAAGCGCTCGATCGACTCGTCGATCGAGGCATTGATGTTCTTGCGGTTGAATGCTTCCGACGCGGCGGTGAACACCGCGATGTCCGTGGCACCGACCTCGCGCGCGCGCCGGTAGCCCTGCAGGTTCGGCACCAGCACCGGGTAGCTCACGTCCGGTACCTTGCGGATGCCGCGGAACACCTCGGCCGCGTCGGCCAGCTGCGGTACCCACTTCGGGCTGACGAAGCTGGTCGCCTCGATCGTCTTGAGGCCAGTCGAAGACAGCCGGTCGATCAGCGCGATCTTCACCTCGGCCGGCAGCAGGGTCTTCTCGTTCTGCAGGCCGTCGCGGGCGCCGACTTCGACGATGCGGACGTGGTTGGAAGCGTTCATGAGGAAGCTCCGGACAATGTGTCCTTCTCCCTTCGGGAGAAGGTGCCCCGAAGGGGCGGATGAGGGGGCGAGGCTTGCATCGACGTTCATCCGAAGCCGAACCCTCACCCCAACCCCTCTCACCCGCAAGGGGACTCCCTTTGGTCGCCGACGGGAGAGGGGCTCAAGATTCAGTCGGCGAAACGCACCAGCACGGCGTCCGCTTCGACGAATTCGCCTTGCGCGGCATTCACGCTTTCGATGGTGCCGGTGCGTGGCGCTTTCAATGCCAGTTCCATCTTCATCGCCTCCATCACCAGCAGTTCCTGGCCTTGTTCGACCACGTCGCCGGCTTTGGCTTTCACCAGCACGATGCGGCCGGGCATCGGCGCGATGAC
>Ga0207690_10002911_pt1 | contig 10313 bp, 4 predicted proteins | sample KBSC23metaG_FD_184315 | JGI IMG/M metagenome (GOLD analysis project Ga0207690, IMG submission 184315) | Corn rhizosphere microbial communities from Kellogg Biological Station, Michigan, USA - KBS C2-3 metaG (SPAdes) (version 2) | ecosystem: Host-associated > Plants > Roots > Rhizosphere > Soil ...
GTCACCGCTTTGCGCATACGCGAGAAACTGCTCGACGATGGCCGACATGGATTCGACATCACGCTCGATGCCGGCACCGGCCTTCGGGTCGGCCAGCATTTCGGCACGCAAGCGCAGGCGCGACAACGGCGTCTTCAGGTCGTGCGCAATGCCGGCCAGCATGGTGTTGCGTTCTTCATCGGTGGCAGAGAGGTCGGCGGCCATGTGGTTGAACTGGTCGGTCAGTTGGCGCAGCTCATACGGGCCGCGCTCCTTGAGCGGTGCCACGTAGCGACGCCGGGCCAGCGCACCGGCGGCTTCCACCAGCGCACGCACGGGGCGCTGAATCTGCCACGCCGCAAACAGAGAAAACGCAATGGCAATGGCCAGCACCACCATCACCCCCGGCACGACGGCCGAGATGGTGGGCGGCGCATGCACCCACACCAGCGGCATGGCGATCCACTTGCTGCGCTGCGGAAAGCGCACGAACACGCGCGGGGTGGCCGCGGCTTCCAGCCTTAACTCCGTGCCGGCCGGCAGGCGCCGCGCGAGTTGCCGGGCGAGTTCGGCAGATTTGTCCGATGAAGACAGCGCTGCGCCGACGGGCGCTTCCGTTGTTTCGGTCACCAGATCGGGCAGCGTCACATGCAGACGGCCATCCACCACAGCCTGGAAAGCCTGCAACTGAAACGCCATCTGGTCGACCGAGGCCTGAAACTGCCGCTCGCGCCGCTCGGTGCGCAGCACGCCCAGCCACGAGAAATGGCTCAGCACCAGCACCACCACGATCAGCACGGCCAGGCGGCCGAACAGGGTGTCGAATCTAGTCTTGAACTTCATTGACCTCTTCCCGCTCGTCCGGCACGAAGGTGTAGCCGCGGCCGCGCACGGTCTGGATATAGCGCGGCCGCTGGGCATCTTCCTCCAGCACGCGGCGCAGGCGCCAGATCTGCACGTCGATGCCACGGTCGGACACGCCGCTGCCCGGCCCGTACATCAGCTCGACGATATGCTCGCGCGTGAGCACCTGCATCGCATGCGCGATCAGCAGCTTGAGCAGCGCGAATTCGGTATCGCTGATGGACAGCGCGCGGTCGCCGCGAAACAGCGTGCGCATGCGGAAGTTGAGCTTGAACGGGCCGAAGCTGAAGCTGTCGCGGTCTTCCGGCGCGGAGGCCGGCACCGCTTGGCGGCGGCGCAGCACAGCGTTGATGCGGGCGAGCAACTCGCGCGGCGAGAACGGCTTACCTAGGTAGTCGTCAGCGCCGATTTCCAGGCCGATGATGCGATCGATCTCGTCACTGCGGGCGGTGAGCAGGATGACGGGTACGTCGTCGTTGCGGGCGCGCAGATCACGCAGGGCGGACAGGCCGTCCACCTTGGGCATCATCAGGTCGAGCACCACCAGCGCGGGGCGCTCGCGCTCCAGCCGGGCGGCCAGCCCGTCGCCATCGTGCATGACGGACACGGCAAAACCCTGCTGGGTCAGGTATTCGCGCAGCAGGTCGCGCAGTTCGACGTCGTCATCGACGACCAGGATCTTGGTGCCGCTCATCTGTCTGGTGGATCGTCTGGTAGAGGGGGCTGAAAGGTGTGCTCATGATAGCGACTGCGGCCATCACGAATCCGGCGCACGTTCACCATATTGTTTCTCGCGGTAACACCACGATGGGTTTGTAATCCGGCGTAATACAACCCGCTGCGCGACTAATTCTGCGCAAAGACGATGCCTTTAAGCTGCGGTCTGACTGGAATAGGCGCCGAGTATCATGTGCGCTCGTCCCCATATTGCTAAGAACAGGAACGCCAATATGTCCGATCCCAAGGACCAGAAGCCCGACCAATTTGAAGGTGGTCGCCGCACACACGACGGGAAGGAGACGCCCCACGAGGTGTCTCCGACGCTGTTGCAGCCCCCGCGTGAAGGGGGCAAGCGCCGTCGCTGGGGCATCTGGGTGGTGGTCGTTATCGTGGTGCTGATCGGCTATGCGGTTTACCACGCGACAACGCACCGCGGCGGTGGTGGTCCGGGTGGCCCGGGTAGTGGCGGGCGCGGTGGACGCGGCGCGGCCATGGCCGGTAAGCCGATGCCCGTGATGGTGGCCACCGCCGCCAAGGGTGACATCAACGTCGTGCTGTCGGCGCTGGGTAACGTGACGCCCGTCGCCAACGTGACCGTCAAGACACGCGTCGACGGCCAACTGGTGCGCGTGGCCTTTACCGAAGGCCAGAACGTGAAGGCCGGCGACGTGCTGGCCGAGATCGACTCCGCCCCCTACAAGGCGCAGCTCGCCCAGGCCGAGGGCCAACTGGCGCGCGACCAGGCGCTGCTGCAGAACGCCAAGCTCGATTTGCAGCGCTACCAGACGCTGGCCTCGCAGGATTCGATCTCCAAACAGCAGGTCGACACGCAGGCATCGCTGGTGCGCCAGTACGAAGGCACGGTCAAGCTGGACCAGGGCAACGTCGACAATGCGCGCGTGCAGTTGTCCTACACGCGCATTACGGCACCGGTATCGGGCCGCGTGGGCCTGCGCCAGGTGGACCCGGGCAACATCGTGCATGCGTCGGACACCAATGGCATCGTCGTCATCACGCAGATCGACCCGATGACGGTGATCTACTCCATTCCTGAAGACAGCCTGCCGAAGGTCATGCCGCGCATGCAATCGGGCGACAAACTGTCGGTGGAAGCCTGGGACCGCGCCCAGACCACGCAGCTCGCGCGCGGTGTGCTCGTCACGGTGGACAACACCATCGACAACACCACCGGCACGGTCAAACTGCGCGCGCAGTTCCCGAACCAGAACGCGATGCTGTTTCCCAACCAGTTCGTGAACGTGCGGATGCGCGTGGATACCCTGCGCGATGTGGTGATCGTGCCGGGCGCTGCCATCCAGCGCGGCACGCAAGGCACCTTCGTCTACATCGTCGGCGCAGACAACAACGTGACGCTGCGCGTGGTGAAGCTGGGCGTGACCGAAGGCGACCGTACGCAGGTTGTGCAGGGCCTGAACCCCGGCGAACGCGTGGTCATCGACGGCGCCGACAAGCTGCGCGATGGCGCACCTGTGGAGGTGATCCAGCCCGGCGCCAGCCCCGCAAGCGCTCCGGCCGCTGACGGCCAACAAGGTGGGCGCGGCCAGCATCGCCGCCATGGGGGTGCCTCGGCGCCTGCTGCCAGCGCCCCGGCTGCCAAGCCGTGAGCCCGCGTCCTGTCCTGCACAGCACGTATTCGCCTGACGTAGCTTTCCGTACCGAGCTGGCATGAATCCTTCTCGACTTTTCATCCTCCGGCCCGTGGCGACCACCCTGCTGATGGTCGCCATCCTGCTATCGGGCCTGGTGGCGTACCGGATGCTGCCGCTCTCTGCGCTGCCCGAGGTCGACTACCCGACCATCCAGGTGACGACGCTGTACCCAGGCGCAAGCCCGGACGTAATGACGTCGTCCATCACTGCGCCGCTGGAACGCCAGTTCGGCCAGATGCCGGGCCTGAAGCAGATGACGTCGTCCAGTTCGGGCGGCGCTTCTGTCATTACGCTGCAGTTTGACCTGTCGCTGTCGCTCGACATTGGCGAGCAGGAAGTGCAGGCGGCCATCAACGCCGCTGGCAACCTGCTGCCGACCGACCTGCCGATGCCGCCGATCTACAGCAAGGTTAACCCGGCTGACGCGCCCATCCTGACGCTGGCGATCACCTCCAACACGCTGCCGCTGCCCAAGCTGGAAGACCTGGTCGACACCCGCATCGCGCAGAAGCTGTCGCAACTGCCGGGCATTGGCCTGGTGAGCATCAGCGGCGGGCAGCGACCGGCCGTGCGCATCCAGGCCAACACGTCGGCGCTGGCGGCACTGGGGCTGTCGATCGACGACATCCGCACCGCCATCGGCACGGCCAACGTGAACGGCGCCAAGGGCAGCTTTGACGGCCCAATGCGCGCGTCCACCATTGATGCCAACGATCAGCTCAAGTCGGCCGCTGAATACGGCAAGATGATCGTCGCCTACAAAAACGGCGCGCCCATCCGCCTGACCGATGTGGCGCAGATCATCGACGGCGCTGAAAACAGCAAGCTGGCCGCGTGGTCCAACACCACGCCCGCCATCATCCTGAACGTACAGCGCCAGCCGGGCGCCAACGTGATCGAGGTGGTCAACCGCGCCAAGGCGCTGCTGCCGCAGTTGAAAGACACCCTGCCCGGCAACGTGGATGTGGCGGTACTGACCGACCGCACCACCACCATCCGCGCATCGGTATCGGACGTGCAGTTCGAACTGATGCTAGCCGTGGCGCTGGTGGTGATGGTCATCTTCCTGTTCCTGCGCAATGTGCCGGCCACGGCCATCCCGGCGGTGGCGGTGCCGCTTTCGCTGGTGGGCACGTTTGGCGTGATGTACTTGGCGGGCTTCTCGATCAACAACCTGACGCTGATGGCGCTGACCATTGCCACCGGTTTCGTGGTGGATGACGCCATCGTCATGATCGAGAACATCGCCCGCTACATTGAAGACGGCGATCCGCCGATGGAAGCCGCGCTCAAGGGTTCCAAGCAGATCGGCTTCACCATCATCTCGCTCACGTTCTCGCTCATTGCGGTGCTGATTCCGCTGCTGTTCATGGGCGACGTGGTCGGCCGGTTGTTCCGTGAGTTTGCGATCACGCTGGCGGTGTCGATTTTGATTTCGGCGGTGGTGTCGCTCACGCTTACGCCGATGATGTGCGCGCGCCTGCTCAAGCACATTCCGGAGTCTGAGCAGACCCGCTTCTATCACGCTGCCGGCGCGTTCTTCGACAACGTCATCGCGCGGTACGGCCGCATGCTGCAATGGGTGCTCGACCGCCAGACAAGCACGCTGCTGGTGGCCATCGGCACCCTCGTGCTGACAGGCCTGCTGTATGTGGTGGTGCCCAAAGGCTTCTTCCCGGTGCAGGACACGGGCGTCATTCAAGGCATTTCGGATGCGTCGCAATCGATCTCGTTTTCAGCCATGGCCGAGCGCCAGCAGAGGCTGGCCGAGGTGGTGCTCAAAGACCCGGCGGTGGAAAGCCTGTCGTCGTTCATTGGCGTGGACGGTACGAACACCACGCTCAACAGCGGCCGCATGCTGATCAACCTCAAGCCGAAGGATGAGCGCGATGCCAATGCGAGCGAGATCATCCAGCGCCTGCAACCGGAGCTTGCCAAGGTGGCGGGCATCTCGCTGTATATGCAGCCGGTGCAGGATCTGACGATTGAAGACCGCGTCAGCCGCACGCAATACCAGTTCACGGTGGAAGACCCGGACCCGGCCAATCTGTCGAAATGGGTACCGAAGCTGGTCGAACGCCTGCGGCAGACGCACGAGCTGCGCGACGTGGCGAGCGATCTGCAGGACAACGGCCTGCGTGCCTATGTGCAGGTGGATCGCGACAAGGCCGCGGTGTACGGCATCACGATGGCGGCCGTCGACAGCGCCCTATACAGCGCCTATGGCCAACGCCTGGTGTCGACCATCTTCACGCAATCGAACCAGTACCGCGTGGTGCTGGAGAACGACCCAGGCATGCATGCCGGCCCGCAATCGCTGTATGACCTGCATGTGCCGTCCAGCGGCGCCGGCGGATCAGCCGTGCAGCAGATTCCGCTGGGTGCCTTTGCCACGGTGGTCGAACAACCGGGCTCGCTGGTGGTGAATCATCAGGGCCAGTTCCCGTCCGCCACCATCTCGTTCAACGTGGCGCCGGGCGAATCACTGGGCGCAGCGGTAGAGACCATCAAGGCCGTCGAACAGGAAATCGGTCTGCCGCTCAGCATGGCGACCAGCTTCCAAGGTGCCGCGCTAGCATTCCAGGCGGCCCTTTCCAACCAGCTTTGGCTGATCCTGGCCGCCATCATCACGATGTACATCGTGCTGGGCGTGCTGTACGAGAGCACCATCCACCCGGTGACGATCCTGTCGACGCTGCCTTCGGCGGGTGTGGGCGCGCTGCTGTCGTTGCTGGTGTCCGGCAGGGACATGGGCATCATCGCCATCATCGGGATCATCCTGCTGATCGGTATCGTCAAGAAGAACGCGATCATGATGATCGACTTCGCGCTGGAGGCCGAACGCGAGCAAGGCATGACGCCGCGTGATGCCATCTATCAGGCGTGTCTGCTGCGCTTCCGCCCGATTCTGATGACGACGATGGCGGCACTGCTGGGCGCCCTGCCGCTGATGCTCGGCACGGGCGTCGGCTCGGAGCTGCGCCAGCCGCTGGGGATCACGATGGTGGGCGGCCTGCTGGTCAGCCAGGTGCTGACGCTGTTCACCACACCGGTCATCTACCTGGCGTTCGACAACCTTGGCCTGCGCTTGCGTGACTGGCGCGCGCGCCGCGCGGCACGTCGTCAGGGAGCCTCGGGCGCCAACCAATCCGGCGGCCAGCGATGAACCTGTCGGCCACTTTCATTGCCCGGCCGGTTGCCACAGCGCTGCTGACCATCGGCGTGGCGCTGGCGGGCATGGCGGCATTCCGGCTGCTGCCGGTGTCACCGCTGCCGCAGGTGGACTTTCCGACCATCTCGGTCAGTGCCTCGCTGCCCGGCGCGAGCCCTGAGACGATGGCGGCTACCGTGGCCACGCCGCTAGAGCGTTCGCTCGGCCGCATCGCGGGCATTACGGAGATGACGTCATCGAGCTCGCTGGGCTCGTCGCGCATTACGCTGCAGTTCGATCTGTCGCGCGACATCGATGGCGCGGCACGCGATGTGCAGGCCGCCATCAATGCCTCGCGCAGCCTGCTGCCCTCGGGCCTGCCGAGCAACCCGACGTATCGCAAGGTCAACCCGGCCGACGCGCCGATCATGATCGTGGGGCTCACCTCCGACACCATGTCGCGCGGCGAGCTGTATGACGCGGCATCGAGCATCCTGGCGCAGAAGCTGTCGCAGGTCTCGGGTGTGGGCCAGGTGACCATCGGCGGGGCATCGCTGCCGGCCGTGCGCATCGAGCTGAACCCGACGGCGCTGAACAAGTACGGCATCTCGATGGAGACCGTACGCACCATCATCACCTCCACCAACGCCAACCGGCCCAAGGGCATGGTCGAGTCCGGCGACCGCGTGTGGACGATCTACGCCAACGACCAGGCCAAGAAAGCCGCCGAATACAAACCGCTCATCATCGCCCACAAGAACGGGGCGCCAGTGCGGCTGTCCGACGTGGCAGAAGTGACTGACGGCGTGCAGGACATCCGCAACTACGGCTCGGCCAACGGCAAGCCCTCGGTGCTGCTCATCATCAGCCGGCAGCCGGGTGCCAACATCATCGACACCGTCGACGCCATCAACGAGACCCTGCCCTACCTGCGCAACACCATTCCCGCCCAGATCAACCTGGACGTGATGATGGACCGCACGCCCACCATCCGCGCCTCGCTGCGCGATGTGGAGCGCACGCTGGTGCTGTCGATCGCGCTGGTGATCATGGTGGTGTTCCTGTTCTTGCGCAACGTGCGCGCCACACTCATCCCCAGCGTAGCGGTGCCCGTCTCGCTCATCGGCACCTTTGGGGTGATGTACCTGTGCGGCTACAGCCTCGATAACCTCTCGCTCATGGCGCTGACGGTGGCGACCGGCTTCGTGGTCGACGATGCCATCGTGGTGCTGGAGAACGTCTCCCGCCACATTGAGAACGGCATGCGGCCGATGCAGGCAGCGCTCAAGGGTGCGCGCGAGGTGGGCTTCACCGTCGTGTCAATGAGCCTCTCACTGATTGCCGTGTTCATTCCGCTGCTGATGATGGGCGGCATTGTCGGGCGGCTGTTCCGCGAATTTGCGGTGACGCTATCGGTCGCCATTCTGGTGTCGCTGGTGGTGTCGCTCACCACCACGCCGATGATGTGCGCGCGCTTGCTCAAGCCCGCAGCGGAAGAGGAGCACGGCTGGTTCCACCGCAAGACCGAAGGCTTCTTCACCGCCCTGCTCGACATCTACCGCGACTCGCTGGCATGGGCGCTGCGGCATAGCTGGCTGACGCTGCTGATCCTGTTTGCCACGGTGTGCCTGAACGTGTACCTGTACATCATCGTGCCCAAGGGCTTCTTCCCGCAGCAGGACACGGGGCGCGTGATCGGTTTCATCCAGGCTGACCAGGCGATCTCGTTCCAGGCCATGCGCACCAAGCTGACGGATTTCATCTCGATCGTGCGCAAAGACCCGGCGGTGGAAAACGTGGTGGGCTTCACGGGCGGTAGCCAGCGCAATACCGGGCAGATGTTCATTCAGCTCAAACCGCTGTCCGAGCGCAAGCTGTCTGCCGATCAGGTCATCAACCGGTTGCGTGGCAAGCTCGCGCAGGAGCCGGGTGCCGCGCTGTTCCTGCAATCCGTGCAGGACATCCGTGTGGGCGGCCGCGCAAGCAACGCGCAGTATCAGTACACGCTGCAGGCCGACAACCTGGACGAGCTGCGCACGTGGGACCCGAAGATCAAGCAAGCGCTCATGCAGGTGAAATCGCTGGCGGACGTCAACACCGATACGCAGGACAAGGGCCTGCAGACCTCGCTCGTGATCGACCGCGACAAGGCCAAATCGCTGGGCATCAATCCGAGCGATATCGACAACGCGCTGAACGACGCATTCGGCCAGCGTCAGGTGTCCACCATCTACAACCCGCTCAACCAGTATCGCGTGGTGATGGAAGCCGCCCCGCAGTACTGGCAGAACCCCGAAGGCCTGCGCGACATTTACGTGATCACGCCGTCAGGCGCGCAAGTGCCGCTGTCCACCTTCTCGCACTACGAGCCGACCAACACGGCGCTGGCGGTCAACCACCAGGGCCAGTTCGCGGCCAGCACGATCTCGTTCAACCTGGCGCCGGGGGCGTCGCTGTCGGGCGCCACGCGAGACATCCAGGACGCCATGAACCGCATCGGCGTGCCGACGTCGGTGCACGGCAGCTTCCAGGGCACCGCCAAGGCATTCCAGGATTCGCTCTCCAGCCAGCCGGTGCTGATCCTGTTCGCGCTCATCACCATCTACATCGTGCTGGGCGTGCTGTACGAGAGCTACGTGCATCCGATCACGATTCTCTCGACGCTGCCCTCGGCCGGCGTGGGTGCGCTGCTGGCGTTGATCATCACGGATACGGATTTCTCGATCATCGCGTTGATCGGCGTGATCCTGCTGATCGGCATCGTCAAGAAGAACGCGATCATGATGATCGACTTCGCGCTGGAGGCCGAGCGCAGCCAGGGCATGAGCCCGGCGGATGCCATCTTCCACGCCTGCGTGCTGCGTTTCCGGCCGATCTTGATGACGACGATGGCCGCACTGCTGGGCGCCCTGCCGCTGGCACTCGGCCACGGTGACGGCGCGGAGCTGCGCACGCCGCTGGGCATTTCCATCGTCGGCGGGCTGCTGGTCAGCCAGATCCTGACGCTCTACACCACGCCGGTGGTCTATCTGGCGCTGGACCGGTTGCGCCTGCGCCGCGCCGGTCGCACCAAAGATGCACCCCTACCTCCGCTGGACTCCGCATTGGATTCGCAAGGAAGCTGATATGAAAAGAGGCCATCAAGCCCTCCGTACCTCGCTGCTCGCGCTGGCCGCGTGCGCGCTGGTCACCGCCTGTGCGGTCGGCCCCGACTACAAGCGCCCCGATGCGGAGGTGCCGCAGCAATACAAGGAAGCCGGCGATTTGAAGACCGATTGGAAGGTCGCCAGCCCGAGCGACGCCAGCGCCCGCGGCAAGTGGTGGGAAATCTTCAACGACCCACAACTGAACGCGCTGGAAGAACAGGTGGCTGCCGCCAACCAGAACATCGCGGTGGCCGAGGCGCAGTACCGCCAGGCGCAGGCACTGGTGCAATCGGCGCGGGCCTCGTTCTTCCCGACGCTGGGGGCCAATGCATCGGCCACGCGCAGCCGTTCGGTGCGCACCTCGGTCAACCCGGATGGCAGCCTCTCGACCGGTAACCCGAGCCTGCTCAACTCACAGAGCATGTCGCTCGATGCGAGCTGGGAGCTGGATCTGTGGGGCCGCATCCGCCGATCGGTGGAGTCAAACAAAGCAAGCGCCGAAGCCAGCGCAGGCGATCTGTCCTCCGCCCTGCTCTCCGCCCAGGCGACGCTTGCGCAGAATTATTTTCAATTGCGTGTCACGGATACACAAAAGGCCGTGCTGCAACGCACGGTGACCAACTATGAGCGCTTCCTGAAACTCACGCAGAACCAGTATGCGGTGGGCGTGGCGCAACGCTCGGATGTGCTGACCGCGCAAACGCAGCTCAAGCAATCGCAAGCACTGCTGCTGGACGCCGAAGTCACGCGGGCGCGCGCACTGCTGGAGACGGCGGGGATTCC
>Ga0207690_10002915_pt1 | contig 10309 bp, 11 predicted proteins | sample KBSC23metaG_FD_184315 | JGI IMG/M metagenome (GOLD analysis project Ga0207690, IMG submission 184315) | Corn rhizosphere microbial communities from Kellogg Biological Station, Michigan, USA - KBS C2-3 metaG (SPAdes) (version 2) | ecosystem: Host-associated > Plants > Roots > Rhizosphere > Soil ...
CCCCGGGCATTGCTCTGACGTCACAGAGGCCGCCGTCCACGGCGTCCTTCACCTCTGCGGCTACGACCACGAGACCGATAAGGGCGAGATGCTGGAAATGCAGGCGCGCGTGCTGGCGGGGCTGCGATGACGCGCGCCGGCTTTGTCGGGCTCGCCGGCCGGCCCAACGTCGGCAAGTCGACCCTGGTCAACGCCCTGGTCGGCTCCCATGTCGCGATCGTCTCCAGTCGGCCGCAGACGACCCGGCGGGCGATCCGCGGCGTCGCCACCGACCTCGAGGCCGAGCGCCAACTCATCCTCGTCGACCTGCCCGGCGTGCAGCGCCCGCGCGACGTCCTCACCGAGCGGATGCAGGGCCGGGTCGAGCGCGAGCTGGCCGACTCTGATGTCGTCCTCTTCGTGATCAACGGCGAGGAGGGGGTGGGACCCGGCGACCGCTTCATTGTCCGCGCCCTGCTCGGAGCCAACTCCGGCTTGCCGGTGATCTGCGCCGTCAACAAGGCCGATCGGCTCGGCCCCAACGAGCTGGTGCCGGTGTTGGTCGAGGCCGCGGAGCTGGAGGGAGTCGACGAGGTCTTCCCAATCAGCGCCCGCAGCGGCGAGGGCCTGCCGCCGTTGCTGGAGCGTGTCGGAGGGCTCGTTCCCGAGGGGCCGTACCTCTACCCGCCCGAGGATCGCAGCGACCAGTCGAGCGAGCTCCTGCTCGCCGAGCTGATCCGCGAGCAGGTGCTGAACCGAACCCGGCAGGAGATCCCCCACTCGGTCGAGGTCAAAGTGCTCGAAGTCGAGCCCCGCGATGACGGCCTCGTCACCGTCCGGGCCGAGATCTGGGCCGAGACCGAGTCCCAAAAGGGAATCCTGATCGGCAAGGGCGGGACGAAGATCGGCGAGATCGGCGTCGCCGCTCGCCGCTCGCTGGAGCGGGAGCTCGATGCTCGCGTGCACCTCGATCTCAACGTGCGGGTGCGCAAACACTGGCGCCGCGATGAGGACCTGCTCGACCGCCTCGGCATCGAGTAGAGCAGGCTCTTAGCAAGCTGCGTTTACGATTCCGGAGGATGTTTCCTGAAATTGAATTTGACCAGCAGGGGCTGGTCCCGTGTGTCGTCCAGGATTTCGCCTCCGGCGAGGTGCTGATGCTTGCTTACATGAGCGCGCAATCCCTGGAAATGACGCTCGAGAGCGGCGATCTGCATTTCTACAGCCGCTCGCGCGAGGAACTTTGGAAGAAAGGCGAAACCTCAGGTGCCTTCATGCACCTGCGCCAGCTCCGCTACGACTGCGACGGCGATGCTCTGGTCGCCTTGGTCGATCCGGCCGGTCCGGCCTGCCACACGGGCGAGCGCAGCTGCTTTTATCGCGAGGTGCTGGGTTCGGCCTCGCCACGCAAAGACGCGCCCCCGGCTCCGGGCGAGCCGTTTCCGGTCACCTACGAAGCGTTGCCGGCGCTGGAGCGGACGATCCGCCATCGCGCGGTTCAGCGGCCGCAGGGCAGCTACACGGTGAAGTTGCTCGACGACCGGCCTCTGATCGGCGAGAAGGTCGAGGAGGAGGCCGAGGAGGTTGTCCGCGCCGCCCGCGAAGAGACCGACGAGCGGGTCGCAGAAGAGGCCGCCGACCTGCTGTACCACCTCAGCGTGCTGCTGGCCTCGCGCGGCGTTTCGCACGCGCGAGTGATGGAAGTGCTGAATGCACGTAGCGGCTGACTCCGATATCCGCCTCGAGCCGAGTCTCGAGGAGGCACGCGAGCTGGCCCGCGAGGGCAACGTGGTGCCGATCCGCGCCCGCTTGGTCGACGACTGCGAGACCCCGGTCTCGGCCTTCCTCAAGCTGCGAGCCGGCGAGCCGGAGGGGGCACCCTGCTTCCTGCTGGAGTCCGCCGAGCAGGGTCAGGTTGGTCGCTACTCGTTCGTCGGACTGCGTCCGCGGGCGCTGCTGAGCTGGAGTGACGGCGTGCTCTCGGAGTGGAGCGGGGACGCTGTGCCCGGCGCCGCACCGAGCCGCACCGAGCCGGCTCCGGACCCCTACGGAGCGGTGGCGGCACGGATGCAGGAGTACCGGCCCGCCCCGGTGGAAGGGTTGCCGCCGTTTGCCGGGGGCGCCGTCGGCTTCTTCACCTACGACCTGGTGCGAACGGTGGAGCCGCTGGGCCAGCCCAACCCCGATCCACTCGGCCTGCCGGATATGGCGCTGATGGTGACCGATGCGATGCTGGTCTTCGACCACCTCCGGCACGAGCTGACGATCCTCGCCTGTGCCTTCGTCGAGGACGACGGCGACGTCGATACCGCCTACGAGCGGGCGGCGGCGACGATCGCCGAGATGCGTGAGCGCCTGCGTGGTGCGGTGCCGGTCCCCCAGCATCCCACCGTCGCCGAGGCCCCCGAGTTCGAGTCGAACATGAGTCGCGAGGAGTTCGAAGCCGCCGTCGCGCGGATCGTCGAGTACGTGCATGCCGGCGACGCCTTCCAGGTAGTGCCCTCGCAGCGCTTCTCGGCGCCGGCGCCGGTTGAAGGATTCTCCGTCTACCGCGGCCTGCGCGCGGTCAACCCCTCGCCGTACATGTACTTCCTCGAGTTCGGCGACTTCCAGCTCGCCGGCGCCTCGCCGGAGCCGCTGGTGAAGGTGATCGGCGACCGGGTCGAGACGCGGCCGATCGCCGGCACCTACCCGCGCGGCGGCAGCGAGGACGAGGACCGTCGCCTCGCCGAGCGGCTCGTCAACGACCCGAAGGAGCGGGCTGAGCACGTGATGCTGGTCGACCTCGGCCGCAACGACCTCGGCCGCGTCTGCGAGTACGGCAGCGTCAAGGTCGACGAGCTGATGGTGGTTGAGACCTACTCGCACGTCCTCCACATCGTCAGCCAGGTCTCCGGCAAGCTGAAAGAGGGCGTCAGCGCGATGGACGTGCTGCGCTCGGCCCTGCCGGCGGGCACGCTCTCCGGCGCTCCCAAGGTGCGGGCGATGCAGATCATCGACGAGCTGGAGTCGGTCAAGCGCGGCGGCTACGGCGGCGCGGTTGGCTACTTCTCCTGGAACGGCGACCTCGATACCGCGATCCACATCCGCACGGTCGTGATCAAGGACGGCCAGCTGCATGTGCAGGCTGGCGGCGGCACCGTCGCCGACGCCAAGCCGGCCTACGAGTACAACGAGTCGGTCAACAAGGCGAGGGCGGTCTTCCGCGCCGTCGAGGTTGCCTGCGAACAGCCAGACTGGGGTTAGACCATGCGCGTCCTCGTAATCGACAACTACGACTCCTTCACCTACAACCTCGTTCAGTACCTGGGCGAGCTGGGCGCCGAGGTGGAAGTTGTGCGCAATGACAAGGCTGAGATGGGTGAGCTGCTGGAGCGCAAACCCGACCGGCTGGTCGTCTCGCCCGGACCCTGCACGCCGGCGGAGGCGGGGATCTCCGGCAAGGCGATCAAAGCTTTCGGCGAGGCTGGCACGCCCGTCCTCGGCGTCTGCCTCGGTCACCAGGCGATGGTCGACGTCTTCGGCGGCCGTGTCGTCCAGGGTGAGCCGATCCACGGCAAGGAGGGCGAAATCGAGCACGACGGCAAATCAGTCTTCACCGGCCTGCCGAGCCCAATGGTCGCCGGCCGCTACCACTCGCTCGTCGCCGATCCTGATTTGCCCGAGGAGCTCGAACTGACCGCCCACCTCGGCGACGTGGTGATGGGTGCACGGCACCGCGAGATGCCGATCGAGGGAGTCCAGTTTCACCCCGAGTCGGTCCTGACGCCGCAGGGCAAACACCTATTGGCCAACTTCCTCGGGGAGCGGAACTGATGCCCAACGACGTAGTCAGCCGTGCGATCGACGCTGTTTGTGCGGGCGACCACCTCACCGCCGACCACGCTTCGGCGGTGCTGGCAGAGATCATGGAGGGGCGGACCGACCCGGTGCAGACCGGCGCCTTCCTGATCGCCTTGCGGGCGAAGGGGGAGACGGTGCCGGAGCTGGTCGGTTTGGCGCGGACGATGCGCAGCCTGGCGGCGCCGGTCCCGAGCAAGCGCGACGACCTCGTCGACACCTGTGGCACCGGCGGCGGACCCTCGACCTTCAACGTCTCCACCACCGCGGCACTGGTCGCCGCTGGCGCCGGCTGCGCGATCGCCAAGCACGGCAATCGCTCCAACACCAGCAAGTCCGGTTCCGCCGACTTGCTCGAGGCACTCGGCGTCAATGTCGAACTCGAACCCGAGCAAGTCGGCCGTTGCATCGATGAGGTCGGCTTCGGCTTCATGTTCGCTCCGCGCCACCACGCGGCGATGAAACACGTCATTCCCGCCCGCAAAGCGCTCGGGGTGCGGACGATCTTCAACTTCCTTGGGCCCCTAACCAACCCCGCCGGGGCCGACCGGCAGCTGCTCGGCGTCGCCGACCGCCACTACCAAGAGACGATCGCGGAGGCGCTGCTCAGCCTCGGCAGCGTTCGTGCGCTTGTCGTCTCCGCCGAGGACGGCCTCGACGAGCTCTCGCTGTCGGCACGGACGCGGGTGATCGAGGTCGTCGACGGCCGCACCGCCGAGTGGTTCGTCGAGCCCGGCCAGTTCGGCCTCGCGCCGGCCGAGCTTGAGAGCGTGGCGGGCGGAACCCCGGAGGAGAACGCTGCCGTCAGCCGCCGGGTGCTGAGCGGTGAGCGAGGCCCCCACCGCGACCTCGTCGTCCTCAACGCGGCGGCGGCGATCTACGTCGGTGGCCTCGCCCCGGACCTCGAGCAGGGGATGGCAAAGGCCGAAGAGTCGATCGCTTCCGGTGCGGCAGCCGCCGTGCTGGAGCGACTGATCGCGGCAACGGTCGCCCCGGCCCTTTAGGCTTTCTCAGTTCAGTGGGAATGATGGAGCAGCTGATTGCCGGGGCTCGGGAGGGCGTGGAGGCGCGTCGTCGCGACCTGCCCCAGAACGAGCTCGAATCGCACCTCTCGGTCCGTGGGGAGGGGCGTCCGTTCAACGAGGCGCTGGTTCGCCCTGGTCTTTCGGTGATCGCCGAGTTCAAGCGGCGCTCGCCGAGCGCGGGCCAGATCGCCAGCGAGCGCGTTGACATTGCGAGCCAGGTCGCCGCCTACGAGCGCGGCGGCGCCGCGGCGCTCTCGATCCTCACCGATGAACCGCACTTCGGCGGCTCTTTGGCCGACCTTCGCGCCGCTCGTGCCGCTTGCAGTCTGCCGATCATCCGCAAGGACTTCGTCGTCGACCCCTACCAGCTCTATGAGGCCGCGGTGAACGGGGCCGACGCGGTGCTGCTGATCGTGGCGGCGCTCAGCGACGAGGACCTCTGCGGCCTCTACAAGGAGGCGCGCGCGATCGACCTCGACTGCCTGGTCGAGGTCCACGACGGCAAGGAGCTGGACCGGGCGCTGGAGGCAGGCGCTGAGGTAATCGGGATAAATAACCGCAACCTCGATGACGGCAGCGTCGATGTTGCCAATACCTATGAGCTGATGCCTGACGTCCCCGCTGGCAAGACCGTGGTCGCCGAGAGCGGGATCTCCACCCGCGAGGAGCTGGAAGAGCTCGATCGAGTCGGGGTCGATGCGGTCCTGATCGGCACCACCCTGATGACCGCCGCCGACCCGGAGGCCAAGGTGCGCGAGCTCACCGGCACCGATGAAGCCACCCGCGAACACCTCGTCTAAGGCGACGGGCTCGCTAATTTAGAAAAAATTTGAAGACCGTTTAAGAACGCGAGACGGCCTTCAGCAAACCTGTCTGCATGTCCACGCTCAAAAACAAATTTCGAAGCCCCTTCGGCTCGGCTCTCCTCGGAGGCCTGGTCGTCGCCGTGCTCGGCTGGATCGCGATCGCCGCGGGCGCGATTCAGTCTGATGGCGGTTCGACGACGACAGTCGCAGCACCGATGACGGCACCGATCGACGCCAAGCCGGCCAAGGGCGAAACCAACGTTGTCAACCAGATCTACAAGACCGACGGCGGTGGGGTCGCGTTTATCGAATCCCAGCTCGAACCGCAGGAAAGCGAAAGCTTCAACCCGTTTGGCGAACCCGAATCACAGCCCGAATCTGGAGGTGTCGCCACCGGCTCCGGCTTCGTGATCGACGGCGAAGGTCACATCCTCACCAACAACCACGTGATCGAAGGCGCCGAAAAGGTCACGGTCAAACTCGGCGAATCCGAAAAGACCTACAACGCGCAGGTCGTCGGCGCCGACCCCGGCACCGACATCGCCCTACTCAAGGTCAACGCGCCGGCGAAGGAACTGCACCCGCTGACGCTCGGCCGCTCCTCCGAAGTGGAAGTCGGCGACCCGGTGGTCGCGATCGGCAACCCGTTCGGGCTCGACCGCACCGTCACCAGCGGCATCGTCTCGGCCCTGCAGCGCCAGATCCAGGCGCCCAACGGCTTTTCGATCAACCACGTGATCCAGACCGACGCTGCGATCAACCCCGGCAACTCCGGTGGGCCGCTGATCAACAGCTCCGGCGAGGTGATCGGGATCAACTCGCAGATCGCCACCGGCGGCAACGGCAACGGCAACATCGGCATCGGCTTCGCGATCCCGATCGACACTATCCGTGCCGAGATCCACCAGCTCGAAACCAACGGTGAAGTCGAACACGCCTTCCTCGGTATCGAAGGTGGGACGGTGACGCCGGAATTGGCGAAAGCGCTGAACCTGCCGGTTGACGAAGGGGTGCTCGTGCAGTCGGTGGTCAAGGGCGGCCCTGCTGACAAGGCCGGGATCGAAGGCGGTCACACCTCGGCCACGATCAACGGTGCCGAAGTCCGCCTCGGCGGCGACATCATCACCGAAATCGACGGCAAGAAGATCACCAACATGGAACAGCTCGTCGAAAAGATTCAGGACAAGAAGCCGGGCGATGACATGGAACTGACCATCTTCAGCGGTGGTCAGGAAAAGACGGTCAACGTCACGCTCGGGACGCAGCCGAAGAAAGCGGGATAGCTTCGCCTTGCCCTGGGACGGGTCGGATCCTTAGGTCCGGCCCGTCTTCCCGTACGCTGGTGAGATGCGGGTGAAGTTCTGTGGAATCACGAATATGGATGATGCTGCCGAGGCGGTCAGGCTCGGGGCGTGGGCGATTGGGCTCATCCACTTCCACGGCAGTCCTAGAAACGTGGACCCTGCTGCCGCGGTCGAGATCGCTGCTGCCTTCAGGCGGAAGTGCGAGGTGGTGGGGGTTTTTGTCAATCCCACGCTTGACGAGGTGGATAAGGCGGTGGAGGACGAGGCGCTGACGATGGTGCAGCTGAACGGGGCCGAGGGGGCTTCCTTCTGCGCTGAGGTGGCGCGGCGGACGGGGGTGAAGGTGACGAAGGCGATCCACGTCGCCAGTGCCGCGGATATCCACGCTGCGGAGGCGTTCCGGACCGACTTCCACCTCTTCGACCGCCGCGGCAAAGGCCTGTGGGGCGGGACCGGCGAGAGCTTCGACTGGGAGCTGTTGCGCGACCACCGCTCCGAAGTGCCGGCGATCCTCGCCGGCGGTCTGCGCCCGGACAACGTCGCCGCCGCAATCGCGATCGCCCATCCCTACGCGGTCGACGTCGCCAGCGGCGTCGAGGTCGAGCCGGGGCGCAAGGACCACAAGGCGATGGCGGCGTTCTTCGAGGCCGCGAACTCGGTCGGCGCGCGGGCGGCATGAGCACGATCGAGCAGCGCTTCGGGCCCTACGGGGGCCGCTACGTGCCGGAGACCCTGATCCCGGCCCTGGACGAGCTGACTGTGGCCTGGGCGCAGGCGCGCGAGGACGAGGAGTTCACGGCGCGGCTGCAGCAGCTGCGCCGTGACTTCATCGGCCGCCCGACGCCGCTCTACCTGGCCGAGCGCCTCTCCGAGCGGGTCGGCTCGCGGGTGTACCTGAAGCGCGAGGACCTCGCCCACACCGGCTCCCACAAGATCAACAACGCGATCGGCCAGGCGCTGCTGGCGGCGCGGATGGGTAAGCCGCGGGTGATTGCCGAGACCGGCGCCGGCCAGCACGGGGTGGCGACGGCGACCGCCTGCGCGCTGCTCGGCCTCGAATGCGTCGTCTACATGGGTACCGAGGACATCCGCCGCCAGGCGCCCAACGTCGAGCGGATGCGGCTGCTGGGGGCCGAGGTGGCCCCGGTCGAGGCGGGCGCCCGGACGCTGAAGGAGGCGGTCAGCGCCGCGATCCGCGACTGGGTCGCCAACGTCGCCACCACCCATTACGTGATCGGCTCCGCGGTCGGCCCGGCGCCCTACCCGGCGTTGGTTCGCGACCTCCAGCGGGTGATCGGCGAAGAGGCGCGCGAGCAGGTGCTGGCGGCCGAGGGCTCGCTGCCCGCGCGGGTGATCGCCTGTGTCGGCGGCGGCTCCAACTCGATCGGCATCTTCACCCCGTTTGTGCCCGACGAGGAGGTGGCACTGATCGGCGTCGAGGCGGCGGGGGAGGGCCTCGACAGCGGCCGTCACGGCGCCTCGCTGCAGGGAGGCGCCACCGGTGTCCTCCACGGCTCCCTCTCCTCGATTCTCGCTGACGAGGAGGGCCAGATCCTCGAGGCCCACTCGATCTCCGCCGGCCTCGATTACCCCGGCGTCGGCCCCGAGCACGCCCAGCTGCGCGACAGCGGCCGCGCCACCTACGTCGGCGTTACCGACGACCAGGCGTTGGCGGCGTTCCAGGAACTATCCCGACTTGAGGGCATCATTCCCGCCCTCGAGTCCTCCCACGCGGTTGCTTGGCTACTCGAGAACCCAGGGGAAAGCGGCTTCGATGTTCTCTGTCTCTCGGGCAGAGGCGACAAGGACATGGCGGAGGCGACCGCCCGCCTCAAACCACCCAGCGACGTACTTCCATGAGCGGCGAGGAGCGGATCGCAGCGGCCTTCAAAACGGCCGCCGATGAGGGCAGGGCGGCGCTGATGCCGTACATGATGGCCGGGTATCCCGACCGGGAGACGGGGCTGGCGGTTGCCGAGGCTTATGCGGACGCCGGCGCCGACCTGATCGAGCTTGGTGTTCCGTTTTCTGACCCGCTGGCGGACGGGCCGACGATCCATGCGGCCGCCACCGCTGCTCTGGAAGCCGGCGCCACCTTCGCCACCGCGCTGGAGGTGTGCCGCTTGGTCTCGGAGCGGCTCCCGGTCGTCCTCATGGCCTACACCAACATGGTTCTTGCCCAGGGCGGCGCGGCCGAGTTCGCGAAGATGATCGGCGCCGCGGGAGCTGCGGGGGCGATCGTGCCGGACCTGCCGCTGGACGAGGCGGGCGAGGTGCGGGAGGCGTTTGCGGCTGCGGGGCTTGCCCTGGTGCCGCTACTGGCGCCGACCACGCCGGCCGAGCGGCGGCAGCGGATCTGCGAGGCCGCGCACGGCTTCGTCTACGTCGTCTCTACCGTCGGCACCACCGGCGAGCGGGCTGAGATTCCACCCGCCCTTGCCGAACTGGTCAAGGCAGCCAAGGCGGACGCCCACACCCCGGTCGCCGTCGGCTTCGGCATCGGCACCCCGGAGCAGGCCGCCCTGGTTGGCCAGCTCGCCGACGGGGTGATCATCGGCTCCCGCCTGGTCCGCGCCGCGGGCGAGGGCGGATCGCCGCGGGGAGCCGCCGACGCCGTCGCCTCCTTCCTCAGCGATACGCGCATCGCGCTCGCCCAATAGCCGTTCCCGCGGAGCGATCCAATAGGATGCCGCGCGTTATGGGAATGGTCGTAACCCTCTTCCTCGCCCTTGCCGCAATGGTGATCGGCTACGGCTGGCTCGGCCAGGGCGGTGGCGTCGCCGGCCTGATCTTCTTCGGTGTGATGTTGATTGGGGCGATCATTCGCATCGCCCAACCGAAGTCCGAGACCCGCTAGACGCCCGTCGCTATCACCTGGAGGTACTCCGCCTCCAAGACCATCGCCCGGTCGCCGGCGGTGTTCGCCTTCTTCAGGAAGGAGCGCAGGTCATCGGTCAGTGCCTGCTCTCCCTCGGGGCCGACCCGTTCGTAGGCGGTTTGGGTCGGGCCGAAGTAGGTGCGGAAGAACTCGACGTAGTGGTCGGCGGAGCGGAAGGGCTGACGCGAGATTCGCCGTTCGAAGCGGATGTCGGAGACACCCTCGCCGAAGAGGTCGCGGACGTTGTCCTCGTTGCCCCAGCGCAGCGGCGATTCGACCCCGGGAGGGGGCGGCGCGTGCTTTGAGATCGTCTGGAACATCTGGCCGACGCTGCCCTCGGCGGTCCAGTTGGCCATCCCGATGCGGCCGCCCGGCTTGGTCACCCGCAACAGCTCGGAAGCGGTTTTCGGCTGGTCGGGCGCGAACATCGCGCCGAAGATCGACATCGTCACCTCGAAGCTGCCGTCCGCGAAGGGC
>Ga0207690_10002918_pt1 | contig 10303 bp, 11 predicted proteins | sample KBSC23metaG_FD_184315 | JGI IMG/M metagenome (GOLD analysis project Ga0207690, IMG submission 184315) | Corn rhizosphere microbial communities from Kellogg Biological Station, Michigan, USA - KBS C2-3 metaG (SPAdes) (version 2) | ecosystem: Host-associated > Plants > Roots > Rhizosphere > Soil ...
CTGAGGGGTTCGAATGTGACCCTCACGAATATATGAGTCTATAGTCATTCGGTGACGATTAACCATCTTCGCCACCTCTGTAATTGAATAGGCATTCTGCATAGTCCGTTTTACCTCAGACCAGATATATGCCGTTCGTTTTCCTTCTGCATAGTTCCAAGCGACCACAAGGTCTTGGGGCCGGATGACCTTCAAGACCTTGTGGAGTTGCTTGTTTATATAGAAGTACCTAATTTTCTTTCGGTTTGCTCTAGCCATGTAGTAAATCTATTCGCTCGTTTGAGAAACCATCTTTTCCCACATGCAATACACATGAGTTCTGGATTGGCATTCTCACTAAACATACGGTCTACAAAGACCTTGCCGCCGCATTTTCCGCAGTTCATTAGGTCTTTGGCGGCTCTCCTACTAGGGAGGCGCTGTTGTCTGGTGATACCCGTGTTGAAACTACAGAAGTCAAAAGTGAAACGACCGCTGCGGTTCCTGCCAACGATAGACTCTTTGTCCATGTAAAGTTTACAACATTAAGAGTCGAGTCTCCAAGGAATACAGCCAAAAGCACCTGGGCGAATGTCTTAAGAGCACGCTCGAAAGCATCTAGCCAAAATTGCTTAGTTAACATAATTACCTCCTTCTGTGCTATATACTCATAGTATAGCACTTATTCAAACTTGACGCCATCTACTACAGCCTTATTTCCCCTAAATGGGGCTAGGAAAGGATATACAGTTTTGCCGTCAACATAGGCGTAAGCAAAGCCATGCTGCCAATTAGGCGCAGCAACATAGCCCATTTGTGCCACATCACTAAGATGTCCGCACTCAAACCACTCGACGTGCCCACCCAATTTAGTCTTTCTATAAGACCCGAGGCTGTGGGTGTGTCCGCTAAATCCGCTGACTCCCCATTTCTCTGCCTCTTTCCGGGCGGCATCGCCAGCATTTTGTCCTAGCAAAACGCCGTGGTAAATGTGGAACCCTCCATGCTTACGCACAGGAGGCTGTCCATAGTGATACCAATTAATTCCCAATTCTTCCATCGGGTAAACAGTATCGTAGGTAATTAAACCTTCTAGAGCCTTTGCATTCTTAGCAATGTAAGTTGGCAACCTGTCTTCGTGATTTCCCATAAACCAGTCTAGTTCTGCCTTCGGGGCTGCTTTTCTGATTTCTCTGAGAAATTTTGTAGTGGTTGGAACAGTCTTTACTAAGCGCTGCTCTACCTCTTCCTTTAGTCCCGCCGCCCAACGAGCAGGCGATTCCATATCGTCTAGGTCACCTAAGAACGAAATGTAATTAGGCTTCCATTTCTTGACTATCTGGAACATGACCGCGACTTTTCGCTTATCCTCGCGGGGGAAGTGGGTGTCTGGCCAAAGTAGCCATTTCTCCATTATTGTCCTCGTAATTTATTCAGGTCTTCCCTTACTGCTTCAAGGAAAGATATGTTGCGAGTAGCCTCATCCCTTCCACCCTCACGGTATCCTACATAGTAAACGAAATACATAGAGAGCAAGCAAATCATAATTCCTGCGATTACCGCAGCAATTCCAATTGCTATTAGCCTATTTCGATACTTAATCCGCAAATCATGCTTGACTTTAGTAATCGTCTTAGGCTCAGGGGTCGGTGTTGGCGTCCGGGTCAACGTCGGTGTTGGCGTAGGGCGGGGAGTGACCGTCACCGTTCTTACGGGCTGTGGACTAGGCGTAACAGTAATCGTTTTAGTCACTGTTGGCCCAGGCTCCGGTATCCTCTTGATTACTGTTCGTACAGGGCCAGGAACCCTTTTCACCACGGTCCTGACCGGGCCAGGTACCTGCTTGATAATCGTTCTAACAGGCCCCGGAATTGTCACAGTAACAGTTGGTATCGGAATTGGCAGGAGAACTTGCTGTGAAGAGGCCCCCGCCGGGGTGGTACTAATACCAAGTAGTAATAGGGCTACTACGAAGAGTAACCCTACTACCATACAACAAATCGTCTTCACCCTACCATTCTAGATTATGCTGCTGCATAAGTCAAACGGTGGGCCTTATCGTGCTCAACTCTAAAACAGGCAAAAAGGTTCTTGTCACTATTGTCTGTTTTAATCTCGTTAATATGATGGACAGTCTCATAGGTTTTAAGCAACCGGCCCAGGCGTCTTTCTGCCACTAGGCGGTGCTCATAGACCCATCCTCGACCAAAGGCCCTCGGATGCTCAGGCACCTGAACCCTTACATATCCATTATCATCAACGAATTTTTCTCGTTTCTTCCATTGAGTAATTGGTTTATAGGCGTACGAAGTCACCGGTCGCTACGAGTTCGTCAGCCGTATCTGCCGTGACTGCTCGCTCGTCCCCCTTAGAAAGATTTCCTAGACTGTCACTCTTATAGGTATCTTTACCCACATAGAGCACATTCACTAGTTTATCTTCCTTCGGAGTTTCTGTTGCGACTGTTTCTTGCTGTGCTGGCGTTTCGCCTGTTTGCGGTAGGTCTACAGGGCCGACTGGCTGCTCACCCGGCTGTGCCGGGTCGTTAACCGTAGTGTTTCCATCGTCGTCTGTCTGACCAAATCTTAATCCTGCCATTTTGTCACCATCCTATTGCTATCCAGTGTATATATACAACATTCGGGAAATATGCCGAATGGTCATCCTTGTCCACCGATTGTAGGTGTACCCGGAATCCCAAATTATCTAACACGTTACCCGAAGAGTTAAATGTGTGAAGTGAAATCGCGGTCGGAGAAGGACCGGCTAGAGAAGCAACAACTACAGGATTGCACGTAGGAGAAAAGAACTGCCCGAAAGCAATATCTTTACTAAAACTACGGTCCTTGTTTGGCCCCATCGAAGTGACGCCAGCACAAATCTTCAAACGACTTGTGATAACCTTGTTGTAGGCACGATACTTCATATCGACCTGATGCTGCTTCAAATAGTCACTATTCTCGACCATCTGAGCCAGTTTATCCGGGTCAATAATGTCGTCCTGGTCCCAATGGATACCACTACGATACTCTGCGTCTGTCACTCTATCGGTTCTCCCTCCGACTGTATTTCTGCTTCCTTGTTAGAAACCACAATTGCTTTAGACAGGTCATAACCCATCTCTTCCATTACGTGTGGATTCTGTACGTGTCGCCGCTTATTATCTGCTATCAAATATATTTTACCATCTGCAAAATTCTTTATCAAACTACCATCACGGAAACCTATATGGCCACCATACAAGAACTTGGAAACAGACTCAGTTGACCCCGGCAAAATTTGTCGGAATCCCCAACTTTCTAAACAAAGGGGCGAATAGAACTTAAACTTGGTCTTACCCTTTATTAGATAAACATCAGCACCCGTATCAACTACGCTGCCGCTAGGATAATTAGTCGGTCTTTGGAGGCGTGGTCTTTCTTGGGGTTCTGGCTGACTTTTTCTTCGGAACATTTTCTCCCTTTATTTCTGCTAGTTCTTCCTGTAGTGCTTCAATCTGCCGGTCGCGTTCTGCGATTTCAGCGAGGGCCGAGGCTTTCAACAAAGCCATCTTGCCCTCATGCTCAGCAGCAATTTCACCTATACGCTGCTGCAACAGATTAGCAACATCTTCTATTTTAACGTCTGTCACATTTCCTCCTAGGACCAGTATAGCCTAGTCATTTCAGGCTGTCAATTTAGCCAATTCGGCCTTAAGGTCTGCGACCTCTTCACGCAATTCTCTAACAATAGGAATGAGGTAGACTCCAATTTGGTCATACCATAGAGAATCTATCTTTCCATTAAGATATGAAACCATTGGAATGAGGCCCTTTTCCTCAACTTCCTCAGCAATAAGTCCTACGTGAGTTGGGGCGTCGTCGCCCAAATCCTTCACGTCAGTCTTATACTTAAAGGTACGAGGACGAAGGTCAAGAATTCGATAATCTATAGGAGCATCCTGAATTTCCTGCTTTACCTCTCTACGAGAAGCGTTAATACCTGTGGTACTTCCTTTAACAACCGTTCCGGCTGTGTTTAGTCCCATATAGACAGCACCGGAACCACCGTTACCTAGATTTCCTAGACCAAACTGAATGCTTCCTGTACTCATGTTTAGAGTTCCACCGATTGTAGGGCTTCCCGTCCAACTACCACCACTGTTAATGTTTGGCGTATTAATGGTGGCGCTATTGATTACAACGTTAGTAATTTGCTGACCATTACCTACAATGGCGCTAGACAAGTATAAACCGTATTCTACAACAACTGCTCCGTGGAAAGTGGTTGAGTACCCCGCCTTACCCATAGCAATATCTCCACCATAGAGGTTGAAATAAAGTCCCGCTGGATTGTAGTTGTTTCGTACTTGAATTTCGTTATTGTCCATAACCATGTTAGTTCCTGTGAGAGAACCAATCTGCAATGGATTGAATACGGAGGTTAGCGTAACGTCTGTTACACCGCCCTGCTGCATGATAGAAATAGGAGCAGTTGTTACAACCTGAGCAGGCAAAGAACTCGTTGCTGCCATAGCAGCAATTACTGACTGTCCATATCCAATGTTAGGAGAGCCAAGGGCCGCTGTTGGTCCAGGCCAAACATTAGTAGGACCGACATATACTAGACCCGGCGCTGTTTCTCCTGGCCATCCCGTATAGATTTCCATACGATTAGTTGCTGCATTAAGCATAACCTTGGCGATACCAGTTAGGCCACTTGTCTGAACGGTTCCTACAAACGAGGCAGTACCATTACTATTCAAATCTACGAGTTTAACAAGGCTGCTGTTGTATAGTCGAATACCCGATTCACCAAATACATTGGTTCCAATTTCTACGTGAGCGCTTCCAGTGTTGCCAATATTGATAAGACCGGAGATAGTGCTTGTACCACTGATGGTACCTCCCGTTAGATTTGGAGTAGAACCAGAAGTGTTGGCAAAGTTAACTGTTCCACGGAACACACCGCTGTTAAATTCTACGCTTCCGTCGCCCTTAATGGCCCAGCCCGTGCTTCCGGCCACATAGTTGTATGAGGAGACAAACTGATTACCCGGAGTTCCGGTTCCATCACCAACGAGTAAGTGTCCCAAAACTAGAGCGTCAGCGAATACCGCGCCACCATTAGTATTGATAGACCACTTAGGTCGAGTAACTCCATCGTACGTGACTGTCTGCTGAGAAGCAATGGCACCGGCCTTGATAGTTTCACCATGAATAGTACCATGGTTAATTTCCAAAAGGGCGGTCGTTAATGACCAGCCCGTCGTACCAGCAACATAGTCGCTCGACTTCATTTGACCAGCGACATCCATAGTAAATACAGATGCTACATGCAAGTCATTGGTAAAGGCTGTGTTAGCCCTTAGAACTTCCGCGCCAACTGAGTTGGCAGCAATTTCGTCACCCGTTATGCTATTTGCCACAATGCGGTCACCGGCCAGCGTTCCGGCCATAATGACTTCACCGCTGATAGAATTAGGGTCTAGGTTTGGGCTAGGAGTTGCTGACGATGTGGCAGTCCAGGGTCCGGGCTGATTTTTTGCGTTTACTGCCTGGACACGGACAAAGTAGGTGGTGTCATTAGTCAATCCATAGAATGAAGCAAATGGAGTTTTCAAACCAGTCTTAGTTTGTAGGCTGCCAGAATCAAAAGTATTAACTTCGTCTAGTTGAACGGTAAAACTTCCACTACCATCGGGCACCACGTTTGTCCCTGAGTATGGATTCCATAGAACGAACAAACTCTTATTGCCTGCACCTAGAGTTAGTCCGGTCGGAGCATTTGGTATCGCCGCGCTCATATCATTTATGCTATATGTAATGGACGCTGGTGGAGTGCTACGATTGCCCAAAGTGTCTCGGGCTACAATTGTAAATGCGTATTGATGGTCAACAAGTAACCCGGGAATACTAACCTCGGTTGCCGTTGGGTCAACTACTTCATAGTAGTAGGTGCTATTGTCTCCGCTGCGCTGGTACTGAATTGTATATCCAGCCAAGTCATCGGCAAGATTTTGGTCCCAGCCCAAAGTGGCTGTAGAAGTGCCGTCACTATCAAGAACACCGCTTATCAGATGTAGCCCCGTAACGTCTGCTGGTGGCTCCGTATCAAAATTAAATGAGTTCATTGGGGTGCCAGAGACAGTGACGAAATCGGATTTAATTCCAAAGGCATCTACTACACAGATAGCAATATAATGTGTAGAGTAATCTCCTGCGGTAATCAAAACAGTACTAGTGTCAGTTCCCTGCCAAGCCAAATTAGTTTCGTCTGGAACAAAGCCTGAATCTGTACTCATATAGACTTCATAGCGCATAAAGTCCTCTTCCGGCGAAGCATCCCAAGAAAGATGGATTGCTTCCGGCAGCGGCTCGGCTGCAACATTAGTTGCCGCCGCTGGTGGAGTATTCTCTGCGGTGGCAGTAACAGGCTCAGAACGATTGATATTATTGTCAATGGCAATAACTGTAATCGTTAGATTTCCGCGAGGAACTCCAAAGAATGCAATATTGTCAGCAAGGGTTAGCGTATAGAAGTTTTCATTCTGGAACCATACCTTTGTAATGCCTGCATCCGGCGACTCCAAATGAATTTCATATCCCCAAAGGTCTTGAAGTTCTGGACTTCCGTCTGCATCATTAGTGGTTGGTGCGTCCCAAGTAGCAATGAAATTCATACCGTCTGCGACAAAAACCAAGTTGGTAATTGGCGATGGTGGAATCTCATCTTGCGCAGCCGTGAATACTAGGTTAGGCGACCATGGACCCGGAGAGCCGTCTTGACCTATAGCACGAACCTGAACCACATATCTATTGCCAGGGGTCAGGTCGGGGTAAAGTATTTGTGTTCCCTTTATCATACGCTAAATTGAATGACGTACTCTACGTCAATTTCCTCACTAACCTCCTTGTACAATGGGTCATCTAGAACGGCTCGACTAACTACTCCGTAGTCTGCATAAGTGTTAAGTGTCGTAATGGCTAAACCATCAAACTGTACGGTAGTTCCCCCGCCCGCGCCTGCTTGTACGCCGACGCTCAACGAAGTAATAATATTCCAGTCGGGAGTTCCGACAGCAATGAAGTCTCCCTTTGTAAAACTTTGCACATGATATCCAGCGACCGTCTGCGGAACAAATGTGTATTCGAAATAATTATTCTCGTCAGTGTGTAGACGAACCCCTGCCAGACTCGCGTTAGTGTCCTGCGTGAAATAGGCTAGGTCTAAAATATCAGCCGGGGTGTATTGAGAAAGTGCAGAGCCGTAATACATATTCTCTGCCCACAGCGTAGTTCCGGTCGTCGTTGCTAACTCTAAACTCTCGCTACCTAGGCGGAAATCGACTTCATTCCAAACTCCTGCCGACCATGGCTCAACCTCCTGGTTAAATGCTGACAAAAGTGTGGTGGTGCTATCTGCACTTTCGGGGGCTCCGTTGGTAGGAAACAGCCCTAGTTCATATATCCATCCTGCTGATGGGTCATAGAATTCTGCCTTCATCGTAATGGCGTCAGTATTGAAATCTGCTACTTTAACAGCGACCGGAGCCCGCAAGAATTCGAAGCCAAGATATCGGTCACTCAGAGTAACTGGAACCGCACTTGTACCTAGGGCCAAAAAGTCTGACCATGAGTTATTCTGACCAGCGAGAAAATCCAAAATAGTCCGTCTACCCAAATCTGTAATCAGATTCTTTTGAGCGCGGACTAACTCGCCATGCTTATAAATCTTGTAGGTTCCTATCATGCTTTACTTAGTCTAACCTCATATCCCTTCACGCCTGTTAGAGCGTCCCAACCAATTACTACGTCTACGACTTGCTTTCCTGTACTATCAAATCTAACAGTTTGCTTAACAACCCGCAAATTTTTTGGAGCCTTGGAAGGGGCCTTTTTACTCCCGTCAGACTTTTTAGTTGTTTTTGGCTTTGTGACTTTTCCCGTAGCAACATCGTCATCGACGGGCTCAGTGACTACATCTTCCCATTCCTCACTGTCCTCGGTAAACGGTTCTACGACCGGGCGACCGCGTTCGTCAACGCCGGTACCCCATTCAAAATCAATTAAATCTCTTGGTGGGTCATCATCAGGAGCAAATACCACGGGTGGTATTTGTACTATCTGAGTATCACGAATTTGTCCCATAGTTATATTATAACACCGCCTTGCGGATAGTCAAATTTCCAGTTATGCCCTTTGAATATCCAACCGTAATTGCCGTAATGTGATATACGCTATTGTCTGGCACAATACCCTTTTGGGGGTAATTGACCGTTACCATATCTGTTACTTGTAAGGCAGGGTTCAGCCAGACATCTGCTGTTTTAATATCAGTAGGTTCTGACCAATGAGCCACAATCCAGTCAGCCAAATCTTGAGCCATTGCCTCAGTTTGAATCCATGGCGAAGTAAATGTTAGTTCCACCGCGCCCTGCTGAATAATTGCCTCGTCGTTCTTGGAGACAATATTCTGTTCCTCACCCTCATTAACCGTGGTGCCATAAACCAGCAGGTGTCGATTGACGTCTGTACCATTGACATTTTCAGTACCATTCAGAACAACAACGCCCTGGCCGGTTCCGGCAGTATTTCGAGATTTTCCGGCTACGTGGAAGTCTGCCGAGAAAGCATCTGCTCGAAAATCAACGACAGTTGCCATAGCATTATCCTGCAACACAGAAGCACTCCACGCAGGGAACTTATCAAACTTTACATGATAACTCTTGACTTCATGGACATATGGACCAAAGTCATCGAATATCCAATAGATTCTCTTGATTTGGTCATTCTTCTTCTTCGTCTTTGTATTTTCCTTCCATCGGAAAAATACCTCCCTCTCAGCATATCCGCTAGTAAAACTGCCAGCAGTCTTATCCCAAAACGTACTGTCATCCATGCCGCCCTTGCTGGTGTTATTAGCAACATAGAAATATTCAAATTCGGCTGAGCAGTTACCAGAAATAAATGGTCCCCATTGACCCTGTGTTAATGGACCAGCATAATTGTCAGTAAATGAGACAATTTCCTTACCATTGATGAATACAGTAATGAGGCCAGTGTCAAGGTCCACCGATGCTTCTACCTGATACCAAATGCCAGGATAGATACCGGCCCACCACCAACCGTCATTGTTATTTGAGGTTGGGAAGAAATGCTTAGAACCGTCAGCGTCCTTTCGATATACTCGAACGCACTTGATGTTCTTGTTGATGTCGTGGGCGTAACGATAAGTATTCAATTCTACAAAATACCCGCTGCGCTGACCATTAGTCAAATTAAATGCGAGCCCCGCTGTTCCACCATTGTAATTTCCGGCTTCGATACGCAACATAGTTCCATAGATGCTGTAGCGGTCATTAACCGTGCCTCGGTGGGCTACATAATAGTCTGCCATGCTCTGTGCGTGTGCGCCCGCGTGTAGACGCATAATACTAATGCGACCTGAGCCCTGGTCCATGACGCCACCCTCTTCTAGCGTACTGCCACCATTCGTGTGTGAAAGACTCCAATGATTAATGTCAATTGTGTGGTCACGTTCGTCGCTACCCTTTAGTCCCCGCTGCAAATTGTGAAGATGGCCGATGAAAGTGAATGTGTCCTTGTAGAACTGGTCACCCTCGGCATCGCACTTTTCCTTATCGTCCTGACTGTAGCAAATCTTGTAAACAATGGCACCGTCCTTGCGATACTTATAGGTCTTGCCGTTGTAACTGATAATTTCGCCCTCAATATTTACCAAGCCTTTGTATGGCCAAACGTTAGCCATGTTATCTGAACCATTGAATTTCAAAACATCAGTTTCTCCTACTAGCAAATCCTCAGTTAAGGCTGCTGTACGAACAACCTCAGTTCCCGAAGGTGTCCATAGAGTATTCGTAACAGTCTTGCCATTCACATTAGAAAGAGTTGTATTCTTGTAGGTTACCGTGACCTTATTTGCCTGAATGGTGTAGTTATCAGTAAGGCTAACGATATTTGCTTGCTTATCTCCCACCTTAACAGATGACAAATCTTCAACTGGAACCTGTCCCTCGGCAAATAGCCAGTTCCGGCTAGCAAAGCGCAAAGTTCCCATTTCATCAAAATACACTACCGATTGCATGGCGGTACATAGTTGCTTAATGATGTCCCATACAGTATTGGTAGCATCAAACCAAATGAACGGAATCTTGTGGTCATTTTCTTCAACGTCCAGGTCAACCTGATAATTGTTAAATCCGATAATGTCCAAAAGATTAGTGATAACTTCCCACGCCCACATTCTGCGCATAGCAAACGGAACAATCTTCTGAGACTGTAGGAATTTAGAATAGTCAGTTAGGCTAACAGATACAGCAGCG
>Ga0207690_10002924_pt1 | contig 10295 bp, 9 predicted proteins | sample KBSC23metaG_FD_184315 | JGI IMG/M metagenome (GOLD analysis project Ga0207690, IMG submission 184315) | Corn rhizosphere microbial communities from Kellogg Biological Station, Michigan, USA - KBS C2-3 metaG (SPAdes) (version 2) | ecosystem: Host-associated > Plants > Roots > Rhizosphere > Soil ...
GCGCGCCGTCAGATAATCCTCGTGCCGCTCGCGCAGCGACCGATAGTAAATGCGCTCGTACGTGTAGTCGCTCGCGTAGGGCGCGTCGTCGACGAAGCGTCCGCTCGTCAGCACGTGCTCGTCCGGCTCGAACGCGACGCCGTCGACGAAATCCGTCTCCGGATCGGTGCAGCGTGCCGCAAGCGCGTTAAAGAAGGCATCCGGATCGGCGTAACGCGCATGCTCCACGCCACGAACCGCTCGACTGGAATCGTGCGTGCAGTGAGCTTCAGCGCATAACCCAGCGTGCCGTAGGAGTTGGGGAATCCGTGGAAGAGACCGCGATGCTCGTTTTCCCGTGTGCACGTGACGATGCGGGGGTCGCCGGTCAGGATGTCCATCGCGACGATGGTGTCGTGCACGACGACTTGGCCGCGATTGACGCGCAGTGGCAAAACGGCGTACACTTTGTAACATACAGGACCGCGCGGATGCGCGATCGTCATGGTCGTCGGCGGCAATAAGGAGACAACATGCACGCCGATCGCTTGTTCGCTTGCAGCATTGCCGCTGTCCTCATTGCCGCTGTGCACGCCGCTTCCGCCATCGGACAGCCGGCGAGCAGCATCGAGCGGGGGCCCGGCGCCGCGACCGTCACCGCGATCGACATGGCCACGCGCCAAGTGACGCTGCGGCGCGACAACGGCAGTACCTTCACCGTCGTCGCCGGTCCGGACGTACGCAACCTTCCCCAGCTCAGTGTCGGCGACACCGTGCGTGTCGATTTTTACGACGCGCTGACGCTCGAGCTCAAGAAGGGCGGCACCGGCGCACCGGCGAGCCGCGCCGACACCGTGACCGGATCGCGCGCCGAGCTTGGTCAGCGACCGGGCGGAATCGCCACTCGAGAGAGGGCGATCGTTGCCGACGTCGTCGCTGTCGATGCAACCGGCCAGGCCGTTTCGTTGCGGGGCCCGGGCGTTAGGGTGGTCGTTCTGGCATTGGACGCAACAGTCCGGCCCGTGCGAAATTCAAGCCGTACGTCGGCGGCGGCTTCAACTATACGTACTTCTACGAGACCAATCTCGGCAGCAACTTCGGGGCATCTGTCGGCCGTGACAGCTGGGGCGGCGCGCTCCAGGCGGGCTTCGACTACCAGTTCCAGAGCAACTGGTTCTTCAATCTGGACGTCAGGTACCTCTGGATTGACAATGATGTGCGCTTCAACCGGACCGGCGCTAACGCAAGCTCGCTTGACCTCGACCCGTGGGTGTTCGGCGTTGGCATTCGTCATCGCTTCTGACCTTCCGACAATCGGCGCGCAGTATAGGATGGGTTGCGCGGGGTAACCGGTCGAAGCACCGGTTTTCCAACAGCCAATTTTTCACGGAGCCACCATGCCAACATCCAAAAAGTTCTCAACCTGTATGCGCTTGGGTGCATTGATCGTCGTCGCTGGAATGCTCACTGCATGTGCCACTGAATCCGGCAGGCCGGCTTCCTCTGCCGAGGCGGACAAGCTGGTGTCCGACGCCCGCGTCACCCTGAACAACTTCATGAGTGATCCAGACCAGACGTGGATCCAGCAGAATATCGACAGGGCGAAGGCGGTTTTGATCGCCCCCCAAATCGTGAAGGCCGGCTTCGTCTTCGGCGGATCCGGCGGGCGGGCAGTGCTCGTCGCGAAGGATGCAGGCACGGTTGCCCCGCACCCAGCCATTGCGGTCCCATGGGTCGGACCCGCGTTCTACGATCTTGCAACCGCCAGCGTCGGCTTTCAGGCCGGAGTTGAAGTTTCGGAGGCGGTCATCGTCGTGATGACCGAGAAGGGTCTGAATTCCCTGCTATCGAGCTCGTTCAAGATCGGTGGTGACGCGAGCATCGCGGTAGGTCCGGTGGGTGCTGGAGCGAAATCGACCGTTACCGCGGATCTCATCTCCTTCACACGGGCGAAGGGCGTTTATGGCGGACTCAATCTCGACGGCACCGTCGTGCATTCGAACGTCGCTTGGAACGACGCTTTCTACGGCGGCACCAACATACTGCCGCCGGACATCCTGATACGAAAGACTGCGACGAGTCCGAAGTCGTCGGCGCTGCTGGCCACGGTCGCGCGGGCCACTCGGTAAGGGGGTACGCTGGGGCGGAAGCCTCGGCAGGGGCAACGCACTCGGAGGAACTGTCGTCGTCTCTGCAACCGCCGGCAGCGTGGAGCTCGCGGCTGCACACGCTGAGAAAGGGCTCGGCAGAGGTCGACGCAGGATTCGCGCTTCAGCGCACGAACGTACCGAGCGCGGCGTACCATGAATGCATTTCACGCCCGCGCTCTGGATTCGCAGTGAGCAGCGTTGAGAATCGGTCGGCCGGGGCCGACGAACAATCGATTTCGGTTTCGACGGACAACGCGGACTCGCCCGTCGCGTCGCGGCTTCGCCGGGTGTCGCTTTTCGAAGAGTAGGCCGCGTCGCGATTAGGTATCGGCGAGTCGCGCCTCGCAATCCCGGAGCGGCGACTCCGAGATACTCGCAGAGGCTGCGGTGATAGTCGCTTGTGGCTGGGTTTGCAAAGGAGCGACGAATGAGCCCGTATGACAGGCGTGCAGTTGAAATCGATCCCAGTCGCGCTCCCGGTCTCCTTGAAGTTCTCATACGCGCCGGGCTCATTTTCGCCCTGGCAGTGCTTTGCTTTCAGATCTTTTCGCCGTTCCTGACGCTAATGGCATGGGCGTTGATTCTGGCCGTTGCCCTTTATCCGCTGCAAGAGTTTGTAGCCGCGAAGATGGGCGGCAGACAGGGCCTTTCGGCCACCGTGCTCGTGATCCTGGGCATCGCATTGATTGTCGTGCCGACCGCGATATTGATGAGTTCACTTGGCGACTCGGTCCATCGATTGGTCAACGACGTGCAAAGCAATACACTTGTGATCCCGGCGCCGCCGGAATCTGTCGCAGGGTGGCCCGTGATTGGCGAGAAAGTGCACGCCCTATGGTCGCAGGCGCATGATGATCTTCCCGCCCTCGTAAAGAGCATGCAGCCGAAGATCGGCGATCTGGCAAAGTCGGCTCTTGCTTTTGTCGCGAGCATTGGCGTCGGCCTTCTACAGTTCCTAGCCTCCTTCATCATTGCCGGCATACTCATGGCCTTCGGCCAGTCCGGCAACCGTGCAAGCGTTGCCATTTTCGAGCGCGTTACCGGGGCTGCGCGGGGCGCAGAGTTCGCCAAGCTGTCCACAGCGACCATACGGGCCGTCGCACAGGGCGTCATCGGCGTCGCTTTCATTCAAGCGATCATCGTCGGCATTTGCCTGTTGATCGCCGGAGTGCCCTGGGCCGGCGTCCTGGCGATGATTGTTCTCGTGCTCGGCATCGCCCAAGTGCCGGCGCTGATCGTGACGTTACCAGCGATTGGCTACATCTGGTGGCTCGGCGACTACGGGACGGTCGAGGCAATCGTCTACACGTTGCTGATCTTTGTCGCTGGAATGACGGACAATATCCTCAAGCCGCTCATGCTTGGCCGCGGCGTCGAGGCGCCAATGCCGGTCATCCTGATCGGGGCGCTCGGTGGAATGGCTACCGCAGGAATCCTTGGAATGTTCGTCGGCGCCACCCTCTTGGCGCTGGGCTACCAACTGTTCATGGGTTGGGTCGCAGCTAACCGCCGTGTGGAGGCGTCTGTCCAGGCGACCGATACCACCGGGGCACTTTGAACGAATGGGTGCCATCGCGCCCTTGAAGAACAATTTGAGAACGAGCGCGAGCCGCTCCTTGATCCGGTCGACCGGGTCTCGGAACTCCTGATCGGTCTCGTTACCCTAGACTGCGGCCGGCGACCCTTTCTTCGAACTGCCGCGGTTGCAGCGCCCCCGGTTTCGACATCGGCGCGGAACGCCCGCCATCACCTATCCCTTCGTCTTGGCTTCCTTCTGGGCTTGTGCCTTGGCGATCGCCATCGGGACGACGGCTTCGAAGGCCGCTTTGTAGTCTGCCTTGTTCGCCTCCGTGAACCCGGGCGCCGAGACCATGACGGTGCCGGTCTTCTTGGCGTGCTCGATGGTGAAGGCCACGGGTTTCACATCCTTCGGCCAGCCAAAATTGATGTTGCCCCATGGCGAATGCACTTCGATGGCGCGCCCACCCTTGCCCGGCGTCGCGCTGATCTTCAGGATGCCAGCCGCCACGGCTTCGTTCACACGAGGACCGGTCACTTCCAGCAGTCCGGGCTGGACGGCCTTGACCGTCCGCACGGGTGCCGCCGCGGGCGCAGGCTGGGCATTTGCGACAGCCACGCCTAACGCGGCGGCCATGGCGATTGCTGATAGCTTGTGCATGGGTTACCTCTCTCTAGAAGCGTCTTAACTGCACACGGTTTGTCCCTCGAACGCGCAGCTTCGTCCGAGGGCCCATTATGCCCCTCAACGCTTCCGCATACTGGAGCACGAGCTCGTCGCGCGCTTTCATTTGAGCGAGATTCTTCACCAAGTCCCGCCGACCATGAGCGTTACGGTGGGGTCGAGCGCCCCCGTGAGCGTGACTTCTCTTTTCGCGAGATCGACGGCGTTCACCTTCGCCTTGACGGTGCCGACGTCGGCCAGCGCGGCGTCGGTGATCTGCGCGGCTGCGCCGCGAAGATCGTCGCTGTCGAACGCAACGACAGGAGGGCAATGCGAAGCGGAATGATCACCTCGTTTCTCCTGGATCAAGAATTGCGTGACACACTCGGTGTCGGAGCGCGCGGCGCCGCCAGCCGGTGCGCGCCGGACACGATTCGCACCGTCGCCACCTGATTGCAAACCTCGATAACTCAACGCAAGCCCGACGCGGACGCGGATGCAACTGCGCTGCGGGTTCCGAGGTCCGGTTGCAGAAAGCAGTGGTGAGGTTTCTAATAACATCTCTCGGATTCAACGCTGCGTGTCGTCACACGATAACGAGCGCGACCCGTCGCCGCTCTTCGAAAAGGAGAGGACCAAATGGGCCTGAAACTTTTCGCCGAGTTTCTCGGAACGTTCTGGCTGGTGCTCGGCGGTTGTGGAAGCGCCGTGCTCGCCGCGGCATTTCCATCTCTCGGCATCGGCTTCAGCGGCGTCTCGCTGGCGTTCGGTCTAACCGTGCTGACCGGGGCCTACGCATTCGGACCGATTTCCGGCGGCCACTTCAATCCCGCGGTGTCCGTGGGCCTGTGGGCGGGCGGACGCTTCCCCGGAGGACTGCTCCTGCCGTACATCGTCGCGCAGGTGATCGGCGCGGTCGTTGCCGCCGGCGTCCTTTATCTGATCGCGAGCGGGAAGCCGGGATTCGAGATCGGCGACTTCGCGTCGAACGGGTATGGCGAGCATTCGCCGGGCAAGTACGGAGTCACTTCCGCACTGATCTGCGAAGTGGTGATGACGTTCATGTTCCTGGCGGTAATACTCGGTACCACGCACAAGCGCGCGCCGGTGGGCTTCGCCGGACTGGCGATCGGTCTTGCGCTGACGCTGATCCACCTCATCAGCATTCCGGTGACCAATACCTCGGTCAATCCTGCGCGCAGCACCGGACCCGCGCTGTTCGTCGGCGGCTGGGCGGTGACGCAACTGTGGCTGTTCTGGCTGGCGCCGATCGTCGGCGCGTTGATCGCGGGATTCATCCATCGCGGCTTGACGGCGGGGGATGTGGCGGAGCCGCTGATCATGGGGCGGCCGAAGCGCTTCGAGTGAAACCGCGAATGGCGCGCTCACGTCGAGGGCGAAACCTTGGTTCAGCGCACCGCAGTTTCCTCGGCCGCGATTGCATCGAGTTCGGAACCGCCGCCTGACGGCTGCCCGTATTGCTCGACAAACGCTTCCCAATCCGGGAGACAACCATGGTACGAAAAGTTCTGGCGCTCAGCCTGCTGGCGATGTTGCTTGCGGCACCGAACGCCCCTGCGCAGACCCCGCCGGCCGGCGCTCCCCAGGCCGCGACGAGTGCGGTTGATCCCGCGTCGCTTCAGGCCCTCAAGGACATGGGTGCGTTCCTGCAGACACTGAAGCGCTTTCGTGTATCGACGGAACTGACCGGCGAGCGCGTCCTGGCCGATGGCCAAAAGCTGCAGCATACGGCGACGGCGGATATGGACGTCGAGCGTCCCAACAGGCTGCGCGCCCTGATGCATAGCGCCCGTTCCGAACGCGAGCTCGTCTACGACGGCAAGACGGTCACACTCTATGCACGCGCGCAGAAATATTATTCGACGGTCGAATTCGTCGACACGATCGGCAGGCTGATCGACCTGCTGGAGCAGAGGTATCGCGTGGAACTCCCCTTGTCGGATCTTTTCGTCTGGGGTACCCCGGCCGCGCCGCTCGACAAAATCGTTTCGGCAATGAATGCCGGGCAGGATTTCGTTGGCGACCATCTTTGTGACCACTACGCCTTTCGCCAGGCGAGTATCGATTGGCAGATCTGGATCACCACCGGGAGCAAGCCGTTGCCACGCAAGCTTGTGATCACCAATCGCGCCGATGAAGCGCGTCCTCAGTCGGTTTCCCTGATCGACTGGAACCTGAAACCCAACTTCAAGGATACGATTTTCAAGTTCACGCCGCCGAAGGGCGCTTCCAAGATCGAGATCGTTCCGGTGAAGACAAAGTAGAGGAGCGTCAACATGAAGAGATCATGCGGCAAATTGCTTCCGGCGTCCTTGGTCGTCGGCGTTCTTGCGAGCTTCGCCATGAGCCCCTACGCTGACGCAGCAGGTCGTGGTGGTGGCGGCGGGGGCGGCGCTCGTGCCACAAGTGGCGGTGGTGCTCGTGCCCAAAGCGGTGGCGGCGCTCAGCCAGGGAGCGGCGGCGCAGCCAGGCAGACTGCGCAGGTCAACAACACCAAGGCGGATGCCCGTACCAACAATGTCCGTAGCAGCAGCGTCAACAATGTCAACAACGTCAACGTCGACCGGAACGTCAACGTGAATGTCGAGGGGCACGGTTGCTGTGGCGGCGGCTGGGACAACGACTATCACCCGGTCGCGACCGCAGCGGCAGTCGGCACTGCCATGGCCGTGACTTCCGCCGTCGTGGGGTCCATGGTCCATACCGTGCCGCCAAGCTGCATGCCGGTAAATTACGGCGGCATGATCTATCAACAGTGCGGAAGCACTTGGTACCAGCCTCAGGGATCGCAGTTCGTAGTAGTCAATCCACCGTATTGATTGTCATGCGATAAGGCCGCGAAGCTTGCGGTTCTTTCGGGAGCAGTCGCGATTTGCAATCCGCGGCGATTGGTTAGGGGATCGAACCTGGGACCAACGGCGAAAGATTCTAAGTCACGCCGCCGCGACGCGTCGCAAGCCGAAGTGCCTAAGGCAGGACGTGAGTCGTACTGCACCCGTTCCGCTTTCGTGAGCCCGGTGATCTCTGATGGGAGCTAGCTTGAACCCACCGCGTGCGCACTCTTGCGGCGGCGCAACTTCTCGACGGCAAACTTGGCGGCCGGCGTAGTCGTATACATCTGCATCTCGCCGAATTCGGCGTCCTGCACGGGCGTCATCGCTACGTCCATGTAGGGATTCGAGTCGCGTTCGACGCGGCGAAGAATGCGCCAATGTTGCCAGACCATTCGAGCGAAGCGCAAGTGCTTGGACACGATTTCCCGAGCGTACCGGGGATAGAACACGAATGGACTTTCGAGCGGCATTCCCGGCCGGCGTTCGCGGCGATACTTGCGCCGAAAAAGCCCTCCTTCCAAAGGATGTACTTCCTCGATGCGTGGAACGGCGTGGAAAGTCAGAAGCTTCGTCAGCATGTTGCGCGGATCGTAACCCCACGCCTTCGACCTTCGGACCACGCGTTCGACGTGCTCGGGCGAATAGTAGATGTCCCACGCCTTGCGGTACGCCGCACGCAACTCGTCGTCCGACATGACGGGATGGCCAGTGGTTACGTGCACGAGGTCGTATTTGTTCAGGTCGCGCGCCATCTCCACGCCTGCGAGATGCAGCTTCTTGTGATCGGCGGAACCCGGCAGCGGCGTAAGGATGAAGAACTCGAGCAGATCGATCGAGAGCTCACGCTGGATGATGCGGATGTCGCGCTCGATCGAGGCGGGCGTATCGCCCGGAAATCCCAGGATGTACCCCGCGTACGTCAGCGTGCCCACGCGGTGCCATGCCTGCAGCATCGCACGGTATTCGGTAATCTGATTCTGGCCTTTCCTTGCCTCCTTCAGCGCATCCGGATTGATGCTTTCGAGGCCGATGAACACCCGATTGATCCCCGCGCGGCTCGCCTTGGTTATGAAGCCACGAATCTTGTGCGACATCGTGTCCACCTGGGCGACGATGTAGATGCGGAGTTTCTCCTCTTCGCGCATCCTGATCAGCCGGTCGAAGATCGCTTCCCAGTTCTGGTTCCGTGCGAGGTTGTCGTCGGTGATGAAGAAGTTATGCACGTCCTGGGCCAGATTGGTGCGCACCAGATGCTCGACGTCGTCGGCGGTGCGTGACCGCGATTTCCTGCCCTGGACGTTAATGATCGTGCAGAAGCTGCACAGGAAAGGACAACCGCGTCCGGCATCGAAGCTCGTTCGCGTGCCGCTTGTCCGGCGGATGACCTCGCGCGGAAGATACGGAACCGCGGCGCCCGCCAGTCCGGGTAGATCGTTCATGAAATTGTAGAGCGGCCGCAACTCGTTGCGATACGCCGCACGCAGCAAGTCGTCGAGTCGCCCCTCCGCTTCGCCCGCAAACAGCGTGACGCCGAAATCCATCGCTTCTCGAAGCTCCGGCGGCACCTCCGGCAGCATCGCGATGCACCCGCTGACATGGAAGCCGCCGATGCAGACCGCGATGCCCGCTGCACGCAGAGGCCTGGCGATGTCCATCGCGCGCGGAAATTGATTCGTCTGCACGCCGACCAGCGCAATCAATCCGCGACCTCCACCGTTGCGTATCTGGTCGACGATTTCTGCGGGTTTGATCCGGGTGTTGGTCTCGTCCGCAGCGGCGATCCGGATCTCGATGTGCTCGCCTAGCACGTGGCGCTGGGCGCAATCAAGTGCGAGGCCATACAGAGCCGCAAGCGTATTCGCAGGAATCGACGAGCGCGCCCACTGGATGACGTAGCCATCATCGTCGTAGTGCGAAGGCTTGATGAGGAACAGGTGAAACGTTTCCTTCTCCATCGCGCGCGCACCCGTCATGTTGGCGCTCCCTTCCTGCGGCATCGACTCCGCGTTACGCAAGTCTACCGATTATTCGTCGTGCGAAAAGGTCGAGGCACCACTGCGACGATGAGGTACGAGCGCTGATCGCTTGCGCATGGGTCGCCTCTCTGCTATGAACATCTACGTGCACGCGGTTTAGTCCTTCGAATGCGCGGGTTCCGCGTTCGAACGCCCATTATGCTCGACCGGTTGAATCCGCAGCCGATTGTGGTCGGAAGTAAAAAGGCTCACACTCGGCTCTCATCCGAAGTGCCAAGCCCGGCACGACGCCGAGCGACCCGTGCGCGGTTCACACACTGAGCCACAGGCGTAGCTGTGTACTCGAGCGAGGGGATGCGATGACCGTTCGAATGCACCCGCTGCGGAAACAGGAAAAGCAAGTCCACCGGCATCTTCGGATCATCGGAATCACGAATCCAGGCGCACGAAGACTATCGTCGTCGCAAGACTTCGCCAGGCAGGAGCAACCTTTGATCCCAGGAAACGACTCATGAGAACGAAAGCGACATGGCTGTCCGCAGTCATTGTGGCGGTTGCGTTGGAGTTCGCCTTGGCGGGAAATGCCTCGGCACAGACGACGACCACCGTCGACGTGCGCAATTTCGAGGTGATCTCGGTAGAGGGGAACAAGCTCGTCGTCCGCAATGAGAAGGGCACGCACGAGTACACGGTGCCGGACGATTTTCGCTTTACGGTAGACGGCAAGCAGCTCTCGGTGTCGGACCTGAGGGCTGGGATGAAAGGCACGGCGACCGTCACGACGACGACCACGATCAGACCGGTCGTGGTCACCGAAGTGCGCGAGGCCGAAGTGCTGCGCGCGTCGGATTTGTCGGTGACCGTGCGCGAGGCCGGTGGCGACACGCGCAGGTTCACGCAGGCCGAACTGGGCGACCGAGGTATCCGGATCGTCAGGGATGGGCAACCGGTCCGGATCGCCGAGCTGCAGCGCGGTGACAAGCTGACAGCGACGATCATCACGAACGGACCGCCGGCGGTGCTGACCGAGCAGGAAGTGCAGGCGACACTCGCCGAGTCCAAGGTGGAACCGGCCAAGGTGGAACTCGCCAAGGTGGAACCCGCGACGACCCAAGTCGCGACGGCTGCAAACGTGGCGCAGCCCGCCGCTTCG
>Ga0207690_10002926_pt1 | contig 10293 bp, 10 predicted proteins | sample KBSC23metaG_FD_184315 | JGI IMG/M metagenome (GOLD analysis project Ga0207690, IMG submission 184315) | Corn rhizosphere microbial communities from Kellogg Biological Station, Michigan, USA - KBS C2-3 metaG (SPAdes) (version 2) | ecosystem: Host-associated > Plants > Roots > Rhizosphere > Soil ...
CCACCAATGCGTCTACAACTACGCCGAGTCCTCGCACGGCAAGTCAGGCAATGGATACATGAAGGGCATCGTCGGAGCGTTCAAGTCCTGGACCGACAGCGCCGGCTATCACGACTGCACGACACCGACGAAAACCGACAATGACAACTGGGACCGGCCCCCGCAGAATCTCGCGGTCAAGGACTACTACTTCCGGCTCAACCCGAACCCGACGCACAACAAGGCGTTTCCGCAGGACTGGAGTGTCTGTGAATACTCCGACTGGTTCTACAACCAAAAGACCTCCTATTACCTGAGCATCGCTGGAGCGATGCGCGGTCCGACGATCTGCGGAGCCAGCTACTACGGCACCCTGTCCTACGGCTACGTGAACAATGGCGGCTGGCTCGGTGGTCCGATCTGGAGCGGCGGGCACAGGCTGCCCGTCGCGCCGAAGATAGACACCAACTCCGCTGGCGACGTAGATATCAATGTCAACAACGCCTACGCCGGCATCGACGCAACCCTGTCGGGCACTACCGATGGCGAGCTTGGGACCGATGGCCTTCTCAACCCCAGCATCGGCGCAGTCACCATCGCAGGGCCGGACGGCAACCCGATCGTCAACCCCGCAACAGGGCAGCCGTTCCTCGTTAACCTCGACGCCATGTCCATGCCCCCGACGAACCTCCCAGGTAATGCTTTCCAGGTGGCGACCGACCTCGCCGGGAACTCCACAACCATCGTGGACCGTTTCCACCTGCCGACCGGAGTCAACAGTGCACCGCAGGTAGCCCCGATGGATCTCGGCCAAGAGTTCTATATCGTTCCCACCCATGTCGCCGCCGAAGATCTCACCGGTGCGCCATAACCGAGCGCGGCGGGCAGCCGTTCGTGCGATACGTGCCGCTCTCGCCGGTGCGGTGATTCTCGGGTTCGCCGCCTGCAGCAGCAGGGACTCGGCGCTCCACCCCGGCCGCGACGACTGCAAAAAGCCCGGCGTCTGCTTCACCGGCGGTCCGACGCCGCCTGGGCCGTCGACGACGCCCTGACCCGCGCGGCGAACGCCACGATCAGAGCTAGTTCAGCGGGACGCGCCAGCGCACGTCGGTGCCGCCGCCAGCGGAAAAACCGAACTCGCCGCCGAGGTCGGTTGCGCGCCGTTGCAGGTTGGCCAGCCCGCTCGTCGCCACGTCGGTCGCGATGCCGACGCCGTTGTCGCTGACGACGAGCTCGACCGCGCTCGGCTCCGCCGTGATCGTGATGGTCGCCGTCGTAGCGCCGGAGTGCCGGGCCACGTTGCTCAATGCCTCGCGGATCACCGCGAGCATCTGCTCGGCGACGTTTGCCGGCACCAACGTGTCGACCGGGCCGACGAACTGCACTTGCGGCTCGAAGCCGAGCGGTCCGGACGCGGCGGCCTTGACCGCGGCGAGCACCGCCGACCGCACCCCTTCGCCAGCATTGGGCGCCGGGCTCTGCAACGCGAAGATCGACGTACGGATCTCTTTGATGGTCTCGTCCAGGTCGTCGACCGCACGCTGCACTCGGGCGGCGACCTCCGCCGACCCGATGTTGCGGACCGCGCCCTGCAATGACATCCCGGTCGCGAACAGTCGCTGGATCACCAGGTCGTGCAGGTCGCGGGCGATCCGATCGCGGTCGCTGAAGATCGCGATCTGCTCGCGGTCGGCCGCGGCGGCACCGAGGCGCAACGCGATCGCCGCCTGCCCCGCGAACGTGTCGACGAGCCGTAGCACGTCGTCGGTGAACGGTGTTGCTCCGGTCAGCCGCGCCACGACGAGGGTGCCCACCGCGCCCGCGGCGCCGAGCGGGACATAGAGCGCCGGGCCGATGTCGGCCGCGTCGAGCAAGCCGGGCCAGACTCGCGCGTCGTCGCGCGCATCGGTGACCGCGGCGACCGTCGCCTCCCGCATGACGGTGGCGGCGAGGGACTGCTCGGGGATGGCCCGACCTTGCAGGTCCGAGGCACCTTTCCCATCCGCGGCCGCGACCTTCAACGTCCCGTCTCCGAGCGGGAGCGCGAGATAGGCGACGTCGGCGCGCGCGAGCTCGCGGGCCGACGCGACGACGTCGGCGAACACGTCGTTCGGCGCGACGCCACCGAGCAGCCGAGCCTGGATCGAGGCGGTCGCTTCCAGCCACTGTTGCCGTTGCTGCGCCTGCTCGTAAAGACGTGCGTTCTGCACGGCGAGCCCGGCCGCCGATGCCAGCGCGATCACGACCTGTTCGTCCGCCTCGGTGAACTCGCCACCGCCGCGCTTCTCGGTGAGGTAGAGGTTGCCGTACGCCTGACCCTGAATGGCGATGGGCACGCCGAGGAACGTCCGCATCGGCGGGTGACCGGGCGGGAAGCCGTACGACGACGGGTGGTCGGCGAGGTTCGTCATCCGGATCGCGCGCGGCTCGCGGATCAGCAGCCCCAGGACGCCACGGCCGTGCGGGAGGTCACCGATCGTCTGCCGGGTCTGCTCGTCGATGCCCACGGTGATGAACTCCGACAGCCGGCTCTCCGCGGTCGGGTCGAGGACGCCCAGCGCGGCGTACCGCGCGTCCGCCAGCTCTGCCGCCGTCTCCGCGATGCTGTACAAGACGGTGGGCAGCTCGAGATGCGATCCGATCGAGACGACGGCTTGCAGCAACGCTTGCAACCGGTCGGACAGCAGCGCCACCGACTCCATCCGGTCGGTGACCTCGGCCAGCAGCGACCGGAGATCCAGCGTCGAGAAGGACGGCAGCGGATCGTTCGGGCCGCCCGCTTCAGGCGTCACACCCTCACGGTACGGCGTCGTCAGGACTTTCGGCCCTAACGGCAGAAATCCAGCGCGGGTGTACTAATCGACGTGGGTGTGCTCCGGCAGTTGTCGTACGACGAATGCGTTCGTCGACTCGACGCCGGCGGCGTCGGCCGAGTCGCGGTCACCGAACACGCGCTGCCGGCAATCGTGCCGGTCAACTTCGTGATGTCCGGCGCAGGAATCCTGTTCCGCACCGAGCCCGGCGGGATGCTCGCGCATGGCTGCGACGGCACGATCGTCGCGTTCGAGATCGACGGGGTCGAGGCCGACGGTTCGGGCGGATGGAGCGTGCTCGTCGTCGGCACCGCGCGGCTGCTGCACGGCAGCGACGCCGTGCGCGCCGTCGAGGCCGGCCTGCGCAGCGCGATCGGGGCAGACCGCGACCAGTTCGTCGCCATCAGCTTGGGTCAGGTGTCCGGCCGCGAGGTCGTCGACGTACCGATCGCCGTCGTACCGATCCACTAAGAGTCGGGACTTTGGTCCCGTCGGAGTCGGGACGTTGCGCTCTAACCGGAGTGCCGCCGAGCGGCGAAGGTTGAGCACAGAAGGAGCCGACCGGGCTCCCGCGGCGGAAGGAGACGACAATGCGCCGCAAGACATTCGACGCGCTGATCTCGACCGGTGGTCTGGTCGTTGCAGCGGTCCTCATCGTTGCTGGCGCGCTCGGCCTATGGGCGCACAGTTTCGTCAGCAACAACGTGCACGACCAGCTCGCCCAGCAGCAGATCTTCTTCCCGAAGACTGCCGGGATCGCCGCACAGAACAACGCGGAGATCACCAAGTACGTCACGCCGTACGCCGGGCAACAGGTCGTCACCGGTCAGCAGGCCGAAGTGTTCGCCGACCACTACATCAAGGTGCACCTTTCCGAGGTCGCAGGTGGTCAGACGTACAGCCAGGTGTCGTCGAAGTTCCTCACCATGAAGCCGACGGACCCTGACTACCAGCAGGTCGCCCAACAGCGCCAGACACTGTTCATGGGCGAGACGCTGCGCGGGCTGCTGCTGAACGCGTACGCGTTCGGGAAGATGGGCACGATCGCGCTGACTGCGGCGATCGTCTCCTTCATCACTGCCGGAGTGATGCTGCTGCTGTCGGCGCTCGGGTTCTGGCACCTGCGCCGCGTATCTCCCGGGGCGGAGGTCCTGCCGAAACTCGGAGCCCGCACGCCGGCTCCGGTCGAGCTGTAGCCATCACCACCGATAACACAGGGAGGCCCCGGGAAACCAGGGCCTCCCTCGTTCGTGCTGACAACGCAACGGGTGAGCCGAACGTCTCCTTGGCAACAACCACGACTCGGGGAGAGGTCATGAACATCAAGAGAGTTCTCGTCGTCGTCGGCGCAGCCGGAACGGCGCTCGCGATCACGCTCCCGGCGAACGCGCTACCAGCGTTCTCGACGTCGGCGAGGTCGGCCCCGGACCCGAGCACCCGGGTGACGCAACTATGGAACCTGCGCACCGGCAACGACGGCACGTTCGATCGCATCGTGTTCGACCAGCGAGTGTCCGCGTCCGGGTTCAACGTCCGTTACGTGAGCCAGGTCGTCGCCGACCCGAGCGGGCAAGTGGTCCCGCTGAAGGGCCGCTACTTCCTGCGCGTCGTCATCAAGGGTGCGACGACGAGCTCGCTGCCGGGGATGCGCTCGGTTATGCCGTCCGTGGTGACGCCGGGCCTGCCGGAGGTCGCGCAGATCCGCAACGCCGGTGAGTTCGAGCAGGTCGTGTCCTACGGCATCGGGGTCAATCGCTATCGCGGCTTCCGGGTGTTCCGGCTCAGTTCGCCGACGCGATTGGTGATCGACATCCTGCACTGACCGGCCACGACCGACTTGTCCGAACCAGCCCGGGCGTCGACCCGTTCTGGTTCGGACAACTTCGGGTCCGCCCTAGTTTCGTTGGGCGACCACGCTGCGGATCAAATCCGGTAGCTGGGCGATTTCCTGCTTGTCGAGCCAGCCGTCCATGCCGACGGCCCGGGCCCGCGCGATCACCGCGTCGTCGAGGTACGCCGTACAGAGGATCAGGATCTGCGACGGTCGTGACTCGCGCACCCGGGTCGCCGTCTCGGTGCCGCTCATGTTCGGCATCATTTCGTCGAGGACGACGACGAGCGGCTGTTGCGCGTCGATCGACTCGAGCGCCTCGAGACCGCTAGCCGCCTCGCCCACGACGACGAGCCCTTCGTCCGCCGCGTCGATGAGGACTCGCAGCAGCAGCCGGATGTCGGCTTGGTCGTCGACGATGAGCGTCGAGATCTCCTGCTGAACAGTCATGTGGTGGCCTCCCGTCGAGCAAGTGCGGCAAGGTTGCGGAGCCGCACTTCGCGGCGTTGTTCGATCGTGAGCGCTTCGAGCGCGCGGATGCAGGCGACCATCTCGCCGATGTCGAACGGCTTGACCAGGAAGCCGTCGCAGCCGGCCTGCCAGCCGCGGCGGATGTCGTCGGGGTGGCTCTTCACCGTGCAGAGAACGATCGGTACGTCGGCGGTTCGCGGATCGCGACGTAGCGCGTCGAGCGTCTCCCAACCGTCCATCTCCGGCATCTGTACGTCGAGCAGGACCAGGTCGGGCAAGACCTCGTCGAGCAGCGCCAGCGCCTCGACACCGTGCCCGGCTTCGCGACTGTCGTACCCGCAGCGAGTCACGATCGCGCGGAGCAGCAACCGGATGTCCGGCGCGTCGTCGACGAGGTAAGCGACGCGCATCTCAGGCCAGGGCCCATCGTGGCCGGACGCCCTCGGCGCCTTCGTTCCAGTCGGTGACGCTGCCGCGGTGCAACGCGCGCACGACCCAGACGAAGTAGATCGCCGCGGGGACGGCGAGCCAATCGATCGTCAGCCCGATCGGATCGACGACGTACTTCCCCGAAGCAGCGTACGTCGCGAACAGGACGTGCATCACACCGCAGGTCGGGAACACCGCGCTGAGTGCGACGCCCGACACCGACCAGCCGCCGGACGGCTCCCGATTGCCGAGCTGAGTGCGGAGCAGGTAGTAGCCGATCACGCAATATACGAACAACAGCAACACATTCGGGGTCATTCGCGGGGTGAAGCTGATGCCGTTCCGCCACGTCCACGCGATCGCGCCGGAGATGGCGACGGCATAGACACCGCCCAACACCGCGGCGACCTTCAACCACCTGGGCGTGCCGGCGACGAACCGGTCGCCGCGGCCGCCGGCCAGTGCCTCGACTCGCAGCAGGAACCACGCGACGCCGGCGGGAAAGCCGACGAGAACGGCCGCGAGGTCGAGGAATCCGGCGTTCGAACCGGTCGACGCCGCGTGTAGCCCGTGCTCGAGGTGATGCGGTCCGCAGGTGAACGCCATCGCGGTCCACGCGAGCCCGAAGTGGGAGAAGCCGCGTTCGCGCCAGCCGTGCTTGAGGTCGAGGATCGTCATCACGCCGTAGCAGGAGTAGACCAGCCCGAGCACGATGTTCACGGTCGCGACCGCGAAGGTCGTCATCGCCGATTCCTCTCCGGTACGCCGATCTGGCGCATGAACTCGCGGATCGACGTCGCCTCGCCGACGTCGGGGCTCGCAGTGCTCTGCGCCGGGATCGCCAGCGGGGCGGCGGACGACGCACGGAGCGTGACGGTGAACGTCGAGCCGCCGTCCTTCACGCTCTTCACCGTGATCGCGCCGCCCATCGCCTCGACCATCGACTGGACGATGTAGAGACCGATGCCGGTGCCGCCGAAGCGGCGTACGTCGGTGGACTCGGCTTGCCAGAAGCGTTCGAAGCAGTGCTCGGCCTGCTCCACGTCCATGCCGATGCCGCCGTCCACGACTTGAATCAGGACTCGATCCTCGTCACCGAACGCGCGCACCACGATCGGCTCGCCGCCGGGTGAGTACTTCGCCGCGTTGTCGATGAGGTGGTCGACGACGGTGACGACGGCGTTCGCGTTCGCGCGTGCGAGCGGCACATTGGTCGCAACCTCGGCTTCGACCGAGCGTCCGACCGCGGCACCGAACGCGCGCGCCCGATCCTGCAACAGCGGTACGACGTCGACGTCTTCGAGGTTCAGCTCCAGCCGGCCGGCTTCGATGCGACTGGAGAGCAGCAGCCGCTCGACGATGCGGGTCAGCTCCTGGGCCCGCGCGTGGATCGCGTGCAGCGCGTCGTTGCGAGTCTCGCGGTCGAGGTCGGCGTACCGGATCAGCGTGGACGCGAACCCGGTGATGACGGTCAGCGGAGTCTTGAGCTCGTGCGAGGCGGTGGCGAGGAAGAGCGTCTTCGCCTCCTCGGCCTGCTTGAGCCGGCTGATGTCGCGGATGGAGTGGATGACCTCACTGCGGCCGTCGACGCCGAGGACCTCGGCCGCGTCGGCGAGCAGTGGCTGGCGGCGCCCGTCGGTCGTGCGCCGCCACACTTCGACGCCGAACTCACCCTCGACCCGCTCCCGCAACAACGCGCACCCGTCCGTGCAGTCGAGCGTGCGCTCGCCGAGACGCAGGCCTAGAAAATCTTGGCAGTGCAACGCTCCCGGCCGGCTTGCGGGTCCGATGACCCGCTCCGCGGCGGCGTTGCACTGGAGTACGCCGCCGACTGCGTCGGTCACCACGACGGCGTCCGCGACGTGCGCGACGATCGTGTCGGCCCGGGTCTGCAACCGTGCCGACGTCGTCGTCGCGCGAGCCTGCAGCAACCTCGTCCGGTCGATGAGACCGAGCAACGCCACCTGGGCGATCAGGAACGGCAGGATCGCGGACGTGTGCAAGTGCGTCGAGGTCGGCGTGATGATGTTGCCACCGAGCGCGGCTGCGACCGCGCCGACGACGATGAGCGTCGCGAAGCCGCGACCGGCGGTGTACGCCGTGAACGCGACGACGACGAGGTAGCCGAGCAGCACGGTTTCCGCGGCGCTTGGCACCAGCGTCTGCACGGCGAACAATGCGAGCAGATCGCCAACTGGTCCGCCGAGCCGGGCGATGCGATTGTCGCTGCTGTCCGAGTTGAGCATGACCACGGTCGCCCACGGCACGCCGACCAGCCCGATGATCAGCAACAGAGCCGCTTTGTGGCCGTGCGACTCGGCGAGGTAGGACCCCGCCGCCGCAATCGTGATCGCCGCAACGACGCGCAACGTCGCGACGACGCGCAGCGCGAGCATGTCGCCGGAAGACGGCGAACGATGCCAACGGGTCTCGGCCAGGCCGAACTCGGTGGTGCCGGACGCGACGCTCATGCGACGTTCACCCGGCTCGCACCTGGGTGTGGCAGCGCGACTGTCGTCCTCACGCGGCGCGGTCGCAACGCACCTGCGCAAGCCGCGACGACGACACCTTCGAACATCGATGCGATCACGTCGAGCGCGCCGAACGACTCGGTGCTGCCAGCGTCGGGCCCGAGCGGGACACCGACCAGTCGGGTGAACAGCCACAACCCGACGACGGCCGCGTTGCCCATCACCAACAGGGCGACGAAGCGGCGCGTGACGGCGGTGCGCAGGAGAAGTGCCGCGCCGCCGATCTGGGCGAGTGCAGCGGCGGCGAAGAAGGCGCCGTACCACGCCGATTCTTCCGCATGCTCGGGCAGCACCCGTAGATGTACGACGGCCGCGCCGACGCTCGCGACGGCGGCGACGCGCAACGCGATCGATGCCCGACCGGGCAGTTTGACCGGTGTCGTCCCGCGACGCTTGCGCCGGCTCTTGACGCTGTCGACCGCCAACGCGACGACGACCATCGCCACGGGGATCGTGACCGCGGCGAGATGAGTGGCATGCCGGGCTGCGAACGAGCCGGATGCGACCACCACTGAAGTCACGCCGCCATCGTGCGCTTTCCGTAACGGCGGCACCATGTTCCGCGCCGGATACTGTCAGAACGAACTAGCCCGGATCCCACCCTTACTCGCGTAGCTCCCGTAGCTGCAATCTCAACGAGAAATAGTGATTTTGGGCCCTATGCCGCAGGCTTTCGATGGCGCAGCCTTGGACATCGACGCGGGCCAGTCACGGACAACGTTCGCTCACGGGGGCCGGCCCGTCAGGGGAGGCCGACATGGAAACACCCGGAACCAACCGCCGAGCTCGAACCGCTACGACGCTGCTCGTGTCTGGAGTGGTGTCGTTCGTCGTCGCCGGCATGGTGGCGGCGGGGCCGGCTTCGGCCAACAAGGGCGGCTCGTCGGGCGCGCCGCCGGGCAACAACGCGACGATCAAAATCAACAACATCCCGTTCGACGGCGGCGTCAACAACGAGCCGCACGTCACCTGCCCGTTCCGGTTGTCTTTGTACAACTTCGACTCGGGTGACGGGGTCAGCAACGACGCCGTCGTGACGTTCGTCGCGCAGCCACCGAGCGGCAAGAAGATCGTGCTGCCGCCGTCGGAGGGTGAGTCGACGTTCACGTTCCCGGGTCCGGACACGTCTCAGGACTACTCGTTCGATCCCGTCGACACGCTAGGGCCGCTGTTCAAGCACCCGATCCAGGGCTACCACGTGAAGGTCACGGTCCAGGTGACGTCGACCGGCATCACCCACGGCAAGTCGGCCGACAGCAATGGCAAGGCCAAGGGCAAGAGCAACGGCAACGGCAACGCCAATGCGAACGGCAAGTCCGGCACGAAGGTCACCACGAAGCACAAGGTCTTCTGGTTGACCTGTGACCCGACGACCGTGACACCGACGCCGACGGTGACACCGACGCCGACGACGTCCGTCCTCGGTGAGAAGCACACGCGCAAGCCGCCGACGACCCAGGTCAAGGGCGTCACGGTCACGCGGTTGCCGTTCACCGGAATCTCCAGCCGGGCCATCGCGGTCTACGCGTTCGCAACGGTCGGGTTCGTGCTCGCGGGATCCGGGCTGCTGCTCCTCGGCCGCCGACCCAGGGCTCAGTTGGTCCGTTAGGCGCAGATGCGTGACTCGATCGCGACGCCAGGCACTCGTGTCCTGGCGTCGCGGTTGTGTCCGCTGCTCGCGCTGCTGATCGCCGTCACCGGTTGCTCGTCCGCGTCGGAGTCGCTGCCGCACCGGTCGGCCCTTGTGTCGTCACCGACACCCACGCCGACGCCGACGCTGACGCCGGCGGCCAAGCCGGGCGGCTGGCAGCTGTCTCGCGGCGAAAGCCTCATCGCCGTCGCGAAGCGTCCCTCGCTCGACGTCCGAACCCGGCCGGGCGGTCCGGTGAAGTGGCAGTTGAGCAACCCGAACGACAGCGGCGCACCGCTGGTGTTCCTGGTGCTGGCTCAGCGCGGCGCCGGCTGGACCGTGCGCGTCCCGGCTCGACCGAACGGCTCGGTCGGATGGGTGCGCGATCGTGACGTCGCGCTCGAGGTCGATCCGTACGCGCTGCGCGCCTCGCTTCGTCACCACACGTTGGTGGTCTACAAGCACGGTCGGCGCGTCCGCGTCATCACGATCGGCGTCGGCCGCCCGAGTGCCCCGACGCCCACCGGAGTCTTCTACGTGACCGAGCTGCTTGTCGCGGCGAACCCGAACGGCCCGTACGGCGCGTACGCGTACGGCACGTCGGCGTTC
>Ga0207690_10002931_pt1 | contig 10280 bp, 8 predicted proteins | sample KBSC23metaG_FD_184315 | JGI IMG/M metagenome (GOLD analysis project Ga0207690, IMG submission 184315) | Corn rhizosphere microbial communities from Kellogg Biological Station, Michigan, USA - KBS C2-3 metaG (SPAdes) (version 2) | ecosystem: Host-associated > Plants > Roots > Rhizosphere > Soil ...
CACGCCCGGAGCGGTACCGGGGATTTTCCTGTGGCACGAGGCGCTGTGCACGCTGCCGATGCGAAGGCTGGTCGAACCGGCCGTGCGCGCCGCACGCACCGGTTTTGCGCTCACCGAGTTCCAGGCCTACCTCTTCACCGTTATCGCGCCGATCCTCACGGCAAGCTCCTTGGTCGCCAAGATCTTCGCGCCTGGCGGCAAGCTGATGAAAGCCGGCGAAACGTTTCGCAACGAGGGGCTTGCGGAGACGCTCGAATGGCTCGCCGAGGATGGCGCACGCCTGTTCGTTGCTGGCGACGTGGGCGAAGCGATCGTGGAGCAATCGCTCTCGCTTGATGGCCATCTCACCTATGACGATCTCAAGCAGTACCATGTCGAGCTGCGTGAGCCGCTTTATTGGCGTCACAGGGGCGCGACTGTGGCGCTCAATCCGCCGCCAGCGGCAAGCGGACCGCTGATCGCGTTCGGCCTCGCCTACATTGAGGCACTCCAAGAGGCGGGCGGCAAGGTTGATGCGCTTGCGCTCAAGCGCACCATGGAAGCGACCAACGAAGCGCGCATGATGCACGGCGAAAGTCTCGCCTCAAGACTAGCCGGCGGGGTGCTGGCGCGGGAGCTGCGCGAGGCGCAGCGCCATCCTCAAGCTTATCGCGGCACGACTCATGTGAGCGTCATCGACGAAGAAGGAAATGCCGCCGCGGTCAGCCTCTCCAACGGCGAGGGCAACGGCTACATCGTCGGCAATTTCGGCTTCATGCTGAACAACATGCTGGGCGAGGAGGACTTATCGGCGGGCGGCCTCGATGGCTGGCGCGAAGGGACACGGCTCTCCTCGATGATGGCACCCACCGTCATTCTCGAGCCTGACGGAGCGGTGACGGCGCTCGGCACCGGCGGCTCGAACCGCATCAGGACGGCGATCCTTCAGGTCGCGGTCAACCTGCTCGATCACCGCATGAGTCTGGAAGACGCTGTGGAAGCGCCGCGACTTCATGTCGAGCGTGACGGCAAGACGAGCTTCGAGCCGGGCCTGCCCGAGACGATGCAAGCGGATCTGCTTGCGCTTGGCGAAAAAGCCCACGCTTGGCCCGCGCGCAACCTGTTCTTCGGCGGCGTGCATGCCGCGCGACGAGATCCCAAGGGAGGCATGGATGGCGCGGGCGATCCACGCCGTCAGGGGGTGGCAATAGCCGTGTAGGCACGCCAATCCCTATGTCGCAAACTGTCGATTAGACGTCGCTAATCGTCAAATGGAATTCAACCTGCAGGCACAAAATGCGCTACTACGGGGAGCCTCTGAGGGACGCATCATGAAAAACGCCGTCGCCATTCGTCACATCGCGTTTGAGGATGCCGGCACCCTTGCAGGCGTGCTCGAGCACCGTGGCTTCGCGCTCAACTACCTCGAAGCTGGCGTTGACGATCTCAGTCCGGCAAAGTCCGCCGACCTGCTCGTCGTGCTTGGAGGACCGATCGGCATCTACGAGGTCGACCGCTACCCATTCCTGAAGCAGGAGCTCGCAACGATCGAGACGGCGGTGAAGAAGGGTGTGCCGACGATCGGTATCTGTCTTGGCTCTCAGGCGCTCGCTGCCGTGTTCGGCGCCCGCGTCTATCCGAACCTTCAAAAGGAGCTCGGCTGGGACGAGATGACGCTAACCAAGGAGGGCAGGGCGTCACCGCTCGGCGCCATCGAGGGCGTCAGAGTGCTGAATTGGCATGGTGACACGTTCGACCTGCCGCTTGGCACGACGCGACTAGCCTCGACCAAGATCACGCCGAACCAGGCCTTCGCCTACGGTCCCAAAATGCTCGCGCTGCAATTCCACGTGGAGTTGCCGCAGAGGGATATGGAGCGCTGGCTGATCGGCCACACGCTCGAGCTTGCCAATTCCAAGGCTGATCTTGCCAAAATGCGCGCAGACGCCGCGCGCTTCGCGCCCGCCGCCAATCAAGCAGGCCACCGCCTGTTCAACGACTGGCTTGACGGTATCACCGCTTCATCGGCGGCCGCCTGATCTTATAGTGGCGTTTGCGGCTTTTGCTGCAGAGGCGGCGTCACCGTCTCGCCTGGCTCGGTCGGCAGCTCCTTAGAGTCGGGGCTCGTCACGATCTCGCTCTTGGCATTCAGCCAGGTTGACGCGTAGGTCGCACCGTTGCTCCGCTTAGTGAGATGAGTCCAAACCACCTCGCCGGGGTAGTAGTAGACGGTCCACGGGCCATCGATGCTCTTCGGCACCGCGCGCCAGGTGACCAGCACCGACTCGCCGGGCTTGACGTCGCCTTTCTTGACTTCCTTCACCTCGAGCTTGGCGAGATAGCCGGGAAGATCTTCACCGGTCTGCGCATCCTTGGTGATGGTCGTGCAGGTCACCGACAGCACCCGGACCAGGGCCACGAGGTCGCTCGTGTCCGTCAGCTCCTGCTCGGACAACGGCGCAGGCACGGCGAGCGCCGCGGTGGCAATGCCGCTCGCGAGAAGTGCAAGACCGAGCAGCTTGAAGGGTCTGTTCATAGGACTTCCTTGGCAGCTTGCCGGAACATCGTCAATTGCCAGGGTGGCTGGTGCGGCGCGGGACCTCGACTGTCTCGCCGGCCTTGGTCGGCAGATCGGTGATGACAGCCTTGTTGACGAGCTTGCCGCGTCCGTTCCACCAGGTCGTGGTGTAGCCATCGCCGTCCTTGACGAGATGGGTAAACACCATCTCGCCCGGATAATAATAGACGGTCCATGGCCCGAGCATGTGGGTCGGAACTGCGTGGAAGGTGATGCTGACATCATCGCCTTTGGCTACGTCGCCTTTGATGACCTCCATCACCTCGGCATTCGCTTTGTAACCCGGCAGGGCCTCGCCAGTGCGCTCGTCTTTCGCGACGCCGGTGCACGTCACCGAGAGCACGCGGATGAGCGCGACAAGGTCGCTTTTGGCAAGAAGCTCATCGTCGGACATCGGCGCCGGCAGCGCGAGCGCCTGCGTGGCAACAAAGGAAATCGCTGCCGAAAGCATGCTAAGCAGTACGAGACGCATTGGACCTCCTCTAGGACCTTCCGAGTTCATTGTCCCGCGCACCAACATAAGGCTTCCGGGAGGAACGAACGATGGTGAATATCTATCTCTTCATCGAGCTGCTGCACACCGCAAACGCAGTGACGACCGTGGACTCGCTGAAGGCCCTCGCGCTCGACAACTGCAAATTCGCCAATGTCGTCGTTCTGTCCGACGAGAAGCTGGTGGCGCAGCTCGATTGCAACGACTCGATCGACGGCGATAAGGCGATCCTGAATAAGATCGCCAAGGTCGACGGCGTGGTACAGACCAATATCATCGCCGTGGTCCGCCCCAAGAAGCGTTGAGTTGGGTCAGTCGCGGTCGCGCAGACCTTTGACGCCTTCATGCTTGGCGCAATGGACGCAGCAATAGATGGCGTCGCCGTGCTGCACGCCGTGGCCGACGATGCGCACGCCGCAATGCGGGCAGACTGGTGCGAGCGCCTGAATCGCGCATTCGAATGAATCGAAGACCAGAGTGCGGCCGCCCATCTTCACCTCGAAGCTCTTGTCGTAGTCATTGCCGCATTGCGCGCACTTGCCCATGGCTTGCCTCCAGAGTGGGGTTGCCTCGCTGATAAAATCGGTAAGGAACGATGGTCGTTCCTCACACGGCGGGCTAATGCGCGGCTTCCCAGTTATCGGCGGCGCGCGCATCGACCCTGAGCGGCACCTTGAGTTTCAAAGCTGGTTCCGGCGCCTTCTCCATGACCGCTTGCGCCAGCTCCATGGTCTTCTCGACCTCATCCTCGGGCGCCTCGAACACGAGCTCGTCATGCACCTGCATCAGCATGCGCGCCGATAGCCCCGCCTCCGCCAGTGCAGGGGCCATCCTGATCATGGCGCGGCGGATGATGTCTGCCGAGGTGCCCTGGATCGGCGCGTTGATGGCGGCGCGCTCGTAATTGCCGCGAAGCGATGCGTTCTTGGTGTTGATCTCGGGGTAGTGCACCTTCCGCCCGAACAGCGTCTTCACATAGCCGTGGCGGCGCGCCGTCTCCTTCATCGCCTCCATGTAATCGCGGATGCCGGGGAAGCGCTCGAAATAGGTCTTGATATAGGCGCCTGCCTCGCTTCGCCCGATGCCGAGCTGGGCAGCAAGGCCGACCGACGAGATGCCGTACACGATGCCGAAATTGATGGCCTTGGCCCTGCGGCGGATATTGGGGTCCATGCCTTGGATCGGCACTCCGAACATCTCGCTCGCCGTCATGGCATGAATGTCGAGCCCATCGGCGAAGGCCTGGCGCAAGGCCGCGACATCGGCCATGTGGGCAAGCACGCGGAGCTCGATCTGGCTGTAATCGGCCGAGATCAGTTTCTTCCCCTTGTCGGCGATGAAGGCCTTGCGGATCGCGCGGCCCTCTGCGGTGCGCACCGGGATGTTCTGCAAATTCGGATCGACCGATGCGAGCCGCCCCGTGGTGCTCGCGGCAAGCGCATAGGTCGTGTGCACGCGGCCGGTTTCTGGATTGATGTAAGTCGGGATCGCGTCGGTGTAGGTGCTCTTGAGTTTGGCGACGAGCCGCCAGTCGAGCACCTTGCGGGGCAGCTCGTGGCCTTCGGCGGCAAGCTCTTCGAGCGCCGCGGCATCGGTGCTCCAGGCGCCAGTCTTGGTGCGCCGCCCGCCGGGAAGGCTCATCTTGTCGAACAGGATCTCGCCGAGCTGCTTCGGCGAGCCGATGTTGAAGTCCTCGCCGGCAAGCTCCCTGATCTCGTCCTCGAGCCTGGCGATGGTCTGGGCGAAGGAGAGCGAGAGACTGGAAAGCGCCGCCTTCTCGACCTTGACGCCGGCGCGTTGCATCTCGGCGAGCACTGGAGCGAGCGGCCGCTCGAGTGTCTCGTAGACGGTAGTAACGGCCTCGGCGGCAAGCCGCGGCTTCAGGATCAGCCAAAGCCTGAGACCGATGTCGGTCTCCTCGCCGGCATATTCGGTGGCTCTGGCGAGGTCGACGCGGTCGAGGCCTACTGCACTGCGCCCGGAGCCCATCACCTCCTTCTCTGTGAGGCAGGTATAGCCGAGCAGCCGACTCGCCAGCTGCTCTGGCAGATGCTCGGCGCGGCCAGCGTCGAGCGCGTAAGACATGAGGCAGGGATCGTCGACGGTCGTCAGTGCGATGCCGTAGCGGGCGAGCGCCACCATGTCGAACTTGGCATTCTGCACGATCTTGAGCACGGCCTCGTCTTCGAGGATCGGCTTCAGGAGGTCAAGCGCCTCGCGCATGGAAATCTGCTTGATCGTTCCGCCGAGATCGAGGCCGTCCGAAGCACCGTGGGCGACGGGCACATAAGCCGCATGACCCGGCGTGATGGCGAGCGCCACACCGATCAGCTCGCCTTGCATGGGGTCAAACGAGTTGAGCTTCACCCTGAATGCGAAGCGGCCGTGATAACGCGCCGAGCTGAGCAAATCGGCGAGCCGGCCAATATCCGTCACTGTCTCATAGTTCGAGCGGTCGAACGCGATCGCTTCCAACTTGCCGGCGCGCTCGACCGCCATCTGCCCCGGCGAGCCAGCCTCCTTCTTGGCCGGTTCGGCCATGGTCCTGGTCGCGACAAACTCTCCCCGCGGCGAGCGGCGCAGAGGGTGATCGTAATCGTCTTTCTTGCGTCGCTGCGGCGGGGGCGAAGGGGCCATGCCCTCAGGCAGCTCGGCCCCCAGCCCTTCAGCCACGCGGCGGAGCAGAGCGGTGAATTCGAGCTTTCGCATGAACGCTGTGAGCGCCGCGGCATCAGGCTGGCGGACGGCAATCTCGGCAAGCGGCACTTCGAGCGGCGCGTGGCAGTCGAGGATCACCAGAGCTTTCGAGAGCCGCGCCTGGTCGGCGAACTGGATGAGATTCTCACGCCGCTTGTCCTGCTTGATCTCGGAAGCGCGGTCGAGCAGCGTCTCGAGGTCGCCGAACTCGTTGATAAGAAGCGCCGCCGTCTTGACCCCGATGCCTGGCACGCCGGGCACGTTGTCGGACGAATCTCCGATCAGCGCCTGCACTTCGACGACCTTTGCTGGCGGCACGCCGAAGCGCTCCTCGACCTCCGCCTCTCCGATCACCTTGTTCTTCATGGTGTCGTACATACGGATGCCGGGCCTGATGAGCTGCATCACGTCCTTGTCGGAGGATACAATGGTCACCTCGGCGCCGGCATCCAGCGCCTGGCAGGCATAGGTGGCGATGATGTCGTCGGCCTCGTAACCCTCCTGCTCGATGCAGGCGACATTGAAGGCGCGGACCGCGTCGCGCACGAGCGGAAACTGCGGCACGAGATCGTCGGGAGGCGCCTGGCGGTTTGCCTTGTAGCCGTCGAACAGATCGCTTCTGAAGGTCTTGGCGGCATAGTCGAAGACAGCGGCGATATGGGTGGGTGGATCGAGCTCGCCGGTCTCGCGCAAGAGCTTCCACAGCATGCCGCAGAAGCCGTGCACCGCGCCGACCGGCAGCCCATCGGACGGCCGGGTCAGCGGCGGCAGGGCATGATAGGCGCGGAAGAGGTAGCCCGAAGCGTCGATCAGATAGACGCGGTCGCCGCGCGCGACCGCTTTCCCGGTGGCGAAAGCTTTGCTCTCAGTGATGGCCATGATGCAAGGAATATAGGTATTGCCCGACCGCGCGTCAGCTAATGACGCCCGTCTATCCCATCCTGTCATGTCCGCTTTCGGGGACGATGACAAAAGCGAGGGAACGGAAGCCCTAAGGCAAAGTCTCGAGCTCGGGCTTTTGGTTGGTGGAGCCCGGCGCGAAGGCCTTGTCGTGGCCGCCGAAGGTCCGCTCGATATATTCCTTGAAATAGCTGTCGAGGATCGGGAAGGCGCGGGCGAGCCTGGTGAAATCCTTCTGCGCGATGAACAGCACGATGGAATCCTCGAGCGCCACCACGAGCCCGGTCCTAAGCGAGGAGCGGAGCAGCACGCGCTCGCCGAAATGGTCGCCGGGCCCGAACAGCTTTTCGAAGTGCTCCTGGGTCTCGGGGTTATCGATGGTGAGTTTGAAGGAGCCTTTGACCACGGTGTAGAAGCCGTCGATGATCATGCCAGGCTCGAACACACGGTCGCCCTCGCGGTAGTGGATGTAGCGTGTCCCCGGGGGGGTCGACTGGATCTGCACGATGTTCGGAGGCATCACGCTATTGACGAGCCAGTTGAGGCCGACCCTGAGTTTTGGCTGAAAACCGGGCAGGAACGAGAGATAGAAGCCACGCCAGAGCAGCCAGGCCAGCGTGCCCGACAACTTGATACCGTAGACGTCGGCGACCGCCTTGCTCATGCCGAGAGAAGCGAGCGAACCCTTCGAGGTATAGGCGAAGGGCTTGAGCTCCTTGCCGTCGAGCTTGGCAAGGATGTTCGCGGCTAGCTGGCGCCCCTCGCGCACGGCGAACTGCGCCGTCTGCGTCGCATAGAGCATTGGATCGTCGTCAGGGTCGTCGGCGAGCGGAATGAGCGCCGCATCGCCAAGAGCCCACACGCCGTTCTGGCCTGGCACGCGCATGCAGCGGTCGGTCTTGATGCGTCCCCACTTCATGTCGAGGCCGAGAGTCGCCACAAGCGGGTGCGGGCCGTTCCCGATGGTGGCCACGATGGTCGAGGTCGGAATGATTCGGCCATCGGTGAGCTCAACGCCTGTGCCTGTCGCCGACTTGGTGCCCACGCCGGTCAGCACCTCGATGCCATGGATCTGCAAGCGCCGCGTTGCGTATTCGGCGAGGTCGGCTGGGAAAGTGGGAAGGATGCGGTTCGCGTACTCGATGAGGTAGAACCGCACCTCTTCCGGCTTGATGTTCGTGTAGTATTTCAGCGCACGCCGGACCAGCTCCCGCACCTCGGCAACCGTCTCCACACCCGAGAAGCCCGCGCCGACGGTGACAAACGTTAGGAGCTGCTGCTTGACCGCGGGATCTTCCGTGACGTCGGCCGTCTCCAGGCAGCCGATGATATGAGTGCGCAAACGGTGCGCGTCGGACAGATCCTTCATGGTAAGCGCGTGTTCTGGCAGGCCCGGGAAGCGCTTCAGGTCCACTCCAGTGCCGAGCGCGATGACCAACTCGTCGTAATGCAGGTCGATCGGAATGCGCTGCATGCCATGGACGACGATCACCTTCTTCTCGGCAAAGTCGATCCCCATAACTTCCGCCTGCCGCACCTGAATCTTGCGCAACAGCTGACGAAGCGGCACGACTGCATCTGCGGAATGGATGGACGATGCGGCTACTTCGGGGAGCAGGGGCTGGAAGACGAAGTAGTTGTTGGCGTTGACCAGCTCGACGTCGAGCTTGCCGTGCCCAAGCCTGGCGAGCGCCTTGGCCGCGAACACGCCGCCGAAGCCGCCGCCGATTACCAACACCTTCTTCTTAACTACCTGCTTATCCAAGCTAAGCTCCTTGTGCCTGATACCTAATCCAATGCTGCAGTGCGTCAAGTACCGCTTTGGCGCAAATCAACGCGCATCAGCGTCCCTCAGGGAGCTTTGTGAGTTTGCGAGGCTTGGCGAAGGCAACCCATTTGGAGAGAACGTAACTGATCACCGCGGGGCTGACCGATCCTACCGCTGTGGCGAGGACCGGATAGCTCCGCCACACTCCGCCCGCGAGCACGAGGGCCGAGAAGATGCTGTAATTCACCGACAGACTGATCACCTGAAAGGTGCCGTAGAGGAGCGATTGCGGAAGTGGTGACCTCACCCGTCCAGCTGGGAAGGTCCAATACCGGTGCAGCAGCCAGGTGCAGAAAAAAGCAGCCGCCATGGCGACTGCTCGCGCAAGAAATGGACTCCAGTTTGCGCCATGCACTAAGGCCACAAGGATGCCGAACTCGATTGTGAAGCCGAGCGACCCAACCATCACGAACCTGACCGCGTCTCTGCGGAAAAAGCCCGTTCGAAGCGCTTCTAATCTGGCGTCTAGATCGCGTGCCCTGAATCCCATCCGCCGCGCCTTCCGGCAAATTCAGGCTCCCTTACGCCAAAGGATAAAGGCCGAACGGCGAGTATTGATTTCGCGTTTTCGGCTTCTGATGTTTCGTTTCCGTTGCGGCAGCGTTGCGCAATTTGACGCGTTTGGTCTAGGGTCGCGCGGACAAGCACCCGTAGCTCAGTTGGATAGAGCGTTGCCCTCCGAAGGCAGAGGTCACAGGTTCGAATCCTGTCGGGTGCGCCACTAAATCAATAACTTGATCCAAACAGGGTGCTGGCACCCCCGCTCTAGCTAGCAGATAGCAAGCTCGAATTGCGCCAATGAAGCGGACCCCTCGTCGTGTGGAAGCTTGACTGCCTCTGTCGCAATCCGCACCACCTCGCGAACACAATATCTCACCTCTCGTGGCGTCGGCCTCAAGGTCCTTACCGGCCAGGGAGCCGCTATCGACACCACCACACCAGCGGGGAAGCTGGTCTTCGGCATCTTCGCCGCGCTGGCGGAGTTCGAGCGGGAGTTGATCTGTGAACGCACATGGGCAGGACTTGCGTCTGCTCGCGCTCGTGGCCACAAGGGAGGTCGCAAACCGAAGATGACTCCTGCCAAGCTTCGGCTTGCACAGGCCGCTATTCGCGAGCCTGAGACCGACGTCGGAGCTTTGTGCGAGGAGCTTGGGATCACACGGTCAACGCTGTATCGGCACGTCTCTCCCACTGGTCAGCTTCGAGGACCAGCCGTAGCTTGAGGTCGTGGTGGCGCCTGGGCGCGTACGAGAAGCTCCCAACAAGACACACCTGCATTTCTACACAGAGCAGCAGTTCGGTCATGTCTCGCCGGTCTGTTGAGAATGCCGCTGCGGGAGCCTCAGAGACCGTGGACCCACATTCCACGCACCCTGCTGTTTGCCCGTGAAATTGAAAGGCTTGCGATGGTGTCCAACCCCCCTTAGGCTTCCTTCAGGGGGTTACAGGGATCGGCAATGTTGATCGCGCTCAGAACCGGGCTCAGCTTTAGGCTGGCGGCGGCGCTTGCTGCGTTCGCCTCGCTCTGCTTCGTAGCGCCCCCGGCCGTGGTGGCCTTCGGGCACGGCTCAAACACGATCAACTGCGTCGCTCATGCGGACATGGTCGACCATGGCGCGGCCAAAGGACGAAGCGTCAACGATCACGCCGACCACTCTACTCCCGCCAGCACACACCAGATGACGTGCTGTGGGCTTTTTTGCTTGAGTGCGCTGCCCGCCCAAATCGGCGGGGTCAATGATAGGATCGGAGCGGGTTCTGCCCTTTTTCCCGCGCCTGAACCCCACCTCCTCAGTCAGACTCCG
>Ga0207690_10002935_pt1 | contig 10275 bp, 12 predicted proteins | sample KBSC23metaG_FD_184315 | JGI IMG/M metagenome (GOLD analysis project Ga0207690, IMG submission 184315) | Corn rhizosphere microbial communities from Kellogg Biological Station, Michigan, USA - KBS C2-3 metaG (SPAdes) (version 2) | ecosystem: Host-associated > Plants > Roots > Rhizosphere > Soil ...
TCACCGGCATGCCGTGCGCCTGCATCGGGATGATGCTCTTGCCGTCCGGCGAGGCCGGCTTGCCGTGCACGCCCAGCATGGTCGGCTGGCTGGGGCCGTAGATGTCGGCATCCATCACGCCGACTTTCGCACCCTCGGCCTGCAGCGCCAGCGCCAGGTTGGCCGATACCGTGGACTTGCCCACGCCGCCCTTGCCCGAGGCCACCACGATGATGTTCTTCACGTTGGGCAACGGCCCCAGCGTGCCCTGCACCTTGTGCACGTGGATGCGGCTGGTGATCGAGACCGTGGCCGATTCGATTGCCGGGTCGGCTTGCAGCGCGTCGCGCACCCGCGCACCGATCGCCTCGATCGCGCCAGCCGCGGGATAGCCCAGTTGCAGATCCACCGACACCCGGTCGCCATCCACGCCGACCGCGCGCACGGCTTCGCCCAGGGTGGCGCCCGTGTGGGCATCGGTCAGCTCGCCAAGGATCTGGCGGACCAGGGCTTCATTCGCCTGCGTCATGTCGGCTCGAGTCATCAAGGGAGACGCCCATTATGCCAGCGTGCTCCGTCGGACCGGCTGATGCAGATCAGCGCACGGCGCGCCGCTGAACGGTTCCCGCACGATGGCGCAATGCAGCTTGACGGCCCCGCCGATCCTCGCCAGTCTCATCTCCATACGCCTTCGTACGGGAGAGCTACCATGAAGTCCGCGTTTCGTTTCGCCATCGCCACCTGCCTGCTGCTCGCCGCCGGCACGGCGCTCGCCGCCAATGACACGCCGGTCGGCACCTGGAAAACCATCGACGACGAAAGCGGCCAGGCCAAGTCGATCGTGCAGATCACCGACGAGAACGGCGAGCTCAAGGCCACCATCGTAAAGCTGCTCAACCGCAGCCCGGAAGACATCGCCCGCGACGGCGAGGTGGCGCTGTGCAGGAAATGCGACGGCGAGCGCAAGGACAAGCCGATCGAAGGCATGAACATCATGTGGGGCGTGCACCAGGACGGCGACGCCTGGGGCGGCGGCCACATCCTCGACCCCAAGAGCGGCAAGGTCTACAAGGTGAAACTCTCGATGCTGGACGGCGGGCAGAAGCTTAAGGTCCGCGGCTTCATCGGCTTCTCCTGGATCGGCCGTTCGCAGGAGTGGGAACGGCAGCCCTGACGCTGCGCTTCGCCGGCTGACCGTCAACGCCCCGCACCGCCGATCGGTTCGGGGCGTTTTCATGTGCACCGCGGCTCATCCGGTTCGGGCACTCGGCCGAAGCCCCACACCGCCTGACGCGCTCACCGCCCCGGCGCAACCAACCGCGCCGACGCGGCGGTCAGCAGCAGCAAGCCCGCCACCGCGGCAAGCGCCACCGGCAAACTGCTGGCCTGGGCGAGGAAGCCGATCAGGGCCGGGCCACTGAGCAGGCCGGCATAGCCCAGCATGGTCACCGTGGCCAGGGAGATTTCCGGCGACGCGCCGGGCAATCGACCGGCCGCGCCGAACATCACCGGCACGATGTTCGCGGCGCCGAAGCCCACCAGCGCAAAGCCGACCAGCGCCGCCGGCGCCCACGCCACCAGCGTTGCCAGCAAAAAGCCCGCCGCCGCCACGCAGGCGCCCAGCCGCACCGTCAATACCGGGCCGATCCGCATCACCACCCGATCGCCGACGAGGCGAACCAGTGCCATCGCCACCGAAAACCCGGCATAGCCGATGCCGGCGGTAGCCGCATCGAAACCGCGAAATTCGCGCAGGAACACTGCGCTCCAATCCAGCATCGCCCCTTCAGCCAAAAAGCTGATGAAGCACAGCACGCCCAGCACCAGCACGATGCCACGCGGCATGGCGAAAGCCTTGGCGCGGGCGGCACGGTCGTCGAACTCGTCGATCAGGCCAGGCCATTGCGTCAGCACCGCGGCGGCCAGAAGCAACGCGACGAACACCGCCGCGACAAGCAACCTCATGCCCAGCGCCAGCAGCACGCTCATGCCCAGCGCCCCGCTCAGCCCACCGATGCTGAACAGGCCATGGAAGCTCGACATCATCGGTCGCCCGGCGCGGCGCTCCACCTCCACCGCGTGCGCGTTCATCGCCACGTCGACCGCGCCCAGCGCCATGCCGAAATACAGCAGGATTACCGCCAGCGCGACGGCGCTGGGCGCGACCGCCAGCAACGGCAACGCCGGGCACAGCATCAGCCCGCCGACGCCGATCACCCGGCGACTGCCGAAGCGATGGGTGAGCCAGCCAACCAGCGGCATCGCCAGCATCGAGCCGCCGCCGAAGGCCAGCAAGATCAGGCCCAGCGAGGCGTCGTCCAGGCCAAGGCGCGCTTTCGCGTACGGCACCATGGGCGCCCACGCGGCCATGCCGATACCCGACACCAGGAAGATCACGCGCGTGGCGCGCACCGCCGGCGCAAGGTTGCCGCGATCCGCCGCGGCCGAAATGGCTCTACTCACATGCGCTCCGAAACCTAGCGGCGATTTGCGCGCCACTGTACACAATCATGCGCAAAACACCCGACGCCGAAAGCCGCACGCCGGCGTCGCGCGACGGGCGCGAAGCCATCGCGATCGCCTTTGTTGTGGCCATCCGGACGGCCAATGCCCGCAAGGGCGCATGCCATAATGCGCAGTCCCTCCAGAAAACCACGCACCCATGAGTCGTCGCCTGCTCGTCACCCACGCCCTGCCCTACGCCAACGGCCCGCTGCACCTGGGCCACATGCTGGGCTACATCCAGGCCGACATCTGGGTGCGCGCGCAGCGGATGATGGGCAGCGAGGTGCATTTCGTCGCCGCCGACGACGCCCACGGCACGCCGATCATGCTGGCCGCCGAAAAGGCCGGCATGTCGCCGGAAGCTTTCATCGCCGGCATCCGCGCCAGTCACGAAGCCGACTTCAGCGATTTCCACTTCAGCTTCGACCACTACCACACCACTCACTCGGAAGAGAACCGCGAGCTGGCCTCGCTGATCTACACGCGGCTGCGCGACGGTGGTTTCATTGCGAAACGCAGCATCCAGCAGTTGTTCGATCCCGAGAAGCAGATGTTCCTGCCCGACCGCTACATCAAGGGTGTGTGCCCGGTGTGCAAGACGCCGGATCAGTACGGCGACAACTGCGAAAACTGCGGCGCCACCTACGCGCCCACCGACCTGATCAACCCGTATTCGGTGATGTCCGGCGCCACGCCGATCCTGCGCGACTCGGAGCACTACTTCTTCGAGCTTGGCAAGTTCGAGACCCTGCTGCGCGACTGGTTCGCCGGCAAATTCACCGGCGGCAAACCGGTGGCCAACAGCGGCGTCGCGGCGAAGTTGCGCGAGTGGCTGGACGGCGGCCTGAAGGATTGGGACATCTCGCGCGACGCGCCCTACTTCGGCTTCCCCATCCCCGACGCACCGGGCAAGTTCTTCTACGTATGGCTGGATGCGCCGGTGGGCTACTTGGCCAGCTTCAAGGCGCTGTGCGACAAGACCGGGCTGAAGTTCGACGACTTCCTCGGCCCCGACAGCACGGCCGAGATGCACCACTTCATCGGCAAGGACATCATCAATTTCCACGGCCTGTTCTGGCCGGCGATGCTGCACGGCGCGCAGTTCCGCACGCCCACCGCGCTGCACGTCAACGGCTACCTCACGGTGAACGGCGCCAAGATGTCCAAGTCGCGCGGCACCTTCATCCAGGCGCGCACCTACCTCGACGCGGGCATCCATCCGGAATTCCTGCGCTACTACTTCACCACCATGCTCAGCGACGCGCCGGTGGATGTTGATCTCGATCTCAAGGCGTTCGAGGAGCGCGTCAACTCGCACTTGATCGGCAAGTGGGTGAACATCGCCAGCCGCACCGCCGGCTTCGTGCAGAAGTTCTTCGACGGCAAGCTGGCCGATCGTTTCGAGACCGAGGAAGCCGCACTGTGGCAGAGCCTGCTGTCGCATTACGACGGTGTCGATGCACTGTACGAGACCGGCGAATTCGCCGAAGTCACCCGCCGCTTCGTCACCATCGCCGACCTGGTCAACGGCTATATCGCGGCCAAGGCGCCGTGGTTGATCGCCAAGGACGAATCCCGCCGCGATGAACTGCAGCAGGTCTGCACGCTGGCCCTGCACGGTTTCCGCCTGCTCTCCGGCCTGCTCAAGCCCGTACTGCCGGCCACCGTGGCCGCCGCCGAGCAATTCCTCGCCGCGCCGATCACGAGTTTCGACGACGCCCGCCGCGAACTGCACGGCCATACCATCCACGCTTTCGAACCACTGCTGGCCCGCATCGACCCCAAGCGCATCGAGGCGATGGTCGAGGCCTCGAAAGAATCGCTCGGTGCCCCCGCCGAGGCTCCCATTGCCAACAAAAAGAAAAAAACCATGAGCGACAGCCCGAAGACCGCTGCAACGAATCCCGAATCCCCAATCCCGAATCCCGGCACCATCACCATCGACGACTTCGCCAAGCTCGACCTGCGCATCGGCAAGGTCACCACCTGCGAATTCGTGGAAAGTTCCGACAAGCTGCTGCGCTTCGAACTCGACGCCGGCGCGCTGGGCACGCGGCAGATCTTTTCGGGCATCCGCGCCGCCTATGCCGAACCGGATAAACTGGTCGGCCGCAACGTGGTATTCATCGCCAACCTGGCGCCGCGCAAGATGCGCTTTGGACTGTCCGAAGGCATGATCCTGTCCGCCGGCGACGGCGGCAGCGATCTGTTCCTGCTCGACGCCGACCAGGGCGCGAAACCCGGCGCCACCGTCCGCTGATTCAAGCCCTCGTAGGGCGGGCACGGCCCGCCGGCTCTTCGATACATCTCAGTCAAGAGCGGCGGGCCGTGCCCGCCCTACGGGAAGCACTATTGCCTGGTGTAAGTCACGAAGAAGCCGACCAGGTCGCCGTTCTCGTTGTACGGCGCCATGTCCACATAGCGGTAACCCTGCGCGGCGTATTCGGCATGCGACTTGGTCAACTGCTTGGCCATGTGCTTCTTGCGGAAGCCGAGCGTGGCGTCGACGAACACGGTCACCGTATCGGCGGAGGTCGTGGTGCCTTGCGCCTGCACCGGGTCGGCGTGAGTGAGCAGGATCGAGCCGCCGGCACCAAGCACGGCAGCCAGCAGCAGGGAAGCGAGATACGACGATTTCATGGCGACACTCCGGTGGCGATCAACAAGCGGGATCAATTGCGGGACAATGGGCCGATTATCGCCTGCCCTGCAACCATGCATGAGTGACCCCATCGCCATCCTGGCCGACCGCATCGACGCGCTGCTGCCGCAGACGCAGTGCGAGCAGTGCGGCTATCACGGCTGCCGGCCGTACGCTGAGGCGATCGCGCGCGGCGAAGCACCGATCAACCGCTGCCCGCCCGGCGGCGCGGCCGGCATCGAAAAACTGGCGGCCCTGCTGGATCGACCAGTGCTGCCGCTGGATCCCGAGCACGGCATCGAGAAACCGCGCACGCTGGCGCGTATCGTCGAGGCCGATTGCATCGGCTGCACCAAGTGCATCCAGGCCTGTCCGGTCGACGCGATCGTGGGTGCCTCGAAACTGATGCATACCGTACTCGCCGACGACTGCACCGGCTGCGAACTGTGCGTGCCGGCCTGCCCGGTCGACTGCATCGTGCTGCTGCCGATGCCGCCCACGCAGATCGACACGGCGCACGCCGACGCGGCGCGTACGCACTTCCAGCGCCGCGAAGCGCGGCTGCAACACCAGCGCACCGAACGCGAGGCCGAACTCGCCGCGCGCAAGGCTGCGGTCGACGCCGCTGCCAGCCCGGTCAATCCGGTGCTGGCGGCGCTGGCCCGCGCCAGGGCGAAACAGCAGGAGGCGAAACCGTGAAGCGCGCCGACGTGGTCGAACTGTTCTCGCGCCTGCGCGAACTCGATCCGCACCCCACCACCGAACTCGTCTACACCACGCCGTTCGAGTTGCTGGTCGCCGTGGTGCTGTCGGCGCAGGCCACCGACGTAGGCGTGAACAAGGCCACGAAGAAGCTCTATCCGGTGGCCAACACGCCGCAGGCAATTTTCGATCTGGGCGAGGAAGGCCTGAAGCGCTACATCAGCACGATCGGCCTGTTCAACGCCAAGGCAAAGAACGTGGTCGCGCTGTGCCGCTTGCTGCTGGATCACCACGGCGGCGAAGTACCGCGCACGCGCGAGGCGCTGGAAGCCCTGCCCGGCGTGGGACGCAAGACCGCCAACGTGGTGCTCAACACTGCCTTCGGTGAACCGACCATCGCCGTCGATACGCATATCTTCCGCGTTGCCAACCGCACCGGCCTGGCCCCCGGCAAGGACGTGCGCGCGGTCGAGGACAAACTGGAAAAAGTGATCCCTGCCGAATTCAAGCAGGACGCCCATCACTGGCTGATCCTGCACGGCCGCTACGTGTGCAAGGCGCGCAAACCGGACTGCCCGCACTGCGCGATCCGCGACCTGTGCCGCTACAAGGACAAGACGCCGGCCGACTGAGCGCACCGCGCATCAAAGATCCAGATGACTGCGGAAACGGCGAGACGCACCTGACAGCGGATCGACGAAGGCCAGCTCGCGTGCCAGCAACTTCAGCGGACAGCGATGATCGTCCGCGGCCGCTTCCGACAGCTCGGGATAGAACGTGTCGTGCAGGATCGGCGCGCCCAGCGCGGCCATGTGCACGCGCAACTGGTGCTTGCGTCCGGTCACCGGGTGCAGAGCGTAGCGCCAGTGCGTGGCCGCACGTTCGATCACTTCGATCCGGGTTTCGCTGTTGGGTTCCCCCGCAACCTCGCGCATGCGGAAGAACGGCTCGCCGCGCACGAGGCGCGAGCGCCGCCACAGCGGAAACGCCAACGCCGGCAGGGGCGCGGCCAACGCTTCGTAGCGCTTGGCGATCCGATGCTCGCGAAACAGTGCCTGATACGCCGCCCGGCTGGCCGGACAGGCCGAGAACAGCACCAGCCCCGCGGTGGCCCGATCGATCCGGTGCAGCGGCACCAGCTGCGGATTGCCCAGTCGCCGGGCCAGGCGGCGCAGCAAGGTCTGCTCGACGAACCTGCCGGTCGGCGCGACCGGCAGAAAGTGCGGCTTGTCCACGACGACCAGGTGCTCATCCACGTGCAGCACGGTTTCATCGAACGGTATGGGCGCCTCGTCGACGACCTCGCGGTAGTAGTGGATGCGCAACCCCGCGCGATACGGCGTGTCCGCGGCGATCGCCGCCCCTTGCCGATCGAGCACGCGCCCGCGCGCGATCCGATCCACCCACTGCGCACGACCGATCGCCGGAAAGCAGGCGCACAGGGCTTCCAGCACGCTCGCCCAATCGCCTTCGGGCAGGTGCACGGTGCTGGCATGCTCGTCGCGCTGGAAGGTCAGGCCCGGCATGATCGTTCCAGTCTAGCGGGTTGCCGAAGAAGGCCTGCCCGGCCCGCTTCGATTCGCCGACTCCGGCGCCTCCCTCCCCGGCAGAACCCGCAGGTACGCGAGCGCGTACAATGCGCGGCTGTTGTCCCACGGCACCCTCATGGCACTGAACTCCACCATCTACAAGGTCGAATTGCAGGTCAGCGACATGGATCGGCACTACTACGCCACGCATGCACTGACCCTGGCGCGCCACCCCTCGGAAACCGAGGAGCGCCTGATGGTACGGCTGCTGGCGTTCGCGCTGCACGCCGACGAGCGGTTGGAGTTCGGCAAGGGCCTCAGCGACGAGGACGAACCGGCGCTCTGGCGCAAGGCCTACACCGACGAGATCGAACTGTGGATCGACGTCGGCCAGCCCGACGAGACGCGCATCCGCAAGGCCTGCGGCCGCGCGCGCCAGGTCGTGGTGGTCAACTACGGCGGCCACGTCGCGGAGCTGTGGTGGGACAAGATTGGCGCTACGCTGGCGCGTCACCGCAACCTCACCGTGCTGGATCTTCCCGTCGCCACGGTCGCCGAACTGGTCGCGCTGCTGCAGCGTGGCATGCGCCTGCAATGCCTGGTCCAGGATGGCCAGTTGCAGTTGATGAACGATGCCGATGCCGTCGCCGTCGACCCGATCAGGCGCATGGCGCCGGCTGAAACGGTGGGCTGAATGAACGTGCCGGCGACCACGCCCGACACCGCGCTGCGCCGTGTCGTGGGTATCGTGGCGCTGCTCAACCTGGCCTACTTCGGGGTCGAATTCGCCGTGGCGCTGTCGATAGGTTCGGTCTCGCTGTTCGCCGACAGCGTCGATTTCCTGGAAGACGCCTCGGTCAACCTGCTGATCCTGCTCGCACTCGGCTGGAGCATGAAAGCGCGGGCGCGCGTGGGCATGGGGCTGGCCGGCATCCTGCTGGTGCCTGCGCTCGCCGCGTTGTGGGCGCTCTGGGGCAAACTGCAGTTGCCCGCGCCGCCGGCACCGCTGCCGCTGACGCTCACCGGCTTCGGCGCGATGCTGGTCAACTTCGGCTGCGCGATGCTGCTGATGCGCTACCGCCATCACGGCGGCAGCCTGACCCGGGCGGCATTCCTGTCGGCGCGCAACGACGTGTTCGCGAATATCGCCATCGTGATCGCCGGCGCGGCCACCGCGATGACGCACACGGTCTGGCCCGACATGGTCGTCGGCGCGGGCATCATGCTGATGAACGCGGATGCAGCACGCGAAATCTGGCAGGCGGCACGCAGCGAACATCGCGACGCGGGCGCTTCGCACGCCTGAGTGTCCGTGAGGAAAACAAGCGCCCGGAACGGCCGCGGACGGCCAGTCGCGAAGCGGGCATGCAAATGTTGTCGGATAATCGCGCCTTCGCTCGCCCTTCCACGGAGTCACCCATGCGCTGGTTGCTTTCCCTCGTCACCGTCTGCGGCCTCGCCGCCTGCACCGCCACATCGCCGATCCAGACCCATGGCAAGGTCGACAAACTCACCGTCATCGACACCACGGTCGGCACCGGCGCCGAGGCCACGCCCGGCATGAAGGTCACCGTGCACTACACCGGCTGGCTGTATGACGACAGCGCCAGGGACAAGCACGGTAGCCAGTTCGACAGTTCGCGCGACCACGGCGAGCCGTTCTCCTTCGTGCTCGGCGCCGGCAACGTCATCGACGGCTGGGATCAGGGCGTGGCCGGCATGCGCGTGGGTGGCAAGCGCACCTTGCTGATCCCCGCGGCGCTGGGTTACGGCGCCCGCGGCGCCGGCGCCGACATTCCACCGAACGCCTCGCTGGTGTTTGACGTGGAGCTGCTGGACGTCGGCGCGCCCTGAGGTTTTCGCAGGGCGGGCACGGCCCGCCAGCTTTTGCCCTGTGCCCCGACCCGGAGCGGCGAGCCGTGCCCGCCCTACGAAGACCGGGGCTGTCGCCGCTCAGTCTCCCCTCGCCGCCGCCTCGCGCCCCAGTTGGCGGATGATCGCCTCCTCGCGCGCGTCGATGATCGACTGCATCACGCTGTCGACGTCGGCGATGCGTTCGTCGAACGCGAACTGGCCGGTGAGCTCGGTATCCGGATGCAGTTCGCCCAGCTCGTACAGCGCCCACATCTCTTCGCCGTAGTGAGTGTCGAGCAACTCGGGCGCGAAGCGCGACAGGCTGATGGTGATGTTGCCCACGTCACGGCGCAGCATGGTGCGCGCGCTGTTGTTGCCCGCGGCGCTGACCGCCTGCGGCAGGTCGATGATGACCGGGCCGTGCGGCCCGACCAGCACGTTGTACTCGGACAGGTCACCGTGGATCAGCCCCACGCACAGCATGCGGGCCACCTGCTGCATCAGGAAGCGGTGATACGCGCGCGCCTCGTCGGCGGACAGTTCGACCTCGCCCAGCCGCGGCGCGGAATGGCCGTCCGCATCGGTGACCAGTTCCATCACCAGCACGCCGTTGAAGTAGCCGTGAGGCCGCGGCACGCGCACACCGGCGGCGGCGAGCTGGTACAGCGCGTCGACCTCGGCGTTCTTCCATGCCTCCTCGGCCTCGCGGCGGCCGAACTTCGTCGCCTTGCCCATCGCGCGCGCCTGTCGGCTGCCGCGCACCTTGCGTCCTTCCTGGTACTGCACGCGCGCCTGGAAGCTGCGCTGGGCCATGTCCTTGTAGACCTTGGCGCAGCGCACCTCGTCGCCGCAGCGCACGACATACACCGAGGCTTCCTTGCCGCTCTTGAGCGGGCGGAGCACCTGGTCGATCACGCCGTCGTCGATCAGTTCCTGCAGGCCCTTGGGGGTTTTCATGGATGCGGTGGCTTCAGCATGCAAAACAGCGCGCATTATGGCCGATCGGCGACATGCGCCGGGTAGCGCTCATGGCGCCGCCAAGGTATCGCGCGCCGCCGCGGCCAT
>Ga0207690_10002938_pt1 | contig 10269 bp, 5 predicted proteins | sample KBSC23metaG_FD_184315 | JGI IMG/M metagenome (GOLD analysis project Ga0207690, IMG submission 184315) | Corn rhizosphere microbial communities from Kellogg Biological Station, Michigan, USA - KBS C2-3 metaG (SPAdes) (version 2) | ecosystem: Host-associated > Plants > Roots > Rhizosphere > Soil ...
GGGCGGCGTGCTCATCTGCATCTCGATCCTCGTGCCCACACTGCTGTGGTCCGACTTATCGAACCCGCTGGTGTGGCTGGTCATGCTTTCCACGCTGGCCTTCGGCGCCATCGGCTTCGCGGACGATTACATCAAAGTCGTGCATCGCCGGAACCAGGGACTGACCGCACGCGCCAAGCTGGGGCTACAGTTTCTCGCCAGCTTCGGCGTCGCCGCGGCGCTGGTCAAGATGGACCTGCACGGCATGTATTCGACGCGCCTCATCGTCCCGTTCGCCAAAAACTTCAGGCCCAACCTGCTGATCGACCATCTGCTGCACGTGCCGCATCTGTGGTGGCTCGCGTTCCTGCCGTTCGTCATCTTCGTCATGCTCGTCGTCTCGTTCTCAAGCAACGCGGTGAACCTGACCGATGGTCTCGACGGCCTTGCCATTGGCTGCACCATCATCGCCGCGGGCGCGCTCACCGTGCTGACCTACGTCAGCGGCCACGCGGTCTTCAGCGACTACCTTGAATTGCAGCGTATGCCGCTCGTCAGCGAACTGACCGTCTTCTGCGGAGCGATGGTCGGGGCCAGCATCGGCTTCCTCTGGTACAACGCCCACCCCGCCGAAGTCTTCATGGGCGACGTAGGCAGCCTCGCGCTGGGCGGCGCGATCGGCACGCTGGCAGTTGTCATCAAGCAGGAGCTGCTGCTGCCGTTCATCGGTGGCGTCTTTATTCTCGAAGCCCTGAGCGTGATGCTACAGGTGGGCAGCTATAAGCTGCGCAATGGGAAGCGTATCTTCAAGATGGCGCCGCTGCACCACCACTTCGAGCTGATGGGCTGGTCGGAGTCGAAGGTGATTACGCGGTTCTGGATCATGGCGCTGGTGTTCGCGCTGTTTGCGCTGACGACGCTGAAACTGCGGTGATTTTGAAGGACGGATTCTCAATGATGGATTTGAAAAACAAGCGGGTGCTGGTGGTGGGGCTGGGCAAATCCGGGCTTTCGGCTGCAATGTTTCTCCGCAAGCTGGGCGCACGGGTGACGGTGAGCGACACGCGCAGCGCAACCGCGCTCGCCAAGGAAATCCCCACGCTGCTCGATGCAGGCATCATGGTCGAAGCCGGCGGACACGGACTGCTGACCTTTCGCCGCCAGGACTTGATCGTCGTCTCGCCCGGTGTGCCGATGGACACGCCCGAGGTGAAGCAGTCGCTCGAATACGGCATGAAGGTGATCGGCGAACTGGAGCTTGCCTCGCGCTTCCTCAAAGGCCGCGTCGTTGCCATCACCGGCTCGAACGGCAAGACAACCACAACAACGCTCGTCGGAAAAATTTTCAGCGATGCAGGCGTGCAGACGCAGATAGGCGGAAACATCGGCTTGCCGGTCATCGACCTCATCGAAAAGAGCACTCCGGAAACAACCAACGTGCTCGAAGTTTCGAGCTTCCAGTTGGAGACCATCGAGGAGTTTCACCCTCAGATCGCCGTCGTGCTTAACATCACGCCGGACCACCTCGACCGCCACGGCAGCTTCGAGTCGTATGCGGGGGCAAAGACGCGCATCACCGAGCGGCAGGGGCCGGACGACTTCCTCGTCCTCAACGCCGAGGACAAGCCCACCCAGATGGTCGCCGCGAAGAGTAAAGCGCAGATCTACTGGTTCAGCCCGCGCAGGCCCATCAAGCAGGGCGCGTTCATGCATGGCGAAAGCGTCGTCTTCATCCCGCGCGAAGGGGCGAAGCCCGAGCCGGTGATGCCGGTGGCGGAGATTCATCTCAAAGGCGCGCACAACGTCGAGAACGTACTGGCTGCGGTCTGTGCCGCGCGTCTGGCCGGAATCCCCGCCGAAAAAATCCGCGCGTCGGTAGCCGCGTTCAAAGCCGTCGAGCACAGGCTCGAGTTTGTCCGCACCGTGAACGGCGTCGAGTACTACAACGACTCGAAGGCCACCAACGTGGACGCGGCGATGAAGGCGCTGGCCTCCTTCCCCAAGGGCATCCACCTGATTCTCGGCGGCAAGGACAAGGACTCCGACTACACCCTGATGGCCGACCTGCTGCGCGAGCGCGTCAAGGCTGTTTATACGATTGGTTCTGCCGCCGAAAAGATTGAGCGCCACCTCCAGGGAGTCGTGAAGATGGTGGCAGCGGGCACGCTCGCAACCGCCGTCACCGAAGCCGCGAAGGCCGCAGCGCCGGGCGAGGTGGTGCTGCTCTCGCCTGCCTGCTCGAGCTTCGATCAGTTCGACAACTACGAGCACCGCGGACGGATGTTCCGGCAGTTTGTAAACGAGTTGCAGTAGAAGGGCGGAATGGCGAAGAGAGTAGGGGTGGACAAATGGCTCTTCGGGACTGTGCTGCTGCTGGTGCTGTTCGGCCTGGTGCAGGTCTTTTCCGCGTCGGCTGTAGTGGCGCAGGCCAACCTCGGCTCGCCCTATTCGTACGTCGTGCGGCAGGCCATCTGGGCGCTCTTCGGGCTGCTTGTCATGGTCGGCCTCATGCGCGTGGACTATCGCGTCTATAACAACCCCCGAGTCGTATTTCCGGCCGTCACCGTCACCGTCCTGATGCTGGTCGTCGTCTTCGCTATGAGCGGCATGAACGGCGCGCACCGCTGGATCCGCATCGCCGGCACGACGATCGAGCCGTCGGAATTGGCCAAACCGGTCCTCGTGCTCTTTCTCGCTTACTTCCTTCAGACGCGCATCCACCAGATCGACGACGTGAAGGGAACCATCCTGCGCGCGGCTGCTGTGCCTCTGCTATTCACCGTGCTCATCCTGAAAGAACCTGACCTGGGCACAGCTATCGTCTGCGTAGCCGTCACCGCGCTGATGCTCTACCTGGCAGGAGCGCGTCTGCGCTACTTCGCCGTCGCCGCCATGTTCGCCGCGCCTGTGCTCTACTACATGCTCTTCCACATCGCGTTCCGGCGCGCGCGCATGCTCGCCTTCATCAATCCCGAAGCCGACCCGCGCGGCACCGGATTCCACATCCTGCAATCGCTCATCGCCGTCGGCACCGGCGGCTTCTTCGGGCGCGGCCTGATGGAAGGAGTGCAGAAGCTCTTCTATTTGCCCGAGGTGCAAACCGACTTCATCTTCGCCAATATCTGCGAAGAACTCGGGTTGATCGGCGCGCTTTTAGTCGTCGCGCTGTTTGTTGCATTAGCCTATCGCGGCCTGCGAACGGCCTTTCTCTCCACCGACCCATTCGCCCGCTTCCTCGCCTTCGGCCTCACGGTGACGATCCTGATTCAGGCGTTCTTCAACATGAGCGTCGTGCTGGCGCTGTTGCCTACCAAAGGCATTCCGCTGCCGTTCATCTCCTCGGGCGGCACGTCGATCTTCATCACGCTGGCCTGCATGGGCGTGCTGCTCAACGTTACGCGCGAGATTGATTGAGATGCAGCTTCTAGCCTTTAGCTCTTAGCTAAAAGCTAAAAGCTAGAAGCTAAAAGCTAATGACCGGAGATTCGAGAGTGCGGGTTCTCATTGCAGGCGGCGGCACCGGCGGGCACGTCATTCCCGCGCTCGCGATTGCTCGCGTGCTGCGCGCCGAAGCCGGCGCCGAAGTGCGCTTCGTCGGAACGGCGCGCGGCCTGGAGACACGCCTTGTACCCGAGGCAGGCTTCGCGCTCGAACTCATCAAAGTCGGCCAACTCAAAAACGTATCCGTCATGACGCGCGTGCGGACACTCGCCGACCTGCCGCTGGGAGTTATCCGCTGCATGAGACTGCTACGGAATTTTCAACCGGATGTAGTCATCGGCGTGGGAGGATACGCATCCGGCCCCGCAATGATGGCGGCCGTGCTGCTGCGCGTGCCCACGCTCGCGTTCGAGCCAAACGCCGTGCCCGGGCTGGCAAACCGCATCGTCGGCAAGATGGTGTCGGCTGCGGCGGTGAACTTTGACGAGACGCGCCGCTACTTCCGCAACGCAAAGACGACGGGGACACCCGTTCGTCCGGAGTTCTTTGCCATCGCGCCAAAGCAGCCAGGCGAGCGCAAACGCCTGCTGGTCTTCGGCGCAAGCCAGGGCGCGCGCGTATTCAACGATCTGCTGCCGAAGATCATGGAGCGTCTGCTGACCGCGCTCCCTGACCTCGATGTTATTCACCAGACCGGCGCGCGTCACGGCGAAGCGACTGCGCAGGCCTACGCCCGCGTAGGAGGACCATTCGACCGCGCGCTGGTGACGCCCTATCTGGACGACATGGCCGCGCAGTTCGCGGCCGCAGATTTAATCATGTGCCGCAGCGGAGCAAGCACCATGGCCGAACTCGCTGCAGCGGGAAGGGCATCGCTGCTCGTGCCGTTCCCGCAAGCAGCCGATGATCACCAGAGAAAGAATGCCGAGGTCTTTGTCGCCGCCGGTGCAGCGGAGATGATCATCGAACCCGAACTCAACGAAGAACGTCTGCTGAAGACATTGACGAGCTTGTTGCGCGATGACGCCGGACGCCACTCAATGGGAGCAGCCGCGCGAACGCTGGCGCACCCGGGCGCACTCGACGAAATTCAGGCTCTGGCGATGAAGCTGGCGCGAGGTTAGAGCATCTTCCCTGAAGATATAGCCCTCGCGACCTCATCCCCCGAAGCGGGATTGGTTGTCATTCGATTGTTTGTCATTCCCGAAGGGAATCCGCGTCTCGCTTCGGGTCGCATTGAACTGTAGTTTTAGCGAACCTCTGATTAAGTCTTTGTTTTGAAGGGGCGTGGCTTCAGCCACGCCATCACGTCCCCAATTCAATGGGGCTTTAGCCCCTGAGGGAATCTGCGCGCATTTAATCAGACCTTGCCCTGCGTTGACTCACCGTTACTCCGAACCGCCAATCTCTCCGGTTTCGATAGGCGCCTGTTCCTTCGGCGCGAAGTAGCTCTTGTCCCACAGCGCCTGATAGAACTCACCCGTCAGCGCGGCAGCCTTGGGGCCGAAGGTCGGCCTGCCGCCTTCGAGGAAGAACACCGTCACAATCGGACCGCGCGGCGTGTCCGCATAGGAGCCGAACCACCCGAACCTCGTCCCATCATTCGAGCAGGTTCCAGTCTTCCCCATCACCGGGAACTGGCTGAAGTTTGCCCGCAGAGAGCGTGCCGTTCCGTACTGCACCGCGCCCTCCATCCCGTCCTGAATCTCCGGAATCAGCGGAGCGATGTTCAGCTTGCGCTTCACCCTCGGTTCAAACGACGCAACCTCTTCCGCCGTCTCCGGATGTTGCAGGTAGTACAGCGTGCCGCCATTGGCAATCGCCGAGATCAGCGCGCCAAGTTGCAGCGGCGTCATCGAGACGCCCTGGCCGAACGAGCACATCTTGCCCACTCCGCCCTCGGATGCAGGCAGCACCTCGTCGGGATACGTCCCGAGCTGCTCGCCCTGAATGTCGTAGCCTGCCAGCTCTCCCAGACCAAACTGGTTGGCGTAGTGCTTCACGCGGTCAAAGCCAAGCTCTCGCCCCAGCGTCTCAAAATAAAGATTGTTCGAGTGCGCCAACGCCTGGGTCATCGTCATGCTGAAGCGCCTGCCCAGCTTCACCGGCGTGTCTTTGGTGACGATGCCTTCTTCCAGCGCCGCCAGCGCCACCGAAAGCTTAATCGTCGAGCAGGGTTCCGCGCCGCGGCTCAGCGCCAGCTTCTGGTTCACCATCGCAAGGATGCGGCCATTCGTCGGGTCAATCGCCACGACGGTGCCGTTCATATTGCCCAGCGCGTCAATCGCGGCCGCGCGCACCGCCGGGTCCTCGCCCGCGGTCACATCGCCTGTCGTCAGGTCGGTCGCATCTGCTGTAAACGAACTCGCCGTAAAGCGCTCAATGTAGCGATAGCGGCGATGACGATACCGCGTCTGCCGCGAAACCCGCACCAGCCGTGCTCCATGACGGGACCGCACCGTCGCCACCGAACGGCGCGTCGTACGCCTGGTCGTATGCTTCACGGCACGGTGCGAAACGGCTGTCCGGTGTGCCTGCGTCGTCTTGCTCGTATGCGCAGTACGGGTGTGGGCGCGAGCCGAACTGTGCGCCGTGGCCGTCGTGTGATGTTTCTTGCCCGACTTCGCAGTCGTTGCACCCGCTTCGACTCCAGCACACAGTACAAGGCCGAAGAGGATTGCGCCAAAAGCCTTCATATTCTTCAACATCGGCGATTCCTCTTACTACATCAATAAGACAAGCAATTCTTTTGCCATCAGCCCGAAAACAGGCTGAGAAACCTCTTCTATTCAACTACATTGCGCTCGCCGTCGCAGTGCCTCTTTCGTGCTATCAGCGCAAAGGCCGTTTCATCCCATCAATTTCCGCGCCGTAGAAACGCCGGAATATCCAGCTCATCCGGCTCCACGCGGCCCACCTGCGCCACCGCTCCGCCATACGAAGGTGCTCGAACGGAGACCTCGGCAACCGGAGCCTCCGCCACTGCGCCCCATGTCTCCTCAGTTTGGACGCGCGCCGCAGTCGCATAGTGAGTCTGTTCCCGCACTTGCGCCGCCTCGTCCATTGTATCGAACGCACCGATCTCGACTCCATGTGCGGACGTCCGGAAAAAATCATCGTCGAAGACCGATGCAGGCACGGGCAGCAGCTCCGCCGCAGCCTCCATCGGCGCGCTCGGCGGCATCATCTGCGGCTCAACCTCACTGGCAAAGCGAGGCGCGGCCACACGCGCATTCGTCACGCGCGGCTGAATCGGCACCTCGTAGCGCATCGTCGGCAGCGTGGCCTCGGCCAGCATCCGCTCGCGCCGCTCCGGCATCTCCTGCTGCTTGAAACCCGTAGCGATCACGGTAATCTTCACCTCGTCGCCCATCGACTCATCCTGCACCGCGCCGAAGATGATGTTCGCGTCCTCATGCGCCGCGTTCTGAATGATCGTCGAAGCCTCATTCACCTCATTCAGCTTCAGCGAGCTTGACCCGGTGATGTTAATCAAAATCCCCTTCGCCCCATCGATCGCGCCCGACTCCAGCAGCGGAGAAGCCATCGCCGCCATCGCCGCCTCCACCGCGCGGTCCTTGCCCGAGCGCACCGCCGTGCCCATCACCGCATAGCCCATGCCCGCCATCGTCGTCTTCACGTCGGCAAAGTCGCGGTTGATCACGCCCGGAATCGTGATGATGTCCGAGATGCCTTGAACGCCCTGCCGCAGCACATCGTCGGCAATGCGGAAGCTCTCGAAGAAGCCCGCGTCCTTCGCCACCGCCAGCAGCTTCTCGTTTGGAATCACAATCACCGTGTCGACGGAGTTGAGCAGCTCCTGCATCCCGCGCTCGGCCTGCATCATGCGCCGCTTGCCTTCAAACGCGAACGGCCGCGTGACCACAGCGACCGTCAGCGCGCCCATCTCGCTGGCCAGCGAAGCGATCACCGGAGCCGCGCCCGTGCCCGTACCGCCGCCCAGCCCCGCCGTCACGAACACCATGTCCGCGCCCTCAAGCGCTTCGATAATCTTTTCCGAATCCTCCAACGCCGCGCGCCGCCCCACATCAGGATTCGCGCCCGCACCCAGCCCGCTCGTCAGCTTCACGCCCAGTTGCAGCTTCACCGGAGCGTTCGACACCTGCAGCGCCTGCACATCCGTGTTGGCCGCGATGAACTCGACCCCCACCACATTGGCCGCAATCATGCGGTTGACGGCGTTGTTCCCGCCGCCGCCTACGCCAATCACTTTGATCTTCGCCCCGCGGGGAATCTCGTCGTGATAGTGAATGCGGAGGGCGTCGTCAGGCAGATTCGGCATGGATTCAGGGCTCCTTGAAGTCAGTTAATTCTCCCACCTCCCTGCCAAAGGTAACGTCCCTCTTTTCCACTGCACGTACCATAAATGGTTCAGAATCCTCGCAGAACCGTGTGCCCAAAAGTTCACCGCACGCTTCCGGCCAAAGAAAATCGTTTCTACTGCTGTCATTTGTGCTAAAAAGACAGTGACCAAATTGCTCTGTGCCCGCAGTTAAAGGGCGCATCGTTTGCAGACAGGGCGCTGGCGAAGCACCGCAGTTCACATATCCGGAGTGGTTGGCGAGGCCCCCAATGAAGAAGCTGCTCACGTCCTTCCCCCTGAACGCCCTCTCTGTTCTCCTGCTTGGCATCCTCGGCGCGCCGTTCGCACACGCCACCAGCGTCCCCATCGACCAGATCCAGGGCACCAAGTCCACCACGGCCGAGGTTGTCTCTCCGCTCGTGGGCCAGACCGTGAATACCACCGGCATCGTCACCGCGATGACCAGCACCGGCTTCTTCATCCAGACACCCGACGCTTCAATCGACTCGAATCCACTCACCCCCGAAGGCATCTACGTCAACACAGGCTCCGCGCCGCCAGCCAGCGTCGTCATCGGCAACAATCTCCAGGTGAGTGGCACCGTCTCCACCGTTCCTGCCACGACACAAAGCCACGCACCAGGAACCGAAATCACCGTCAATCCCGTCACCGGCATCACGGTCGTCACCACTAATCAGCCGCTGCCCGCGCCCATCGTCATCGATGCATCGAAGCTCTCCTCCACCGGCAGCATCTACCAGCTCACGCCGTATGAAGGAATGCGCGTCACGTTCGCCTCGCTGACCGCCGTCTCGGGCACCGGCGGCACGCTCGACGAAGTGAACGAGACCTACACCTCCAACGGCCAGTTCTACGCCGTCCTCACCGCCGCCTCGGGCACCACCCCGCGCCCGTTCCGCGAACCCGGCATCGATGTGCGCGACGCTGCTGTGCCCAACGCTCCGGCCAACGTCGCCCACTTCGACGACAACCCCGAGCGCATTCTCATCGACTCGGGCACGCTCGTCGGCTCCACTCCGATCAACGTCTCCACCGGCGCAGTCCTCGCAGGAGCCGGAGGCGTCACCGGCGTCCTCGACTTCACCGCCAGCCTCGACAGCAGCTACGCCCCGGCGCGCCTGCTCATCGACCCTTCGTACAGCCAGTCGAACATCACGCCGGGCATGACGCCGCAGTCCGCGAACACCGCCAGTTCCAACACCTTCACCGTAGCCGCCTTCGACGTCCAGCGCCTCTTCAACACCTCTTCATCCGACAACATCTACTACGTCCCGGCAGGCGTCGCACCCAACACCGGGGCCAACGGAACAACCTTCCCCTCCACCGCCGTCAACGTCACCTCCGCTGCCTACCAGCGCCGCCTCGCCAAGATCGCGCTCGCCATCTGCAACAACCTCCACTCGCCCGACATCGTCGCCCTCGAAGAGGTCGAGAACCTCAGTGTCGTCACCGACATCGCCACGCAGATCAAAAACACCTGCAGCACCGCCTACGCCGCCTACGGCACCACCAACACCTCGGACAGCACGGTCTTCTACACGCAGGACAGCACCGGCATCTCCGTCGGCCTCCTCATCAAGACCGCAACCGTAGACTTTGGCGGAACCGGCCAGACCGGGCAGGACACGACCTTCACCCCCTCCGGCACGACAACGCCACTCGTCCTCAACGACCGCCCCTGGTTCGCCATCCAGGCCGGCATCAAGCGCGCCAACGCGCTCGACTACACCGTCGCCGTCATCGTCAACGATATGCAGTCGATGGCCGGCGAAAACAGCACCACCTCCTCCGCCATTCGTGAGAAGCGCGAGCTCCAGGCCGAAAACATCGCCCAGGTCATCCAGAACCTCCAGTCCAAGCACTTCCACGTCATCTCCGTAGGCGACTTCAACGCCTTCGAGTTTTCCGACGGCTATACCGACTCGCTGGCCACCTACACCAACACCAACGTCCTGCCCGCCACCCAGGTCGTCCAGCCCGGCAAATCCGGCCTCGTCACGCCTGCGCTCACCGACCTCACGCTGAATATCGCGGACAAAACCCAGCGATGGTCCTACGTCGAGAACGGAAACGCCGAAGTCCTCGACCACATCGTCGTCACGCCCGAGCTGGCCGCCACCACCACGCTCAACTACATCCACTTCAACGCCGACTTTCCCGTCATCGACTACAACGACGCCACCACCGCCGCCCGTGTCTCCGACCGCGACGTTGCCCTCGGCTTCTTCACCATTCCGCCTCCGGTCCTGCTGGCCTCGGTCGCGCCCACCAACGCCACCTTCCCCAGCACCATCGTTGGCGCCTCTTCCGCCGGACAGGTCTTCACCATCTCCAACACAGGCGAGGCGTCCTTCACCATCAACAGCATCACCACCTCCGGCGACTTTGCCCAGACCAACACCTGCGGCACGCTGCCCGCCACGGTCGCTCCCGGCGCATCCTGCACGGCCACCGTCGTCTTTACCCCGACTGTCGCCGGCGCGCGCACTGGGAACTTCTCCGTC
>Ga0207690_10002939_pt1 | contig 10269 bp, 9 predicted proteins | sample KBSC23metaG_FD_184315 | JGI IMG/M metagenome (GOLD analysis project Ga0207690, IMG submission 184315) | Corn rhizosphere microbial communities from Kellogg Biological Station, Michigan, USA - KBS C2-3 metaG (SPAdes) (version 2) | ecosystem: Host-associated > Plants > Roots > Rhizosphere > Soil ...
CCAGCCGCATCACGCCCAGCGCGGTGACCAGTTTGGAGATCGAGGCGATACGCACCGGGTCGTCCGCGGTGATCTTGCGACCCGTTGCCTGGTCGGCATGGCCGTGCACGCGGATGGCGGTGATGCCGTCGCGGTCGAAGGCGACACGCACCGTGGCGACGGGGTCGCCGGCCCGCGCGTCGGCGCTCAGCAGCAGCAACAGGCAGATGATCCAGCGCAGGGCCATGCTCCGCTCGCGGCAGCCAGGGAATGAAGGGATTAAGGCACACCGAGGCGGCGATAGGAACCTTCGGAAACCAGCCCGCGAAACCGGAACGGGGGAAGTAAAGCCCGGTCAGCAGGGATAGCCGATTCACCGGTACCGCGTTGGCCGCTGAATCAGCCTCTGCTCATCGGCCTGGCATGGACGGTGCTATCGTTTTTCATGCAGGCCCTGGCGGCGGACGCCGGCGGCGACGTGGAGTTCGCGCAGGTCGATGGTTCGCCAACCCCGTTGATGGGGCCGCGGCGGTCGGCATGCGCCGCGACAGTCAGGTTGTCGAGGGCGGAATGGCTATGGGGTCAGCGCCATGAGTGGTCGTGATGCCGACGCGGTGTTTGCGGGTTCCGTCCCGGAACTCTACGACACGTACATGGTGCCGCTGATCTTTGCGCCGTACGCGGCGGATCTGGTGAGCCGGTTGAGGCCGAGGCCGCTTTCCCGGGTGCTGGAAATCGCCGCCGGTACCGGCGTGGCCACGCGCGCCATGGCGGCGGCGCTGCCGGAAAGCTGCGCGATCGTCGCCACCGATTTGAATCAGGCGATGCTCGATCATGCCCGCGCCGTGGGAACCCCGCGCGTCGTCGAGTGGCGCCAGGCAGACGCGTTGCAGTTGCCGTTCGAGGACGCGACGTTCGACGCTGTCGTGTGCCAGTTCGGCGCGATGTTCTTTCCGGACAAGTCCAGGGCGTTCGCCGAGGCGCGCCGGGTGCTCGGAAAGGGGGGCGTGTTCATTTTCAGCGTGTGGGACCGGATCGGGGAAAACGAATTCGCCGACGTCGTCACCAGCGCGCTGGCCTCCGTCTTTCCGTCGGATCCGCCGCGCTTCATGGCCCGCACGCCCCACGGTTATCACGATCGCGAACTCATCGCGCGGGATCTGGCCAAGGGCGGTTTCACCCGCTCGCCGCGGATCGACACCGTGGCGGCGCGCAGCCGCGCCGAGTCTCCCCGGGCGGCCGCCATCGCTTACTGCCAGGGCACCCCGCTGAGGAACGAGATCGAGGCCCGCGATGCCGCCCGGCTCGGTGAGGCCACCGAGGTCGCCGCCGAAGCGATCGCCCGGCGATTCGGGCGGGGCAGTGTCGACGGCAAGATCCAGGCGCACGTCGTCACCGTTGAAGCTGATGACTGACGGCAAGCATGGCGGCCAGCAGTTGATCCAGCAGTGCCACCGGAAACGCTCCGGATCGTTTCTTCGCCATAGTCTCCTCGCCCTCTCGGGCAGTCCAGGGCTCACACACAACATTCCTGACACTCCCCGGTGACGTCGCCTGCAGGTTCGCGACCCCGGCAACGACGTGCCGGACCCCGGCACGGACGTCTGCAACCTCGACGGCGGATGTTCCAGGCGTCGACGCGCGCTTTGCAACGTTGACGAGGACGTGCTGAAGGTCGATGAGGAGGTTGCCGACCTCGAGCGGAACACTCCCCCGCCTCGACGCGGACCTTCGGAACCCGGACCTGGGGGTTTCCAGCCTCGACGCCGACCTTCGGAATCCGGGTCTGGAGATTGCGAACTCCCGCGTCGAGCAGCAGAAACCGGGACGGAGGGAGTTAAATCTTTGGTTCCCGAATTCGTCGCGCTGCGGTCTTCCGGCGAGGCCTGTTCCGCGTGCCGGCCGGCATCGGCCAGCGACCTGCGGCGAGAGCCGGGCAAGGAATCGTCCGCCACGGCGTTCCCCGCGCCACGTCTGCCCGGACGTATACTGACGCCCGCTGCGCCACGGCCGCGACAACCGTCCGCTGCGGCCGCCCGACCCGTTCCGGGAGAGCCGTCATGAAACCTTCCCCGCTGCTGCGCCTGCTGTGCCTTGCCTGCCTTGCCCTCGCGGGCGCCGTCGCGCAGGCTGCGACCACGCCGGACAACGTGAGCGTGCACTACCAGGACCCGCAGCACTTCACCGAGGCGAAGCGCAGCCTCGGGGTGCACCTGGTCAACCCCGACGCCTACCTGGCGCCGCTCAAGGCGTACATCGTCCAGCGCGCCTCGCGCATCCTGGCGCCGGGCCAGCGGCTGGAGATCGAGGTGACCGACGTGGTCCGGGCCGGCGCCTACGAACCGTGGCGCGGCCCCGATTTCAACGACGTGCGCATCGTCAGGGACATCTATCCGCCGCGCATCGACCTCAACTTCACCCTGTACGACGCCGACGGCAGGGTGCTGCGCCAGGGCCAACGCAAGTTGCGCAACGCGGCCTTCCTGAGCAGCAGCTCGCCGGTCGACCAGGACTCGTTGCGCTACGAAAAATCCCTGATCGATCTCTGGCTGCGTCGGGGTACGGGCAACCTCTAGACGGCCATTCGGCGGATTCGCGCCGGCACCCCGCGGCCAGGTCGGCGGCCTGCGCGCCCCGCGCAGGCTGGCTGAAGGCCGCGAATTCCTCGCTTCGCCGCTGGCAGGCCCGTGCGATGGCCGGCCGGCTCATCCACTTGTCGACAGGAGATCTCCATGGAGCCCGAGTTCTGGTTGCAGCGCTGGCGCGAAGGCCGCACCGGTTTCCACCAGGCAGCGCCGACGCCGCTGCTGCTCAGGCACTGGCCGGCGCTGGCGCTGGCGCCGGGCAGCCGGGTGTTCGTGCCGCTGGCCGGCAAGTCGCTGGATCTGCTGTGGCTGGCGGGGCAGGGGCATCGCGTGCTGGGAGTGGAGTTGTCGCCGCTGGCGGTGACGCAGTTCTTCGACGAGCACGGTCTGACGCCGCAGGTGCATGCCTCGCGCCATGGTCTCCACCACGTGGCCGGCGAGATCGAGCTGATCTGCGGCGACGTGTTCGATCTGGATGCCGCGGCTCTCGCCGATTGTGCGGCGGTCTACGACCGCGCTGCGCTGATCGCCTTGCCGCCGGACTTGCGCCGTCGCTACGTGCGCGAGCTGCACGCACAGCTGCCCGCCGGCTGCCGCGGCCTGCTGGTCACGCTGGAGTATCCGCCGCACGAGAAGCAGGGCCCGCCGTTCCCGGTGCCGGAAACCGAGGTGCGCGAGCTGTATGGCCGGGACTGGGCGGTGACGGTGCTGGAACGCGGCGACATCCTCGCGCAGCAGCCGGGCTTCGCCGCCGAAGGGGTGAGCGCGCTGGAGACGGTGGCGTACCGGCTTGCGAAGCGCTAGCGCCTCGCAAGGCTTGCCGCAAGCCGCGCGCTCCGCCGGCAAGAAAAATGGGACCGGGTTCCGCGTTTCCGGCGGCGTGGCCTTCAGGCGACGGCAGGGTGGCCGAAACAGTGGCAGACTGCCGGCACCGGCCTGGCCGGGCAGGTCGGCTGGCGCCCGCGGAAGATGCACAGGGCAGACGGGATGGCTGCGCACTGCGGGTCGACACGACGCCGCTTTCGCCGCACTCCTCGCCGACCTGCCATGCGCAGCCAGGGGGCTTCGTGATCGAGGGGTTGTTGCCAGTGAACCGCAATGGGGTCGATGGGATTTGCGCGCATGACGGGTGAGCGCAACGGTGTTCCCGGCTGGCTGGCCGTTGCATCCGTCACGTTGATTACCTTGCTGGCGCTGCTTGCCCTGCATGTGTCGCGGCGCGAGCATTTCGCGGTGGAAGCCGAAGTCATCCTGGCGCCGCCCCCGCCGACTGCCGCGGTCAAGCTGTGGGTGAGCACGGCGGATCGCCGGCTGCGCCTGGCGCGGCAACCCGACATCGAGGCGCACGCCGGCGAGTCGTCGCCCGCCGAGGTGGTCGTCGACATCGGCAGGAAGTACCAGTCCATCGTCGGCTTCGGGGCGGCGCTGACCGATTCGTCGGCGTGGTTGCTTCAGAACAAGATGAATGAGCGGCAGCGCAGTGCGCTGTTGCACGAGCTGTTCGGCCCGCCGCCCGGCCTCAACCTGAGCATGACGCGGCTGACCATCGGCGCGTCGGATTTCTCGCTGCAGCCGTACACGCTGGACGACCTTCCCGCCGGCGACACCGATCCGCAGCTGCTGCACTTCAACGTCGCCGCCAACCTGCAGGACGTGATCCCGACCGTGCGCGAGGTCATGGCCGTCAATCCGCAGCTGCGCATCATCGCCTCGCCGTGGAGCGCGCCGGCGTGGATGAAGACCAGCGCCAACCTGATCGGCGGAGAGCTGCTGCCGCAGTTCGAGAGCGCGTACGCGGACTATCTGGTCAAGTACCTCGACACTTACCGGGGTTACGGCATCCCCATCTTCGCCTTGACCGTGCAGAACGAGCCGGGCTTTGTGCCGGTGACCTACCCGGGCATGGAAGTGCCCGCAGCCACGCGCGCGCGCGTCATCGCGCAGTATCTCGGCCCGGCGCTGGCGGAGCGCAAGCCGAAGACGCTGATTCTCGGCTGGGACCACAACTGGGACCAGCCGGAGCAGCCGCTGGGCGTGCTGGCCGACCCCGCTGCCGCGCGCTACGTCGACGGCATCGCCTGGCACTGCTACAGCGGCAGCCCGTACGCGCAGGGCCAGGTGCATCGCGCGTTTCCGAAGAAGGACGTCTACATCACCGAGTGTTCCGGCGGCGACTGGGAATCCAGCAAGAACGGCGAACTGCTCTGGTTCACGCGCGACCTGCTGATGGTCGGGCTCAGGCAGTGGGCGCGTGGTGTCGTGTACTGGAACCTGGCGCTCGACGAGCAGCATGGCCCGCATTTCGGCGGGTGCGACGCCTGCAAGGGCGTGGTCATCATCGACTCGCGCACGGGCGAGGTGAGCCGCAACGACGAATACTATGCGTTCGCGCACTTCAGCCGGTTCGTGCTGCCCGGCGCCGTACGGGTGAGATCCAGCGACACGGACAAGGGCATCGACAACGTGGCCTTCCAGAACGCTTCCGGCGGGTCGGTGGTGCTGGTGATGGTCAACAGCAATGCGCAGGCGCGCCGCGTCTCCGTGGCGCAGGACCGGACCCGCTTCGAATACACGTTGCCGGCACAGAGCGTGGCGACCTTCGAATGGAACCCCGAGCAGGCCGACCGACCCGTGGTTGCGACCAAGCCGTCGCCGGCGGGTTCATCGCCGGCTCGAAGCACGTCCCGCGCCGCGGCCGCGGGCGGGACGCGCGGCGAGCGCAAGGTGATCGAGTGATGCCCGGGTTCCGACGGGCGCCTTTTCTCCATCGAGGGGATCGCATGATGTACCCGACTTCCCATTTGCTTCGCGTCGTCGTTGCCATGGCGATGCTCCTTGCGGGCAGCGTCGCGCTTCCGCCTTGCGCACGGGCGGCGCCTGCCACGCCGCGGCCGAAGGTCATCGTGATCAGCCTGGACGCCTTCGCTGCGGCCAGCCTGCATGAGGCGCGGTTGCCCGCGCCCACGCTGCATGCGTTGATGCAGCGCGGCGCCTATGCGGTTTCCATGCAGCCGATCAACCCCACCGTCACCTGGCCGAACCACACCGCCATGGTCACCGGCGTCGATGCGAGCCGGCATCACGTGCTGGTCAACGGGCTCATCGTCAACCAGCGCACCGTCACGCCACCGGGGATCGACATGGGGGCGCGGAAGTCGCGGCTGGTCGCCGCGCCCACTGTCTACGACGTTGCGCATCAGGCGGGCCTCACCACGGCGCAGGTGGACTGGGTCGCCATCGAAGGCGCACGGAGCATCGACTGGCCATTCGCCGAACACCCCGATCCCGACGGCGCCATCGAGCAGAGCCTCGTGCGGCAGGGCATCGTCACCCGTGACCAGCTCGCGCAGTTCGGCGAGTCATCCCAGGCGTGGCGCGATCGCATCTACACCCACGCGGCGATCGACATCATCCGCAAGCACCACCCCGACCTGCTGTTGCTGCACTTGCTGGCGCTCGACAACATCGAGCACGAGACGGGCTTCGGCAACGACTCGGGGCGCAACACCATCGCCTTCCTCGATGACCGCGTAAAGGACGTCGTCGACGCGGTGCGCGCCGCCGGCGAACTCGACCGCACCACCTTCATCATCGTCTCCGACCACGGCCAGCGGAGCGTTCGCCAGCTGTTGCACCCCGACGTCCTGCTCAGGCAGGCCGGCCTGCAGGCCGCCTCGGCGAGCCACCCCAGTTTCTGCGTACCGGATGACGGTTTCGCCCTGGTCTTTCAGCAGCACGCCACGGAGGCTTCGATAAAAGCGTTGAAATCGCTCTTCGCGGGCAAGCCCGGCATCCGCTCGGTGCTGACGCCCGCCGAGGCGGCGAAGGCAGGCTGGCCGACGCCGGCACAGAGCGATCAGGCGCCTGATCTGCTGCTCTACGCGGCAGACGGCTACGCCTTCAAGAAGGGCGACACGGGAGACTACGTGACACCCACAAAGGAAATCGGCGCCCACGGCTACCCCAACTCGGACCCTCTCATGCAGGGCATCTTCATTGCGGCGGGCTTCGGCATTCGGCCCAGGGGTGAAATCCCGGCGTTTCCCAATCTCGACATCGCGCCGACGATCGCGCAGCTCCTGCACGTTTCCCTCGGCACGGTCCAGGGCAGGCCGCTGACGGAGATCCTGGAATCGGCCGCTTCGGCGCCGGCGTGGGCGGTGTCTGCGGCGGGCCGATGAGCGGACGGCCGGGCCGCGCGCTCCGGGCGCCTGCAGATGGCGAACGGACGATCGCGATCGGGTCGCCGCCGCGGCCATCGGCATGTCGGTCCGGTGCTACAGTGTTCCGCTTCCTCCTGCCACAGCGAAGCGAGCCCAAGCGATGACGACCCAGGCCTTCTATCCCATCGGTACCCCCGGACGTCCCTGGGGTGAAGCGGAGGTGGCGGCGTGGCGCTCGCGGCAGAGCATCCGGCGCAGCTACGCAGCGGACGTGCTGAGCGTGATCGAGGCGCTGCGCACGCGCTTCGACGTGTCGGAGTACGGGCATCTGGAGTATCCCTCCGGCAGCTACCCGCTGTTCGCGATCAGGAGCCGCGGCTGGCGCGACGAACTTCCCGTCGCGCTGGTGACCGGCGGCGTGCACGGTTACGAAACCAGCGGCGTGCACGGGGCGCTGCAATTCATCGACCGGCATGCGGCGGACTACGCGGGCCGGATCAACCTGCTGGTCGCGCCGTGCGTGAGCCCGTGGGGCTACGAGCGCATCCATCGCTGGAACGCGAATGCGCTCGACCCCAACCGCTCGTTCCGCGACGACAGCCCGGCGCAGGAAGCGGCGGCGCTGATGCGGCTGGTGGCGCCGCTGCGCGATCGCGTGCTGGTGCACATCGACCTGCACGAAACCACCGACAGCGACGAGAGCGAGTTCCGCCCGGCGCTGGCCGCGCGCGACGGCAAGGCATATGAGCCCGGTGAGATCCCCGACGGCTTCTACCTGGTCGACGACAGCGAGCATCCGCAGCCGGCGTTCCAGCAGGCGATCATCGCGGCGGTGGCGAAGGTCACCCACATCGCCCCGGCCGACGCGCAGGGCGAGATCATCGGCTCGCCGATGGTCTCGCCGGGCGTCATCGAATACGCGCTGACGCCGCTCGGCCTTTGCGCCGGCATCACCGGCGCACCGTACAAGACCACCACCGAGGTCTACCCCGACAGCCCGCGGGCCACGCCCGAACAGTGCAATGCCGCGCAGGCGGCGGCGGTGTGCGCGGCGATCGATTTCGCGCTTGCGCATCGTGGGGTCAACGTGGGCTGAGCCGCCAGGGTAGGCGGAGCGGCTTGCCCCGGCTTCTATTTCGGCTGTTTCTCTCCGTTGGTTGCCTTGGCATACCACTTTCCGGCTGCAACGCGCCGTTGTACCAGGCCGCGATAACGCTCTGGCGACAGGGCGGTCTTACGGCGATGGCGACGACAGTTGCAACAGCGACAGGCTGCGACGATGTTGCATTCGGTATCCTTGCCGCCGTCACAGCGGGCAATCAGATGCTCTGCCGTGGCTTGGAGTTGTCTGGCCTCGCGCAAGGTCAGGCGGTAGCTGCGAGCGAAGGACTGAGGGTCGGCCAGCCACATGGCACGGCCGCAGTAGTAGCACCGTTCGTGCTGGTTCTGATACGCACGATTGCGCTGAAGGGCCCATTTACTGGACATGGTGATTCTCGCTGGATGTGGAGGGAGATCCGGGCGCGTCGTTCGACGTCAAACCGGGAACCCAGCGATATCTCGTCATGGGCAAAGCACCGCCAGATACCCTGGACGGCATGCGCCTTATAACCGCAAGGTCCACGCGCTCGCAACCATGCCGCACAGCATTAAGTTCCTTCGCGGCTCAGAACACCTTCCTGCCGAAATGCCACGATGACGTTCGCGGGGTGGGCGTGTGCTAGCATCTTCCGCTGAAGGGGAGTAGCTCCCGATCGCTGTCGCCGTCATGACGGGCCCACGCCCCGGTGCAGCAGCAAGCCACCCGATGGTTTGCGAGCAAGACCTTCGCCGTTCCACGGCGAAGGCGCGTCCATCCCAGATGCCTTTTCAGCCGTGGCCTTTCGAGCCTTGCTGGAGCATCCGCATGCAACTGGGCATCCATACGAAGTCGTGAAGCGCGCTTGCGCGCGTTCGTCGTTTCCGTTTGCCGGAGCTTGTCCCGGCAGTCACCCACCACCGTGCCGTCACGCCGCCAATGGCGTGATGGCGCGCCACCCCTCGTTCATCGAAGAGACTTCCCATGGAATTGCTGGCCAATCCCGAAATCTGGATCGCCCTCGCCACGCTGACGGCACTCGAACTGGTGCTCGGCATCGACAACATCATTTTCATCTCGATCCTGGCCGGCAAGCTGCCGGCGGAGCAACGCGACAAGGCGCGCCGCGTCGGCATCATCCTGGCGGCGGTCACCCGGCTGGGGCTGCTGCTGGCGATCGCCTGGATCGTGGGGCTGACCGCGCCGCTGTTCTCGCTGCTCGGTCATGCCTTCTCGTGGCGTGACCTGATCCTGATCGGCGGCGGCCTGTTCCTGATCGGCAAGGCCACGCACGAAATCCACCAGAAGCTGGAGGGCGCCACCGAGCAGGTCACGGTGGGCGCGGCGGCGGCCACGTTCGGCGGCGTGATCGTGCAGATCATGCTGCTCGACATCGTGTTCTCGCTCGACTCCATCATCACCGCGGTCGGCATGGTCGACCAGCGCTGGGTGATGGTCACGGCCATCCTCGCCTCGATCGGTTTCATGCTGATGTTTGCCCGGTCGATCGGCGAGTTCGTCGAGCGCCACCCCACGGTCAAGGTGCTCGCACTGAGCTTCCTGATCATGATCGGCCTGGTGCTCATGGCGGACGGCTTCGGCCAGCACATTCCCAAGGGCTACATCTACGCCGCGATGGCCTTCTCGGTGTTCGTGGAAATGATCAACCTGTGGATTCGCCGGCGCGCGAACAGGCAGGTCGCGCCGGTGGCGTTGCACGAGAAGTACGCGCAGGGCGGTACCGAACAGGTGCGCCCGTCCGCGGCCCGGATACCATGAGTTCCCCTGCGATCCGGAGTCTCTTCATGACGATGTCGCGCGACGCCACCTCTGCCGACTTTCCCGCCATCCTCGCGCTCAACGAGGCGTTCGTGGCGGTGCTGAGCCCGCTCGACGGCGCGCGGCTGGCGCGGCTGCATGCGCAGGCAGCGCTGCATCGGGTGATCGAGCGGGACGGGCGGGTCGAGGCGTTCGTGCTCGCGTTGCGCGAAGGGGCGGACTACGACAGTCCGAACTACCGCTGGTTTGCGCAGCGCTATCCGCGCTTCCTGTACGTGGATCGCGTCGTGGTGGCCGGCGGCACGCAGGCGCGCGGCGCCGGCCGCCGGCTCTATCGCGAGCTTCACGCGCTGGCGGTGCGCGACACGGTGCCGTGGATCACCTGCGAGTTCGACATCGAGCCGCCCAATCCCGCGTCCGAACGTTTCCACGCCGGGTTGGGTTTTCGCGAGGTCGGCCGACAGTCGCTGCACGGCGGCAGGAAGACCGTCTCGCTGCAGGCGCTGGATGTCGCTGCGGGCGATACGCCGCTGGCCGCGCTCGACGCCGGCTGATGCGGGAGTTCGCCGCCATGTGCCACGGCAAAGGGCTATGCTGGCGGGGCGATCACGCCAGGAGGCTCTCCCGCCATGACCACGGTCTCCGGCAAGACGAAGAACGGATTTACCTACGAAGGCGATTACGA
>Ga0207690_10002945_pt1 | contig 10256 bp, 5 predicted proteins | sample KBSC23metaG_FD_184315 | JGI IMG/M metagenome (GOLD analysis project Ga0207690, IMG submission 184315) | Corn rhizosphere microbial communities from Kellogg Biological Station, Michigan, USA - KBS C2-3 metaG (SPAdes) (version 2) | ecosystem: Host-associated > Plants > Roots > Rhizosphere > Soil ...
ACGCGACCGGAATGATCTGCTCGCGCTCCGGCACCGAGGCCGGGACGGCGAGGGCGAGGCCCAGCGCCAGCGCGCCCCTGAGACCGCCCCACCACAAAACGTGCTGATAGGGGCCGCTCAGGCAGAGCGAGGTGCGGCGGAAGGCGAGCGCGAGCGGGTAGATGGTCGCGGCGCGCCCGAGCATCGCCAGCACGATCGCCACCGCCGCGGCGGCGAGCACCGGCAGGATCGGCGTTCCCGGCCCCGCCGCGCCGATGAGGATGAAGATGAAGGAATTGGCGAGGAAGGCGGCATAGTCCCAGAAATAGAGGACGTTCGGCCGGCTCGTATCGGAGATCGAGCCCATCCATGCGAAATTCCCGACGATGAGGCCGGCGGTGAGGCCGGCGAGGACGCCGGAGACGTGGAAATGCTCGGCGAGCAGGAACGAGCCGAAGGCGGCGAGCGTCGTCAGCGTGATCTCGACGAGAAGGTCGTCGGTGCGCCCGGCGAGGAGTAGGAGGGGCAGCGCCACCGCCCCGCCGGCGAGGATCCCGCCGAGCGCGGTGACAACAAGCTTCAGGCCCACCATCGGCATCGTGATCTCGGACCCGCCTGCAATCACGACGAGCACGGCGAAAACCACCGCTGCGACGCCGTCGTTGAGCAGGCTCTCGGCCTCCACCAGCAAGTGTAGGCGCGGCTCCACCGGCACTTCCTTGAAGAGGGCGATGACCGACACCGGGTCGGTTGCGGCGACGAGGATCGCGAAGAAGGCGGCGCCCAGCCAGGACCAGCCGATGAGGTAATGCATGCCCACCGCCACCACCGCCGCCGCGAGCAGCACGCCGATCGTCACCAGCACGCCGAGCAGCGGCAGCTCGCGCCGGAACGGGGCCCAAGGGATCTGGATCGCCGCCTCGAAGATCAAAGGCGGCAGGAAGAGGGTGAAGATCATCTCCGGCGTCAGCCGCACTGAAAAGCCGATCGGCAGCAGCGACAAGGCGAGGCCCGCCGCCACGAGCCCGGCGCTGTAGGGGAGCCTCAGCCGCCGGGTGATCATCGCCACCAGGCAGGCGACGAACAGGATCAGCCCGAGCTTGGGAAAGTCGAGAGCGTGCACGCCGCTCAGCCCCGGCCGCGCGCGAGGAAGGTTGTCTCCGCGTCCATATTGGCTAAGTCCACGTGATGCCTTCCCCGCATCTCTACCTCGTCGACGGTTCGAGCTACATCTTCCGCGCCTACCATCGCCTGCCGCCCTTGACCAACCGGCACGGCCTCAACGTCGGCGCGGTCTACGGCTACACGACGATGCTGTGGAAGCTCGCGGAGAGCCTGCACAAGGAGGAAGGGCCGACCCACCTCGCGGTGATCTTCGACGCCGGCTCGCACACCTTCCGCAACGAGATGTACGTTGAGTACAAGGCGCAGCGCCCGCCGCCGCCGCCGGACCTCGTGCCGCAATTCCCGCTGATCCGGGACGCCACCCGCGCCTTCTCCCTCCCCTGCATCGAGGAGGAGGGGCTGGAGGCCGACGACATCATCGCCTGCTACGCCAAGGCGGCGCTGGCCCAGGATTGGAAGGTCACCATCGTCTCGTCGGACAAGGACCTGATGCAGCTCGTCGAGGAGGGCCGGCTCGACCTCTACGACACGATGAACGACCGCCGGCTCGGCCGCGACTATGTCATCGAGAAGTTCGGCGTGCCGCCGGAGAAGCTGGGCGACGTGCTGGCGCTGATGGGCGACAGCGTCGACAACGTGCCCGGCGTGCCCGGCGTCGGTCCCAAGACCGCCGCCCAGCTCATCCAGGACTATGGCGACCTGGAGAGCGTCCTCGCCCATGCCGAGGAGATCAAGAAGCCCAAGCTCCGCCAGAATCTGATCGATCATGCCGAGAGCGCCCGCCTCTCGCGCGAGCTCGTCCGGCTGGTCTGCGATTCGCCGCTCCCCGAGCCGCTCGACGCGCTGGAGATGAAGGGCATCCCGCCCGAACCGCTGCGCGAGTTCCTCGAGGAGCAGGGCTTCCGCTCGCTGTTGAACCGTCTCGGCGGCGGCACCGACGTCAAGCCGGCGACCGGCGCCGCCTCGCCCACCGTCACCCCGCAGCAGCGCGAGGTACGGCCCGAGCCGAAGATCGACCGTAGCCTCTACGAGACGGTGACCACCCTCGACGCCCTCGACCGCTGGATCGCCGAAGCGCGCGCCAACGGCTTCGTCGCGCTCGACACCGAGACGGACGGCTTCGACTGCGTCACCGCCAAGCTGGTCGGCATCAGCCTCGCCACCGGCTGCAACAAGGCCTGCTACGTGCCGCTCGAGCATGGCGGCCACGATTTGCTCTCCGAGCGGCCGGAGCAGATCCCGGCGGCCGACGCACTGGCGCGCCTCAAACCGCTGCTCGAGGACCCTGCGATCCTCAAGATCGGCCACAATTTCAAGTTCGACTGGATCGTCTTCGACCGCCGCGGCATCTCAGTCGCGCCGGTCGACGACAGCCTGGTGATGAGCTTCGACCTCGACGCCGGCGGCCTCAACAGCCACGCCATGGACGATCTTGCGAAGAAGCATCTCGACCACGATTGCATCGCGTACAAGGACGTCTGCGGCTCGGGCCAGAAGCAGATCAAGTTCAACCAGGTCCCGCTCGACCGCGCCACCGAATATGCCGCGGAGGACGCCGACGTCACCCTGCGCCTGTGGAAGCGCTTCCGCGCCCGCCTCGCCTACGAGCGCGTCACCCAGGTGTACGAGACCGTCGACCGCCCGCTCGTCCCGGTGGTCGCGCGGATGGAGAGCCACGGCGTCAAGGTCGACCGTGAGGAATTGGGCCGCCTCAGCCAGGAATTCTCGCTCCAGATCGCGGCCCTCGAGGAGCGGATCTGCGGCGAGGCCGGCTGCCAGTTCACCATCGGCTCGCCCCAGCAACTGGGCGACGTCCTGTTCAACCAGATGGGCCTCAAGGGCGGCCGCAAGGGCAAATCCGGCACTTGGTCGACCGATGTCACCGAGCTCGAGCGCCTCTCGCGCGAAGGCGTTCCGATCGCCGCCCTCGTCCTCGAATGGCGCCAGCTCACCAAGCTGCGCTCGACCTACACCGAGGCGCTCCAGCAGCAGATCAACAAGGAGACGGGCCGGGTCCACACCTCCTATTCCCTCTCGGGCGCCCAGACCGGCCGGCTCTCCTCGACCGATCCGAATCTCCAGAACATCCCGATCCGCACCGAGATCGGCCGCCGCATCCGCGACGCCTTCATCGCCGAGCCCGGCCACGTCATGCTCTCGGCCGACTATTCCCAGATCGAGCTTCGCCTCGCCGCCCACATGGCCGACGTGCCCCAGCTCAAATCCGCCTTCGCCCACGGCCTCGATATCCATTCGATGACCGCGCAGGAGCTGTTCGGCGAGGTCAACCGCGACACCCGCGCCTCCGCCAAGACGATCAACTTCGCCATCCTCTACGGCATCTCGCGCTGGGGCCTGGCCGGCCGCCTCTCGATCACGGCCGACGAGGCGCAGGCGATGATCGACCGCTATTTCGAGCGCTTCCCCGGCATCCAATCCTATATCGCCGAGACGCTGAACAAGGTGCGCGAGACCGGCTTCACCACCACCCTGTTCGGCCGCAAGACCCATTTCCCCTCGATCCGCGCCAAGAACCAGGGCGAGCGCCAGGGCGCCGAACGCGCCGCGATCAACGCGCCCATCCAGGGCACCAGCGCCGACATCATCAAGCGGGCGATGGTCCGCATGGAACCGGCGCTGCGGGCTGAGCGGCTCGACGGCACCCGCATGCTGATGCAGGTCCACGACGAGCTCGTGTTCGAAGTGCCGGAGGCCGAGGTGGAGGCCGCGACGGCGGTGATCCGCCGCGTCATGGAGACGGCCGCCGAGCCGGCGGTGACGCTCGAGGTCCCGCTCGGCGTCGAGATCGGCACCGGCCCCAATTGGGGCGCGGCGCATTGAGCGCGGCTCCGGCCGACTCCCCCCAGGACGACATCGCCGCCCTCGCCCGCGGCGGCCGGACCAACTTCTTCGGATTTGTGCTCCGCCTCGCCGCGCGCCTCCCCTTCCTGTTCATCGCCGGGCGGCTCTACGGGCCGGAGCTGCTCGGTCGCTTCGCCTATGCCGTCATCGTCGTCGAGTTCGCCGCCCAGCTCGCGACGCTAGGCCTCAAGCGCGGCCTCGCCCAGCAGCTCGCAGAGACCGACCAGCCGCACGTCTGCATCGTCTTCGACGCGATGCTGGCGGCGCTGATCGCTTCGGCCGGCGCGACCGTCCTCCTCCTCGTCTTCCCGATGGCGATGTTCCCGCCCCACGGCGTGATGTACGGCGGCGAGTGGCTGCTGCCGCTGGCGATCTTCCCCGTGGCGGGCTGCGACATCGCCCTCGCCGCGCTCGCCTACCGCCACGACGTCGGCGCGACGGTCCGCGCCCGCGCGCTCGTCGAGCCCTGGACGATCAGCATCGGCGCCGGCCTCCTCTATTTCGTGACGCCCCGGGACGGCCTCATCGTCGCCTATATCCTCTCGGAAGTCGCCGCCCTCGCCGCCGCTCTGATTCCGCTGTTCCGCAGCTACGGCTTGCCGCACGGCTGGAGCCCGCATCCCGGCAAGCTCCTCGCGGTCGCCCGCCGCAACGTGCCGCTCGCCGCCGCCGACGCAATCGAATGGGGCTCGCGGCGTCTCGACATCGCCATCCTCGGCCTGCTCCTCCCGGCCGCCGTCGCGCCGCATTATGTCGGCATCTATTATGTCGCCCAGCAGGTCGCGACGCTGCCGCAGAAGCTCAAGACCAGCTTCGATCCGATCCTCGCCCCGGTCATCACCAACCGCCTTGCCGAGGGCGACCGCAAGGCCGTGGCGAAGCAGGTGCGCCAGGTCGGCTTCTGGATCATCGCCGCGCAGACCGGAGTCGCGCTCGCGCTCGGCATCCCGGCCAAGGCGGTGATGGCGCTGATCGGCGCCAAGTTCGTCGCCGGCACCGCCGCCCTCGTCTTCCTGCTCGGCGCCGAGATCGCCGCGGCGACGGCGGCCGTCTCGGAATCCGCGCTCGTCTACGTCGCCCGCCACCGCAATTTGACCATCTCCTTGTTCGTCATCGCGGTCGAGGCGGTGCTCGCCGCCGGCTTCATCCTCGCCGCGCGGGCCTCAGGCCTGCCGGAAAGCTGGCAGGCGGCGAGCGCGGCGCTCGCCCTCCTCCTCGCCCTCGGCCTGGGCTCGATCCTCAAGGCGCGGCTGCTCTGCCGCCTGCTCGAGGCGCCGGTCCAGCCCTGGCGCTGGCCGCTCTTCTGGGCCGCCGCCGGCGCCACCCTGGTCGGCTGGCTCTTCAGCCTGCTCCCCGGGGACCTGGTCTGGATCGACCTCGCCATCGGCGTCCCCGGCATCCTCGCCACCTTCACCGCGATCGTCTGGAAGAAGGGCTTCACCGCCGAGGACCGCGTCCTCTTCCGCTTCGTGAAGGCACCCGAGACGCCGGAGCCATGACGCTTGGAGTATGTCGGTCGTCTGTGATCAGCCGCGTCACACCCGTCACCCTGAACTTGTTTCAGGGTCTAGCCGCGAGACCGCCGCGCGGGCGGAGAACTGGACCCTGAAACAAGTTCAGGGTGACGGCGGAAGTCTCGACGGCCGGCTCGACCTTCGATGATCGCGCGGCTCAGTGCCGGAAGTGCCGCATTCCCGTGAAAACCATCGCCAGCCCCGCCTCGTCGGCGGCGGCGATCACCTCGGCGTCGCGCACCGAGCCGCCCGGCTGGATCACCGCCGTGGCCCCCGCCTCCACCGCGGCAAGCAGCCCGTCGGCGAAGGGGAAGAAGGCGTCGGACGCCACCACCGAGCCCATCGTCCGCGGCTCGGCCCAGCCCGCCTTCTCGGCCGCGTCGCGCGCCTTCCAGGCGGCGATGCGCGCGCTTTCCAGCCGGTTCATCTGCCCCGCGCCGATGCCCGCGGTGGCGCCGCCCCTAGCGTAGACGATGGCGTTCGACTTGACGTGCTTGGCCACCGTCCAGGCGAACAGGCAGTCGGCCAGCTCCTGCGCGCTCGGCGCCCGCTTCGTCACCACCTTCAGCGCCTCCGCACCGATGCGGCCATTGTCGCGGGTCTGGACGAGATATCCGCCCGCGATCGCCTTCATCGTCAGCCCCGGCCGCGCCGGATCGGGCAGCGCGCCGGTGAGGAGCAGGCGGAGGTTCTTCTTGCGCGCGAACACCGCCCGTGCCCCTTCGTCCGCGTCGGGCGCAATGACGACCTCGGTGAAGATCTGCGTCATCGCCTCCGCCGCGGCGGCGTCGATGGGGCGGTTGACCGCGATGATCCCGCCGAAGGCCGACACCGTGTCGCAGGCGAAGGCGGCCTCGTAGGCTGCGGCCAGCGTACCGCCGGTCGCCACGCCGCAGGGATTGGCGTGCTTGACGATGACGCAGGCGGGGTCGCCGTCGCGGAATTCCGACACCAGCTCGAGCGCGGCGTCGGCGTCGTTGTAATTGTTGTAGCTGAGCTCCTTGCCCTGCACCTGGCTCGCCTGGGCGATGCCGCGGCCGTGGGGGCCCAGGGGGGTGTAGAGCGCCGCCTTCTGGTGCGGGTTCTCGCCGTAGCGCAGCTCCTCCCGCCGCTTCATCGTCAGCGGCAGGACCTCGGGAAAAAGCTGGCCCTGGTCCCCGAACGCGAACCATTGGGCAATCATCGAATCGTACACCGCCGTCGCCGCGAACGCCTTGGCGGCGAGATATTTGCGCAGCTCGAGCGACGTCGTGGCGTCATCCTCGTCGAGAGCCTCCGCCAGCCGCGGATAGTCCGCCGGATCGGTGACGATGGCCACGTAAGCGTGGTTCTTCGCCGCCGACCGGACCATTGAGGGGCCGCCTATGTCGATATTCTCGATGATCTCGTCCCGCCCGGCCCCGCGCGCGACGGTCTCGGCGAAGGGGTAGAGGTTCACCACCACAAGGTCGATCGCGCCGATACCGTGCGCGGCCATCGCCGCCGCGTGCTCGGCATCGTCCCGCACGGCGAGCAGCCCGCCATGGACCTTGGGATGGAGGGTCTTCACCCGCCCGTCCATCATCTCGGGAAAGCCGGTGAGCTCCGAGACGTCGCGCACGTCGAGGCCGGCCTCGCGCAATGCCTTTGCGGTGCCTCCGGTCGAGACCAGCTCCACCCCGTGCCGCGCCAGCGTCGCTCCGAGTTCGGCGAGGCCCGTCTTGTCGGAAACCGACAGCAGGGCCCGCTTCACCTTCACCCGATCCGGCAATCCGTCCTCCCAGTTCAGCTCGCGCGGCGGAAGACCCAGCCGATCGTCATCCCGTCCGCCGGCGTCTCCCCCGTCACGACGAGCTGCGCGCTCGCATGCGGTACGCCGTCGCCGTCGATCCACAGGCTCTCCTCGATCGTCAGGCGCCCGCCGCGGCAGCGGAACTGCCATACGGTGGCGCCGCGCACCCGGAGCAGCGCGCCCTGTCCGTCGGCGGTGCTCGCCGCCTCGACCGCGGGCGCGAGGTGGAAGCGCAGTGCGAAGGGCACCGGCTCGCCGCGCCGCTTGCGTCCGGACGGCCCGAGTGAATCCTGGCCGCGCAGCTCGCGCCCGTCGGCGGACAGGATGAGCTGGCGCTGGTGGATGAGGCCCAGGCGCCTGGCATAGCCGTCGTGGCTCGCCTCGACGGTGGCGATGCCCCCGGTCTCGTCGCGGGCCAGCTCGACCTGGCCGACGCCCTTGCCGAGCGTGCCGTCCTCCAGGAGCGCCGTCGAATTGCGGTCGCCGAGGGTCAGCGTCGAATGGGCGGCCGTGGTGCGCAGCGCGCGGACCAGCTCGGCCGGCAGCGCGTCGACGGCGGCGCCCGGCCCGCCGCAATTCACCACCAGCCGGTTCGCCCCGTCGCTCATCTCGAAGGCGAGCGTCGAGGCGGAGCCGAGCGACGGGCCGCGGCTCGGCGGCGGCGGCGCGGCGTCGAGGACGATGACGGTGCTCTTCGCCTCGAGACGCTGATAGCCCCAGCCGCGCGCCTGGCGCAGCGGCCGCGCCCGCACGCCCGAGCCTTCGACGGCGGCGGCGATCCGCCGCTTCGAGGCCGGGTTGCCGCCCTGCCAGCTCGACAGCGCCTCGTCTCCCAGCGTCGTGCCCAGCAGCGCGCCGACCGCGCCGGCCATGGCGTCGGCGACGGCGTCGGGCACCTCGGCATGGCCCGCATTGTAGGCGGCGCGCAGCTGGGCCAGCGTCTCGACGAGCATAAGCTGCTCGAACGGCGCGCGGCTGACGAGGCCGCCGTCGTCGGTGAGCGACGCACCGAGCGCCCGCACCAGCCCTGCTTCGGCGCGGCCGAGCCGAACGCCTCCGCCCTGCAGCACCAGCGCCGAGGCGACGAGACCCGCCCAGGCGGTGACCCGGGCGAGCCCCACTGGAGCGCGGTCGGCGTTCCTGTCGAGATGGCGGGTGGCAAGCGCGAGGTGGCGCAGCACCGCGGCGCGATAGTCGGCGTCGCGGCTGGAAAGGATGTAAGGGGCGTAGGCGACCCAGAACAGGATCCGCCGCCCGGCATTGTCGGGCCGCCACGCCGGCTCGGCGGGGTGGGCGCCGTGCGCGGCGAGCCAGGACTCGACGATCCGCTCGGAGCGCTTGGACGCGCGCTCGCGGGTCGCGGCGGCGGCGATATCGCGCAGCCAAGCGAAACCGTGCAGCCGGTCGGCGAGATCGCGCGGCATGTCGCCGGTGCGGGCGAAGTCGATGCGGTCGACGGGGATGCGGTCGCCGCGGTGGAGCAGGGCCCCCTGCATCAGCGCCTCGCCCGCCGCCTTGTCGCCCGCTACGGGGTCCTTGGGCACCGCGACGAGCTTGAGCGGCGCGCGGCGGCCGAGCGCCGGCAGCGAAAAGCGCCGCAGCCGCCAGGCGATCTTCTCGAACAGCGTCGTGCCGCCCTCGTCGCCGGCCCGGATCAGCTGCTTGCCGGATTCGATCGGCGCCTGGTCGGCCGGCGCGATCTTCTCGAGCAGGCTCATCCCCTCAGCCTTGCGATATTGTCCGCATAGGCCGAGGGGCCGCCGTGGAAGGTCGCGGTGCCGGCGACGAGGGCGTCGGCGCCCGCGCTCACCGCCAGCCGCGCCGTCTGCGCGTCGATGCCGCCGTCGACCTCGAGGTCGATCGCCTTGCCGCTCTTGTCGATCTGCTTCCTGACCGCTTCGATCTTCCTCAGCTGCGAGTCGATGAAGCTCTGCCCGCCGAAGCCGGGGTTGACGCTCATCACCAGGACGAGGTCGACCTCCTCCAGCACGTAATCGAGCATCTTCGCCGGCGTCGCCGGGTTCAGCGACACGCCGGCGCGCTTGCCGAGTGCCTTGATCGCCTGCAGCGTGCGGTGGAGGTGCGGCCCCGCCTCCGGGTGGACGGTGATCGTGTCCGCCCCCGCCTCGGCGAAGGCGGCGAGGAAGGAGTCGACCGGCGAGATCATCAGGTGGACGTCGAACGGCTTGGCGGTGTGCGGCCTCAGCGCCTTCACCACCGCCGGCCCGATCGTGAGGTTCGGCACGAAATGGCCGTCCATCACGTCGACATGGATCCAGTCCGCGCCCGCCGCGTCGAGCGCGCGCACTTCCTCGCCCAGCCGAGCGAAATCGGCCGAGAGGATCGAGGGGGCGATGCGGACGGGCTGCTGCACGCCGAATCATTAACCCTGCGCGACTCGCCCGGCAAGGAACCCGCCGCGACTTATCCCCCGCTAAGTCCGCCTGAACCGCGCCACGAAGAAGCCGTCGGCTCCGCCGTGCTCCAGCCACAGGCCGGGCAGCGTCCGGACGAAACCACCGGGAACCGGCACCTCCCGCGGCAACTCGCCCGCTTCCGGCGGGGCGAGCCGGAGGGTCCCGCCGGACGCAAGGACGGTTTCGGCGACCCGCTCCCCCTCTTCCGGCTCCAGCGAGCAGACCGAGTAGACGAGGGTCCCGCCCGGCTTCAGCCACCCGGCCGCCCGGGCCAGCATCGCCTTCTGCCCCTCCGCCAGCTCCGCCAGCGCCCGCTCCCGCACCCGGTGCAACACTTCCGGGTGACGCCGGAAGATCCCCGTCGCCGAGCAGGGCGCGTCGAGCAGGATGGCGTCGACCGGCTCCGCCGGCTCCCACGCGATCACGTCCGCCGCCACCACCTCCGCCGAGAGACCGGTGCGACTGAGGTTCTCCCTTAGTCGTGCCAGACGACTTTCCGATGCATCCACCGCCGTCACCCGAAAGCCGGCGGCGGCGAGCTGCATCGTCTTTCCGCCCGGCGCGGCGCACAGGTCGAGTGCGGTCCGC
>Ga0207690_10002947_pt1 | contig 10255 bp, 5 predicted proteins | sample KBSC23metaG_FD_184315 | JGI IMG/M metagenome (GOLD analysis project Ga0207690, IMG submission 184315) | Corn rhizosphere microbial communities from Kellogg Biological Station, Michigan, USA - KBS C2-3 metaG (SPAdes) (version 2) | ecosystem: Host-associated > Plants > Roots > Rhizosphere > Soil ...
CACCTACAGCTATGCGGAACTCAATATGCCGCTCGTTGGTCCCCTTTCGGAAACGAAAGGAGTGCGCCGGCTGGAATTGAGCGCTGCCGTGCGCAGTGAGGACTACGACAGCTTCGGGCGGGTGACGACGCCGAAACTGGGCGTGATCTACGGCCCGAGCGCCGATTTCACCATCAAGGCCTCGTGGGGAAAGTCGTTCAAGGCGCCGACACTGCTGCAACGCTACCAAAAAAAATCAGTCTACCTGTGGACCGCGCGGCAGCTCGGTGGAACGGCTTACCCTGCCGACGCGACGGTGCTGATGGCCTACGGAGGCAATCCGAACCTGAAGCCGGAGCGGGCGCGGAGTTGGACCGCCTCCGTTCAGTTCCATCCTGAAGCCCTGTCCGGCCTGGATGTCGAGTTGACGTACTTCGACATCGATTACACCGAGCGCGTGGTGCAGCCAATCCGTAGCTTCGTCCAGACGTTGAGCATTCCCGATTACGCCGAGTTCATCCAGTACGCGCCCGCGCTGGAACAGCAGGCGGCTTTGTTGAGCACCTACAATCAGGGGTTCTACGACAATACGAATACCGGTTACGACCCATCCAAGGTTGTCGCACTGGTTTCCGATCAGTACACCAATGCCGCACGGCAGCGAATCAGAGGGATGGATCTGTCGGGTTCGTACGGCTTGGACCTGGGCCGCGGCCGGCTGATCCTGCGCGGCGCGACCACCTGGCTGGACAGCTCGCAGCAGACCAGCGCCGCGCGACCCGTGTTCGATCTGGCCGGAACCATCTTCAATCCGGCAAAGATCAAGGGCCGGCTTGGTGCGACTTGGGCACATGGAGGGTTTGCCGTATCCGGTTTTGCGAATTACACCAGTGGCGTGACCAGCAAGTTGACGGGGCTTGCCGAGAAAACCGCCTCCGCCACCACGCTGGACGCCACGGTCAGCTACGGCACCGGCGAGCGCGAAGACGCCTTGTCGGGGCTCGAGTTCGTGCTTTCCGCGCAGAACCTGCTGGATCGCGACCCGCCGTTGTATACCCCACCCGTCACGTCGTATGCACCCTACGATTCGACGAGCTACTCGGCGGTTGGCCGTTACCTGAGCCTGTCGGTTTCGAAGCACTGGTAGTTCCTTTCTGTTGAAGCGGCAGGTATCGGTCGTACGTTTCACCGGTCCTGGGCGTCGAAGCGAATTTTTCGAGAAAGGTGACTTGACTGCACGTCTTATGACGGTCGGCCATTTCCCGGATATCTAGGAGGACACGGCGAAGATGAAGACTGGAGCATGGTGGAAGACGGCAGTGCTGCTGTTGTTCGCATGGTACGCGCTTCCGGTATTTGCATCGGAACCGGCGCACGGGGATCCGACGGACGCATTCCCGTACGATCTTGCTTTCGACATGCGAACGCTGCGTTCCAATGACGATCCGGTGGCGTCGCCGCATGGCGACCAGGTTGCCTACGTCGTCGTTGCGCCGCACGGTGCGCGTCCGATGAAGTTGACGGGCTTCTTCTTGCCGAATGGCACTCCATATTCCGCACTCGGAGCCCATATCCACATCGTTGCCGTGGACGGGAAGTCTCCGGCGGGGGCGCGTGCCGTTTGCGACGCGCGTGGTAGCCAATGGGCGCCGTCATGGTCTCCGGACGGGCGGATGCTGGCCTTCTATTCCGATGCGGATGGCCCGGTGCAAGTTTGGAGTTATTCGCTGGAATCCCACACCTGTCGTCGTATCGCGGCAGCAGTTATTCGTGGAAGCGTTTTACGTGGTTCCGAGCCGAAATGGTCGCCCGACGGCCGTTGGGTGTATGTGCCGCTCGATCCCCATCCTCCCGGGTCGTACGGCGATGCAACGCCACCCGGCTCTGGGTCGACGACGAGCGATGTGGATATGGCTTCGAAGCCGCCCGTTCTTTTTTTCAGTGGCAAGAGCGGGGGCGCGCCAGGAAAGCATGCCGCGTCTGGTTTCGACGAACGCGACATCACTCGTGTCTACAATGTGACGCTGGCCGCCATCGACACGCGGAGCGGCGAGGTGCGGACGCTGGTACCGGCCGACGTTCGACCGCGGCCGAGCCGGTTGGAGCTTTCTCCATCGGGACGCTGGCTGAGTTACGAGTCCGTGCTGTACAGGCAGAAGAACATCTCGGTCGACTACGTCATGGACTTGGCGGCGCTTCCGGCAGTGGGCGGGCCCCCGAGAATCGTCGCGAAAGGGCTTTCTGCCTCGAAACACAGGGTCAACTATCTACAGTTGGACTATCGCTGGCATCCAAACGAGGACAAGCTCTTCTATCTCAAGGACGGCGGCCTGTGGTCGGTGACTTTCGACAAGAAAGGTCCCCGTGCGCCGAAGCACATGGCACTGGAACTTGGCGAACTCGCACCGGTGATCCTCTACTTCACGCGTGACGGCCGCGCGGTGGTGGTGGGCATCGAACCCACAGGAGCGGGACGCGATCGCGTTCCGCAGAAACTGGCGATAGTGCCGCTCGACGGCGGCAGTCCCACCGTATTCGCGCTGCCGGATAATGCAAAGTGGCAGTTCCTTGACATGGTTCGCGCGAACGAAGACGTGCTCTGGCAGCCAGATGGACGGTATGTGAGCGCTGTAGTGCGCGAGCGCGACAGCGGCGAACAGGCCGTCATACGCATGGAGACTGCCATCGGCAGGATCGCCACGCTTGATAAAGGCCTGCACCGGATCGGGAAATTCACAGCCGCGGGAGATCACGAGCGCTTGGTTGCGGTCTACGAGGACGTCGCCACGCCTCCGAATCTGTACCGTTATTCCGCGAATCTGTCACGGGGCGCCCGGTTGTCGACGATCGATTCCCGGCTCGAAGGCAGGCGGTATGGAACGGCGAAAGTCATCGAAACGCGTACGCCGCAGCACGACGGCAGCCTTGCGACCGTGCGCACGACGCTGCTGCTGCCGCCGGGTGCGAAACGTGGCGACCTGCTGCCCGGCATCGTCATGGTCTATCCCGGTACCGACCTGTCCACAAGCGCCAGTTTTTTCGGCGGCGGCATGGGCAATACCGTGCCGAACCAGATATTCACTAGCCGCGGCTACGCCGTCATCATGACCGACGTCGTGCTGGGGCCCGCTGGCGTAGCCGGCTACCCACTGCAGCAGATGACCGACGAGGTCCTGGCACAGACCTATGCGCTTGCCGATGCGGGCTACGTGGACATCGACCGGCTCGCCATCAGCGGACAATCGTATGGCGGCTACAGTACGGCGGCCATCGCCAGCCAAACCCATCTGTTCCGGGCCGCCATTCCAGTCAATGGGTCCTTCGACCTGGCCAGTTTCTACGGCGATCTCAACGAGCACGGCGACAGTTACTGGGTCCGCTGGACGGAAAAAGGGCAGGGCAGAATGGGCGACAGCCTCTGGGCCAACCCACTGCGATACATCGATAATTCGCCGTTCTACCGCGTGGATCGCATCCGGACGCCAATGCTGATCGTGACTGGCGACAAAGACGAGACAGTGCCTTATACGCAATCAAAAAAGCTCTTTGTCGGCCTGCGTCGACTTGAGTTGCCGGCACAACTGGCGATCTATCCCGACGAAGGACACATAATTTACTTGTGGTCCAAGGAGCATGCGGTGGACGCCAGCAGGCGGATGGTGAAATTCCTCGACGAGCATCTCGGTAGTCCCGGATCCGGCAACCATAGGTGACCATCCCTGCGATAAAAGGGGACGGAGTGAGGTGGCCCGGTTCCCCAGCTTCCTGCGTCGGCACGAAGTCGCAGCGTCAGCCGCTTTGAGACGATTTTCTTCGTATCGGGGAACCGCACCACGACTCCGCGACGAGTCAGCAGCGAAAAAACAGGTACCCGATATTCCGTCATGCCCCTCTTATAGTGTAGGCAGCCGCCGTACGGCTGCCGACCCGAGAGGGGACGTGAAGCCTGACAAACGTACATTCTGGGCGCGGATGTTCACCACGCATCAAGCCGCGCTCAACGGTTTCTTCCGGCGCCGGGTGGCGCATCCCTGGGATGCGCAGGATCTGGCCCAGGAGGTCTATGTGCGCCTTTTGCGCGTCGATGGTGGCGAGGACAACCTCATCGCCAACCCCGAAGCCTACCTGTTCACTGTCGCATCCAACCTCGTCAAGGAGCATGCCGTGCTGCAGAAGCGCCGCGGCTTCGGCGTGGACATCGCGCAGGTGCTGCCGGAACTGGAGGCCCCGCAAGGTTCGGCCGCGGACGAGGCCGAACGCGATTTTCGCAAGCAGCGGGTGGCCGCCATGCTCGACCGGCTGCCGCCCCGCTGCAAGGCGGTGATGCTGATGCAGCACCGCGACGGCATGAGCTACGAGGAGATCGCCGTGCAACTGGGAGTGTCCACGCACATGGTCAAGAAATACGTCGTCAAGGCGCTGGCGCTGTGCCGCCGCGGCCTGGCCCGGTACGAGTAGCCGCCATGCGCACATCAGACGAACAATTGCACGACCTCATCGCGGAACAGGCCGCCGAATGGTACGTGGCGCACCGCGATGGCGAGCTTGCTCCGTCGCAGCAACAGGCCTTCATGCGCTGGTTGCGGGCCTCGCCCGCGCACGTGGCCGAGTATCTGGCCATCGCCGGCATGGCGCGGGATATCGGCGATGCCGCACGGCAAAACACCACGTCGCTGCAGCCGTTGCTGCGCGAGGCTGGCGTGTCGGATCGCGTGGTTTCGTTTGATGGCACCGCGTACACGGCCGCCCGCGATGCACATGCGCCGGGCAAATACCGGAGGAGGGCTGACCGCGATCATCGCGCATCCCGCTCGCCGCGCCGCCCCTTCGCGCGCTGGGGAGTTGGCATCGCGATGTCGGTGCTGGCGGCAGTTGCCCTGCTCGCTGGTTTTCAATGGTTCGCGTCAAGGCCGCAACTGCAGACCTATGCCACCCGCCATGGCGAGCAACGCAGCCTGCAACTGCCCGACAACACGGTCGTGCGGCTCAACTCCGACTCCGCCATCGCCGTCAGTTTCGACCGGCACCAACGGCGCGTCGAAGTTGTCCGCGGCCAGGCTTACTTCGAGGTGGCGAAAGATACGGCACGACCCTTTGGCGTGCAGGTCGACGGACTGCTCATCAAGGACATCGGCACGGTGTTCGACGTTTACCGGCAGGGAGCCGATACCACCGTCTCCGTGGCGGAAGGCCAGGTGCAGGTGTGGCGCGCAGCGCCAGCACCATCCACCGGCTGGTTCGGCGTGGATCGTTATCCGTCGGCGCCGCAGGGCCGTCCCATTGTCGATCTCACTGCGGGTCACCAAGCGCGCATCGCCGCGTCGGGTCGGGTGGAATCGCAAGGCCTGGTCGATGTGCAACGTGCTACGGCTTGGACCCAGGGCAATATCGCCTTCGAGAACCAGTCCATCGCCGCCGTGGCAGCGGAGTTCAACCGCTACAACAACCTGCAGATCAGCGTGAGCGACCCGCGCATTGCCACGCTGCCCGTCAGCGGTACGTTCGACGCGCACGACGTGGCAACTTTCGTCGCCTTCCTCGACAGTCTGCCGGATGTGCATGTGGAAGCCCATGGCCAGCAGGTTGTCGTCGCCAGTCGGGTTTCGCAGCAGCGCCATAGATGATGCGTGACGATCAGAACGAATAGACGGCCAATCGAAAAAGCGGTACCCGGTTTTTCGCTCCAACCCTCGTAACTAGAGAACGCATCACAGCAGGCTGGTCGGGGGACTGGCGGTGATGTGCCACATCAGCAACTCCAACGGGGGAATCGATTCATGCGTATGCGCGTCCTGACCATGTGTTGTCTGGCGTCACTGTTCGGCGCTGGCGTTGCCGCCCCGGTAATGGCGGCACCTTTCCAGCAGTCGACATCCGACACCGCCATCCCGGCCATGCCCCTGAACAAGGCACTCAACGCATTCTCGCAACGCGAGCACCTGCAATTGGTCTATGTCTCGAAGGTTGCCGACGGCGTGCGCACCAAGGGTGCGCCTGCGGGACTGTCGCCAGAGGCGACGTTGCAGAAGCTGCTGGAAGGCACCGGACTGGGATACCGGTTTCTCAATGCGAAGACGGTGACGATTTATGCAGCGTCTGAGCCACCGACTTCCGGGAGCAAGCCAGCAAGGGAACCAGTAACTAGTGCCGAGAGAGCCAAATCCGAACCAACAACCTTGAGTTCGGTAACGGTGACCGGCACGCGCATCCGCGGTGGTGTCACCGCATCGCCGACGATCACCATCGACGCACAACAGATCCAGGAAGAAGGCTTCAGTAACCTGGGTGAAGTGATCCGCAGCATCCCGCAGAATTTTCGGGGCGGACAAAATCCGGGTGTTGCAATGGGTGCAGACCTGGGAGGTTCAACCAACGGAAACATTACAGGTGGCTCCGCGGCGAACTTGCGCGGCTTGGGGCCTGACGCGACGCTGACGCTGCTCAACGGTCGTCGCCTAAGTTACGACGGGTTCGCGCAAGCCGTCGATCTCAGCGCAATTCCCGTGGAAGCGGTAGAGAGGGTTCAAGTCGTGCCGGATGGTGCCTCTGCCATTTATGGTTCCGATGCGGTGGCAGGCGTCGTCAACGTGATACTCAAGCGGGGTTTCAATGGAGTGACCTTGGGAACACGCTTTGGGACGTCGGCCGATGGTGGCTTGACCAGTCGCGCATATACCGCGACGACTGGAGGCACTTGGGGTTCGGGCGGTCTGATCGCCACTTTCGAGAAAGAACACGCGGATCCCATCAACGCCGACCAGCGCGACTACACGCAGGCTATGTATGGCCAAGCGACGCTTTATCCGGGCCACACCCTGCGCAGCGGTTTGATCAGCGCACACCAGGATCTGGGTGACAACGTCGAGCTGCGGATCGATGCCTTGAAGACGGATCGGGACATATCCCAGTTCGGGGTATCTCCAGGCTATTACCTCGTGGCGTCCGGTGAAACCAAGATTTCATCGGTAAATCCGAGTGTGCTGTTCTTTCTTCCCAATGACTGGACGCTGACGGCCAGCTTTACGCGCGGAGAAGACACCAACTCTCAAATTCAATCCGAATTCTTGTCCTCGAACCCGCCAGAGCTTCTGGCGAACTCGCCTTTTGTTTATGCCAATCAAACGACAGCTTGGGAGCTGGATGGCGAAGGGCCTCTTTTTCACATCGGGCAGAACGAGATCCGACTGGCGACGGGTATTGGCTCACGCAAAGATAAGTTTTCGGATCCCAATTACCTCAGCGGTAACGGAGAAGGTGGCATCGAGCGAAGCAACTACGTCTATGGCGAGTTGAATATTCCCTTCGTTTCTCCAACTGAAGGCCGTCCGGGACTGAGGCGACTGGAGCTCGACATTGCTGGTCGTAGCGAGGACTACGATCGCTTTGGTCGGGTGACGACCCCAAAAATTGGCATCATTTACGACCCATCCAAAGATTTCACATTCAAAGCCTCGTGGGGACATTCGTTCAAGGCACCAACCTTGATACAGCTGTATCAGAAGCGGGTGGCTTACCTATGGACGACACAGCAGATTGGCGGAACGGGATTTCCCGCAGGTTCCACGGTTCTCATGTCTTACGGCAGCAATCCGAACCTGGGTCCGGAGCGGGCGCGCACCTGGAGCACGTCCTTGGATTTCCATCCCGAGGCTGTGCCTGGGTTGGATGCCGAGTTGAGCTATTTCAAGATTGATTACACCGATCGCGTGCTGCAGCCGCTCGCCAATTATGAAAGTACCTTGAGCGACCCAGCCTATGCACCGTTTGTGGACTATGCGCCAACGGCGCAACAACAACAGGCACTGATCGCTGAGTACCGGGACGCCTTCTACAACTTGACAGGCGCACCTTATGACCCATCCAAAGTCGTGGCCATCGCTCACGACGAGTACACAAATGTTAGCCAATGGCGCGCCCAAGGTCTCGACCTGACAGGATCCTATCGGTTCGACTTGGGTGCTGGCGAGCTTGTGTTTCGCGGCTCTGCCAGTTGGCTGGAAAGCACCCAACAAAGCAGTCCTGACGCGCCACCTACCGAGCTTGCCGGAATGATTTTTTATCCCGCCAAGTTGAACAGTCGTGTCGGGGCCACTTGGCGATCCGGCAACTTCAGTGCGTCCAGTTTCGTGAATTACACCTCGGGTGTTACCAGTCGGTTGACGGCGGTGACACAGAAGTCATCGTCCTTCACCACCTTTGACACGACTCTTTCCTATAGCACCGACGGGCGTTACGGCGCGCTCTCCGGGATCTTGATTTCGCTCTCCGTGCAGAACCTGTTTAATCGAGATCCACCTCCATACACATCACCCTCTCCGATTTCCGTGCCGCCCTACGATTCGACCAACTATTCGGCGATTGGTCGGTACGTGGATGTGTCCATCACCAAACACTGGTGATTGCAAGAAACCGGCTTGGCGATGACCAACCGGGCGATACGGTTCGAGCGGGCCGTAACGAATGCAATACGAGTCTTTCGGTTTCGTAATTTCGGCTCGGCCCGGCAGATCACGACATTTGGAGGAGTCCATGATCCCTTTCCCGTTCAATTTCACGTTGCCGAATCGCTTTGTTCAACGTTGGACATCGGTGTTGTTCGTCATGCTGGTCGTGCTGGCCGCACCGGCATGGGGCAAACCCCCGCAGACCATTCTGTTTGTGGGCAATAGTTTCATTTATGGATTCGGCTCGCCGGTACTGCATTACCGTGCGGACACCGTGCAAGATCTCAACGGAGAAGGGCTCGGCGGCGTGCCCGCATTGTTCAAGCGTTTCACCAAGGAGGCGGGCCTGGACTACGAGGTCAGCCTGGAAACCGTCGGCGGCTATACCTTGATGAATCATTACCTGCACAAGGCGCGCCTGATCGATCGCAGTTGGGATCATGTGATCCTGCAGGAACAAAGTGAGCTTGATCCGGATCATCCCGGCGATCCAACCAACCTCCGCATCTATTCCGGCAAGCTCGCCGCGCTGTTCAAGAAGCGGAATCCGCATGTCGACATCCGGCTGTTTGCTACCTGGTCGTCCCCCTACATGATCCATGCGAAGGACGGACATTGGCATGGCCAGCCCATCGAGGCCATGGGCCAGGAATTGGATGCGGCCTATGTGAAAGTCGCCGAGGGCAACCCGGATATCGATGGTGTCATCCCCGTCGGATTGGCCTTCAATCGTGCCATCGCCATGCATGTGGCGGACTCGAACCCATACGATGGCATTTCCGCGGGCCGCGTGGATGTGTGGACTTACGATCATCACCATGCCAGTGCATATGGCTACTACCTGGAAGCATTGATGGATTTTGGCGCCATCACGGGCAAGGACCCGCGCACGTTGGGCCGGGACGAAAAGGCCGCAGCGGATCTGGGCCTGTCGCCGAGCCAGGCCGAAGCATTGCAGAACGTGGCCTACCGGCAGTTGCAGGTTCAGGCCGCCAAGGCTGGGACATCCCGTTCCAGCAAGCCGTGATCCGGCCACTCCGGGATTGTCATGAAAGCCAATCGCCTTGCCGTTGCCTTCGCCGGGCTGCTGCTGTGTAGCGCTCCCGCCTTCGCCACGCCGCCGTCGAGCTCAGCCAGTTCCGCACAAGCGAGTCCGGAAAAGAACGACCAGTCCGAATCGTTGATCCAGAAACTGTCGAAGCCGCTGTCGTCGACCACGCATGGCACTGTCACCGTGGGAGGCAAGGCGATCAGCTACGAAGCCGTCGCCGGCACCTTGGTGCTGGACGGCACAGGCGTGGACGAAGGCACGCCCGAAGTCGCGATGAGCTATGTCGCCTATTTCAAGCAGAGTGCCGATCCGTCCAAGCGGCCCGTCACCTTCATCTACAACGGCGGCCCCGGTTCCTCGACGGTGTGGCTGCACATGGGTGCATGGGGCCCGCAACGCATCGTCACAAAGGACGATACCCACACTCCAGCCGCGCCATACCAGTTGGTCAACAACGATTGCAGCTTGCTGGACGCCAGCGACCTAGTGTTCATCGACATGCCCGGCGCCGGTTTCGGTCGCCTGCTCAGCCAGGGCAAGAACGAAGGTGAACGCGCCAAGAGCCGCAAGCAACTGGCCAAGGAATATTGGGGCATCGACGGCGACGCGCAGGCATTCTCGCGTTTCATCACCCAGTTCCTGTCGAGGTACAACCGCTGGAACTCGCCCAAGTTCCTGCTCGGCGAAAGCTACGGCACCGCCCGCTCGGCAGTGCTCTCGAACGTGCTGCAGACGCAGTACAACGTCGACCTTAATGGCGTGATGCTGCTATCGGCAATCC
>Ga0207690_10002951_pt1 | contig 10247 bp, 10 predicted proteins | sample KBSC23metaG_FD_184315 | JGI IMG/M metagenome (GOLD analysis project Ga0207690, IMG submission 184315) | Corn rhizosphere microbial communities from Kellogg Biological Station, Michigan, USA - KBS C2-3 metaG (SPAdes) (version 2) | ecosystem: Host-associated > Plants > Roots > Rhizosphere > Soil ...
CCCCCACGCAGAAGCAGGGGTCAGCGTGAACTTTTTCGGCTTCTTGTCAAGAAAGTGCGCTCTGCCCCGGTTCCCGGCATGGCCTGGCCGACTCTGCGCACCGCCGGGAGTCCTGCCTGTTTGCCCGAAGAAATCCATGAAAACGTCCGCGGCTGGCCCGACGCGGCATGCAGGATCGGATGAGGGCCTACGCCTGATTCCTGCCTTGATCGCACGACTGGTCGAGCACCCAAACGGAGGAGCGTCATGAAATGGTGGCCCATTGCCCTGTGCCTGCTGGTTGCATGCGGAAGCGCGCATGCGAAGACGGAGGTCTGGCAGCCCGCCGCCGGGCATGCGCAAATACCGCTGTGGCCCGGAACACCACCGGGTGCCAGGCCGATGCCGGGGCCGGAGTACGCCAAGACAAGCAGCGGTCTGATCGCCGGCAAAACCGCGATTGCCGTGAGCAACGTGTCGCAACCGACCATGACGGTTTACGCGTCCAAGGGAAAGAACACGGGTGCCGCGATCGTCGTGTTCCCGGGCGGCGGGTTCGAGATACTGGCCATGGATCTGGAAGGCACGGAGATCTGCGACTGGCTGACGTCCCGCGGTATCACTTGCGTATTGCTGAAATATCGCGTTCCGAGCGAGCCCTATGACTGGCACTGCGATTGCCGACCCCACAATTTCCAGCTGTCGACGCAGGCATTGGAAGACGCCCAGAGAGCATTGCGGCTGGTGCGCTTTCATGCCGCCGAGTGGCGCATCGATCCACACAAGGTCGGGGTGATCGGCTTTTCGGCAGGCGGGTATCTGGTGGCCGAAGTCAGCACGAACTTCAAGCGTCGCCTGTATGCGCCAGTGGACTCCGCCGACAAGGAAAGCAGCCGTCCGGATTTTGCGCTGGCGATTTACCCCGGGCACCTCGTGACCGATGGCGGGGCGTTCAACCGCAATGTTCCGGTCTCCCGCGAGACGCCTCCGACGTTTTTACTGCAGGCAGAGGACGACGACGTGGACGGCGTGCGCCAGTCGCTGGCCTACTACGCCGCACTGAAGCAGGCCGATGTGCCGGTGGAAATGCATCTGTACGCACACGGCGGGCACGCGTTCGGGCTGAGGCCGACATCGAATCCGATCACCCGCTGGCCCGCCCTGGCCGAGACGTGGATGCGCACCATCGGAATGATTCCCGCTGCAGGCCAATAAACGGGGACCCCGGGAATGGTTCGCCGGGACGACGGCCAAGGAGAAGCCCGCCAACCGGCGGGCTTCTCGTTGTCAGGGGATCGGGGAGCAACCAGGCGGGAGGCGCGTTACCCCAGCAACACCCGATTCATCCGCTGCACGAATGCCGCCGGATCGGGAAGCTGCGCGCCGGCGGAAATCTCCGCCTGCTCCAGCAGCAGCGTCGCCAGATCGCGAGCCTTGCCTTCATCGGTTTCGCTCTCCACGCGCCTGACCAACGCATGCTGCGGATTGATCTCCAGCGTGGGCTTCGACTCCGGCATGTCCTGTCCGGCTTCGCGCAGCAGGCGGGCCAGGTGCGGTGCCATTTCGTAATCGCTCAACGCGAGGCACGACGGCGAGTCGGTGAGGCGGGCGGAGACTTTGACGTCGCCCACGCGGTCGCCCAGCAGTTCCTTGAGCTTCTTCAGCAGCGGCTCGGCTTCCTTGGTGGCCTCTTCCTGTTTCTTCTTGTCGGCCTCGTCCAGCGGCACGTCGCCCTTGGCAACGCTCTTGAGCTTCTTGCCTTCGTATTCGCTCAGGCTGCCGATCATCCATTCGTCGATACGATCGGACATCAGCAGCACTTCGATGCCCTTGGCCTTGAAGGCTTCCAACTGCGGGCTGCCGGCGGCGGCGGCGTAGCTGTCGGCGGTGATGTACCAGATCGCGTCCTGGCCCACGGCCATGCGGCCGATGTAGTCGTCCAGGCCGACGTTCTGCGTGCCGGCCTCGCCCTTGGTGGAAGCGAAGCGCAGCAGCTTGGCGATGCGCCCGCGGTTGTTGGCGTCTTCGCTGATGCCTTCCTTGAGCGTGTTGCCGAAGGCCTTGTAGAAGGTGGCGAACTTCTCGGGCTCGTCGCGCGCGAGCTTTTCGATCAGGTCGAGCACGCGCTTGACGCAGGCAGCCTTGATGCGGTCGACCTGGCGGTTGTGCTGCAGGATTTCGCGGCTGACGTTGAGCGGCAGGTCATCGGCGTCGACCACGCCGCGCACGAAGCGCAGGTAGTTGGGCAAAAGTTCCTCGGCCGCGTCCATGATGAAGACGCGCTTGATGTAGAGCTTCAGCCCCTTGCGCTCGTCGCGGCCGCCCATCATCAGGTCGAACGGCGGCTGCGAGGGGAGGTAGAGCAAGGTGGTGAAGCTCTGGCTGCCTTCGACGCGGTTGTGCGTCCATGCCAGCGGGTCGTTGAAATCGTGGCCGAGCGACTTGTAGAAGCCCTGGTAGTCCTCGTCGCTGATCTCGCTCCTGGGCTTGCTCCACAGCGCGGAGGCGGCGTTGATGCTCTCGAACTCGTCGGTCGGCTTGCCGTCCTTCTCCACCGGCATGCGGATCGGGAACGCGACGTGGTCGGAATACTTGCGGATCAGCGATTTGAGCTGCCAGCCCTTGAGGAACTCGTCCTCGTCGGCCTTCAGCTGCAGGATCACCGCCGTGCCGCGCTCGGCCTGCTCCACCTGAGCCAGCGAATACTCACCCTTGCCGTCGCTCTCCCACTTCACGCCCTCGCCGGCCGGAGCATCGGCGCGGCGGGTGATCACGGTGACCTTGTCGGCCACCACGAAGGCCGAATAGAAGCCCACGCCGAACTGGCCGATCAGGCGCGCGTCGGCCTTCTGCTCGCCGGACATCGCCTCCAGAAAACGGCGCGTACCGGAACTGGCGATGGTGCCGATGTTGGCCACCACCTCGTCGCGGTTCATGCCGATGCCGTTGTCGCGGATGGTCACGGTGCGCGCCGCCGGATCCCAGCTCACGTCGATGTGCAGCTCGCTGCCGCCGGCGGACAGTGCCGGATTGGCGATCGACTCGAAGCGCAGCTTGTCGCAGGCGTCGGAGGCGTTGGAGATCAGCTCACGCAGGAAAATCTCCTTGTGCGAGTACAGCGAGTGCGTGACCAGGTGCAGCACCTGGGCGACTTCGGCTTCGAACTGGCGGGTTTCGGCGACGGGCGCGTTCATGGGCGGATTCAACTCCCTGGATATGGACAATGGCGGGTCGTCGTTCCCCTCGAACGGCAACCGGCGACCCGGTTCCCGCCGATCCCCGGGCGGCCGGAGCGACCGGCCGCGGAAACGCGACAACTGGCCCAAAGATTCGGGCGGCCTTTCGCGGTTTCAAGGCCGCGCCACCGATAAAATGCCACGATGACCTACCGCGGCCGCTTCGCCCCCTCGCCCACCGGGCAACTGCACTTCGGCTCGCTGGTGGCCGCGGTGGGCAGTTGGCTGTGCGCCCGCCACGCGGGTGGCGCGTGGCTGGTACGGATGGAGGATATCGACCCGCCGCGCGAAGTGGCCGGTGCGGCGGCGAGCATCCTCGCCGCGCTGCCGGCGTTTGGCCTGGTCGCCGACGCGCCGCCGCTGTTTCAGTCGCAACGCGCCTCGGCGTACGACCAGGCTTTCGCGCAATTGCGCGCCGCCGACCGGGTGTTTCCCTGCTTCTGCAGCCGCAGCCAGCTGGCGGCCAGCGGCGGCATCCATCGCGACGGTCATTGCGTCGCCGCCGGATCGACGAATGGCACGCCGGCCTGGCGCCTGCGCGTGCCGGACGTCGAGATCGGCTTCGATGATGCCTCGCTGGGGCCGCAGCGCGAGAGGCTGCGCGAAACTGTCGGCGATTTCGTGGTGCGTCGCGCTGACGGCCATTACTCCTACCAACTGGCCTGCGTGGTGGACGACGCGTTCCAGGGCATCACCGAGGTGGTGCGCGGCCAGGATCTGCTCGAATCCACCGCGCGGCAGATCTGGCTGCAACGCTGCCTGGACTTGCCGACGCCGGGCTATCACCACCTGCCGCTGGTGCTGGACGGCACCGGCAACAAATTGTCCAAGTCCTCGCGCGCCTGGCCGGTCGATCCGGCCGAACCCACCCCTTCGCTGCGACGGGCGCTGGCCTTCCTGGGCCGACCGCTGCCCGACTCGCCCGTCGACGCGAGCAACTTGCTGGCTCATGCGCTGGCGGATTTCGATCCTGCGCAGATGCCGCATTGCAGCGGTAGTTCCACCGTCTGATCGGCTATAAGTAACAGGCTATCCGGCCGCCTGCCCGATGGCGGCAAGCGGCCGGCGATGACGGGAATCCGCGGCCTTGGCACGAGTAGACAGGAGACAGACGGCATGACCCAGCGTACGGCATTGGTTACCGGGGGCACTGGCGGCATCGGCAGCGCGATCGTCCGCTATCTGGCGAAACAGGGTCACAAGGTCGCCACCAATTACCGCGACGAGGCGAAGACCGCGGCCTGGCGCGAGGCGATGGCGAAGGAAGGCATCGAGGTATGCACGGTGAGCGGCGACGTGTCCGATCCGGACTCCTGCGTGGCCATGGTGCAGGCGATCGAGGAACGCTGCGGCCCGGTGGACATTCTCGTCAACAACGCCGGCATCACCCGCGACACCACCTTCCACAAGATGAACTACCAGCAGTGGACGGAGGTGATCAACACCAACCTCAACTCGTGCTTCAACGTCACCCGCGCGGTGATCGAGGGCATGCGCGGGCGCAAGTGGGGCCGCATCGTGCAGATCAGCTCGATCAACGGCCAGAAGGGCCAGTACGGGCAGGCCAACTACGCCGCCGCCAAGGCCGGCATGCACGGTTTCACCATCTCGCTGGCCCAGGAAAATGCCAAGTTCGGCATCACCGTCAACACCGTCTCGCCGGGCTACGTGGCCACCGACATGGTGATGGCCGTGCCGGCGGAAGTGCGCGCCAAGATCGAGGCGCAGATCCCGCTGGGCCGCCTCGGCCGTCCCGAGGAAATCGCCCATGCCGTGGCCTTCCTCACCGGCGAGGAAACCGGCTGGATGACCGGCGCCAACCTGGCGATCAACGGCGGGCAGTACATGGGCTGGTAAAGCCTCCACCCACCCAAGCAACGAACGCCACTCCCTTCCCCCGCCTGCGGGGGAAGGAAGCATGGCGGCACATGGTCATTTCTCCAGCAGCTTCTCCAGCACCTTGCCCACCGCCGCGAAGGCAAACGCGCCGGTGACGTGGGTGGCTGCGCCCAGCCCGCCGCCGCAGGCCAGGTTCATGGAGTCGCCGCCGGGCGGGCGGGTGCCGCACACGGTGCCGTCGGGCTGCGGGTACTGCACGTTCTGCAGCGAATAGACGGCCGACACGCCGAAGTAGCGATCCGGGTTGCGCGGAAAGCCGAAGTCCGCGCGGAGCTTCTTGCGGATCAGGCTGAACATCGCGTCGTGCTCGGTACGCGAGAGGTCGCGCACGCGGATCTGGGTGGGGTCGGTACGACCGCCGGCCGAACCCACGCTGACGATCGGCAGCTTGCGCCGGCGACACCAGGCGATCGCCTCCAGCTTCACCCGGAACGCGTCGCAGGCGTCGAGCACCACGTCGTAGCCGCGGTCGAGCAGTTCGTCCAGCGTGGAGGTGGTGAGGAAGCGTTCGATGGCCTCCAGCCGGATGGCGGGATGGATCGCATGCGCGCGCGCCGCCATCACGCCGACCTTCGACTTGCCGTACTCGCCGTCCAACGCATGCAGCTGGCGGTTGGTGTTGGAGACGCAGACCTCGTCGGCATCGATCAGGGTGAGCCGGCCCACCCCACTGCGCGCCAGCGCCTCGACGGCCCACGAACCGACGCCGCCGACGCCGATGACGCAGACGTGCTTCTGCGCCAGCGCGTTGCCGGTGCCCTGCCCGTAAAGCCGTTCGACGCCGGCAAAGCGTTCGGCGACGGGGTTCGTTTCGCTCATGGCGCGGCGTTCGCGCTGGATGACTGCTGCCCGGAAAATGTCACGACGCCCGCCTGTTGCAGTGAAAGCGGTATTTTATCGCGCCTGCTTGGATTCGCGGCAGCGCAGGCTATGCTTGCGTCCACCCCCTGAAGTTGGAGTTGCATCCATGCGTGTTGCCCTGATGATCCTGCTCGGCCTGGTGATTGGCGTCATCGGTACCGTCAACGTGATGAACGTGCTGAGCGAGCGCAACCCGATGCCCGATGCGGTGATGCACACGATGGGCTACCACCTGGGCGAACTGAAGGGCGCGATCAAGGCGAACCAGTGCGACGCGGCGAAGATCCAGCACCACCTCGCCCGCCTCGAATCCACCGCAACCGACATCACGCCGGTGTTCGGCATGGACGACAAGGATTTCGCCGACCACGCCAGCCAGTTGCAGGATCATCTGCGCCAGGCCGTGCAGGCCGCGCCGGCCACCTGCACCGCACTGGCCGCGGCGATCAAGCCGGTGGGCGACAGCTGCAAGAGCTGCCACCAGAAATACCGCTGACGGGAACCGTTGAACCCCGATGGCGTCATTCCCGCGAAAGCAGGAGGCGCTTTTCAACAGCCGAAGGCTGGTCATCCACTTTGATTCTTGCGGGACAACAACTTGGATTCCCGCTTTCGCGGGAATGACGACCCAATAATCCTCCACGAACGGTTGGGAGTCGCATCGCCGTCAGGCAAACCGCATCCGGATCAGAAGCGAATCTTGCCGCGCAGCATCTGGCCGTACATCACCCAGTCGCCGGCCAGGCTGTACAGCGGATGCCTGAACGTGGCCGGCCGGTTCTTCTCGAACGCGTAATGGCCGACCCAGGCGAAACCGTAGCCGGCCACGGGCACCAGCCAGAGCCAGCGCAGCTGGCCGCTCCACAGCGCCAGCACCAGCAGCGCGATCACCAGGGTGCTGCCGACGAAGTGCAGCCGGCGGCAGGTGCGGTTGCTGTGCTCGCCGAGATAGAACGGATAGAACTCGGCAAAACGGCGATAGCCTGACATGCTGCTGCTCCACGACGGCGTCACCCGATTCTGCCACGCCGACTCGCCGCTCGCGTGCCTTACGCCGGCAACGGGATGAATTCCTTGTCGTCACCGGGCACGGTGGGAAAGCGCCCCTGCGCCCAATCGGCCTTGGCCTGCTCGATGCGCTCGTCGGTGCCGGCCACGAAGTTCCACCACAGGCGGCGCTCGCCATCCAGCGGCGCACCGCCGAACAGGATCAGGCGACTGGATTCGAGCGCGCGCAGCGGCGGCGGCGCGGTGCCGGCCTGCACCGCCATCTGCTGCTGGCGCAACTCGAGATCGCCCCAGCCGACCGCGCCCTCGACCACGTGCACGCCGCGCTCGGCGTGCTCGGTCGGCACGGCCAGTTCGGCACCGGCCGCCAGGGTGATCTCCAGCAGGAACATCGGCGCGAACACCTTCACCGGCGAGCGCTCGCCATAGGCGCTGCCCGCGATCAGCACGCCTTCCGCGCCCGGCCGCTCGATCCGCGGCAGCGCATCCCGCTCGTGATGATGGAACTCCGGCTCGACCTCGGCGTCGGCTTGCGGCAGCGCCACCCAGACCTGAATGCCATGCAACCGCTGGCCGTCCTGCCGGGCCTCCGGCGGCGTGCGTTCCGAATGCACGATGCCGCGTCCGGCGGTCATCCAGTTCACCGCGCCGGGGCGGATGTCGGCCAGGCTGCCCAGGCTGTCGCGATGGCGGATCACGCCATCGAACAGCCAGGTCACCGTGGCCAGGCCGATGTGCGGGTGCGGGCGCACGTCCATGCCCTGGCCCGCCGCAAACCCGGCCGGCCCGATATGGTCGAAGAACACGAACGGCCCGACACGACGGGTCTGCAATACCGGCAGCATGCGGCGCACCATGAAACCGTCGCCGAGATCGTGCACGCGGGAATTGGCAATCAACGTCGGGACGGTTTCCATCGGGCTCTCCTACCAGGCTCGCTGATATTGCACCGGCGCGTCGATCTTCGCACCCAGCTCGCGGGCGGCGCGACGGGGGAAGTAGGGATCGCGCAGGCTCTCGCGCGCAACGACCACCACGTCGGCCTCGCCGCGCTCGACGATCGCCGCGGCCTGGTCGGCCTCGGTGATCAGGCCCAGGGCACCGGTGGCGATCCCCGTCTCGCGTCGGATCCTTGCCGCAAACGGTACCTGATACCCCGGCCCCAGCGGGATCGTCGCGTGCGGCAGCAGACCGCCGCTGGAAACGTCGATCAGATCCACACCCAGCGGCCCGACCGCGCGCGCCAGCTGCACACTCTGTTCGATCTCCCAGCCAGGTGGGCTATCGGCACTCGCCCAGTCGGTCGCCGAAATGCGCAGCCACAGCGGCAACTCGCGCGGCCAGACTTCGCGCACCGCGGCAATGACCTCGCAGGCGAGCCGGCTGCGGTTGTCGAAGCTGCCGCCGTAGCGATCGCTACGCCGGTTGCTCAGCGGCGACAGGAACTGGTGCAGCAGATAGCCATGCGCCGCGTGCAGCTCGATCAGTTCGAAGCCCGCTTCCAGCGCGCGCCGCGCCGCCTCGCGAAAATCGGCGATCACCGCCCGGATGCCGGCCTCGTCGAGCGCCTGCGGCACGTGCCAGCCGGCGTCGAACGGCAGCGCCGAGGGCGCCACCGTGATCCAGTCGCCCTGCCCCGCGGGTATCGGGCCGTGCCCGTTCCAGGGGCGCAACGTGCTGGCCTTGCGCCCGGCGTGGGCCAGTTGCACTCCGGCGATGGCGCCCTGGGCCTTGATGAAGCGGGTGATCGGACGCCATGCCTCGACCTGCGCCTGGTTCCACAGCCCGGTATCCTGCGCCGAGATGCGCCCCTGCGCCGACACCGCCGTGGCTTCGGCGATCACCGCGCCCGCTCCGCCCACGGCGCGGCTGCCCAGGTGCACCAGGTGCCAGTCGTTCGGCAAGCCATCGCAGGACGAGTACTCGCACATCGGCCCGACCACCAGGCGATTGCGCAAGGTGAGGCTGCGTTGGATGAACGGATCGAACAGGTTCATGGGCAGTTCCGTGCGAGGCAAGGTCATCGAGATGCAGCCGCGCCGCCAGCGAATCAAGCCACCGGACCGGCACCTGCGGCGGATGCGCCATCCAGCGCATCAAGCCAGTCGGCGATGCGCGCGGCGACCGGTTCGGGCGACTTCATCCAGCTGAAATGGTCGGCCGGACAACCGGCCAGATCCGATGGCGCCAGCACCTGCTGCGTGCACGGCGCCGGCCCCAGCTTGTCCAGCAGCCACGCCAGCGAGGCGGCGGGCCCGAGCCAGTCGTCGCGCAGGCGCAAGGCCAGCCGCGGCAGGCATACCGATGCCAGCACGCGTTCGAGGTCGGTGTTCAGGCCTTTGGCGGCGTAATTTCCCGTGCGCCCGCTGCGCGCCCAGTCGGCCACCACGCCGCGTGCCTCGTTGCCGGCAAAGCCGAGCCGACGACCGGGCAGATGACCACGCAGGCGAGCCAGCGACGGCGCCAGCAGCAGGCCCAGGCCGATCAGCCAGCGATGCCGGAACTGGCGCCAGTACGGCGAACCGCTGGCCACCAGCAGCAAGCTGTCGAACGTCCCCGGATGCAGGCCGGCGAAAAGCGGGGCGAGCTGGCCGCCCAGGCTGTGGCCGCCCACGCTGCAGCGGGCCCGCGGCCAGCGTTGCTTCCACACCGCCATGCCGGCGGCCAGATCATCCTGCAACAGTTCGCGGTAGCCCCAGTCGTCATGACGGCCGGCGCGGCGGTTGCTGGAGCCGATGCCGCGCCACTCGTGCAGCGCCACGGCCACGCCGCGTGCCGCCAGCGCTTCGGCGAACGGCAGGTACTGCCGCGCCGGCATGCCCATCGCCGGCAGCCAGTACAACAGCCGGCGCGGCGCGGCGGGAACGGCGCACAGCAACTCGAAGCGCGCACCATCGGCCGTGGAAACCGGAAGGATCAGCGGCGCGATGCCCTCGGCGGGCGACCCGGCTACGGCGGGGGTGGACGGCTCAAGCATGCCCACAGGCTAACCAATGCGTGACGCCGCCACAAAAAGGGGCCGGCAGTGCCGGCCCCTCATGTTTGCCCCGAACAGGCGGGATCAAACCGGCGTGACGTCTTCGGCCTGCAGGCCCTTCTGACCGTCCACCACCTTGAAGCTCACTTTCTGCCCTTCTTGCAGGCTCTTGAATCCCGAACCAGTGATGGCGCGGAAATGCACGAACACGTCGGGGCCGCTTTCACGGCTGATGAAGCCGAAGCCCTTGGCGTCGTTGAACCACTTGACTGTACCCGTTTCACGAT
>Ga0207690_10002953_pt1 | contig 10245 bp, 11 predicted proteins | sample KBSC23metaG_FD_184315 | JGI IMG/M metagenome (GOLD analysis project Ga0207690, IMG submission 184315) | Corn rhizosphere microbial communities from Kellogg Biological Station, Michigan, USA - KBS C2-3 metaG (SPAdes) (version 2) | ecosystem: Host-associated > Plants > Roots > Rhizosphere > Soil ...
CCCCGCCCTTGCCGCTACCGATCGCGATCAGAGTCCGCTTCGGCTCGGCCGCGGTCATCGCGATTCGGGCTTCCGTCACTCCGTCCCGGCCGAGAACCGCGGAGCGCAGCGCCTCCTCCACCGACGACCGCTCTGCCGCGGAAAGGCCAGTCGCGTCGACGATCAGCGTCGCAACGCTGCCGGCCAGCTTGCGCGAGCGGATTCGATCTTCATGCGGGAGGTTGCGCAGAAGCTCGGGAACGTCGGCCATGAAGAGCACATAGGAACCGCGCAGCGGCTTGCCACTGTTATTCGCCCCCGCACCCTCTATATTCTCCGCCGATGAGCACATTCCTGGGGTGGGGCGGCCGCATTCGCGGTCTTTTCGCCGATACAAAGGGCCCGTGGGGGCAAAGCGGAAGCGGCGAAGAGCCGCCGCCGGGAGACGATCACGGCGGCGGCCCATGGGGCGAACCGTCGGGGAGCGGCCGCCGACCGTTGAGCGGGCGCTCGCCGGTCAATCCGCTCGAAGACCTCCTTCGCCGCGGACGAAGCCGCTTCGGCGGCGGCGGCGGGTTTCCCGGACGGCCCGACCGCTCGCTGATCCTGTGGGCGGTCGTTGCTGTGGTCGCCATTTTCCTGGTCTTCACCAGCTTCCACGTCATCTCGCCTGGCGAGCGCGGGGTCGTGACCCGGTTCGGCCGCTACAGCTCCACGCTCGGACCCGGCGTCGGGATCACCTTGCCGGCGCCGGTCGACCGCGTTCGGAAGATCGATGTCGAAAGCATCCGAAGCATCGACCTTGGCTCGCAGAGCAGCGAGGATCTGATGCTGACCGGCGATCAGAATTTGCTCGACATCGCTTATTCGGTTCGCTGGAACATCAAGGCTCCGGAACTCTATCTCTTCCAGCTGGCACAGCCGGACGAGACCATCCGTCAGGTCGCCGAAAGCGCGATGCGCTCGGTCGTCAGCCAGGTCACGCTCCAGGATGCGATGGGCGACCAGCGCGGCGAGATCGAGGGCCAGGTCGTTGACCGGATGCAGCGCATCCTCGACGGCTATCGCTCCGGAATCCACGTGCAGGGCGTCGCGATCCAGCAGGCGGACCCCCCGGGCGAGGTCAATGACGCGTTCAAGGAGGTGACCGCCGCGCAGCAGGACGCCAAGTCCTATGTCAACCAGGCCAATGCCTATGCGCTCCAGCTCACGGCCAAGGCGCAGGGCGAGGCCGCCGCGTTCGACAAGGTCTATGAGCAGTACAGGCTCGCGCCCGAGGTGACTCGCCGACGCATGTATTACGAGACGATGGAGCAGGTGCTCTCGAAGGTCGACAAGACCGTGATCGAAGCGCCCGGGGTCACGCCCTATCTGCCGCTGCCCGAAGTCAAGAAGCAGCAGCAGCAGAGCCAGGAGCGGCAGCAATGACCGGCTTCATCCGCAACCGCCCGGTCGTCTCGGCTGTAATCGCGTTCCTCGCCCTCATCCTTGTGCTCAGCAGCTTTCCGATCGTTCCCGAGACGAAGCAGGCGGTGGTCGTCCGCTTCGGCAAGCCCGAGCGCATTCTGAATCGCTATCAGGAGGGGAGGCCGATCGGAGCGGCGGGCGCGGGGCTGTCGTACAAGGTCCCGTTCGTCGATCAGATCGTGTGGATCGACAAGCGCGTGCTCGATGTCGACATGGAGCCGCAGCCGGTCCTTTCGACCGATCAGCGGCGGCTGATGGTCGACGCGTTCGCGCGGTATCGGATCGTCGATCCGTTGCTGATGTACATCCGCTCGACGACCGAGGAGAATTTGCGGAGCCAGCTCCAGACGATCCTTCGCTCCGAAGTCCGCAACGAGCTAGCCAAGCAGCAATTCGCCGCGCTTCTGTCGCCCGAGCGTCAGGGCGTGATGGACGATGTCCGCAAGTCGCTCGACGTCCAGGCCCAAAGGTTCGGAGTGCAGATCATCGACGTACGGATCAAGAAGACCGACCTGCCCGATGGAGCGCCGCTGCAGTCCGCGTTCGAAAGCATGCGCACCGCGCGGCTGCAGGAGGCGCGCTCGATCCGCGCGCAGGGCGCGAAGCAGGCGCAGATCATCCGCGCGCAGGCCGACGCCGACGCCTCCAAGACCTATGCCGCGAGCTTCGGCAAGGACCCGCAATTCTACGATTTCTACCGCGCCATGCAGTCCTATCTGACGACGTTCGTTGGCGACGGACAGGACAAGCCCGCCCCGACGAACATCATCCTGTCGCCCCAGAACGACTATCTGAAGGAATTCACTGGACGCACGAAGTGAGTCCCGCATTCTCGCAAAAGTGAACTGTGGCGTTCAAATGACGTTAAGCGGTTAAGGCCATTAGCGCCCTTGCGTCTCACACCAAATGATGGAGTATCGATGCGCTCGAAGGAGTCCGGAAAAGTGCGCTACGCCTACGGGGTCGCAATGGCCCTGCTGCTCGGGGGAAGCACCTTCTCTCTCGCCACCGGCCAGGCCGGAGCACAGGTGCCCCAGAACGCTCCCGGAACCTCCGCGCTCGCTCCACGGCCGGGCGCCCCGATGTCCTTCGCGGACCTGGTCGCGAAGCTCCAGCCCGCGGTGGTCAACATCTCGACCAAGCAGCGGGTCCCGGTGCGCTCGCAGGGGTCAGACCCGTTCGAGGAATTCTTCCGCCAGTTCGGCCAGGTCCCACCCCAGGGGAACCAGCAGGGTCAGCAGGGCGGCAGCGGAGCCAACGACAATCAGGGCCGCACCCGCGAGGCCGGATCGCTCGGCTCGGGCTTCATCGTCTCGGCGAACGGCTACATCGTCACCAACAACCATTTGATCCAGGGCCTCACCGGCACCGGAACGGTCGATACGGTCACGGTCACGACCTATGACGGCAAGGAATATCCCGCCAAGATCGTCGGCCGCGACGACACGTCGGACCTCGCGCTCCTCAAGATCGAGGGCCAGAACCTGCCGTTCGTCCAGTGGGGCGACAGCACCAAGGCGCGCGTCGGCGACTGGGTGATCGCGATCGGCGATCCCTATGGAGTCGGAAGCACGGTGACCGCGGGCATCATCTCCGCGCTTCATCGCGGGATCACGGGCAACGGCGCCTACGATCGCTACATCCAGACCGACGCGGCCATCAACATGGGCAATAGCGGCGGCCCGATGTTCGACCTCAACGGCAATGTTATCGGCATCAACAGTGCGCTGATCTCGCCGACCGGCGCCTCGGTCGGGATCGGCCTCGCCATTCCCGCCGAGCTCGCAAAGCCGGTCATCGACGCGTTGATGAAGGGCCAGCGGCCTGTGCGCGGGTATCTCGGCGTCGGCCTCCAGCCGGTCGACGAGGATCTCGCTCCCAGCCTGGGCCTGCCCAAGGACAGCGGCGAGATCATTCGCACGGTCGTCGCCAACGGACCGGGCGCGAAAGCCGGACTTCAACAGGGTGACGTGATCGTCAAGGTCAACGGCCAGCAGGTCAATTCGAACGACACTGTGTCCTACCTCATCGCCAACAGCCCGGTCGGCCAGCGTATCCCGCTCGAGATTGTCCGCAGCGGCAAGCGCGCGACCGTTTACGTGACTCTCGCGGATCGCCCGACCGAGGAGGCGCTCAGCAAGATCGCCGGTGGCGACACGACCACGCCGGGCACCAACGGCGGGCCGGCGACGACTGCGCAAAAGACGCTCGGCCTATCGCTCTCGCGCCTGACGCCCGAACTCGCGCGCTCGTCGAACCTTCCGGCAACCGCGCGCGGCGTGCTCATCACCGGCGTGGACTCGAGCAGCGATGCCGCCGAGCAGGGCCTTCAGCGCGGCGACCTCATCGTCTCGGTGAACAACCAGGCGGTCAGCGATCCGGCGCAGGTCATCGCCGGCGTCGACGGGGCGCGCAAGGCGGGCCGCTCGAGCGTCCTCCTGCTGGTGAAGCGCGGCAACTCGCCCGACGTCTTCATCGCCGTAGCGGTGAAGTAGCGAGCCGCCGAGCGCGGACTGCGGGCGCTAACCCGCCGGCTGCGTGGCCGGCTCTGACGCCGCTGAAGCAAAGCCGCACTGCTTCTGCTCCATCGGGATCTGCTTGGTGATGCGCGTAGCATTCTCCGAATAGGCCTCGGTCACCGAGCCGCTGTTCACCGTCTTGCCGCGCAGCGGACTGACGCCCTGGCAAATGTGGAAGACGTGGGGCGTCGCGGACTTCTTCGCGCCGTTCTCGGGAGCGATCCAGTAGACGACGTCGAGGCCGTTCGGATTGGCGGCGCTCTTCGTCGCGTCCGCCACCGTCTTCGAATCCTCGGCGATGGCCTTGGCCTGATCGGCGACCTCCGGCGAGCAATCCTTGGTCGGCTGGCCGGCTTTGATCTCGGCCGCGCACTTGTTCATGTCCTGCGTATATTGCTCGACCGACGGCGGGTTCCAGCTGACCCCGATCAGGGTCGCGACCGCCGCCAGGACCACCCCGACCCCGCCCGCGATCTTCTTGTTCTTGGGGTCCATGTCCTTGTCCATGAAAATCAGGACAATGAGCGGGAGGAACGCGATCAGGGTGATGATCGCGCCAAGCTGGTTCTGGAAGAAGAACTTGGCGCGATCCGATTCGCGCGCCGGGTCGTGCTTGTTGGCCGCCTTCCACATCAGGCTTCCGGCGATCGCGAAGATCGCGATTCCGGCCAGGATTCCGATCAGCAGCGGCAGGTTCCCGTGATCGAATGTGTGCCGGTATAGCAGCACGACCCCGGCGATCTCGCCGCCGATGGCGATAACCCATGCGATGACAGCGAAGATGCGGAGCCGCCTGGCGGCGGATTCCTGGCCGTGCGTCGCACGCCATTCCCTGGTGACGTCGACCTCTTCGGTGGGCTTGTCGTCGGCCATGTTCAGCTCCCCCGTTTGCAGTCGTGCTTTGGTATCGCAGGTTCGGTCCTGACACGAGAGGAATTCTTGTTATGACGCGGGCAGGGGGGATTCGCCGATGGGCTGGTATCTGCGAAAGAGCCTGAAGCTGGGCCCGCTGAGGTTCAACCTGTCGAAATCCGGGATCGGAACGTCGATCGGGGTCAAGGGGCTGCGCGTCGGAACCGGGCCGAAGGGGCCGTACCTCCACGGCGGCCGCGGCGGCCTGTATTTCAGGGAGAAGCTCGGAGCGAATCCGGATGAGCCTTCCGCCGAGCAAGATGTGGACAGTACCGACACGGCGCCTCCGAAGGACGGCCTGATGAGGCTGATCAAGCGTTTGGTCCTCGGCCGCTGATGCTGCTGCTCGCTGCGGCGGTTGGCCGATACGAGGATTCGCATTGTCCGGATTCGGCCTTAAAGAAGCGCGAGGAAGAGGAGTTTGCGTGGCCGATAATTGCGATGTGATCGGAGCGCTCGAGCGCGAATGGCGCGACGCCTTGTGCAGCAAGGACATGAAGCGGCTCGCCGACCTCATGCATCCCGACTTCGTGCTGATCGGGACCAGGTCGACCGGTCCCTTCCTGATGCACCGAGACGAATGGATCGACGCGATCCAGCGCCGCGATGTCGAGACGATCGAGTTCAACGTGATGGACGCAACCGCTCTCGACGATGTCATGATCGGCACCGTCCACGCACGCTGGCGGCTCAAATATCTCGGCCGGATCATCGAGGATTGCGTCCTTTTGACCGACGTCTGGGTGAAGGACGGCGACCGCTGGGTCGCGATCCGGCGTCACTCGACCCCCGCGCCCGCGGGCCAATGCGACAATCTGAAGGGGAGCTAGGATGGCACGCGAAGAAGCGCTCCGAGCCGGCGAGAACGTGAAGGAACTTACGCTCCGCGGGATTATCCTCGGGGCGCTCATCACCGTCGTCTTCACCGCCGCCAACGTCTATCTCGGTCTCAAGATTGGCCTGACCTTCGCGACGTCGATTCCCGCGGCGGTCATTTCGATGGCGGTGCTGAAAGCCTTCCGCGACGCGACGATCCAGGAAAACAACATCGTCCAGACCATCGCTTCGGCGGCGGGGACCTTGTCGGCGATCATTTTCGTCCTCCCCGGCCTCGTGATGGTCGGCTGGTGGACCGGCTTCCCCTACTGGCTGTCGGTCGCCGTCATCGGCATCGGCGGGATCCTGGGCGTGATGTACTCCGTGCCGCTTCGGCGCGCGCTCGTCACCGGCACTGACCTTCCGTACCCGGAAGGAGTCGCCGCGGCCGAAGTGCTCAAGGTCGGCGCCGGCGTCGGCGGCCCGGAGGAGAACCGCCGCGGGCTGGTCATGATCATCTGGAGCTCGATCGCCGCAGCCGGCTTTTCGCTGCTCGCGGCGATGGGTGTGATCGCCTCCTCTTCGGCCAAGAGCTTCCGCGTAGGGTCGGGCGCGACCCAGGTCTCTGCGAGCCTGTCGCTGGCGCTGATCGGCGTCGGGCACCTGGTCGGCCTCGCCGTCGGCGCCGCCATGTTCGTCGGGCTTCTAATCAGCTGGGCCTATCTCGTCCCCCATTACACCTCGATCGCGGGAGCGATCCCCCTCGGCACCAGCCTCGACGATTTCATCGGCGACGTGTTCGTCAACAAGGTGCGCTTCATCGGCGCCGGCACCATCGGCGTCGCCGCGATCTGGACGCTGCTGAGGATCATCGGCCCGATCATCGCCGGAATCCGCGGCGCGCTCGCCGCCAACCGCGAGCGCAAGGCCGGGCGCGGCGAGGCGCTTCCGATCACCGAGCGCGACATTCCGATCGGCATCGTCACCGCCACGATCCTTGTCTCGATGATCCCGATCGGCCTTTTGCTCTACGCCTTCGCGAGCACGAACCCGATCGCCGCCAATCCCACCGCCACGATCCTGCTCAGCATCGTCTATATTCTGATCGCGGGCGTCGTGATCGCGGCGGTGTGCGGTTACATGGCGGGCCTGATCGGCGCGTCGAACAGCCCGATCTCGGGCGTCGGCATCCTCTCCGTGCTGGGCATCGCGCTGATCCTCGCCATGCTCTTCCCGAACGCGAGCGGCGACGCTTCCAAGTCGCTCGTCGCCTTCGCTTTGTTCGTGACGGCGGTCGTGTTCGGCGTCGCGACCATCTCCAACAACAACCTTCAGGACCTGAAGACGGGCGAGCTGGTCGCCGCGACGCCGTGGCGGCAGCAGGTCGCGCTGGTGCTCGGCGTGATCTTCGGATCGGTCGTGATCCCGCCGATCCTCGACCTGCTCAACACCGCTTTCGGCTTCCAGGGCGCGCCCGGCGCCAAGGTCACCGCGCTCGCGGCCCCGCAGGCACAGCTCATCTCCGCGATCGCGCAGGGCGTGCTCGGCGGAAACCTCGACTGGAACCTGATCGCCATCGGCGCGGGCATCGGCGTCGTGGTGGTGATCGTCGACGAAGTGCTGCGCAAGACGAAGCGCGGCGCGCTTCCGCCGCTGGCCGTGGGGATGGGCATCTATCTGCCGATGGCGCTGACCTTGCTCATCCCGATCGGCGCGTTGCTCGGCCATTTCTACGACAAATGGGCGGCGCGCTCGGCCATCCCCGAGTTCTCGCAACGCATGGGCGTCCTGCTCGCGACCGGCCTGATCGTCGGCGAGAGCCTGTTCGGCGTGATCTTCGCCGGGATCGTGGCGGCTACGGGCAGTGACGCGCCGCTGGCCGTCGTCAAGGATTTCGCTTGGGCGACTCCGCTCGGCCTGATCCTTTTCGCCGTCGCGGTAATCGCGCTTTACACCTGGACCCGCCGCCAGGCGGCCGAGCCGCTAACCGCCTAGGACCGCCGCTGCCAGCGCCCTCGGCGCGAGCGGCTCCGCGCCCGCCTCGGCCTTGTGCACGAGCTCCACGATCGCGCGGTTGATCGGTGCGTCGCGCTGCAGCCGCTCCGCCAGCCGCACGAGCTCGCCGTTCAGATATTCGACCTCCGTCTTGCGCCCCACGGCGAGGTCGTCCGCCATCGACGATCGCGCCCTGGAGTCGATCTTCCAGCGCCTGAGGAAGAGGTTGTTGAACAACCAGTCCGGCGAGTTGATGATCTTCGGAAGCGCCTTGGGGGAGATCGGTCCGACGGTCGCCGGTTCGATCTCCGCGCGGTCGAGGAGCTTCAGTCCCTCGCGGATCGCGGCTGCGAAAACCCGGCGATAATCGCGCGCCTTCAGCTCGTCCCTCAGCGTCCGGCCCGAAAGCGCATTCACCGCATTGTTGAGGTTGATGAGCAGCTTGCCCCAGGCAAGACCGATCATGTCGTCCGAGAGCTTGAGCGCCGCCGGCCCGCCACCGATCGCGTCCGCGAGCGTGCGCAGCGCGGCGCGCTCCTCCACGTACAGACTGCCCGCGACGCCTTTGTGGAAGCGGCCGTTGCCGAGATAGGCGACGTTGTACGGGACCATCCCGCGCGCGACCTCGAACCGCCCGCCGAGATTTTGTTCGAGCACCTCGACGTTGCTGACCCCGTTCTGGAAGCTGACGACCGTTGCGCCCGGCGTGCCCTGCATCGCGATGTCGTCGGCCGCAGCGAAGGTGTCGCCGCTTTTCACGGTGACGACGATGACCTCGGCACCCTCCAGCGCCTCGGGCCCGCAGCGGTAATCGACTTCGCCGGGGCCGAGGCGGATCTGCCAGCCGCTATAGTCGCTCAGCGTCAGCCCGTGCTCGTCGGTGTCCTTGGACAGTTTCGGCCGGCCGATGAAGGTCACCGGCACTCCGGCGGCCAGCCACGCGCCGCCGATGAAGCAGCCGACCGAGCCGGCGCCCAGGATCGCGACCTTCGGTGCCCCCGCCATCTGCTAACCCCGTCCGCGGTAGGGCTGCACCCCTTGGTCCGGAAGCCACAGGCCTTCTGGCGGAGCACCCGACTGCCAGAAGACGTCGATCGGCATGCCGCCGCGCGGATACCAGTAACCGCCGATCCGCAGCCACTTCGGCTTCATTTCGCCCACCAACCGCTGGCCGATGCCGACAGTCACATCCTCGTGGAAGCCGCAATGGTTGCGGTAGGACCCGAGGAACAGCTTCAGGCTCTTGCTCTCGACGATCGTCTCCCCCGGCGCATAGTCGATCACGAGTTGGGCGAAGTCGGGCTGCCCGGTCACCGGGCACAGCGAAGTGAACTCCGGCGCGGTGAAGCGCACAAGATACAGCGCATCACCCCGCGGGTTCGGCACATAGTCGAGCACCGCCTCTTCCGGCGAAGCGGGAAGGGCGCTCGGTTTGCCGAGATGCTGCGTGTCCATCGCCGCGCTTCTTAGGGTTCCGGAAGCGCCCAGTCGACCGGCTCAAGACCCTTGCCTTCCAGGAACGCGTTCGCTTTCGAGAAATGCCGGCAGCCGAGGAAGCCGCTGTGCGCCGAAAGCGGGGAGGGGTGCGGGGCCTTGAGCACCAGGTGCCGCGAGCCATCCACGAACGCCGCCTTCTTCTGCGCGTAGCTGCCCCACAGCATGAACACGACCGGCTCGTCCTTGGCGTTGACCTCGCGGATGATCCGGTCGGTGAAGCGCTCCCACCCGCGCTCGCGGTGCGAGGCGGCGCGGCCCATTTCGACCGTCAGCACGCTGTTGAGCAGGAGCACGCCCTGGCGCGCCCAATGCTCGAGGAACCCATGCCGCCGCGGCGCGATCCCAAGGTCGCTCTCCAGCTCCTTGTAGATGTTGACGAGGCTCGGCGGCGGCCGCACGCCGGGCCGGACCGAGAAGCAGAGGCCGTGCGCCTGGCCCTCGCCGTGATAGGGGTCCTGCCCGAGGATCACGACGCGCACCTTGTCGAGCGGCGTCAGGTCGAGCGCCCGGAACCATTCCGAGCCTTTCGGGAAGATGCTCTTCCCCCGCTCGCGCTCCGCCGCGAGGAAGCGCTTGAGCTCCGCCATGTAAGGCTGGTCGAACTCGCCGCGGAGCGGTTCGAGCCAGCTGGGGTGCAGACTGATCTCACGGCTCGCCATAACAGCACTTTGCAGCCTATCATCGCGGAATGGAATCACTGGTCTCGACCGACTGGCTGGCCCGGCACCTCGACAATCCGGATCTCGTCGTGGTCGATTCCAGCTGGCACATGCCCGCGAGCGGACGCAGCGGCCGTGAGGAATATCTCGCGAGCCACATCCCCGGGGCACGCTTCCTCGACATCGACGAGGTCTCCGACCATTCCGATCCGTCGCCGCACATGCTTCCGAGTGCGGCCGATTTCGCTGCTGCGATGGAGCGGCTCGGAATCGGAAGCGGCGACGGGATCATCGTCTACGACAATTCGCCGGTTCGCAGCGCGGCGCGTGGCTGGTTCATGCTCCGTCACTTCGGCGCGTCCCAGGTCGCCATCCTCGACGGCGGCTTCCACAAATGGCTG
>Ga0207690_10002954_pt1 | contig 10244 bp, 7 predicted proteins | sample KBSC23metaG_FD_184315 | JGI IMG/M metagenome (GOLD analysis project Ga0207690, IMG submission 184315) | Corn rhizosphere microbial communities from Kellogg Biological Station, Michigan, USA - KBS C2-3 metaG (SPAdes) (version 2) | ecosystem: Host-associated > Plants > Roots > Rhizosphere > Soil ...
CGATGTTCATCCTGATCGGCATCTGGGGCGGTCCGCGCCGCGTGTACGCGACGCTGAAGTTCTTCATCTACACGTTCTTCGGCTCGGTCTTCATGCTGATCGCGCTGCTGTACCTGTACCAGAAGGCGGGTACCTTCGACATCGCCACGCTGGCCGCGCTGCCGCTGACGATGAAGGAGCAGAGCTGGGTGTTCTTCGCGTTCCTGATCGCGTTCGCGATCAAGGTGCCGATGGTGCCGGTGCACACCTGGTTGCCGGATGCCCACGTCGAGGCGCCGACCGGCGGTTCGGTGGTGCTGGCGGCGGTGATGCTGAAGGTCGGCACCTACGGAATGCTGCGCTTCATCCTGCCGATCGTGCCGGATGCGGGCGCGCATTTCGCCTGGCTGATCATCGTGCTGAGCCTGATCGCGATCGTCTATATCGGCTACGTCGCATTGGTGCAGGAGGACATGAAGAAGCTGGTGGCGTATTCGTCGGTGGCCCACATGGGCTTCGTCACGCTGGGCATTTTCATCGCCTTCATGCTGGTGCGCGAGCAGGGCAATACCGACATGGCGCTGCTCGGCATGCAGGGTGCGATGATCCAGATGATCTCGCACGGCTTCGTCTCCGGCGCGATGTTCACCTGCATCGGCGTGATGTACGACCGCCTGCACACGCGCCAGATCAAGGATTACGGCGGCCTCATCAACGTGATGCCGTGGTTCGGCTTCTTCTACGTGCTGTTCGCGATGGCCAATTGCGGATTGCCGGGCACCAGCGGTTTCGTGGGCGAGTTCATGGTGATCCTGTCCAGCTTCAGCGCCAATCCATGGATCGCGCTGTTCGCCGCGTTCACCCTGATCATCGGCGCGGGCTACACGCTGTGGCTGGTGAAGCGCGTGCTGTGGGGCGAGATCACCAACCCGCACGTGGCCGAGATGAAGGAAATCAACGCGCGCGAGACATTCGTGCTGGGCGCCTTCGCCGCCGCCGTGCTGGCGCTGGGCATCTGGCCGCAGCCACTGGTCCACTTGATGGACGGTTCGGTGGCGCAGCTGGTGCAGCAGCTTGCCATTCACAAGATTTGATCGGGACCCGACATGCCGACTTTCAATGACATCCTGATCCTGCTGCCGGAGTTCACTTTGGTGGGGTCCGCGTGCGTGCTGTTGCTCGCTGATGCCTTCATGAGGCCGGCGCATCGCCCCTGGCTGCACTGGATCTCGATCGCCGTGCTGCTGGTGGCGATCTACCTGGTGGTCGCCGGCCAGCCGCCGCAGGCGGTGACCGCGTTCGGCAGCATGTTCGTGCGCGACGACGTGGCCGAGATCCTCAAGGTGTTCGCGCTGGGCACCACCGCCATGGTGTTCGTCTACGCGCGCCCGTACCTGATCGACCGCAAGCTGCTCGGCGGCGAGTTCTACACGCTGATGATCTTTGCGGTGATCGGCATCATGCTGCTGGTCTCGGCCGGCAACCTGGTGACCGTGTACCTGGGGCTGGAGCTGCTGTCGCTGTCATCGTACGCGCTGGTTGCGCTGAATCGCGATGCGAAACTGCCGCCGGAAGCGGCGATCAAGTACTTCGTGCTGGGTGCGCTGGCCTCGGGCATGCTGCTGTACGGCATGTCGATGGTCTACGGCGCTTCCGGCATGGGCGGCACGCCGTCCCTGGACCTGGCGCAGTTGCACAACGTGATGAGTTACACCACGGCGCCGACCCTGCTGCTGTTCGGCCTGATCTTCATGATCGTGGGCATCGGCTTCAAGCTGGGCGCGGCACCGTTCCACATGTGGATTCCCGACGTCTACCAGGGCGCGCCCACCCCGGTCACCACCTTCATCGCCTCGGGTTCGAAGCTGGCGGCGTTCGGCATGGCCTATCGCCTGCTCGATGCCGGCATGGGCGACCTGTCGCAGCATTGGCAGCTGATGCTGGCGGTGCTGGCGGTGGCTTCGCTGGCGATCGGCAACCTGGTCGCGATCGTGCAGACCAACCTCAAGCGCATGCTGGCGTATTCGACCATCTCGCACATGGGCTACCTATTGCTCGGTCTCGCCGCGGCCGGCCCCGAGGGTTATGCCGCGGCGATGTTCTACGCGATCTGCTACGCGCTGATGGGCGTGGCTGCGTTCGGCGTGATGCTGGCGCTGACCCGGGCGGGTTTCGAGTGCGAGGAAATCGCCGACCTGAAGGGTCTCAACCAGAAGTCGCCGTGGATGGCGTTCCTGATGCTGCTGGCGATGTTCTCGCTGGCCGGCGTGCCGCCGCTGTTCGGCTTCTGGGCCAAGGTGCTGGTGCTGGAGGCGGCGATCCACGCGGACATGCTGTGGCTGGCCATCGTCGGCATCGTGTTCGCCATCATCGGGCTGTACTACTACCTGTACGTGGTCAAGGTGATGTATTTCGACAAGCCGGTCGAAGGCAGCGTGCTGCAGGTGCAGTCGGACCGACCGTTGCGCGTGGTGCTGTCGCTGAACGCATTGTCGCTGCTGGTGCTGGGCCTGTACTGGGGTCCGCTGCTGGGCTGGTGCCGGCGCGCGTTCGGGCTGTGAGTCGCTGCGTGGCGCCGAATACCTTCGATTGAGACTTGCAAGAAACCGGCCACCTAGGTAAACTCTTCGGACTCTGATGCGGGGTGGAGCAGTCTGGCAGCTCGTCGGGCTCATAACCCGAAGGTCGCAGGTTCGAATCCTGCCCCCGCTACCAGATCTTTCTTGATGCAAGAAAGCCTCCTCGTGAGGCTTTTTTGTTGGGCGCAAGGATGCGTCGTGCCGGGCTGCCGTTGGCGGCTGCGCGCGCCGGAAAGAGCTGCTTGAGGAGGAGGAACATCGGCGAGATAGGGAAATGGGCCGTTGGAGCCCATTTTTTGTTTCTGCTGTTCTGAAAGAGTGATCTGGGAAGGCTACCCATGGATACACAGGCACTGGCACAACGCTTCAGCGAGGTACTGGCCGATCTGGGCCTGGAATGCCTCGGCGTGGAGTTCACCCCGTCGCACGGGCAGAGTACCCTGCGCGTCTACCTGGATTTGCTGGACAAGGAAACGGGCGACGGCGAACGTCGCGAGGTCGGCATCGAGGATTGCGAAGCCGCCAGCCGCGAACTGTCCGCCTTGCTGGACGTCGAGGATCCGATCCCCGGCCATTACGTGCTGGAAGTTTCCTCGCCGGGCCTGGATCGACCGCTGTTCACCGCCGCACAGTTTGCGCGGGCCAGCGGGCAGGAAGTGAAATTGCTGCTGAAGGCGCCGCTGGAAGGTCGCCGTCGCCTGCGCGGCAAGCTGGTCTCGGCGGAAGGTGGGCGCATCGTGCTGGAAGCCGAAGGCAAGACATTCGAATTCGATCACGCGCTGGTGGAAAGTGCGCGTGTGGTGCCGGACTGGGTGGCGCTCGGTTACGCGCCGCAGCCCAAGCGCGGCGGCAAGACGCCCGGCAAGAAGTAATCAGTGCGGCCATCCATGGCCGTGTTCCAAATTTTGTGTTCCGGGATGAACGCAACAATTTAACCATCGGTATCCGGACGGGATACCTACGGAGTTGCAGCAATGAGCAAAGAACTTTTGCTGGTCGTCGACGCGGTTGCCAATGAAAAGGGCGTGCCGCTGGAAGTGATTTTCGAGGCGATGGAGGCCGCGCTGGCCTCGGCCGCGAAGAAGCGCTACCCGGACGAGGAGCCCGACATCCGCGTGTCGATCGACCACAACACCGGCGAGTACGAGACGTTCCGTCGCTGGGAAATCATCGCCGACGACGGCGAGATGGAGTCGCCGTCGTACCAGTTGCGCCTGATGGACGCGCTGGACGAGCGCGCCGACGCCAAGGTGGGCGAGTACATCGAGCAGCAGATCGAGAACGCCGAATTCGGCCGCATCGCCGCGCAGGCCGCCAAGCAGGTGATCGTGCAGCGCGTGCGCGAGGCAGAGCGCCAGCAGGTGGTCGACGCGTTCGCCGACCGCGTGGGCGAGCTGGTCACCGGCATCGTCAAGCGCGTCGAGCGCGGCAACATCTACCTCGACCTGGGCAGCAACGCCGAAGCATTCATCCCGCGCGACAAGACGATTCCGCGCGAATCGGCCCGCGTCGGCGACCGCGTGCGCGGCTACCTGTACGAAGTGCGTTCCGAGGCTCGCGGCCCGCAGCTGTTCGTGTCGCGCGCCGCGCCGGAATTCATGATCGAACTGTTCAAGCTGGAAGTGCCGGAAGTCGGCCAGGGCCTGGTCGAGATCAAGGGCTGCGCCCGTGATCCGGGCGATCGTGCCAAGATCGCCGTGCTGGCCCATGACAGCCGCACCGATCCGATCGGCGCCTGCATCGGCATGCGCGGTTCGCGCGTGCAGGCGGTCTCCAACGACCTCAACGGCGAGCGCGTCGACATCATCCTGTGGCATGAGAACCAGGCGCAGTACGTCATCAACGCGATGGCGCCGGCGGAAGTGCAGTCCATCATCATGGACGAGGAAAAGCACTCGATGGACATCGCGGTGGCCGAGGACAAGCTGTCCCAGGCGATCGGCCGGGGGGGCCAGAACGTGCGCCTTGCCAGCAAGCTGACCGGCTGGCAGCTCAACGTGATGACCCAGGACCAGGTCACCGCCAAGAGCGAGTCCGAGCAGGAGGCCGCGCGCCAGCTGTTCATGGACAAGCTGGAGGTGGATCAGGAGATTGCCGTTATCCTCGTGCAGGAAGGCTTCTCCAGCATCGAGGAAATCGCCTATGTGCCCAGCGCCGAACTGCTGGCGGTGGAGGGCTTCGACGAGGACATCGTCGAGGAACTGCGCGCCCGCGCCCGCGACGCGCTGCTGACCGAGGCACTGGCGGTGGAGGAGGGCGTCGACGACCATCAGCCTTCCGAAGAGCTGCTGGCGCTGGAAGGCATGGACGAGGCGACGGCCTATGTGCTGGCCGCGCGCGCGGTGACCACGGTCGACGACCTGGCCGACCTGGCAGTGGACGACCTGATCGATATCGAGGGCATGGACGAAGAACGTGCCGCAGCACTGATCATGGCCGCGCGTGCACCGATGATCGCGCGACTGGAGAAAGGCGGCTAACCGCGGACGGCGGCACCCTGGAAGGGTGTGCCGAGAAAGGCTTCCGGGAAGCCTTTCACCACGGATGGAGGTGGCGGCGCAGATAACGCCGCACAAGATGATAAGCGCGGGAACGGCGGAGCAAAGAACACGATGTCGGACGTCACAATCAAACAACTCGCCCAGGTACTGGGCCTGCCGGTCGACAAGCTGCTGACGCAGCTTGGCGAAGCGGGCATGAAATTCTCCGACCAGGAGCAGGTCATCAGCAGCACCGAGAAGGTGAAGCTGCTTGGCTTCCTGCGCCGCACGCACGGCAAGAGCGAGGCTGCTGCCGAGGTAGAGGACAGCGCGCCACGCCAGATCACCTTGAAGCGCCGCACGGTCGGTGAACTGAAGGTGGCCGCGCCGGGCGGCCGCGGCGCCACGGGGACGGCCAAGACGGTCAATGTCGAGGTGCGCGCCAAGCGCACCTACGTCAAGCGCAGCGTGATCGCCGAGGAAGCCAGCGCCGAGCCCGAGCGCGAGGATGCCGTGCGCAAGCTGCAGGAATCGCAGCAGCAACGCGAGCAGGAAGAGCGCGAGCGGGTCGAGGCCGAGCAGCGCCGCCAGGCGGAAGCGCAGCAGCGCGCCCTGGACGAGCAGCAGCAGAAGGCCGAAAAGGAACAGCGCGAGGTCGAAGTGGCCAGTCCCGCCGGGCCGACCACGGCCGAGCACGTCGAGGCGACGCCGGAATCGGCGGACGAAGCGGTATCCGGGGCTGCCAGCGATGACGCAGCAGGAACCGTACAGCGCATGGACCAGCGCGACCTGGGCATGATCCTGCCGCGCATCCATGAGCCGCGCAAACGTGAAAAGCTGGTCAAGCCGGCACCGGCTCCCGCTTCCGCTCCCGCTCCGGCTGCCGCTCCGGCGGCCCGTGTTGCGGTGGCCGGCGCCCCGGCCGCCCCGGCTGCCGCTGGCGACGCCAGCCGCGGCAAGCCCAAGCATTCCCGTGAACGCAACGACAGCGTCGGCGGCAAGGAAGACCGCGACAGCGCCGGCAAGCGTTTCGCCGGTGGCCAGATGCACCTGAGCGAGGCCGACCGGGCCCGTCGCTCCTCCAGCAGCAAGCGCAGCAAGCCGGGCCGCAGTGGCGGTCGCGAGCTGTCGCGCGGCGGCAGCAGTGCGCCGACCGGTCCGCATGGTTTCTCGCGGCCTACCGCGCCGGTGGTGCGCGAAGTGGTCGTGGGCGACACCAACGTCGTCGCCGAGCTGGCCCAGAAGATGGCGGTCAAGGGCTCCGAGGTGGTCAAGGCACTGTTCAAGATGGGCGTGATGGCGACCATCAACCAGACCGTCGATCATGACACCGCGGTGCTGGTGGTCGAGGAACTCGGCCACACGCCGATCGCCGACAACCAGAACAACGCCGAGGAAACGCTGGCGGCACACACCCAGAACGTCGAACTGGAGGGCGAGAAGGTCACGCGTCCGCCGGTGGTGACGATCATGGGTCACGTCGATCACGGCAAGACCTCGCTGCTCGACTACATCCGCCGTACCAAGGTCGCTTCCGGCGAAGCCGGCGGCATCACCCAGCATATCGGCGCGTACCACGTGCAGACGTCGAAGGGCGTGATCACGTTCCTGGATACGCCCGGCCACGCGGCATTCACCTCGATGCGTGCCCGTGGCGCGCAGTCGACCGACATCGTGATCCTGGTGGTGGCCGCCGATGACGGCGTGATGCCGCAGACGGTGGAAGCGGTGAAACATGCGCGTGCCGCCAAGGTGCCGCTGATCGTCGCGGTCAACAAGATGGACAAGGACGGCGCCAACCCGGACAACGTCAAGCAGGGTCTGGTGCAGTACGAAGTGGTGCCGGAAGACTGGGGCGGCGACGTCCAGTTCATCCCGGTGTCGGCCAAGACCGGCGCGGGCATCGAGGATCTGCTCGATGCGATCTCCGTGCAGGCCGAAGTCATGGAATTGAAGGCGGTGGCCGATGGCCGCGCCTCCGGCGTGGTGATCGAATCCAGCCTGGATCGTGGTCGCGGCCCGGTGGCCACCGTCCTGGTGCAGCAGGGCACGCTGCGCAAGGGCGACTTCGTGGTCTGCGGTGTCGAATACGGTCGCATGCGCGCGTTGATCGACGAAACCGGCAAGCAGGTGACCGAAGCCGGCCCGTCGATTCCGGTGCAGGTGCTCGGCTTGTCCGGCGTGCCGGAGACCGGCGACGACTTTGTCTGCGTCGAGGACGAACGGCTGGCCCGCGAGGTGGCGCAGGAGCGTGAGCTCAAGCGCCGCGAAACGCGCATGGTCAGCAAGAGCAACCGGCTCGAGGACATCATCGCCAAGATGGGTCAGGGCGTGGAGCAGCAGACGCTCAACATCCTGGTCAAGGGCGACGTGCAGGGTTCGGTCGAGGCGCTGCGCGAGTCGCTGACCCAGATCGGCAACGAGCGGGTCCGTGTCAACGTGGTCTCGTCCGGCGTCGGCGGCATCAACGAATCCGACGCCACGCTGGCGGCGGCCTCGAAGGCGCTGATCATCGGCTTCAACGTGCGCGCCGATGCGTCGGCGCGCAAGGTGATCGAGACGAATGGCCTGGACGTGCGCTACTTCTCGATCATCTACGACGTGATCGATCAGGTCACCCAGGCGGCCACCGGCCTGCTTGGCATGGAAGTGCGCGAGGACATCATCGGCACCGCCGAAGTGCGCGACGTGTTCCGCAGCTCGAAGTTCGGTGCTGTGGCCGGTTGCATGGTCACCGAAGGCGTGGTCAAGCGCAGCAAGCCGATCCGCGTGCTGCGCGACCACGTGGTGATCTTCGAAGGCGAGCTGGAATCGCTGCGTCGCTTCAAGGACCTCGTCGACGAAGTGCGCAACGGCATGGAATGCGGCATCGCCGTGAAGCAGTACAACGACGTCAAGCCGGGCGACCAGATCGAGTGCTTCGAACGCACCGAAGTGGCGCGCACGCTGTAAAGCAGAAACGAGTGTGCAGGAGTGAGAAATGAGAAAAGCGCAAACGCGCGCTCTCTTTTCTCACTCCTCTTCACTCACTACTCAGGTTTTTTTTCCATGCCCTCCCGTGATTTCAAACGTACTGACCGCATCGGTGCCGAGCTGCGCCGCGAGCTTGGCTTGCTGGTGCATGCGGCGGTGCGCGATCACGGCCTGCCGTCGGTCAGCGTGTCGGACGTGGAGATCACCCGTGACCTGGATTGGGCCACGGTGTGGGTCACTGCGCTGATGCCCGAGCAGGGGCTTCCCGCGGTGAAGGCGTTGAACGAGATGGGCCACGAGATCCGCCATGCGCTGGCGCACAGCGGCATGCGCATGCGCCGGGTGCCGGAGCTGAAGTTCAAGTACGACGACTCGGTCGACAAGGGCGAGCGCATCGAATCGCTGCTGCGCCAGCAGGCGCGCGACCTGACGCCGCCGGATGGCGACAAGCAGGATTGAACCGCAAGCCTTGGGCGCCACCGAGCCGATGAATCGTCCGCCGCGCATCCAGTTCCGTGACCTGCACGGCATCGTGTTGCTCGACAAGCCGCCGGGCCTGAGTTCCAACCAGGCGCTGCAGGCCGTGCGCCAGTTGCTGCGCGCGGCCAAGGGCGGCCATACCGGGGCGCTCGATCCGCTGGCCACCGGCCTGCTGCCATTGTGTTTCGGCGAAGCGACCAAGCTGGCCGGCAGCCTGCTGGGCGCACGCAAGGCCTACCTGGCCGAATGCCGGCTCGGCATCACCACCGATACCGCCGACAGCGAGGGCGTGGTCGTTCAGCAACGCCCGGTGCCGAGGCTCGACGATGCCGCGATCGAGACGGCTCTGGCCAAGTTGCGCGGCCGCATCCTGCAGGTGCCGCCGATGTATTCCGCGCTGAAGCAGGGCGGCGAACGGTTGTATGCCAAGGCGCGCCGTGGCGAAACCGTGGAGGTGCCGCCGCGCGAAGTGGAGGTGTATCGGTTCGAGCTGCTGGCGCGCGCCGGCGACACGCTGCAGTTGCTGGTGGAATGTGGCTCCGGCACCTACGTCCGTTCGCTGGCGGTGGATCTGGGCGAGGATCTCGGTTGCGGCGCCCACCTGACCGCACTGCGCCGGATATGGGTGGAGCCGTTCCGCGAGCCGCAAATGGTGACTCTGGAACAGCTGCAGCAGGCGGCGGAGCAGGGTGACGAGGCCCTGCTGGCGTGGTTGCTGCCGGTATCAGCCGGATTGTCCGATCTTCCGGTATTGCGGCTCGATGAGACGCAGAGCAGGGCCATTTCGCGCGGCCAGCAGATTGACTTGCCGGGTTTGCGGGAGGCAGGGCGCTGCGCGGCGTATGCCAGCGATGGCGCGTTGCTGGCGCTGCTGGAACCGGATGCCGAAGGACGCGCGCGCATCCTGCGTGGCTTCAACCTGCCGCCGGACTGACCGATTTGCCCGGAACGCCGTTCCGCTCTTGTTGAAACACCACTCCCATCAGTAGAATAGACAAGTTATTTCAAAGCTTTCACTCAACTAGGCGAAGCTTGCGCTTGCGTCATCACGATGATGCAAGCGCAAGCTTCGCATCGCCTTTCAAGGAAACGTATACCTCATGTCTCTTACCGCAGAACAAACCGGCAAGATCATCGCTGATTTCGGTCGCGTGCCGAACGATACCGGTTCGACCGAAGTCCAGGTGGCGTTGCTGTCCGCCCGCATCGACCACCTCACCGGCCACTTCAAGGAACACAAGCAGGACCACCACTCCCGTCGTGGCCTGCTGAAGCTGGTCAACCAGCGCAAGCGCCTGCTCAGCTATCTGAAGGATCGCGATCTTGCGCGTTACCAGACCCTGATCGAACGCCTCGGCCTGCGTCGGTAATTCGCGTGCGTTCGTCCATGAACGCAAAGATCAAGAGGCGCCCATCCGTGGGCGCACTTCTCAATCAGAGCAGGAATTAAGCACGTGGCAAAAGTAACCAAGTCATTCCAGTACGGTAATCACGAAGTCACACTGGAGACGGGCGAAATTGCCCGCCAGGCATCCGGTGCGGTCATGGCCAGCATGGGCGGCACCGTGGTGCTGGTCACCGCCGTCGCCGCGACCAAGCAGAAGGAAGGCCAGGATTTCTTCCCGCTCACGGTCGACTACGTCGAGAAGTTCTACTCCGCCGGCCGCATCCCGGGTGGCTTCTTCAAGCGCGAAGGCCGTCCGACCGAGAAGGAGACGCTGACCTCGCGCCTGATCGATCGCCCGGTGCGCCC
>Ga0207690_10002955_pt1 | contig 10243 bp, 6 predicted proteins | sample KBSC23metaG_FD_184315 | JGI IMG/M metagenome (GOLD analysis project Ga0207690, IMG submission 184315) | Corn rhizosphere microbial communities from Kellogg Biological Station, Michigan, USA - KBS C2-3 metaG (SPAdes) (version 2) | ecosystem: Host-associated > Plants > Roots > Rhizosphere > Soil ...
GCTGTTGAAATCAAGGGTATCGCACGCGAAGCTGGTCGTCGCACCAAGCTTGCAGTAACGAGCACTGTACCGGGCGTTGACCCAGTTGGTACATTCGTTGGCGGTCACGGCACCCGTGTAAACGCAGTCATGAACGAAATCGGCGATCAAGAAAAGATCGACATCATCACATTTGATGAAAACCTCGACACCTACATCCGCAACGCTCTCAGCCCAGCTGAAGTTGTGAAGGTCGAAATCGACAAAGACGAGAAGCGTGCTAAGGTATTCGTCACCGAAGACCAGCAGAGCATCGCAATTGGCCGTGGCGGTCAGAATGTTCGTCTTGCAAGCCGCCTTACTGGCTACGAGCTCGACATCGAGACGGCTACAGCTAAGCAGACCGAAAAGAAGCCAAAGAAGAACATCGAAGATGACCTCTTCAGCGCTATTGAAGGTCAGGACGAAGAAGACAAGTAGTCTCTCTGAACACTTACAGATACCCCACCTGAGCAATCGGCGGGGTATTTATTTTCTGTAAAATAAAGTTAGCACTCTGGGTTGACGAGTGCTAATTACGTGCAGTATACTGGGTACATAAAGGCTGATACGCCTTGAATGGAGGGCATCTATGCCAGAAGATTTTGCAGATTTTATTTCACACCTCACTGATAACGCCCGTATGAGCGTGCAGTATGCTGATGCTATCGCACGTGGCAATGGCAGTGCATATATTGGCACTGAGCATTTATTGCTTGGTGTACTCGCTCAGGGCTCAAGCACGGGCGCTAAGGTTCTTGCCGATGCCGGGGTTACTCTGCAGCAGGCTGAGCTTGCGCTTGATATTAAGCCGGCGAAAGTTGTCGTTAGTACTGGTGCTGTCGGCCTTAGCGAAACAGCATTGCTAACGCTGCGCATGGCTTGGGAGACTGCAAAAGAATTCAATCAAGATTATCTCGGCACCGAGCATATTCTCTACAGCGTGCTTCGCCAAAGTAACGCTCGTGCAACAACCCTCCTGCGTAACGAAATTGGCGTTAATATTGAAGAGCTTGTCGAAGAGCTTGAGGGATACTTCGATCGTAATCGAGGCGAGCATGGCGACATTATGACCGAGCCAAAAACGCACTCTGTACGAGGTGGTGCGTTAAGCACGTACGGTGTTGACTTAACGGCAAAGGCAGCTGCAGGTGACCTCGACCCTATGATTGGCCGTGATAAAGAATGTGAACGCCTCATTACAGTACTCAGCCGTCGCACTAAGAACAACCCAGTACTTATTGGTGAGCCAGGCGTCGGCAAAACGGCTATCGTTGAAGGCTTGGCGCAGCGCATTGTACGCGAGGATGTTCCAGATCACTTGCTTGATAAGCGTGTCGTAATGCTCGATATCGCTGCGATGATTGCCGGTACGAAATACCGTGGTGAGTTTGAGGACCGTCTTAAAAAAGTTGTAAGTGAGATTACCAAACAGGGCAACATTATCGCCTTTATCGATGAGCTACACCAGCTTGTAGGCGCAGGTTCTGCCGAGGGTAGTATGGACGCTGCGAACATCCTAAAGCCGGCACTTGCTCGTGGCGAGCTCCATTTGATTGGCGCTACCACGCTTGATGAATATCGCAAGCATATTGAAAAGGACGCTGCCCTAGAGCGCCGTTTCCAACCAGTTATCGTAAAAGAGCCAACCCTTAAAGAGACAATTGCAATTTTGCGCGGTCTCAAAACTTACTATGAAAAACATCACAGCGTTGCGATTACCGACGAAGTTATTGAATCATCAGTCTATATGAGCGACCGCTATGTGAGTGACCGCTACATGCCGGATAAAGCAATTGACGTGATTGATGAAGCAGCGGCACGTGTTCGTGTAAAACAAGGCCACCGGCCAAGTAGGCAACGTGAGCTTACGAAAGAGCTCAAGAGCTTGAATGAAAAAATGGAAGAAGCAGTAGCACATGAAGATTACGAGCGTGCCGCACTCTATAAGCAACGTATCACGCAAATCTCTGACAAAATTGAGGCTGAAAAAGTCGCGCAAGAAGGTAAAAACACCGTCACGCTGACCGATGACGATATCGCGCACGCAATCGCCGTCATGACTAACATTCCAGTCGAAAAAGTACAGGCAAGCGAAGCAAAAATGCTTCGCCACCTTGAGAAGCATCTATCAAAGCAGCTCATTGGCCAGAAAGAGGCAATTGCTAAGGTTGCACGTGCAATTCGCCGTAGCCGTAGCGGTGTTGCAAGCAGCAAGCGTCCAATTGGTAGTTTCGTCTTTATGGGCCCAACCGGCGTTGGTAAAACCGAGCTCGCCAAGGTGCTCGCCAAAGAAGTATTCGGCAGCCAAGATGCACTTGTGAAAATCGACATGAGCGAGTTTGCCGAAAAGCACAACACTTCACGACTCGTGGGGGCGCCTGCAGGTTACGTTGGTTACGAAGATGGTGGTAAGTTAACAGACAAAATTCGTCGCCAACCGTACAGTGTGGTACTGTTCGACGAGATCGAGAAAGCTCACCCAGACGTGTTCCAATTACTTCTGCAGCTACTTGAAGAGGGTAAATTGACCGATGCCAAGGGCCGCGAAGTAAGTTTCCGCAACACCATTATCATTCTCACAAGCAACCTCGGTGCAGATAAAATGATGAAGGAATCAGAGCTTGGTTTTCACTCGTTGAAACAGCATAATAAAGAGCTCGACACTTTGCACGATCGCAATGCGAGCTACGCGATGGAAGCGCTCGAAAAGTTCATGCGCCCAGAGCTCATTAACCGCTTTGATGGCATTGTCACGTTTAGGGCGCTCACCCGTGAAGAAGTTGGCAAGATCTTTGATCTCTTGATCGAAGAGCTGCGTCAGCGGCTTGTACGTAAGGGTCTTGGCATTACGGTATCCGCTGCGGCAAAGCGACAGTTGATCGATAAAGGCTATAGCGCAAAGTTTGGCGCGCGACCACTGCGCCGAGTAATTGAAGATGAGGTAGAGCATGCAATTGCTGAGCGTCTTTTGACTGGCACTGATGAAAAAGGCGCTATACTAGAGGTAGGTTGGTCTAAGGGGGAAGTGCAAATTGAACAACGAACCGAGTCAGTCGCCGCTGTCGCGTCCGAAGCATAGAATACTGCGCGGGCTCGTTAGCTTGATGGTGTTTGTCGCAATTGCGGCGAGCGCCTACTTCTATGGCCCTATCGCTGTAGATGCTGTTCGCGCGTCGAGCTTTCACCCAAACGCAGATATTACTAGTGTTGATGGTCGAATTGGCTTAACAGCGCGCGGCCAACAAATCTTCTATGCAACGACGCCCGTTATCGAAAGTCGCGACGCATTTAACGCGGACTGTGAAAGCGTCGAACGAACAGCGGCAATCTTGGGTTGCTATGTTCGCGATCGCGTATATCTCTACAATATTCAGGATAGCGAGCTTGATGGAGCGCTCGAAGTAACGGCCGCACACGAGATGCTGCATGCTGCATATGCTCGGCTGAATATATTCGAGCAGGCTAACGTCAACAAAATGATCAATGCTGAATACGCAAAGATTAAAGATAACCCTGATATTAAGCAAGAAATGCAGTACTACACCCAGGCCGAGCCTGGCGAAGAGATAAATGAGCTACACTCAATTATTGGTACGACCATTAAAGACCTGCCGGCAGATTTAGAACAATATTATTCTCGGTACTTCACTGACAGAGCCGAAATCGTGGCAATGAATACGAAGTACACGGCAGTATTCGACGAAGTAAATCAGCAAGCATCCGACCTCCAAGATAAAATTACAAATGAAGCAGCTGCTATCAAACAGGCAAGTACGCAGTATAACGCGGATTTAGCTCAGCTCAATTCAGATATTGAAAGCTTTAATGAACGCGCAACAAGCGGCGGCTTCACATCGCAGTATGCATTCACGGTAGCGCACCAATCCCTCACGGCACGCATTCAGGAAATGAAAGATCGCCAGATCACGCTAAACCAACAAATCGATGCATACAATGCAGATGTAGCAGAATACAACAAGCTTGCGGTACGTGCGAAGCAACTAAACCAGAGTATTAATGGTGTTGAGGCGCCAAACAGTATCTAATTATGGCAAAAGCAAAATCACAATTTATCTGTCAGCACTGTGGCGCGAGTTATCCGAAATGGACAGGTAAGTGCGAAAACTGTGGTGAGTGGAATAGTCTCGTTGAGCAAACCGTGCAGGCTGCGGGCAATTCCGCGGTTGCTCGAGGTGCGCACAGCGGGAAGATACTATCACCACAGTCAATGCGTGCTATTAGTGCTGAAGAAACGATTCAACGTATGTCAACGGGCTTTAGTGATCTTGATACGGTACTGGGTGGTGGCGTATTGCCGGGCGGCGTTCTATTGCTTGCAGGCCAGCCGGGTATTGGTAAGTCAACCTTGCTATTACAGGTAGCTGCCAAAATTGCGGAAAAGCAGCCTGTGCTATACGCAAGTGGCGAAGAGAGTGCCAGTCAGGTGAAATTGCGCGCTACACGACTTGGCGCCGTTGCAAGCGACGATTTGCAATTTGTATCGAGTACAAGTGCTGATGATATCACTGCGACAATCCGAAGCGGTGCCTACAAGCTTGTAATCATCGACAGTATTCAAACGCTCAGCCTCAACGAAATTACGAGTGCGCCGGGCACGGTAAGTCAGATCACTAATTCTTCAAACGTTATTATTCGCGCGGCCAAAGAATCTGGCGCCGCCGTTATATTAGTCGGTCACGTCACAAAAGAGGGCTCTATTGCCGGGCCAAAAGTGCTCGAACACCTTGTTGATGTAGTACTTCAGTTCGAAGGTGATCGTTACGGCGGATTTAAGGTAGTACGCGCCGTAAAAAACCGCTACGGCTCAACAAGTGAAGCGGCAATATTCGAAATGGACGAAAGCGGCTTGAAGATAGTTTCAAATCCTTCGGCCGCGCTGCTCGCTGAGCGTCAAAATGCCGACGGATCAGTAGTACTCGCTACACTTGAAGGAAATCGGCCTATTCTAGTAGAAATTCAGGCACTTGTCAATCAGAGCAACTTCGGGTATCCTAAAAGAACGGCAAGCGGATTCGATTTAAATCGATTAAACCTCCTCATTGCGGTGCTAGAAAAGCGCACCAAACTGAACTTATCTGATAAAGATATCTATATCAATGTTGTGGGAGGCCTTAAACTTGCCGATCCAGCGGCCGATTTAGCAGTAGCAATGGCTATTGCAAGTGCAGCTGCTGGGCGTAAGCTAGACGACAAACTGGTCGTTTACGGCGAAGTAGGCCTTGGCGGCGAGATCCGCTCAGTAGTCCAGGCAGACAAGCGGGTTGCCGAAGCCAAAAAGTTAGGCTTCACGCAGGCAATCGCGCCAGCGCAGACTGGCAAAAAGAACTCATTTATCAACGGCGTGCGCGATATTCGTGCCGCCCTCATCGACTATCTTGCATAGTCAGTAAGGAATAATATGGAAACACGAGATATAGTGTTGCTCGCAGTAACGCTTATTATTCTTGGCGAAGTATCGTATTTACTTGCCAAGCTTCCAAAATCATCAGTTATTAAGGCAAAAGATCGGGCAATCCTGGTAGACACATCTGTATTGATGGATGGTCGCATCACGAATATTGCAGCTACTGGATTTATCGGTGGCACGCTTGTGGTGCCTCGCAGTGTAATTGGCGAGCTACAGCTACTCGCCGACCAAGCCGATGCCGATAAGCGAGCACGCGCCCGGCATGGGCTCGATGTCGTATCGACATTGCAAGGTATGGATGGTGTAGAAGTTGAAATCCTCCAGGATGGTAGCAAAGCAGCTGAAGGCGTCGATGAGCGCCTCCTCACGCTCGCGAAGCGCCACTCTGCAGTAATTTGCACACTCGACTTTAATCTCAATAAAGTCGCCGTTGTCGAAGGTATTAAAATACTTAACATCAACGAACTCGCCCAGAGTCTTCGCATGCAGCACCTACCTGGCGAGCATATGATGATCGAGCTCACGCAGAAGGGGCAGGATAACCACCAAGGTGTCGGGTATCTATCGGACGGCACGATGGTAGTTGTCGAACAATCTAATAAATACATTGGTCAGACAGTGCAAGTCGAGGTGGTGCGCAGTCTGCAAACTGCAGCGGGTAAAATGATGTTTGCCCGTCGCGTTGAGCGCCAAACACCAAAAAAAGCTGAAACCCCAGCCATGGTAGCCGCTAAAACGAAATCATTAGGCCGCAGCCGCAAGAACGAGAATAGTGAGAATGCGAAACCAAAGCGCACAGAATCTCAGCCACAGCAGCAAAAGCCGCAGCAACCTCAGAAACAACAGCAACCTCAGAAACAACAGCAGCCACAGAACCGACCAACGCAAAAGTCTGTTAATCAGCAAAAGCCACGCGCCGTATACCACGCTGCTCGTAAGCGTGTAAACCACGAGGATTCGCTCTTGCAGCTTGTTGATAGCCAGAAAGACGAATAGTAAGTAAATCTCTCGAACAATAAAATACCGCTCCGTATGGGAGCGGTATTTGTTTAGCGGTGATGTCTTCCGCCTCCACTACTTCAGTGTGAGCTATAAGTGGTAGTAGCTGTTTTGGAGTAGTATCCTTCATCTGTAACCGTTGCAGTAACAGTTCCACTCGTAATGCCACTTAGCTCGCTTGGGGTGAGGTTCCATACTCCTGCACCAGTATGCGTTGCCACTGTGTTACCATTCTCTGTGAGCGTAATACTCTGAATCGAAAACTTGCCAGGAGAGGTTGTCACGGTTATAGAGTTACCTCCACTAATAGCGATACTCGGCTGCGCATCACTACAAGAGTGTGCATCGTCGTCTGAATTCGGGTCATAACCATCTGGCGCGGTAATAAGCACCTGCTTGGTAATTGGGTCTGTTGTCTTACTGACGCCAACATCAACCTTTGCACCTGCTGGTGTGCAATCGGTTGCTTTCTTCTTTGAAACCTTATCAAAGCTCATCGTTGCATTCGTAACACCCGTAGACTTGTTGTAATACGAGGGGTAAAGTTCGCCCTTAATATTCTGAATGCCTGTCGGCGCAGTGTACCAGTCGCTATATTTTGCCTTGCCCTGGTTTACATAGGTTGTAGTTGCAGCGGCCATCGTGCGGTCAAAGAACATCGCAGGAATCAACGAGTTACCTTGCTTAAGCGGGGTGGTGTCTGGATTACCAAGCCATACGGCCATAGTGAGGTTTGGTGTGTAACCGACAGTCCAGATATCCTTAGGGACAATCTTTTTACCGATCTCGGCGTTTGAAGTACCAGTCTTAGCTGCAGTATGCACACCAAGCTTATCGAGGTATGGCAAGTAATCTTGGTTCCACCCAAGCCCTGCACGAGCCTTAGCGTCACCCATCATGTCGGTTACGACGTACGCCGACTGAGGGTCGATAACTTGCTTCGATGACGCTTTATATTCCTTAAGTGTCTGCCCGGTGCTATTAGTGACCTTAAGGATCATTGACTGTGGAGTGTAGACGCCCTGGCGGCCAAGGCTCGCAATTGCGTTAACGTGATCAACGAGTCGTGTACCGCATCCACCAATGGCGCTGGAAAGGCCTGCCTGTGCATCAGCGCCTTGAGTACAGTAGTACGTATCGCCCATAGCGCGGATGGTTGACCATGTGCTACCCGGGTTATTGGCTTCATTGATTGCCATAGCTTTGATAGCAGGAATGTTTCGCGAGCGGTCAAGCGCCTGGCGTAGATTAATGTTACCCTGGAACTTGCCATCAGCATCCTGTGGCTTGTAGCCACCAGCGAAGGTAGTTGCGGTGTCTGCAAGGATTGAGCCACTGCCATAGTTTGCTTTACCCTGGCCCTGGTTCTGGAAGAGTTGTGCATATACAAGCGGCTTGATTGATGAACCTGGCTGAATAAATCCAGTCGCCGCGTTATCTTGGCCGAAGCCTGGATAATCGAATCCACGACTACCTACGAGAGCGAGTAACTGCCCCGACTTCGTGTCTTCAATCGCAGCAGATCCGTTACTAAAGCCTGCATAGTTGGCACAGTTCGTGTAGCCGCAATCACGGTCGGTCATCTTGCCACTAAAGATGTCTGTCATATTTTGCTCTAAGGTGTTCTGAAGGTCTGAGTCGAGGGTAGTCTTAACCGTAAGGCCACCTTCGCCGACAACTGTCTTGCCGAGCTCTTGTTCAAGCTGACTGCGCACCATTAGCACAAAGTGGGGCGCTTTAATACCATCAAGCTGGTTAGTGAGCGGCTGTAGTGTATCGAGAATTGGCACTGCTTTTGCAGTGGCGGCTTCAGCCTTGGTGATGTAACCGAGATCGGCCATATTGTCGAGTACCTTATGTTCGCGCTCGATAAGCGCATCGTGGCCGGCGACGTTGTATGGGTTGTAAACCGTAGGGTTGTTTGGGATAGCAGCAAGAAGCGCGCATTGCGACAAGGTTAGCTTTGATGACGAAGTACCAAAGTAAGTCTGCGCGGCTGATTCAACGCCGTTCCTTCGTCCACCATATGGCGATTCGTTGAGGTACATACCGAGAATCTGGCTCTTAGTGTACATGCGCTCTACCTCAACAGAAAGAATCATCTCCTTAATCTTGCGCGGAATACCAGCAAGACCTCGCTGCGCTGCTTGGTCGCTAAAGAACACCTGCTTCACGAGCTGTTGGGTAAGGGTAGAGCCACCCTGCGTCGCATTACCGCCAGCATTGCTGAGCGCCGCACGGATTGTGCCTGTAACACTGACGCCACCATGCTTATAGAAGTCCTTGTCTTCAATCGCAACAGTAGCTTGGCCCATGCATGGGGCGATATTCTTTGGGTCGACAACCAGCGTATAGTTGCCCGAGCCCTTATCCTCCCAGAGCAGCTTCCCATTGCGGTCGTAGTACTTAGTAACAGTAGACTTCACACGCTGCGCGAGAGTGCTCGGGCTAATCTGGTCGAGATCTTTGCGGTAGTAGGCAAAGAGCGAAAGTCCAAACAGAACCAATACGACAGTTAAGACGCCAGCACCCTTAAGTAGGGTGAATGCGCCTTGTTTAGAAAACCAATATTTAGCCATCCGTTTTGGATGGAGCCTGTAGAAAAACCGTTTCACCGGGTGCTTCGGTAGCGTCGCTAGATATTCTGCTTTGCGACGAGCTTGCGCATCCTTTTTGGTGCGGCGTTTGCTAACAAGATTTGAATACACGCGTACACCGCGGGCTTGCCTCTTACTTTTTACCACGTTACCACTTTCCCATAAGCAATATTACGTTAATTGTACCACTCTTTTTTTGCTCGCGCCAGGTCATTTATGCTACGATAACACTAGTTTACTTAAAGAAAGGAGAGTTTCATGACGACACTATCAGAAGAGCTGACGTGGCGCGGCATGGTCAATCAAATGACATTTGCTAATATTACCGACTTAGACAAAGAGACTCGCACTTTCTATTTTGGCGTTGACCCAAGTGCCGACAGCATGACAATTGGTAATCTAGCTGCAGCGATGATGGTGCGTCAGTTCATGGAGCACGGATACAAGGCAATTCTGCTTGTCGGTGGCGCCACTGGCCTTATCGGCGACCCTGATGGTAAAAAGCAAGAACGAGATCTCAAAACTCGTGAGATAGTTGCCGCGAATGTCGCAGGGATAACTGCTCAGTATAAGCATTTATTTGCCGGGATGAACTTTGAAGTCGTTGATAACTACGATTGGTTTAAAGACATCCATTATTTAGACTTCCTAAGGGATGTAGGCAAGTATGTCAGCTTGACCCAGATGCTCGATCGCGACTTTGTCAAAGATCGCATTGGTGAAGGTGGCTCAGGTATCAGCTATGCTGAGTTTAGTTACACGCTCATTCAGGGCTACGATTACCTCCACCTCTTCCGTGAAAAGCACGCCACTATGCAGATGGGCGGCAGTGATCAATGGGGTAATATGATTGCTGGCACCCAGCTTATTCGCCGCATCGAAGGCGCTGAAGCTCATGTGTTCTCAACACCGCTAGTCATCAATAAACAGACAGGTGTAAAATTTGGCAAGAGCGAAGGCGGCGCCGTATGGCTTGACCCTACGAAGACGAGCCCGTACAAGTTCTACCAGTTCTGGCTAAATGTTGACGACGAAACAGCCGAAGACCTTGTAAAGATTTACACGTTGCTCGATAAGCAGACAATTGATAATTTGATTGCGAGCCACCGTGAGAACAGGAGCGCCCGCGCATTGCAGCGTGAACTCGCGTACCGCGTGACAGAACTCGTACATGGCCAAGGTGTAGCAGATCAAGTTC
>Ga0207690_10002957_pt1 | contig 10230 bp, 14 predicted proteins | sample KBSC23metaG_FD_184315 | JGI IMG/M metagenome (GOLD analysis project Ga0207690, IMG submission 184315) | Corn rhizosphere microbial communities from Kellogg Biological Station, Michigan, USA - KBS C2-3 metaG (SPAdes) (version 2) | ecosystem: Host-associated > Plants > Roots > Rhizosphere > Soil ...
TCCCAACCGGCTGATCCAGATCCGCCGCAACCGGCTGCTCGCGCTCAACCAGGCGCCGGAGACCGACTATGTCGACCTCGAAGCCGTCAATGCCGAGCTCGCCTTCGCGCGCCGCCTGTTCGCGGACAATGACTGGCCGGTGATCGACGTCACCCGCCGCTCGATCGAGGAGACGGCCTTCGCAATCGTTCGGCTCTGCAACGAGCGGATCGATGCAGCGCGGGAAATGCCGGCATGAGGCTGCTGCTCGCGTCGAAGAGCGCGGCGCGGCGGGCGATGCTCGAGGCGGCCGGAATCCCGTTCGGCCTGGCCGAGGCGGAGCTGGAGGAGGAGCAGGCCAAGGCGGGCCTGCTCGGCGCCGGCTTCGATCCCCATAACCTCGCCGAGGAGCTGGCGCAGCTCAAGGCGCTATCGGCGACGGGCAATCCCGGCGACCTGATCCTCGGCGCCGACCAGGTCCTCGAGCGTGACGACGGTTCGGTACTGTCTAAACCCGAGTCGATCGAAGAAGCGCGCGACCAGCTGCTGTCGCTCCGTGGCACCACCCACAGCCTCCACTCGGCGGCCGTGATCGTCGAGGACGGCAAGCCGGTCTGGTGGGGCAGCGAGACGGTACGCCTGACCATGCGCAACTTCAGCGACGCGTTCCTCGACGACTATCTCAAGCGCGAATGGGAGGCGATCCGCTGGAGCGTCGGCGGCTACCGGATCGAAGGGCTCGGCGTGCAGCTCTTCGACAGGAGCGAAGGCAGCCACTTCGCCATCCTCGGCCTCCCCCTCCTCCCGCTCCTCGAATACCTGCGCCAGCGCAATGTGGTGACGCCATGACGCCGGACGTGGCCTGATGGGCGTCCCCTATGCCGAGGTGATCGGCGATCCGATCGCCCACTCGAAGTCGCCGATCATCCACAAATTCTGGCTCGAAAAGCTGGGGATGGAAGGCGATTACCGGCGTACCCGCGTCACTGCGCGCGAGTTGCCGGCTTTTCTCGCGAGCCGGCGGCAGGACCCGGACTGGCGCGGTTGCAACGTCACCATGCCCCTGAAGGAACTCGCGTTCGAAGCGGTCGACAAACGCAGCTCGGCCGCTGAGGGCGCTGGTGCGGTGAACTGCATCGCGAAGGGGGGCCTGGGCCTCCTCGGTGCCAATACCGATGTTGCCGGCGTCATCGGAGCGCTTCCACCTCTGCTCAGCCACGAGGCAGCTGTGATCATCGGTGCCGGCGGCGCGGCGCGCGCGGCGGCCTTTGCGCTCGTCTGGCACAGCAACCACGACATTCGTATCATCGCACGCAACCCCAAAGGCGCGCGGCAAAACCTCGGCTCGATGTCCCCGAAGCTTCGCTTCTTCGCGGTCGAAGAGGCGCGGCTCGCTATGAAAGGAGCTGAGCGCGTCATCCAGGCGTCCGCGGCCGGCATGGGGAGCAATCCGCCGTTGGCGCCCTCCGTCATCAATGCGCTCGCCAGCGCCCATCCGGACGCATTCTGCCTGGAAATGGTCTACGATCCGCCGCTCACGCTCTTCATTCGGCGAGCGCAGGCGCTCGGTCATGGATGGAATGACGGGCTCGCTATGCTGATAGCGCAGGCGGAAGAGGCCTTTCGCCTCCTGTTTGGCGCACCCGCGCCGCGCAAGTACGACGCAGAGCTCCGGGAGCTCCTCACCCAATGATCCGTCTCGGCCTCACCGGCTCGATCGGCATGGGCAAGTCGACCGTCGCGGCGATGTTCGTGGAGGAAGGGGTGCCGGTGTTCGATGCCGATGCGGCGGTCCACCGGCTGCAGGGACCTGCAGGGAAGCTTGTCGGCCAAATCGAGAGGCAGTTCCCGGGCACGACCGGGCTGGAGGGGGTGAATAGGAGCGCGCTGGCGGAGCGGGTGCTTGGCGAAGCGGGCGAATTGCGGAAGTTGGAGGCGATCGTCCACCCGGCGGTGGCGCGGGAGCGGGAGGTGTTCCTCGCGGAGCACTCGACCGACGCGCTCGTAGTGCTCGACATCCCGCTCCTCTTCGAGGCCGGGGGCGCCGCGCAGGTCGACAAGATCGCCGTGGTCTCCGCCCCCGAGGAGGTGCAGCGCGCCCGGGTCCTCGGCCGCCCCGGCATGTCGCCGGAGAAGTTCGAGCGCATCCTCGCGCGGCAGCTGCCCGATGCGGAGAAGCGCGCGCGGGCCGACTTCGTCATCCCCACCGGCGGCACGCTCGCGGAAACGCGACAAGCGGTTCGGCGCATCCTTGCTTGCCTCTCCGGCGGCGCGGATTCATAGTCGGCCCCATGCGCGAAATCGTTTTCGACACCGAGACCACCGGTCTCAGCCCGCTCGCCGGCGACCGCATGGTCGAGATCGGCTGCATCGAGCTGGTCAACCGGGTCGAGACCGGCCGCACCTTCCATTCCTATTTCAACCCGGACCGGTTCATGCCGGCAGGGGCGGAGGCGGTGCACGGCCTCTCCGACGCCTTTCTCGCCGACAAGCCCCGCTTCCACGAAGTGGTCGAGGATCTGATCGAATTCCTCGGCGAATGCCCGCTCGTCGCCCACAATGCCGGCTTCGATTTCGGCTTCCTCAACCACGAGCTCAACAATTGCGGCCGGCCGCTCGTCTGCATGACGCGGATGGTCGACACGCTGCAGCTGGCCCGGGCGCGGCATCCCGGCGCCAAGCACAGCCTCGACGCGCTCTGCACCCGCTACGGCGTCGACCGCAGCCTTCGCATCAAGCACGGCGCGCTGATCGACGCGCAGCTGCTTGCCCAATGCTATGTCGAGCTCACCGGGGGCCGGCAGATCGGCTTCGGCCTCGACACCATCGTCGCCGAGCCGATCGACGTCGAACTTGTCGAGGCCGAGCCCACACGGATCACCATCGAGGTGCGGCCGCCGCGGGCGCACGCGCCGACCGAGCAAGAGCTTGCCGCCCACGCCCACTTCCTCAGCGGCATAACCGATCCCATATGGGCTCGGCTCGACGGGCGCGGTTGACCTTGCAAAGAGGCCGCGCCTAATCGCGGCGCGCGCCTTTCAGTCGGAGACTCTCATGGATATCCGCGTTTCCGGTCACCAGGTCGAAGTCGGCGAAGCCCTGCGTGGTCACGCCACCGACTGTCTCGCCGCGGCGGATGCGAAATACCATCTCCGCGCGACTTCGGCGCAGGTGACGTTCGGCAAGGGCGCGCACGATCACGGCTTCACGTGCGAGATCATCGTCTACGCGCCGCCCGGCCAGGTGCTGAAGGCGATCGAGCGGTCGGCCGAGGCCCGCGCCGCCTTCGACACCGCCTGCGATAAGGTCGCCAAGCAGATGCGCCGCAGCACCGGCCGCAACAAGGATCATCACGGTGCCGGCGAGATCGATTTGCTCGCCGATACCGCGCCGGGGACGGAGCGACGAGGGGCCGGCTGAACGGGCGCCGACCCGCGGCCAAGGGGCTGCTTCGGCAGCTCCGGACCAATCTCCTCTGGCGGGAGCGCGGGGCGCTCCCCATCTGGTGAGCGATGAACGACTTGAACGACCTGCTGACGATCGAGCGCGTGGACGCGGGGCTGAGCGTCGCCAACAAGAAGGGGCTGTTCCAGCAGCTCGGCGCGGTCGCGGGCCGGCGGCTCGGCGTTCCGCCGAAGACCATCATCACCGCGCTCACCGAGCGGGAGAAGCACGGATCGACGGGCTTCGGCGGCGGGGCGGCGATCCCGCATGCGAAGATCGAGGGGCTGTCGCGTGTGTTCGGCTATTTCGCCCGCCTGACCCAGCCGATCGATTTCCAGTCGGTCGACGGCATGCCGGTCGATCTCGTCTTTCTATTGCTGTCGCCGCCGGATGCGGGGGCGGATCATTTGAAGGCGCTGGCCAGCGTCAGCCGGCTGTTGCGCGACCGGGAGACGGTGGCGAAGCTCAGGGGCGCGCGGTCGCGGGACGCGATGTTCGCCCTGCTCGCCGGGGTCGAAACCCTCAATGCCGCCTGAGGCCGGCGCCTCGGCCCACTACCGGGCGCTCGAATCGCTCTACCGCGCCGCGCCGATCAACCGCCTGTTCGAATCGCGGCTCGAGATCGTCGAGGAGGGCTTCGCCCGCATCCGCTTCGAGGTGCGCGAGGACCATTTCCACGCGGCGAACGCCGCGCACGGCACGCTCTACTTCAAGATGATGGACGATGCCGCCTTCTACGCCTGCAACAGCCTGGTGACCGACCGCTTCCTCCTCACCACCGCCTTCAACCTCCTGTTCACGCGGCCGCTCAAGGTGGGGGAGGTGGTGGCCGAGGGACGCTGGGCGAGCGGGCGGCGGCGGGTGTTCGTCGGCGAGGCGCGGATCGTCGATTCGTCCGGCGAGGAGGCGGGGCGCGGGACGGGCACGTTCATGCGCTCGCACATCCCGCTCTCCGGCCTGCTGGGCTACCGGAGCTGATGGAGCCGCGGCTCGCCACCTCGGTGCTGGTCAGCGCGCTGGTGCGGCGGGCGGAGGCGGAAGGGGGATTCGCGGCGGTGCTGGCGCGGGGCGATTCGACGGCTGGCGCGGTGCTCGTGGTGCTCACGGAAAAGGGCGCGAATCCAGTGGTTTACGAGCGTATGCTGCAGCCTTCGGGGGACTATGCCTGGGCCTCGGCGGGACCCCGAGCATCTGAAAAGGCGGAGGAAGTTCCGGCACTCATCGCGCGGCGGAGGCGGTCCGACCCGGATTTGTGGGTGCTGGAACTGGATATCCCGTCGACAGAACGGTTCGCCGCTGGAATGAACGCGTTCGGTTGACTCTGCTGCGCCGCACAACCTAGCCCCTGCCTCGCACTTCTTGCGAGTAGCGGAGGGCTGGTCCGAACCGGGGTAAGGGGAGGTCGGCCACGCGAGTCGGAAGGCGGTCAGGGACGCGAATTTCTCTTTCGCATGCGTCCCCGTTTCGACCGCCTGCCGCACTGATGAAAAGTTGAATGAGTCGCACCAAAGGCGCTGCGGGCATTGCCGCAGCCATTCTTTTTGCCGTTTTCGGTACCGTCCACGCCACCCCGTCCCGGGCCTGGCAGATCGACCCCGCGGAGCTCACGCCCGCCGTCGTCACCACCACCAACCTTCCCGCCCCTGCCGCGCCCGCCGCGCATACCCCGGCACTGCCGGATCCGGCGCTCGACCAGCCGGTCGCGCCCTCCGCCAAGGAAGCCATCGTTCACCAGGGCTTGGGCGAAATGGTCGCCGAGCGCGCCAGCGCCGCGCCGGCCGATCCCGAGCGCGCCTGCCTCGCCACGGCCGTCTATTTCGAGGCGAAGGGCGAGCCGCTGAAGGGCCAACTGGGCGTCGCCCACGTCATCCTCAACCGGGTGCATTCGGGCCGCTTCGCCCACAGCGTCTGCGGCGTCGTGAAGCAGCCGGGCCAATTCTCATTCGTCCGCGGCGGTCACCTCCCGGCGATTTCGCATGGCGGGGCGCAGTGGAAGACGGCGGTCGCGATCGCCGACATCGCCCTTTCCGGCAACGCGCCGGCGCCGGCGCCGAAGGCTTTGTTCTTCCACGCGCGCAGCGTTTCGCCGGGCTGGCACCTCGTCCGGGTCGCCGCGATCGGGAACCACGTCTTCTATCGGTAAAGGTGCGCGGGGGCTTGTCTCCCGTTCCCTTTTCATTCTAGCTGGCCGGATGGCCGCGTCCCCGAGTCCCCAGCCGCAGCCCTGCTTCACCGACGCGCCGCCGGCGGCGCAGGACGTGGCGCGGGGCGTGACTCGGCTGTTCTTCCACCGCGACACCTTCGCCTTGTGCGAAGTGCCGCTGCCCAACGGGCGGCGGGCGGACATGATGGGGATCGATTCGGACGGGCTCATCACCATCGTCGAGATCAAGGTCTCGCGCGCCGATTTGATGGGCGACTGCAAATGGCTCGATTATCTCGGCTATTGCGACCGCTTCTTCTGGGCGGTGCCGGGCGGCTTCGACCTGACGCCGTTCGGGACAGACGCCTTCCACCCCGAGCTGTGCGGCCTGCTGGTCGCCGACCGCTACGAAGCCGCGGTGATTCGCGAGGCCCCGCTCCGCAAGCTCCCCCCGCCCCGCCGCAAGGCCGAGACCCTGCGGTTCGCGCGGCGGGCCGCGCGGCGGCTGGTGGGGGATCTGGATCCGACGCTGTCGGGATTCGGCTAGCGTCAGTCTCCCCTCGACCGACTCACCTCACCCGTTCGGGCTGAGCTTGTCGAAGCCCTGTCCTTCTCTCCAACAGTGAAACAGAAAGGGAGGGCTTCGACAGGCTCAGCCCGAACGGTGTTTCAGGAGCGAGGCCACAGCCGTGACAGACTGAGGCTGCAGGGCTGATCTGGAGCTAGGGCTTCGGTCCTGCCGCAGCCTTTGGCGGTCCGGCCTTGTCGGTCAGCGCCTTGACGATCGCCGTTGCGCGCGGGTCGCGTTTGGCGAATTCGAGGGCGGAATAGCCGCTGACGCGGTCGGTCTTGTTCGGGTTGGCGCCGTGGGCGAGGAGCAACTGGACCATCTGCAGGTCGCGGCGCTGCACCGCTAGCATCAGTGGCGTCTCGCCGCGCTGGTTGCCGAGATCGACGGTGGCGCCGCGGTTGATCAGGAAGCTGGCGCCCTCCTCCCAGCCGATCTGCGCGGCGAGGCTGAGCGGGGTCTCGCCCTTGTAATTCTGGATGTCGGGCTTGGCGCCCTTGCCGATCAGGAAGTTGAGCCAGACGATCTCGCGTTCGCGGGTGACATAGTGGAGCGCGCCTTCGCCGTCGGACTGGTCGCGGAGGTTGAGGACGACGTTGGCGGAGCTGGCGACGAGCTGGTTGACCTTGTCGGCGTCCTTTTCCCTGACCGCTTTCAGGAACAGATAGCCGTCGGAATAGCTCTGCGCCGCGGCGGGCGCGGCCGGGGCGGCGACGAGGCTCGCCAGGGCCAATGCCAGTGCGATGCGGCCGGACGCGTTGCTCACCTTTACCCCCATAGTCTCGACTTGGTGGCCGCTCTGTAGCAAAGGGCGGCTGCCAGCACCATGAACGAAACACCCGCCAAGCGCCTCATTCCGCTGCTGCTTTCGCTGCTTCTCGCGGCGTTCGCCGCCGCCTGCTCGTCCGGAGCGGCGGACCCGCCGATGAAGGGCGCGCGAGTCGGCGGGCCGTTCGCGCTGGCGGGGCCGGACGGGCGGGTGGTGCGCGACACGGATTTCGCCGGGAAATACCGGATCGTCTATTTCGGCTACACCCATTGCCCGGACGTCTGCCCGAACGACCTCGCCAATATCGGCCAAGCGATGCGGCGGCTGGAAAAGGAGACGCCGGCCTTGGCGGCGCGGCTGCAGCCCATTTTCATCACCGTCGACCCCGAGCGCGACACGCCGGCGGTGATGAAGGATTATACCTCCGCCTTTCACCCGAAGCTGCTGGGGCTCTCGGGGACGCCGCAGCAGATCGCCGCCGTGTCGAAGGAATTCGCGGTGTGGTCGTCGAAGCAGAAGCCGCAGCCCGGCACGGACGGCTATGCGGTCGACCACAGCCGGCTCACCATCCTGATGGGACCGAAGGGGGAGCCGCTTGCGCTCCTTCCCGCCGAGCAGGGCGCGGAGCCGCTGGTCGCCGAGATCCGGAAGTGGGCGGCATGAAGTTCTGGGAAAAGCCGCTCGACCAATTGAACCGCGAGGAGTGGGAAGCCCTGTGCGACGGCTGCGGCAAATGCTGCCTGCACAAGCTCGAAGATGCCGACACCGGCGAGATCCACGCCACCAACGTCGCGTGCAAATTGCTCAGCCTCAAGACCGCGCGCTGCACCAATTATCGCGGCCGCCGCGCCTTCGTGCCGGATTGCGTGCGGCTGACGGCGGCGAGCGTGCCGAAGATCGACTGGCTGCCCTCGACCTGCGCCTATCGCCTGCGCGCCGAGGGCAAGCCGCTCGCCGACTGGCACCCGCTCATCTCGGGCGATCCGGAGAGCGTCCACCGCGCCGGCATCTCGATCCGCGGCTGGACGGTATCGGAGCGCGACGCGGGCGACGACAATCTCGAAATGTACGTCATCGATGACGAGCTCTGACCTTCGCTTCGAAGGCGGTGGGCGGAGCGCGGCGCTGAAGCTCAACGTGTCGCCCCGTGCGCGGGTGATGCGGCTGCGGGTCGACCGGCGCACCGGCGACGTCGTCCTGACCGTGCCGCGGCGGGTGTCGCAGAAAAAGGCGCTGGAATGGGCGGCGGGGCACCGCGTCTGGATCGAGGCGCAGCTCGCCAAGATCGCGTCGGTGACGCCGCTCGGGCCGGGGAGCGAAGTGCCTCTGTTCGGGGTGCCGCATGTCGTCGACTGGGACCCGGCGCGGCCGCGGACGCCGAAGCTCGAGGGGCAGCGGATATTGGTCGGAGGACCTGCCGAGGGGCTGGAAGGCCGGCTGACCCGCTGGCTGGCGCGCATCGCGCTCGAGCGGCTCGAGGCGGAGACGCAGGAATTCGCCGCCAAGGCCGGAGTCACAGTCTCTCGCGTCGGCGTCGGCGACCCGGTGTCGCGCTGGGGGAGCTGCGCGGCGTCGGCGGCGATCCGCTATTCATGGCGGCTGATCCTGGCGCCGGAATGGGTACGCCGGGCGACGGTGGCGCACGAGGTGGCGCACCGGGTGCACATGAACCACGGGCCGGATTTCCACGCCCTGGTCGAGCGGCTGCTCGGGGTGGACCCGAAGCCGGCGCGCTTATGGCTGCGGCGCGAAGGTGCGGGGCTCCATCGCATCGGGCGGCGGTAGCGGCCGGGGACGGCGCCGCGGCGGCGGGGGTGGCGGCGGTCCGCCGCGGCCGGTGGCGCGATCGAGCATCGACTGGTAGCCGCCGTCGTCGTCGTCCGGCGGCGGCGCCGCGTCCTCGCGGGAGGGGCGAGCCGGCCGCTGGTCGGGGGGCAGCGGGTTGCCGTCGGGATCGACGAGCTGGCCCTGAGGCTCCACCGCCGCCTGGCCGTTGTCCGGGAGCTGGCCCCACGCCTCCTGGTCCGGCTCCTGCCAATCGGGGGCTTTGACCTGGACGTCGAAATTCTCGACCGGCCGGTTGGCGACTGCCTTGATCATGAAATCGTGGAAGGCGCGCGCGGGGGCGGTGCCGCCCTGAAGGCCGGGCACGACCTTGTTGTCGTCGCGGCCCATCCAGATGCCGGTGGTGAGCCCGCTCGAAAAGCCGAGGAACCAGCCGTCCTTGTTCAAGGTGGTGGTGCCGGTCTTGCCGGCGACGGGGCGGCCGATCTGCGCGGCGCGGCCGGTGCCGGTCAGCACCGCGGTCTGCATGAGATCGGTCATCTCGGCGGCGATCCACGGGGTGAAGAGGGCGCGGTTGTCGAGCGGCGGCTGCTGGTAGAGCAATTCGCCCTTCGGCGTCGTCACCCGCTTGATGCCGTAGGGGACGACCGCCACGCCCTTGGCGCCGACCGAGGCGTAGGCCCGCGTCATGTCGATCAGGCGGACTTCGGAGCTGCCGAGCGTCATCGAGGGGTGGGTGACGATCTTCGACGTGATGCCGAGCCGCTGCGCCATGTCGGCGACGGTGCGGAAGCCGACCTCCTGGCCCAGCCGGGCCGAGACGGTGTTGATCGACTGGGCGAAGGCCTGGCGCATCGTGATCATGCCGGAGACGGCGTGGCCGTTGTTGCGCGGGCTCCAGCCGTTGATGGTGATCGGATCGGCCGAGACCATCTGGTCGGGCTTGTAGCCGGCCTCCAGCGCCGCGAGGTAGACGAACAGCTTGAACGACGAGCCCGGCTGGCGGTTGGCCTGGGTCGCGCGATTGTAGATCGAGTTCACATAATCCTTGCCGCCGACCATGGCGCGGACGGCCCCGTCGCGGTCGAGCGCCACGAGCGCGCCCTGCGAGCCGGGCGGGGCGTTGGCGTTGATCACCTGGTCGGCGAGCTTCTGCATATTGGGATCGAGCGTCGTCCAGACCTCGATCGGCTGGTTGTTGACGCTGATCAGCGTGTCGAGCTGTGGCAGCACCCAGTCGGTGAAATAGCGGACGCTGTTCTGCTTGGGCGTAGGCACGATCTGGACGGCGGCGGGCGCCGCGGAGGCGGCCTGGTCGGCCGTGATGACGCCGTTTTCCAGCATCAGCTTGATGACCGTCGCCGCGCGGGCCTTGCCGGCTTCGGCATCGGCGGTGGGTGCGTAGTTGGACGGCGCCTTGACGAGGCCGGCGATGATCGCGGCTTCCGACAGGTTCAGCGTCTTGGCGGAATGGCCGAAGAATTTGCGCGAGGCGGCGTCGATGCCGAAGGCGCCGCCGCCGAAATAGACGCGGTTGAGGTA
>Ga0207690_10002966_pt1 | contig 10220 bp, 10 predicted proteins | sample KBSC23metaG_FD_184315 | JGI IMG/M metagenome (GOLD analysis project Ga0207690, IMG submission 184315) | Corn rhizosphere microbial communities from Kellogg Biological Station, Michigan, USA - KBS C2-3 metaG (SPAdes) (version 2) | ecosystem: Host-associated > Plants > Roots > Rhizosphere > Soil ...
TCGTCCACATCTGGATCATTAGCGGGAAATCTGCCGCACGGCCACTGACCTCATGGATGCGTAATGTCTGCAATGGGTGGAAAGCTGACGTTGCGAATAGCCGTTGTTCCGCGCACATTTGCGCCATGAGAGCGAGGCTTGCGGTCGTTGGGGTAATTCTGGGCCTGACTGCGTGTGGAACGGGCGAACGCCCCTTCCGAATGGTGCAGTTCTGCTTGGCGAACACCGGTGAGATTGGAACGATGGAGGCCGTGCTGAGGGAAGTAGCCGCAGCCAACAGTCTTCCGTTCTACAACAACAGCAAAGCAACCGAAGCCGACCTCAACTCGATTGCCAGCGGCCAAAACAATACCCCTGTAGCGCATCCGACGGTGAACGTGGGAACAAGAGGTCCAACTGAGATGGGCTTTAGCGCCGGGAACTTCGCGGAAGCTCCTTCACAAATCGTCGTCGGCTTTTCCAAGGGTGACGACGCCATCGCAGCACGCAAGCTGTCTGACGCCGTCGTGAAGGCGCTTTCGACGCGGTGGCGCATCCACGAAGTCCCGAGCGCGGGAACCAGCGGCGCGTTCCCCTTGAAGGACTGCGACGGATAGCGGATCGCCCACGGCAGATGGCAGGGATGGGTGGAAGGCAGACACTAGTGCTGACCGGCTACAGCCTCTCAACGAATTGGTTCGTCTTGTTGTCGTAGCAAAAGCCAGGGTCATGTCCCTCATGGATCAAGCGAGGCCGGACCGAGAAAATTACGATGCAGCTCTTGCGCTCACCGATGAAGAAGAACCCGCGAATATAATCAGGTCCATTCCGTTCTAGACCTTGGCGTTCTGCAGGCGTGAGCCGAGACATAGCGTCGTCGAAGAACATATCGCCCTTCGTGACGAAGAACGTGGAGTCCCTGTCGTTCGAGCAGGCGACCGTCGCCAACGATAGAGATAGAACTGCAAGGTGAGCGAAGCGCATCCACGTAAGGTAGCTCAGAGCCAAACGTCTGCAATGGGTCGACAGCTAATGGCAGGAATGGGTCGGAAGCTGCCATTAGCAGCTTCGGCCGAGCTTACTGGGGACGAGGCAGCAACAGCGAGAGCAATTTCGCCCGGCATTCGCCGTCAATGATGCCGTCGATCAGGTCGGGCCGGAAGCGCCGCTGGAAGGCGATTACGGCCTTGTCTGAATCCGTCACGTCATAGCCGAACCGCTCCAGTGCCAGGAGGAAGCCGGCGTCGGTCCAGTAAGGATCGATGAGATCTCGAGTTGGACTCGGCAGCGCCAGCCGGCGCTTGGCAAGCTCCCACCAGGGAAAAAGCTCGCCCGGATCTTCCTTGCGCGCCGGGGCCACGTCGGAATGCCCAACGACATTGCCGCGTCCGATGCCGTGCCGATCCTTGATATCGGCGACGAGCGGGATCACCGACGCCATCTGCTCGTCCGGGAAGTCCCGGTAACCGAATTCGTGGCCGGGATTGACGATCTCGATCCCAACGCTTGCCGAGTTGACGTCGCCGACCCCTCGCCAGCGCGATTTGCCCGCATGCCAGGCGCGATTCGATTCATCGACCAGCCGGTAGATGGTCCCGTCCTCGTCCACGAGATAGTGCGACGACACCTTCGCCTCGGGCGACGTCAGCCGATCGAGCGCCGACTGCATGTCGGGCATGCCGGTGTAGTGGAGCACGATCATCGAGACCGGCAGCTGCCGCTCGTCGAAGTTCGGTGAGGGCCGTTCGATGAAATCGAAGTCCATGCGCCTCAATTGGCGCACGATAGGGCTGTCGCGGTCAAGCCCCGCCGGAAGAGGCGCGGCGGTCGGTTTGTCTTTTCTCGACCCGGCTGCCGTCGCCGACCTGGCGATAAAGGCCGCGCGCGTTGATATCGGCGGCGAGCCTGGTCGTCTGTCCGATCACCGTTTCGCCCGCTCCAAGCATCAGCCAGCCGTCCTCGGCCATCGCACCGGCGAGCCGCTCGAAGCTCAGGGTCTTCTTCTCGGGGCTGAGATAGAGGAGCACGTTGCGGCACAGGACGATATCGAATCCGCCCGGGTGCGGCGCCTGCTCGAGGATGTTGTGGACCTGGAAACGAACCGGGCGCCGAAGGTCTTCCACCGCGCGCCAGCCGTCCGGACACTCCTCGAACCATTTGATCATCTGGTTGATGCCGAGGCCGCGCTGGACCTCGAATTGGCTGTAGATGCCGCCGCGAGCGCGATCGATGCAGGCTGTCGACACATCGGTTCCAAGGATGTCGATGGTCCAGCCGCGCCACTTCTCCGCCTCCTCGGCAAAGAGCATCGCGAGCGAATAGGCTTCCTGCCCCGTCGAACATCCCGCCGACCAGATACGCAGCCGCTTGGTCTTGACGCGGCGCTGCGCCAGCTCCGGGAGCGCATAACGCTGGAGCAGGTCGAACGGCGAGCGGTCGCGGAAGAAATAGGTCTCATTGTTGAGCAGGGCTTCGACGACCATTTGTGACAAGCTCGGCTCCCTGCCCATGACGAGAATGGTGATGAGCTCGTCGAGCGTAGAAATGCCGCGCTCGCGAAGCAGCGAGGAAAGTGCCGTCTCGATCCGCCAGCGGCGGCTCATCGTCAGTTGCTGGCCGGTGCGCGCTTCGAGGAGACCGGCAAGGATACGCGTGGAACTATCGCTTATTTGCACTCGCGCTGCTCCTCCGTCCGCGAGGCGATTCGGCGCGCAATCTTGTCGGGCGGAAGCACGGCGCTGACGAGCCCGGCCTCGAGCACGGCGCGCGGCATTCCCCAAACCGCGCAGCTTCCTTCGTCCTGCGCGATGATCGATCCGCCGCGGGCGACGAGTGTCGCCGCGCCCTCGACCCCGTCGCGTCCCATCCCGGTGAGTACGATTCCGAGCGCGCCCGGCCCATAGACCGCTCCAGCCGAGGCCAGCATCGGATCGACCGATGGGAGGCAGCCGCTCGTCGCTCGCCCGGTGCTGAGGCGCACGACGGCGCCGCCTTTGGCCGGCTCCAGAGTCAGGTGGGCGTCGCCCGGAGCGAGCAGGATATGATCCGGCTGCAGCGCCATTCCGTCTTCGGCAACCATCGCGGGCCGGTGAGCGATCGCGCCAAGCTGGCGGGCGAACACTGGCATGAAAGGAAGCGGCAGGTGCTGGGTCAGGAGGATCGGAACGCCGATCCGCTTCGGAAGGGCGTGGAACAGGACTCCGAGTGCATGGATTCCGCCAGTCGAGGCACCGATTGCCACCACTTCGACAGGGTCCGTCGGCATGGCGCGAAGGACGGTCTTCGGGCCGCTTGCCTGCGAAGCATAACCCGCGCTTGCCGCTCGGGAGTCCGCAAAGCCGAGCGCCTTGAGCTTGGTAAGGAGGATCTCGGAAAATTTGCCGTTGAACCGCCCGGTGCCGGGCTTGGGCATGGTGTCGGCTGCACCAAGCGCGAGCGCGGCAACGGTCTGCTCGGCGCCGTCCTCGGCAAGCGAGGACACGATCATGATCTTGGCACCCGCGGCCGCGCCGATGATCCGGGGAATGGACTTGAGCCCTCCCGCGCCGGGCATCTCGAGATCGAGGACGACGACGTCGACCCGGCACTCGCCAAGCGCTTCGATCGCGTCTTCCGCGGTCCCGGCGACGGCAGTGATCTCGAACGCAGGATCGCTCTCGACCATTCGGGAAAGAACCGCGCGCGCGACGGTCGAATCGTCGACGATCATCAGGCGGATTCGGCGCCTATTCGGTGGCGGCCCCGGCTGGCGGTCCCGCGATGTGGCGAGCGCCCGCTCCACGGCGGCCCTCAGGCGACGCCGACGAGCTGAAGCTTGATGTGAAGCGTTTCCCTATCGAACGGCTTCATCACATATTCGTCGGCACCCGCTTCGAGTGCAGCGCGGATATGCGCCATGTCGTTCTCGGTCGTGCAGAACACCACCTTTGGCTGGTCGCCGTGGCCGCGCTGACGCAGCAGACGCAGGAACTCCATCCCGCTCATGACCGGCATGTTCCAGTCGAGCAGGACGACATCGGGCATTTTGGATTCGCACCGGGAAAGCGCTTCCTGGCCGTCGCCCGCCTCCTCGACCTCGAACTCGAGGGTTTCGAGAATGTGCCGGGCGACCTTGCGGATCACCTTGGAGTCATCGACGATCAAACAGCTTTTCATTCTCGGGCTTCCCGCTTCCCACTTCGGACGCTTTAGTAGACATTAAGGGTAACGAAGACCTTAAGCCGCCTTCGCTTCCGCGGTGCCGCAGATGAGCCCGGCGACGTCTACCAGCAGCAGCGGTCCATTTTCGGTATCGACCATGCCTTGCGACACGCGCTCCCAGCCCGCGCCCATCGTTGCGCGGACGGGCGTCGGCTCAGACAAGGCCTCGACAACATCCTCAACCAGATCGACAATCAGCGCGTAATGGTGGCCGTCGAACTCGACGACCGCCGCTTCGCGAATGCCGTCTGAGCAGTCGCTTGTCCCAAGCTCCAGCGCGCGCTTGCAGTCAATCACCGTCAACACGCGGCTTCGAAGCGCAGATAGGCCTGCGATATGTGCAGCGGCGCGCGGCACCGGGATCAGCGTATCCAGCTCGACAACCCCCTCCACGGCTGCCGCCGGCAACGCGACCCGCTCGCCAGCAACAGTCACGACGAGTAGCAACTCGTTCATTTCGCTCCTCCCGCCCCGGCTGTCTTCAATGCCATCAACAATCCTGCGCGGTCGTAGCGATAGATGCTTTCGTCCTTCTTGCCCGCGGCCTCGGGCTCGGTGCGGAGCCAGATCGTGGTTTTCGCAGCATCTTCCGGAAGTGCCGCGCCTTGGGGCGCGATGACCAAGTCGGCATCGCCGTCATGCTCGTCTCCCACGACCCGATAGCCTGCCGCCTCGACAATCGGACGCAGCATGTTCTGCATCCACGGATCGTCGCTCGGAAGCCGGCAGACCATTTGCTCGACGGCTCTTGCGGCCGCACACGCATGATTGGCGAACAGCCAGTGCGGATCGACCAGCTCCGCGGGCTCGCCGCTCACCAACGTCACTCCGCTGACCTCGCCCGGGCGTTCCGAATGGATGATGTCGTTGTCGATGGTCGCAAAGTCGATGACCTCGGCGAAGGCGTAGCCGATCTCGTGAGTCCCATCGTTGAGGCGGAAGAGGCGAACCTTTGAGTCGCCGAGATCGGCGCCCGATGCCCCCGCGAGCGGCAGGATCGTCTCGCCGACCTGGACTCGAAGCTTTCCGGCGGCTTGCTTGACCGTGTTGGCCGGCACCTCCTCGATACGGTCGACCACCGCGAGGCGAAGCGCTCTGCGGGAGCCGTCGAGCGCACGAAACAATAGGACCGCGGTCGACTTTGCGACTGACGCGGCAGCACCTTCGGCAATCCGCGTTGCGCGCTCCTGCACCTCGAACTTGATTCCGCCGACCTGCGCAAGCCCGGCCGGATCGAACAGCAGGATCGGGCTGCCGTCATCGGCGAGTGTGGTTCCCGCATAAAGTCCTGTCGCCATGACCGCGGGCGCGGCCGGCTTCACGACCAGTTCCTCGTGATCGTGGATCCGGTCGACCGACAACGCGTAGAGATCGCCACCGGCCGGTCGAAGCACGATCAGGGTGCGGTCCTTTTCGTCGATGCCGCTTTCGATTCCGAGGATCTCGGCAAGCGACACTTCCGGTACCCGCCTGCCGCGGATCGTAGCAACTCCCGCTCCGCCGAGATGCTCGAGCGTCACGCTCTCGCCGTTCGCTCGGACGATTTCTTCGATCGCCGAACGCGGGATGGCAAAGTGCTGCCCGTCGATCGAGACGGTGAGCGCGGGGATGATCGTCAGCGTGAGCGGTACGCGCAGGGTCATGCGCGTCCCCTCCCCAAGCCTGCTGTCGACCTCGACGATGCCGCCGATCCGCTCGACGTTCGAACGGACCACGTCCATCCCGACGCCGCGGCCGGAAATGGAGGTAACTTCCTTCGCCGTCGACAGGCCCGCTTCGAAAATCAGCGCGAGCTGTTCGCGGTGGGTAAGCTTCGCGGCCTCGTCTTTCTCCAGGACGCCGACGTCGAGAGCCTTGGCGACCAGCTTCTTGCCGTCGATGCCTCGGCCATCGTCATGGATGTCGATCAGGATCTGGTTGCCCGATTGGCGCGCCGCGACGGACAGGATTCCAATTTCGCGCTTGCCGGCCTTCAGCCGCTCCGCCGGCTTTTCGATCCCGTGATCGACGGCATTGCGAATGATGTGCGTCAGCGGGTCGCGGATCATCTCGATCATTTCGCGATCGAGCTCGACGTCACCGCCCTCGATGTCGACAAGCACCTGCTTACCGAGCTCGGCAGTCAGGTCCCGGACCATTCGCGGCAGGCCGACGAAGAGATTCTCTATCCGCTGCATGCGCGTTCGCGTGATCGCATCGCGCATGTCGGCGATGATCGCGCTCAGCCGTTCGAACGCGCCATCCACCGGAACGTCGGTCGGGCTTTCGCGCAGCCGGCGCGCCAGCTCGTTTCGCGCCAGAACCATGTCTGAAACCGTGCTCATCACTCTATCAAGGAGCTCGACCGACAGACGGATGGTTCGCGGTGCCGAGGTGGAGCGCTGCTGACCCTCGGCGACCGCGGTCGAAGCGTGAGCCGTGGGTCCGTCGGCGCCCGGCGCAAGCGCATGGATCAGCGCGCTGTCGTCACCGGCGGGCATTTCCTCGCCGGCCTCAATCGCGGCAATCATCTCGCCGATGCGGTCGATGATGCCGAGCACCGCGCTGACGAGGTGGCCGTCGGGATGACGGCGGCCGGCACGCACGTCGGCCAGCGCGTCCTCGGCGGCATGGCTCAGCGCTTCGAGCCGAGGGAAGTCGAAGAAGCCGCAATTGCCCTTTACGGTGTGAACGAAGCGGAAGATGCTATCGAGCCGGCCGCGGTCGTCGGGTTCGGCTTCCCACGCGACGATTTCTCCGCCCAGAGCTTCAAGCATCTCGCGGCATTCCGCTACGAAATCGGCAATCAAGTCATCCATTGGCTCGGGCCGCCCTCAGCGCTGCTTCTGAAGGGCTTATGGCGGGCAGGAGTTAACGCGGCGTTATCCCTGTCCACCGAACGGTCCGCCCGTCAGCCTAATGGCGAAGGACGAGGACCCCGACCCGGTGCTCGCAGCTTTGCCGTTCTTCCGCATCGGCAGGGGTTTCGGGATGGTTGAAGGCCGTGTGGAAGCAGTTTTGCGGTTTTGCCTCGGGCTCATTCTTCCAAAACTCGCAAAGTTTGAATGTAAGCACCTCGTCTCCGGTCATCTGCGGATAGAAATACCAGCGTTGCTTCGGATTGAAGCGCAAGGCGAGATGATGAGTTCTGCGTCCGCCTGGCGCAATTCCTTGGAAGTCCATCGGGATGATGTCCGCAAGATCGAGACTGCCCGGAGCGCAAACGGCGAGCGGCATATGCCGGAGAGGCTCGCTCATGTTGGTGGTGCGCCAGAAATCGATCGACATGAAACCGGCGACATCGTCTCTCGCGTAGCGATCCAGCCACCATTTCTCGGCCTGAGGCCCGGCGAACGCGCCGACATTCGCGGCGTAGAGCTCGGCCGTCAGCGGCCCATCCGAATGGATTCCTTCGGCATATTGCGGCGTATCCGTGCCCTTTCCCCGCCGCATCGGCGAGGGAGGCTGTTGGATCTCGATGCCCCGCTCCGGGAGTAACCGAGTGCGGATGATCTCCTCGATCTCCTGCGCGAACGTCGGCGGGACATTGTCCCAATCTTCCACGCTCGTCCGGTGCTCCAGAAGGATGAAACCCGTCTCGGTGAAGAATTCCGATTCGGACGTGGCGCCAGACTGAAACGCACGCCCATCGCCGACGTCGACAGCCGGAAAGCGCGCGGGAGGCCGCTGCGGCGGGTTGCGCAAGTCGATTGTCGGCAAAGGCCCCGTCAAATCCCTAGGCAGGAACCCGTTCAGCTGCGTTTGGACCATATTAGTGGGACGGAATCGTCGCGCCGATCATCAGCACATCGCTCGATGGATCCGAAAGGCGCAGCGAGCCCCCGCCTTCCGCCGCCAGCGAATGTGCAAGCCACGCCCCGGCGGCCCGTGGCTCAACAACGCCGGATCCGCCCGTCGCGAGCGTTTCTCTAAGCACAGGGTCGAGTAGGATGCGTGGTCCTTCAGCCCGAACGGCCAATTCGATCGCCCCGTCGCCGCGCTCGGCGCCGACGTCTAGCCGCCCTCCCCGCACGAGGGCATCGCCCGCGAGCAGCGCGAGATTGAGCAGCAGCCGAATGGCTCCCTTGGGGAGCTTTTCATCCTCGACGACCCAGCCGAGCTCGACCTTGCCCTCAGCGCCGAAAAGCCCCTCGAGCGCGGCCTGCGCTTCGCCGGTGTCGATCTCATCACCGAAACCGCCGCCCGCGCCGAACGCGAGGCGAAAGAATTTCAGCTTGTTCGCGGTCGCCCGAGCGCTGTCGGCGAGCAGCTCGAGGCATTTCTCGCGCATTTCCGGGTCGGTCTCGTCCGCCAGCAACTCCAGCCCATTGTTGAGCGCCCCAACAGGCGACATGAGGTCATGGCAAAGCCGCGAGCAAAGCAGGCTTGCGAGGTCGAGCGCGTTCACAAGCCGCAAATGCGTCAGAGTTTAACCTCGCGCAAGGTCGGAACCATTGAACGCCTCCGTTACGAAACCCATATCCTATTCCGGATGGGGGGAGTTCAGAGGATCGACGTGCGTCTGGAGCCCGCCCATGCCGGCTGGCGGCTCGACCGCGCGCTCGCAGACGCAGTTCCGACCTTGTCGCGCGAGCGCCTTAAGACGCTGATCCGAAGCGGTGCAGTCGAATCGCAAGGATCGGCCGTCCGTGACCCCGCGCTAAAGGTGAGGGGCGGCGAGGCGGTTCGCGTCGCAGTGCCGGAGCCGGCGCCCGCCCACAATGAGCCGCAGGATATTCCGCTGACGATCGTCTTCGAGGACGAGCATTTGCTCGTGGTCGACAAGCCGGCGGGCCTGGTTGTCCATCCGGCGGCCGGCAATCTCGATGGAACGCTCGTCAACGCATTGCTTCACCATTGCGCCGGAAGGCTTTCGGGCATCGGCGGAGTCGCGCGACCCGGGATCGTGCACCGGATCGACAAGGACACCTCCGGCCTACTGGTCGTCGCGAAGACCGACGTCGCGCACGAGGGCCTGGCCAAGCAATTCGCCGCCCATTCGATCGACCGGCGTTACTTCGCGATTGTCAGCGGTTCGCCGAAAGCCACCGAAGGCACCGTCGATGCGCCGCTTGCCCGCTCTGCGGCCAATCGCAAGAAGATCGCAATCGTCGAAGGAAATCGCGGAAAGAGCGCCGTGACTCACTGGAAGCGTCTCGAGCTCCTTAATGAGTCGGCTCTCGTCGAATGCCGGCTTGAGACAGGCCGCACCCATCAGGTTCGGGTGCACATGGCGTCGATCGGGCACCCCCTGCTCGGTGACCCGGTCTATGGCCGGGCTGGAAAATCGCACGGCAAATTGTTGAAGGAGCTTGGGTTTCACCGCCAGGCGCTGCACGCGGCAGAGCTCGGCTTCACCCATCCCGTAACGATATGCAGATTGTCGTTCTCAAGTCCCATGCCGCCCGACATGCAGGAACTGAAGCGGGCACTTGGTGTAGTAAGGTTAACCAGCTAGGGCAGGAAATGCCCTGATGAAGGGAGAAAGACGACTAACAATGGCTACGAAAAAAGGGATCGTCTCACTCCCCGCGTCCGGTGGGGAGGCCGGACTCAACCGCTATCTCGCGGAGATCAAGAAATTCCCCATCCTCTCCCCGGAGGAGGAGTACATGCTCGCCAAGCGTTGGCGCGAGCATGGCGATACCGAGGCCGCAGCGAAGCTCGTCAATTCGCACCTCCGTCTCGTGGCGAAGATCGCCATGGGCTACCGCGGCTACGGCCTGCCGGTCAGCGAGCTGATCAGCGAAGGCAATATCGGCCTGATGCAGGGTGTGAAGAAGTTCGAGCCCGATCGGGGCTTCCGCCTCGCCACCTATGCAATGTGGTGGATCCGGGCCTCGATCCAGGAATTCATCCTCCGCAGCTGGTCGCTCGTGAAGATGGGCACCACCGCGGCGCAGAAGAAATTGTTCTTCAACCTGCGCCGGATGAAGAACCAGATCGACGCATTCGAGGAAGGCGACCTCAAGCCCCAGGATGTGACCAAGATTGCGACCGACCTCGGCGTGAGCGAGGAAGAAGTGGTCTCGATGAACCGCCGCATGGGCATGGGCGGCGAC
>Ga0207690_10002968_pt1 | contig 10212 bp, 3 predicted proteins | sample KBSC23metaG_FD_184315 | JGI IMG/M metagenome (GOLD analysis project Ga0207690, IMG submission 184315) | Corn rhizosphere microbial communities from Kellogg Biological Station, Michigan, USA - KBS C2-3 metaG (SPAdes) (version 2) | ecosystem: Host-associated > Plants > Roots > Rhizosphere > Soil ...
TTGCTCTCCCCCTCCAACCTCACCGATGTACAGAGCCATCTCGACCTGATCAGCTCGCGCGTTGCAGACGGGTTCATCTTTCTGGGGCAAGGCGAGCGTGGCCCGATGCTGCGCGAACTGGCACGCGCCGGAGCACCGTTCGTGGTCTGGGGAGGAGTCGACCCGGCGGAGCCCTATTGCTCGGTGGGCAGCGACAACCGGTTGGGCGGAGAATTGGCCGGCGACTTGTTCGTCAAGCGCGGCGCGAAGCGCTGGCTGTTCGTCGGCAATGTAGCGCATGCCGAGATCCGGATGCGGTTCGACGGCCTGCGCGCGGTCGCCGCCAAGCATCCCGAGGTGACGGTCGAGCATCTCGAGGTCGAACACATGGCCTATGCGCCCGTTTACCAGCAGATGCTGGCGTGGTTGCGCAACAATCCGCCGCCCGATGCGGTCTTCGCCTTTTCGGATACCGCGGCGATCGCGATCGTCGCCGCGTTCCGCGAACTGGGGCTGGAGGCGCCCGCCGACTATTCGCTGTGCGGTTACAACAACATCCCGCCGGCGGCCGACTTCACCCCGGCGCTCACCACGATCGAACAGGAAACCCATCTGGCCGGCGCCATCCTGGTCGAAAAGCTGATGCAGATCCTCGATGGCGGGAAACCGAAGTCGAGCGTACTCCCGACCCGGCTGATCGTCCGTCAGACCTGAGACGGCGCCGGTGTTAGCCGCAGCACTTGGTCGAGATCGACCGCCGCGGTGGACGCGAACACGAGATCGGCCTCGGCCAGAATGCCCGCATCGCCGATCCCGATCGCGACCATGTCCGCCGCCTTGATCGCGGTCACCCCGGCCGCGGCGTCCTCGAACCCGACGCACGCGGCCGGCGCGACGCCCAACCCTGCCGCGCAGGCCAGGAAGATGTCGGGCGCGGGCTTGGATCGCGCGACCTTGGCGGCGTCCGCGACGAAATCGATCGAGCCCAACAGCCCTGCCCGCTCAAGCACCATCGTCGCGTTTCGGCTGGCCGAGGCGATCCCCAACGACAGGCCGGCGGCGCGGGCGCCCGCCAGTAAAGCGGTGGCGCCGGGCAAGATGTCGGCATCGCTCATCGTTGCCAGCGCGTCGAGATAATAGCCGTTCTTGCGCGCCGCGAGTTCCTCTTTGGCCGGGAGGTCCAGCGACACCGCGCCCAGCGCCAGGATATGATCGAGCGACCCCATGCGATCGATGCCCTTCAGCGCTTCATTGTCTTGCTCGGCGAACGCGATGCCGAGTTCGTCGGCGATTCGTTTCCAGGCGACGAAATGCAGCCGGGCGCTATCGACCAGCACGCCGTCCAGGTCGAAAATGGCCGCGCGGAACACCATCATCAGGCCGCGACCTCTTGACCGGCGACCCGGACCGCGACCGCGCGATCGCCGCACACCGACACATTGGCGGTGCGGCCTGACACCGCGACATCGACCTGCGCACCGCGGAACGCGACGGTGAAGCGATAGTCGGACAGGCCGGGTATCTCGACGGGATCGAAGCACAGCACGTCGCCCTCGACGCGCATGCCGGCAAAACCCATCGTCAGGGTGGTCCAGCTCCCCGCCAACGCCGCCATGTGCAGGCCGTGATCGGCATTGCCGAACAGATCGTTGAGGTCGGTCAGCGCCGCGATGCGCCAATAATGCGCCGCCCGCGCGCCGTCGCCGGCATGCGCCGCAGCGGTCGCGAAGGCACTCGCCGACAAGGTCGAATCGTGGACCGTGGTGGCTTCGTACGTGTCGAGCATCCGCCGCCGCATCGCCGGGTCGAACGCCTCGGGCATCAGCGCCAAGGCGAGCACCGCATCCGCCTGTTTCGAGACGCGACGACGATAGATGGCGAGAGGATGGACGTGCAGCAGCAGCGGATAGGCGGCCGGCGGCGTCGCCTCGAACGGCCAGGGATCGAGCTGGAAATAGGCATCGTCCTGGGCATAGACTTGCCGCGCGTCATCAAACGCCAGTAGCATCTCGTCAGCGGCGCGAACCATCCGCGCGCCCTCCGCATCGTCGATCAGCGACGCCGCCAGCCCTTCGCGCGCCGCGAACCGCAAATGCCGCGCTGCCATCATGTTGGTGTAGAGGTTGTTGTTGACGATCGCCGAATATTCGTCGGGCCCGGTCACGCGATTGATGACGAAGGCGCCGCCGCGCGCCGCATCGTGATACCCGATCGCCAGCCAGATGCGCGCCGTTTCCACCAGCATCGCCGCGCCGCCGGCGTCGAGCAGCGAGCGGTCGCCGGTCGCCGCCAGATACGTCTCCAGCGCATAAGCGATGTCGGCGTTGATGTGATATTGCGCGGAGCCGGCGGGGAAATAGGACGAACATTCGTGCCCGCCAATCGTCCGCCACGGATAGAGCGCGCCCGCTTCGTGCCCCATCGCCCGCGCATTGTTGCGCGCGGCGGCAAGCTTCGAAATTCGCCACGCGAGCATTGCCCGCGCGATCTCCGGCCGGGTGAAGGCGAAGACCGGCATGACGTAGAGATCGGCGTCCCAGAAGACATGGCCTTCATAGCCTTCGCCGGTCTGCCCCTTGGCGCCGATCGAAGTCTTGCCATCGCGCCCCACCGCCATCGCCAGCTCGGCCAAGGCGAAGCGGATCGCGAGTTCGGCGTTGGGCTGGCCTGCGAAGGCAACGTTACTCGCCGCCCAGAAATCCGCGAACCAGGCGACCTGGTCGGCCAGCAGGGCGTCATAGCCTCGCTCGACCGCGGCACGCAGTAGGGCGGTGATCGCCTCGACGCCCTGCCCGTCGGTTCCAGCGTGATAGCCGGAGGCGAAATCGACCTGTACCCGGCCATCGACGGTCCGGCGCCCGATCTCGCGCATCGCGCACGTCACCACGAATCCGCTCGTGCGCAGACGATCGTTGCGCATCGCAGTGCCGGGCTCGTCATGGACCCGCGGGTCGACCCAGGGGCTGGTCGCCATCACCGGCGCGACGCGCGGGTCGTAAACGCCCTCGCTGGCGACATCGGCGACCCGATCGCCGCTTCCCGGCGGCGGCGTCACGATCGGCGAAGCGGACACATCGGCGCCGTCGGCGAAGCTGACTCGCGTCAGCACCAAGGCGGTATCGGCCATCGAGACGAATTGCTCGAACACGATCCCCGCTGGTCCAGCGAAACTCTCGGTGCGCACGCCCCGCGCAAGGTCGAGCTCGACGCTCACCGGCGCTTCGACGGGTGTGCCGCCGACCAGGATCGCCGGCCGGGTGGCATCGGCGACCGCCAGGCGAAGATCGCTCTCGCGGGCATAGCCATGCGCCGCCTCGTGATAGGCGATCGGCACGCGTTCATAGACGCCGTTCAGATAGACTTTGGGCGCCTCCGCCGCCTCGCCCGGCCCGCGAATGCCGATGAAACCGTTGCCGATCGAAAACAGCGCGGGAACATGGTCCGACGGGGCGGAATCGCCGTCGGCCGCAAGGCGCCAGGCGTCGCGTGCAAATCGCACGTCAGCAAAAGACGCTTCGGGTAATGACCGCCCCACGCAATTCCTCTCCGATGCGGCGATCAAACGCCCGATTGCCAATGATATGCATTTCATAATAGGAGATGGTCAAGACAATAAGCCGGGCATCCCGGCAGGGGAGGCGCATGAACAGGACCCGGATGATCGTCGCACTGGCATTGACCTATGCCGTGTTCGCGGTGCTGCTCAACAGCGTCGGCACCGTCATCCTGCAATCGATCGAATCGTTCCACGTGACCAAGGTCGCAGCGAGCTCGCTCGAGGGATTCAAGGACCTGTCGATCGCCGCAACCAGCTTCCTGCTGGCGGCGCAACTGCCGCGGTTTGGGCTGCGGCGCGCGATGATCGTCGCGCTCGCGCTGGTCGCGGTCGCCTGCCTGGCGATGCCTTTATTCCCCGGTTTCTGGACCACACGCCTGCTGTTCCTCGCGGTCGGCGTAGCGTTCGGGGTGACCAAGGTCTCGGTCTACAGCTTCGTCGGGCTGCTCACCGAGGACAGCGCGCGGCATGCGTCGTTGCTCAACGTGATCGAGGGCGTGTTCATGCTCGGCGTGCTCAGCGGCTATTGGATCTTCGCCGCCTTCATCGACCCCGCCGATCCTGGCAGCCGGCAATGGCTGAACGTCTATTACGTCCTGGCCGCGGTCAGCCTCGTCGCCGTGGCGCTGCTCGCGGTCACACCGTATGACGAAAGCGCGGTCGACGAACCCGCAGCCGCACCGCACGGCGCGGGACATAAATTCGCCGAAATGGTCGCGCTCGCCTGGCGGCCGTTGAGCCTCAGCTTCATCGCCGCAATCTTCTGCTACGTCCTGGTCGAACAGGGCATCGGCTCGTGGCTGCCGACGTTCAACCGCGAATTGCTGGGGCTGTCGGCGCCGATGAGCGTGCAGGCCGCGTCGATCTTCGCGATCTGCCTGGCGGCGGGTCGACTGGGTGCCGGCGTCGTCGTGCGGCGCACCGGCTGGTTTCCGCTCGTCCTCGGATGTCTCATCGGCATGGCGGTGCTGATCGTCGCGGTGCTGCCGCTTGCCGCCGCGCATCATGGCCAAGTGACGAGCTGGGCCGGCGCGCCGGTCGCCGCCTTCCTGTTCCCGGCGATCGGGCTGATGATGGCGCCGATCTATCCCGCGCTCAATTCGGCGATCCTGTCGTCGATGGCGCCCAGGGAGCAGCCGGCGATGGTCGGGCTGATCGTGGTGTTCTCGGCGCTCGGCGGTACCACCGGCTCGTTCGTCGTTGGGCACATCTTCGCGATGTTCCAGGGGACGATCGCCTTCTATGTCCTGCTCATCCCGATCGCCGCGCTGGCCGTGGCGTCGACGTTGGTGCGGCGCAAATCGCTGCGATAGGCGGCCGCGCCGACACTCTCACGGGTTAACGCCAGCGCAACGCGACGCGAAACGGCCGCGTCGTGTCCGAAGACGCGACGCGGCCGATGCCCCATTGATCAGAAGTTGAAGCGCAGCCCGGCGTTGATCGTGAAGCTGCGCAGCCGCGAGTCGTCGTCGATATTGCCGACCACGAAGCCCGACACCCGGCTGCCATGCGCGTTGGCGAGGATACCCGCCGAATAGCGCATCGCGTTCTTCCAGGTGTTGCTCTGGAGCGAGAAGGTCGTGACCGGCGCCCCGAAGGCAAAGCTCGAGCTGTCCCCGCGCGACCAATTCTCCATCCGCGCCGCGCTGATGAAGGGCTCGACCGTCGCGGTCGCCTCGGACCCGCCGCGATACGACAAGCGCAAGCCCGCCTGACCAATCTTGGTGGTATCGCTGCCCGGCGTCCACACGCTGAAGGCATCGATCACGAGCGGATCGATGCTGGTGTCGGCATAGTTGAACGAGGCGAACGGCGTCGCGGCGAAGCCGGTCTTGCCGCCGATCCGGTACGACGCGCGGACCGAGCCCGCCGTCGCATCGCCGCGCATGCGCTGCGTGCCGACCGTGCCGAACAGCGACGGCATGGCGACCGTATAGTGACGCCATTCCTTGCGGATATTGCCTTCGAGCTCGAACGCGCCGTTGCCGACCACCGCATAGCCGCCGATGAACGGCGTCTCGACCTTGATCCGCTCGCCACCCGCGAGCGGAGCCGAGGCACCGTACCAGCCGCCCATCACGCCGACATTGATCTTCCAGCCGCCGCCAATGCCGCCGAACGAGACGTCGGCGCCGATCTGCGCGGCATGCTGGCTGGTGCGGAAGCGGCTGGTCGAATTATAGGTCAGCCCGCCGCCGGTCAGCGAGGAGCTGATCGTCTGGGTGCTGTGCCCGCCGCTGCCGCGCATCCACAGGCTGAACCGCGTGCCGCCGACATCGGTCCGGTTGGTCACGAACGGGCTGATCGGATCGTCGAGCAGGCCCGACGCCGATTCGGCCATGTAGCTCAGGTTGCCCAGCCCCGCCGCCGTCGGGTTGACCGCCTGGATCAGGCCGAACTGATGGGCGTTCGACGGGTTCTGCCCAAAGCTGTCGAGGATGAAGCCCGTGGTCGGGAACACGGTGCTGGAGGTAAAGGCGCTGGCGGGTGCTGCACCGGCGACCGTCACCACCGGCAGGAAGCCACCCGGCACGAACGACCGCGTACCGACCAGGTTCATCGTGACATTGGTGTTGCCCGTGGCCGAGCCGCCGATGTTCAGGCGATCCGCCGTCGCGGTATTGGTGCTGTAGTCGGCCCAGAACTGACCCCCGCCCGAATAATTGCCGCCGACCGTGACGACGTTGCTGGTGAGGTTGTTACGAGCGTTGATGATCCCGGTATTGGCCATCGAACCCGCGGTCGTGAACGTGCCCGCGCCGGCAAAAGTGACGCGGCCGGCATTGTTGGTATTGCCCAGGACCGTCAGCGTGCCGCCGGCACCAAGATTGACGTTGCCGCCATTGACCAAATTGCCGGAGATGCTCGACGCGCCGGTCAGATTGGCGATGCCGGTCGGGCTGTTGATCCAGTTCGACGTCGCGACGGTCGACCCCAGCATCTTGATCGCGCCGTTGATCGTCCCGCTGTTGAACAAGGTCGACGGCGTGTTGTTGACGCTGATCAACACCGCATTGGTGCCGCCGGTGATCGTGCCGGTGTTGGAGATGTTGGCGCTTCCGGTGCCGGTCGCCACCAGCCTGACCCCGTCGATCGTACCCGTGACGAGACCGGCATTATTGACCACCAGCGGGCCGTCGACCGTGCTGAGATCGATGCCGTAATCGGGGTCGATCTTGCCGGTAGCGGTGACGTTAACGGTGATGCCGCCCGAAGTAGACGTACCGTAGACGCCGGCATAGCCGGGGGTGCCCGCGGTGATCTCGCCCGCGACCGTGATCGTCGTCATGCCGGTCGACAGGCCGCTATCGGTATAGATGCCGCTGCCGTTGGTCGCGGTGATCTTGGTGCCTGCCGCCTGCCATACGTCGATCGTTCCGGCGTTCGCCGCCGGGTTGAAGTTGACTGCCTGGATCCCGTTGCCGTTGGTCGCGGTGACGTTGCCCAGCGCGTTGACCGAAATACCGCCGGTGCCATTGGTCTGGGCAATGATCCCGGTGGTGCCGGAGACATTGCCGGCGGTCACGCCGACAGTGCCTGCAGCGCCGGCGCTGATCTGTTCGGCGAGGATCGCCGCGGCGCCGGTCGAGGACACGTCGCCCGCATTCACCACCACGTTGCCGCCGTCAGTCAGCCCGACAATGCCATAGCCGGTGGTCGCGGTGACCGGGCCGATCGTGGTGACCGTCGTATTGCCGGTGCCGTAATTCTCGGCATCGACGCCGAACTTCCCGCCGACCGCGCCGTTGGCGGTGACGTCGACATTGCCGGTCGAGGTGCTGATCAGCCCCGCGACGATGCCGGCATTGCCGCCATAGATGTCACCATTGGCCACGACCGTGACGTTGCCGGTGAACGAGCTCCCAAACACGTCGATGCCGTTCTGATCGGTTGACGTGACCGCGCCGGTGGTGACGCTGATATCGCCGCCGGCATTGGTGTCGCGCACCAGGATGCCCGATCCGCCGGTAGCACCGCTCGCGCCCGAAATATCGACCGTGACCGTTCCAGATCCGTTGTTCTGGATCGACGCGCCGTTGCCGTTCAGCCCGAAGAAGCCGCCGGTGCCGGTGACGCTGATATTGCCTGCGCCCCCGGTCCCGCCCACCAGGGTCAGGCCGTTGGTCGCCCCGGTCACCGTATCGGCGACAGCCACCGTCACCGCGTCGTTGCCGGTCGCCGTAATACCGTCTGCCGCCGTGCCGGTCACAATGCCGTTGGTCGTGACGCCGACCGTACCAGTGCCGAAGTTGGTCGCGATGATGCCGGTCGTGCCCGAGACGTTGCCGCCGGTTACGTCGACATTACCCGCACCCGCGCCGCTCGTTTGCTGCGCGATGATCGCGGTGTTGCCGGTCGAGGTGACGTCGCCGGCGTTGACCGTGACGTTGCCGCCCGTCGCCAACGCATAGATGCCGTTACCCGTCGTCACATTGACCGGGCCCACGGTTGTGACGCTGGTCGTGCCGCTGCCGAAATTCTCGGCATCGACGCCAAACCTGGCGGTGATCGCACCGTTCGCGGTCACGTCGACGTTGCCGGTCGCGGCAGCCGGGAGAATGGCCGCTACCATGCCGGCGTTGCCGGCCTGGATATCGCCGTTGGCAATCTCGGTCACATTGCCGGTCAGCGAGGTGGAGACGGCATAGACGGCGTCCTTGCCCGCCGTCAGCGCCGTCACTGCACCGGTGGTGATGCTGATGCCGCCGCCTGCCGCCGTATCGGCGACCACGATGCCGTTTCCGCCGGTCGAGCCGCTCGCGCCCGAGATATCGACCGTAACCGTGCCCGAACCGTTGTTCTGGATGTTGGCCGCATCGCCGGTGCCGCCGAAGAAACCGGTGCCGGTCACCGAGATGTTGCCCGCCCCACCGGTCCCGCCGACCAGCGTCAGGCCGCGCACCGAGCCCGTCACCGTGTCGGCCGCGTTCACGGTTACCGCGTTGTTGCCGGTAGCCGTAATCCCGTCGCCGGCCGTGCCGGTCACCGTGCCGTTGGTCGTCACGCCGACCGTGCCGGTGCCGGAATTGATCGCGACGATGCCAGCTGTGCCCGAGACGTTGCCGCCGGTCACGTCGATATTGCCCGCGCCCACCGCATTGGTCTGTTGCGCGATGATGGCGATATTGCCCGTCGAGGTGACGTCGCCGGCGTTGACCGTGACGTTGCCGCCTTTCGTCGACGCGTAGATACCATTGCCTGTAGTCACATTGACCGGTCCGACGGTCGTGACCGCCGTGTTGCCGGTGCCGAAATTCTCGGCATCGACCCCGAAGCGCGCGGTGATCGCGCCATTCGCAGTGACGTCGATATTGCCGGTCGCCGCCGCCGGGAAGATCGCGGCCACCATGCCGGCATTGCCCGCCTGGATGTCGCCATTGGCCACTTCGGTGACGTTGGCGGTGAGCGACTGGCTCTGCACGTCGATCGCGTTCTTGCCCAGGGCCAGCGCGGTGACCGCGCCCGTGGTGACGCTGATGTCGCCACCGGCGGCCGTATCGCGGACGATGATGCCGTTGCCGGCGGTCGAGCCGCTCGCGCCGGAGATATTGAAGGTGACCGTGCCCGAACCGTTGTTCAGGATGTTGGCGCCGTCGCCGGTGCCGCCGAAGAAGCCACCGGCGCCCGTCACGCTGATATTGCCCGCGCCACCGGTGCCGCCGATCAGGGTCAGGCCGTTGGTCGCGCCGGTCACGGTATTGGCGACGGTCACCGTCACGGCATTGTTGCCGGTCGCCTTGATGCCCTCGGCTGCCGTACCCGTCACCGTGCCGTTGGCCGTCACGCTGAGCGTGCCGGTGCCGATGTTGTTGGCGAAGATGCCGGTCGTGCCCGAGACGTTGCCCGCCGTCACATCGACACTGCCCGCGCCGGTCGCGTCGGATTGCTGCGCGATGATCGCGGTGTTGCCGGTCGAAGTGACATCGCCCGCGGTAACCGTGACGTTGCCGCCGGAGGTCTGCGCGTAGATGCCGTTACCGGTGGTCACGTTGACCGGGCCGACGGTCGTGACCGTGGTATTGCCGGTGCCGAAATTCTCGGCGTCGATGCCGAACCGCGCGGTAATCGCGCCATTCGCAGTGACGTCGATATTGCCGGTCGCCGCCGCCGGGAAGATCGCGGCCACCATGCCGGCATTGCCCGCCTGGATGTCGCCATTGGCCACTTCGGTGACGTTGGCGGTGAGCGACTGGCTCTGCACGTCGATCGCGTTTTTGCCTGCCGTCAGCGCCGTCACAGCGCCGGTGGTGACGCTGATGTCGCCGCCAACCGCGGTATCGCGAACGATGATGCCGTTACCCGCCGTCGAGCCGCTCGCGCCAGAGATATTGAAGGTGACCGTGCCCGAACCGTTGTTGAGGATATTGGCGCCGTCGCCAGTTCCGCCGAAGAAACCGCCAGCGCCCGTCACGCTGATGTTGCCCGCGCCACCGGTGCCGCCGATCAGAGTCAGACCGTTGGTCGCGCCGGTGACCGTATCGGCGACGGTTACCGTCACCGCGTCGTTGCCGACTGCCTTGATGCCCTCGGCTGCCGTGCCGGTCACCGTGCCGTTGGCCGTCACGCTGACCGTGCCCGTGCCGAAATTGTGCGCATCGATGCCGGTCGTGCCCGAGACGTTGCCCGCGGTCACATCGACATTGCCCGCGCCGGCGACCTTGGTCTGCTGCGCGATG
>Ga0207690_10002971_pt1 | contig 10207 bp, 4 predicted proteins | sample KBSC23metaG_FD_184315 | JGI IMG/M metagenome (GOLD analysis project Ga0207690, IMG submission 184315) | Corn rhizosphere microbial communities from Kellogg Biological Station, Michigan, USA - KBS C2-3 metaG (SPAdes) (version 2) | ecosystem: Host-associated > Plants > Roots > Rhizosphere > Soil ...
GTCGGTGCTGACCCGGCTGCAGGATGCGCAAGGCCTGTTCCTGGCCGGCACGCCCGGCGACCTGGTGCACGTGGCGCTGGGCGCCGATCCGCAGAAGGCGCTGGCCGAGGCCAACGCGCGCCTGGGCCTGGCGCTGGCGGACGACGAGATCGAGTACCTGGTCGAGCGCTACGCCGAACTGGGCCGCGACCCCAGTGACGCCGAACTGTTCATGTTCGCCCAGGCCAACTCCGAGCACTGCCGGCACAAGGTGTTCAACGCCAGCTGGACGGTGGATGGCGAGGCGCAGGACAAGACCCTGTTCGGCATGATCAAGCACACCCATCAGCAGTCGCCTGCGCATACCTTGTCCGCGTACAGCGACAACGCCGCGGTGATCGAAGGCAGTGCCGGGCGGCGTTTCTTCGCCGACCCCGCCGACGGCGTGTGGCGCGGCCACGACGAGCGCATCGACTACGCGATCAAGGTGGAGACGCACAACCATCCCACCGCGATCGCACCGTGGCCCGGCGCGGCCACCGGCGCCGGCGGAGAGATCCGCGACGAGGGCGCCACCGGCCGCGGCGGCAAGCCCAAGGCCGGGCTCACCGGTTTCTCGGTATCCGACCTGCGCATTCCGGGCTCACCGCAGCCGTGGGAGGTGGAGCGTCCGCTACCGCCGCGGATGGCCAGCGCGTTCGAGATCATGCGCGACGGCCCGCTGGGCGCGGCCGCGTTCAACAACGAGTTCGGCCGGCCCTGTCTGGGCGGCTATTTCCGCACCTACGAAAGCGAGTTGCCGGGTCAGGCCGGTTTTCGCCGCGGCTACGACAAGCCGATCATGCTGGCCGGCGGCCTGGCCAATCTGCGCCCGGGCCATGTGCTGAAACAGCCGGTGCAACCGGGCCACGCGGTGATCGTGCTGGGCGGGCCGGCCATGCTTATCGGGCTGGGCGGCGGCGCGGCCTCGTCGGTGGCCGGCGGTGCCTCCAGTGCGGAACTGGACTTCGCCTCGGTGCAGCGCGACAACGCCGAGATGGAGCGGCGCTGCCAGGAAGTGATCGACGCCTGCTGGGCGCGCGGCGAACACAACCCGATCGTCAGCGTGCACGACGTCGGCGCCGGCGGCCTCTCCAACGCGATCCCCGAACTGCTCAACGACGCCGGCGTGGGCGGTGTGATCGACCTGTCGAAGATCCCCTGCGACGACCCGTCGCTGTCGCCGATGCAGGTGTGGAGCAACGAATCGCAGGAACGCTACGTCTTCGCCATCGCCCCGGAAAACCTGGCCGACTTCGAAGCGATGTGCCAGCGCGAGCGCTGCCCCTACGCCGTCGTCGGCGAAGCCACGGAAGATCGCCGCCTGCTCGTCACCCGCGCCGGCTCTGGCTCTACCGAGTCCCGAGTCCCGAGTCCCGAGTCCCGGCTTTCAGGGACCCTGAATTCCGAACTCCGCGAAACCGTCATTGATCTGCCAATGGACGTCCTCTTCGGCAAGCCGCCGCGGATGCATCGCGACGCCACGCGGGTCAAGCCGCGGGTCGACCTGCTGCCCGACCTCACCGGCATCGACATGGACGAGGCGCTGCTGCGCGTGCTGCGCCTGCCCACGGTGGGCAGCAAGAGCTTCCTGGTCACCATCGGCGATCGCACGGTGGGCGGCCTCAACCACCGCGACCCGATGGTCGGCCCGTGGCAGGTGCCGGTGGCCGATTGCGCGGTGACCATCGCCGACTTCGACGGCTATGCCGGCGAGGCGATGGCGATGGCCGAGCGCGCGCCGGTGGCCCTGCTGGACAGCGCCGATGCGGCGCGGCTGGCGGTGGGCGAGGCGATCACCAACCTGGCCGCCGCGCCGATCGCCTCGCTGGGCGAGGTGCGCCTGTCGGCGAACTGGATGGCCGCGGTCAATCATCCGGGCGAAGACGCCGCCCTGTTCGACGCAGTGCGCGCGGTCGGCATGGAGTTGTGCCCGCAACTGCAGATATCGATCCCCGTCGGCAAGGATTCGCTGTCGATGCAGGCGGTGTGGATGGATGGCGAACAGGAGCAGCGCACGGTATCGCCGGTGTCGCTGGTGGTCACCGGCTTCGCCCGGGTCGGCGACGTGCGCCGCACGCTGACGCCGCAGCTCAAGCTCGACCGCGGCGAATCCGACCTGTGGCTGATCGACCTCGGCGCCGGGCGTGATCGCCTGGGCAGTTCGGCGCTGTGCCAGGTGTTCAATCGCTCCGGCGGCATCCCGCCGAACCTGGACGATGCCAAGCGGCTGAAGGCGCTGTTCGAGCTGATCCAGCAGGCCAACGCGAGCGGCCTGCTGCTGGCCTACCACGATCGCTCCGACGGCGGCGTCATCACCACCTTGCTGGAGATGGCGTTTGCCGGCCACTGCGGCCTGGAGCTTCATCTCGATGGTTGGGCCGAAGCCACCTTGCGCGCGCTGTTCAACGAGGAGCTGGGCGCGGTGGTGCAAGTGGCCGTGGCCAACCGCGAGGCGTTCGAGACCTTGCTGGTGAAGTTCGGCCTGGCCGGGCTCAGCCACCGCATCGGCCGGCCGAGGGAGAAGCTCGGCATCAAGCTGTTCCTCGGCGACGAGGCCTTGTTCAAGTGGAACTGGAGCAAGCTCTACCAGGCGTGGAACGAAACCAGCCATGCCATGCAGCGCCTGCGCGACAACCCGCTCAGCGCCGATGCCGAACGCGAATGGCGGCTGGACGACGCCGACCCGGGCATCAGCCCCAAGCTGGGCTTCGACCCGGCCGAAGACGTGGCCGCGCCGTTCATCGCCAGCGGCGCGCGCCCGCGCGTCGCGATCCTGCGCGAGCAGGGCGTCAACGGCCAGGTCGAGATGGCGGCGGCGTTCAGCCGCGCCGGCTTCGAGGCGGTCGACGTGCACATGTCCGACCTGGCCAGCGGGCGCCTCGTGCTGGCCGACTTCCGCGGCTTCGCCGCCTGCGGCGGTTTCTCCTACGGCGACGTGCTCGGTGCGGGCCGCGGCTGGGCCACGTCGATCCTCTACAACGCCATGCTGCGCGAGCAGTTCGCCGCGTTCTTCGCCGATCCGACGAAGTTCGCGCTGGGCGTGTGCAACGGCTGCCAGATGATGGCGCAGCTGAAGGAGATCGTCCCTGGCGCGCAGCACTGGCCGAAGTTCCTGCGCAACGCGTCGGAGCAGTACGAGTCGCGCGTGGCCACGCTGGAGATCCTCGAATCGCCCAGCATCTTCTTCCAGGGCATGGCCGGTTCGCGCATCCCGGTGGCGGTGGCGCACGGCGAGGGGCGGGTCAGTTTTCCGCAGGCGTGCAGTCCGTCGAAATCCCATGGCGCGGCGCGCTTCGTCGACAACCGCGGCAAGCCGACCGAGAATTTCCCGCTCAATACCAACGGTTCGCCCGGTGGCCTTGCCGGTTTCACCGCCGCCGACGGCCGGGTGACGATCATGATGCCGCACCCCGAGCGGGTGTTCCGCAGCGTGCAGATGAGCTGGCATCCGGAGCAGTGGGGCGAGGATTCGCCGTGGATGCGGATGTTCCGCAACGCCCGGGTGTGGTGCGGCTGACCGACCCGGCATGGCGGGGGCGCTGAGCGATGGCTTGGCGCCGCCCCGCGTGGATGATCGTGCTGTACACCTTGCTGTGGGTGCTGCTGCTGGCGCTGCTGCCGTGGTGGCTGGGTTTGCCGGCGTTGCTGGCCCTCGCGGCCGCGGTGGCCTTGCTGGCGCATCGGCTGGCACCGGGGCATGCCGCGTTGATTCGTCGCGCGTTGCGCTGGGGGCTGCCGGGCTGGCTGTTCGCGTTGCAGCATGCGCTGGGCGGGGATGCCTTTGCCTGGGGCGCGGCCCTGCTCGGCGCGCTGGCCGGCTACACCTTGCTGGCCGGGCTGGAGGCATGGCTGGATCGCGATCTGCGTCGTGCGCGCGAGCCCGTGGCGGCGGCCGATTGGCCCGAGATCGCGCGCGCGCCGATCGGGCCGCTGGCGGAGATCATCGAACTGCAACTGCCGGCGTGGCAGGCGGCGCACGGAGCACTGGCCGACCCGCAGGGCGGCACCGTGCAGTGCGATGCCGCAGGTTGCCGCTTCAGCGACGGCGAGCAACTGGACGCGCCGAGTGGCCGTGATGGATTTGCCCAGGCCGGCTTCAGTCCCGAGGGCAGGTGGTTCGCCGCGTGCACGGCCGAGCAACGGGTGCTGCTGCTGTGGGATCGCCGGCGCGATCGCCGGCACCGGCTGCGCGGCTGGCGCCTGTGCGGCTGGTATCGCGAGCAGCCGTGGCTGAGCCGCCGCGACGGCGACATGCCGTTGGCCCTGTCCGCCGTGCTGGGCAGCGACGAGGATTGATCGCGGCACTGATGGCATTTACTTATGGCCGCCCGGCTCCCCCACCGTTCACGCTGAGCCTAGCCCGCGCAGCGGGCGGAGTCGAAGCGCCGCCGAGCGTGGGCCAGGCTCAGCGTGAACGGTTGAGAGTCAGGTGGCTTAAACCAAGTGCCATCGGTCTGCGGTTCCTTCGTTCGCGCGGTGTTCTCCCTTCAGGCATCTCCGCGCATACTTGCCGGATGGACAAGCCGGATTCCCAGCATTCGCCCTACTCGCTGGCGCTCAGCGTGATCGTGGTGGCGGCCGACAGCGGCCCGGAACTGCGCGAATGCGTGCGCCTGATCCTGGCCTGCACGCTGCCGCTGGAGCTGATCCTGGTCGACAACGATTCGCGCGACGGCGTGCCGCCCGCGATCGCGCGCGCGCACCAGCACGATGAGCGGCTCAGGGTGATCTACAGCTATCGCAACCTCGGCTTCGGCGCCGCGGTGAACCTGGGCGCGAAGCAGGCCAGGGGACGCTCCCTGCTGATCCTCAACCCCGATTGCCTGCCCGGCGAAGACGACCTGCGCAAGCTGCTGGCCTTGCAGGCGGCACGCCCCAAGGCGGGCCTGATCGGCGCGGTGGTGTGCGATGCGGACGGTCGACCCGACCCGGCCTCGTGGCGCCGCGATCCGCTGCTGCGCCGCTCGCTCAACACGCTGCTGGGTCGGCCCGGCGAGACGGTGGAGGTCGGTCAGCAGATTCCCGCCGAGGTGATCGAGGCGGAGGCGATTTCCGGCGCGCTGATGCTGATGACCCGCGAGATGTTCGAGCGCCTCGGCGGCTTCGACGAAAAATATTTTCTGCACTGCGAGGATCTGGATCTGTGCCGCCGCGTGCGCGACATCGGCTACCAGGTGCTGCTGGCCGGCAACGTGCGCGTGGCACACGGCAGGGGCAGTTCCAGCCGGCACCGCCCGATCTTCGTCAGCCGGCACAAGCACCGCGGCATGTGGCGCTGGTTCCGCCGCCACGACCCGGCCGCGCGCAACCTGCTGCTGGCCGCCGCGGTGTGGCTGGGCATCTGGACGCATTTCCTGCTGCAGATTCCGGGCCAGCTGTGGCGGTTGCTGCGAGCCAGGCGAACGGAACCGCCGACGCAGAGCTTGTAGGAAGTTCGACGTGTTGACTTGGAGCTCAGCTTTCCTTCCCCCGCAAGCGGGGGAAGGAAATACACCTGCTGCGCCGGCGGCGTATTCAACGCGAACACCTCACGGGCACATCGGTGCGACCTTGTTCAACTCTTTCGCGGTGGCGATCCAGGTCTGGCTGTCCCCGTCGCTGAAGTTGTAATAGACCATCCCGTTGGGGAAGAGCACCACGCTGATGCCGCCGAAGCCGGACATGTACGGCACCCACTTCGCGCCGCCGCAGCCGAAGGCGTAGTCGGACTGGTTGAGGTCGTAGTACCAGAAGCCGTTGTGATAGCGATCGGCATTGCTGCCGGCACCCAGCCCACCGGAGTCCAGTTGCAGGGTGGAGGCCACCATCGCGGCGTCGAGCACCTGCGTACCGTCGATCTTGCCCTGATCCTTGTTCAGCAGTTCGGCCAGCTTCACCACGTCGTCGCGCACATAGACCAGGCCGTAGCCGGTGTAGGGCTGGGCGGCCGCGTCCTGGGTGCGCTGGGTGTCTCGCGCGGTGGGGCTGAGGCCGAGCGGTGCATAGACGTCGTTGACCAGCACGTCACTGAAGAAGTCCGCGCTGCTGTCGCCGGTCTTGAACTGGTAGTACGTGTTCATCGCGCGGCCGAGCAGGTAGCTGTCGGTGGTGTGATAGACGAAGCTGGTGCCGGGCGCGGCCTTGTTCACGTAGCTGCAGGCGAAACCGGCTTTCTGGCTTTCCGTGTCCGGGACGAAGAAGCCGTTGTACATCGCGGTGGATCCTTCATCCACCTCGAACCCGGCCGAGTCGTAATTGCCGGTGGCCATGTCCAGCGCGTTCTGCAGCGTGGGCGCCACCCATTGCGAGCCGCCGCACTCGGCCACCCAGTTGCCGATGGTCTGCGACACCGCGCCGGGGTAGATCTGCTGCAGCCGCATCAGGCCATAGGCGCCGTTGACGGACTTGGCAGTGGAGTACGAAGGAACATCCAGCACGTCGCAATACGGATACGTTCCTTCGCGGGTCTGGCAGCCGCCGACGTAATGCACGCCGTTGTAGGCGACGCCGTAGATGGTCATCGCCGAGGCGGCGACGTCGCTGCCGATGTTCGCCACGTTCACGCCGGAGCCGGGGTAATCCGTGGCCAGTGCCGACAGCGGCTTGGTCGGCATGCGGCTGGCGAGCTGGGCCTCGAAATCCGCCTTGATCGCAGCCGCGCCGCTCACTGTCGCCGGCGCGTAGCTGGCCTGCAGACGGCCCCAGAAGTTCAGCTGCATGTACTCGCAGGTGCCGCCGGCGATCTGGTAGGCGAGATCGGAGACCGAGCCGTCGTTCTTGAACAGAAAGGTCATCACGCCGTTCCAGATGCAATCCTGGTTGCGCTCCTGCAGCGAGAACGGCAAGGCCACGCGCGAGTAGCCGTTGTCGCCGTTCTCGTTCCACACCCGGCCGGGCTCCAGCACGTAGACCCAGGATGGATGCGAGCCGATGATCTTGCCGCGCTGCACCGGGATGATGTGCGTGCCGTCCTGCACGTAGTCGAAGGCAAACGCCGGCAGCTGGTTGGCCTGGGCGTAGTACTGCAGGTTGTTGTTGCTGCCGACCTCCTGCACCTGGCCATTGGCCTGGCCCGAGAGCGTCAGCCGGCCCTCGAAGGTGTTGACGGGATTGGCTGCCTGCGCGGGTAGTGCGTAGTTGGCGTAGTCCATCAGCGCGAGCGCGCCGCTGCCGGTGAGGAAGTCGTAGCCCAGCGCGCCGCGGCTGACGTTGCCGTCACCGTCCAGCGGATCGTAGACGGCGCCGCCCGTACCGATCGGCGTGCCGGTGAGCAGCACGTTGTCGCCGTAGCAGTAGTGGTAGTACAGCGTGTAGGCGCGAAAGCGCAGGCGCAGGTTCGGGTTGTCGTCCAGTCCACTCGACACGGTGGCGCTGCGCATCGCGCCGTCGTCGGCACCGTTGCCCACGCTCAGCAAACTGTTCCAGTTCGTCCCGCCATTGGTGGAGTATTCCGCGAAGCAGTAGTCGCCATTCACCAGATACAAGGCGGCCATCTGCATTGACAGCGCCACGTTCTGGTAGCCCCGCGAAGACACCGCGATTTCGCCCTGACGCAACCCGTCGAGGCGCATCGACCAGTTGCCCTGGTAGGTGTTGGCCATGTCGTGGCCATTCCCGCTCAGCGTCCAGCCGGGGTAGGCGCCGCTCTGGAAGTCGTCGGCGAAGATGGTGGCGCCCTGCGCCGTTGCCCGCCACGGATAAATGGCCCATCCGACCAGCAGGAGTACCGCTGCAAAACCGTGCTTGCTCATGGTCGATCCTCTTCGAACGAGTGGAACCGGTGTGAGTTCAGGCGCAACGCCCGCCGTGTGCGAGCCGGCGCGTCACCACATAGCCGCGCCGCGCCGGCAGCAGCACGTCGCCGTCCGGCACGAAGTCGTAGGCGAAGTCGGTGGGGAACGTGTGCGCTGCGGCGATCTGCGCGGGGCGAGGAAGCCGCCATCGGCCAGGATGGCGGCGCCGAGATATCCGCCGCGCCGATTCATCCGATGCCGCCCACGCAGGTGTACTTGAGCACCGTGTAGTCGAGCAGGCCGTAGCGCGATCCTTCCGAGCCCATGCCGGACTGCTTGATGCCGCCGAATGGCGCCACCTCGGTGGAGATGATGCCGGTGTTGACGCCGACGATGCCGTACTGCAGTGCCTCGCTGACGCGCCAGCTGCGGGCGAGGTCGCGCGTGTAGAAATAGGCGGCCAGACCGCTGTCGGTGTCGTTGGCCAGCGCGATCGCCTCGGCTTCGTCCTCGAAGCGGAACAGCGCCGCCACCGGGCCGAAGGTTTCCTCGCGCGCGAGGCGCATGGCGGGCGTGGCGTCGACCAGCACGGTCGGCTCGAAGAACGTTTGCCCGAGCGCATGCGGACGACCACCGCAGAGCAGGCGCGCGCCGTGCCTGAGCGCATCGCCGACGTGCGCCTCGACCTTCTCGATCGCGCGCTGGTCGATCAGCGGCCCCTGGGTCGTCGTCTCGTCCAGGCCATGGCCCACCTGGAGCTTGCCCACCGCTGCGGCCAGCGCCGCGGCGAAGCGGTCGTGGATGCCGGCCTGCACCAGGAAGCGGTTCGCGCACACGCAGGTCTGCCCGCTGTTGCGGAACTTGCTGGCCATGGCACCGGCCACCGCGGCGTCGAGGTCGGCGTCGTCGAACACGATGAACGGCGCGTTGCCGCCCAGCTCCATCGAGACCCGCTTCATGGTCTGCGCGCAGCGCGCCGTCAGCATCTTGCCCACCGCGGTCGAGCCGGTGAAGCTGAGCTTGCGCACCACCGGGCTGGAGGTCAGCTCCCAGCCGATCGCTTCGTCGTCGGCGCCGGTGACGATGTTGATTACGCCCGGCGGGATGCCCGCGCGGTCGGCCAGTTCGGCCAAGGCCAGCGCCGAGAACGGCGTCTGCAGCGCCGGCTTGCACACCACCGTGCAACCCGCCGCCAGCGCGGCACCAAGCTTGCGTCCCAGCATCGCCGAGGGGAAATTCCACGGCGTGATCGCGGCCACCACGCCCACCGGCTGGCGCGTCACCAGGATGCGCTTGTCGGCCTGGTGGCCGGGGATCACGTCGCCGTAGAGCCGCTTGCCTTCCTCCGCGAACCATTCGAGGAAGGAGGCGGAATAGCCGATCTCGCCGCGCGCCTCCGCCAGCGGCTTGCCGCCTTCGCAGGTCAGCAGCACGGCCAGGTCTTCCCGCTGCGCCAGCATTTCGTCATGCAGTCGGCGCAGGAGCTTCGCGCGCTCGCCGGCGGTGCGGGCCGACCACGCCAGCAGCGCCTGCGCGGCGGCGTCGATGGCGCGCCGGGTCTCCGCCGCGCCCATGTCCGGCACGCTGCCGATCGACTTGCCGGTTGCGGGATTGCGTACCTCGACGCGCGCGGCGTCGTCGGCATCGCACCAGTGCGCGCCGATGCGGCACTGCATGCGCAGCAGGGTGGGGTCGGACAGGCGCGGCGCGCCCTCGCTGTCGCGGGTCGTGCTTGCTGTCATGGATTACGTCACCTCCTGCATGGTTTGGCTGCCCAACCGATCCACCCTTGCCGCCGCCAGCAACATCGCCACCGTGGCGATGCCGAAGAACACCAGCGCGGTGGCGATCAGCGGCACGAAATCGTGCGGCTGCACCGTCCACCCGGCGAACAGCGGGCCGGATGCCAGCCCCAGGCCCGAGACGAAGCCGGCCAGGGTGGCCAGCCGGCCTGTGCGATCCAGCGCCGAGACGATGCCGAACAAATAGGGCACCACGAACGACCAGGTGACCGCGGTGCTGGCGTTGGCTGCGAAGAAGATCGCCGGGCGATCGCTCCAGAAGAAGCCGCCGATGCCGATGACGGTGACGATCATGGCCAGCAGCAGCGGCTTGCTGCGGCCCATGCGGGCGCCGAACACGATCACGCAGGCGGCGCCCAGGGTGCCGATCCAGGTGGCGAGGCCCACCGTGCGGCTGATGAACGGCAGCGATAAGTCGTAGTGCTGGCCCAGCGGAATGATGAAGGCGAACAGGCCCATGTTGGCCGCCTGGAACAGGAACAGGGCGAGCAGGGCGAACGCGGTAAGCAGGCGGGTCGTGTTGCCGCCCGCCACGCCCGTGGCTTTCGGGATGTCGGATCGGCCCGCACCCACCTTCACGAAGGCGGCGGCCACCAGCGCGGCCACGTTCATCGCGGTGGTGCAGGCGAACAGCACCCAGGTGCCATGCGTGGCCACGAGCCCCGGCAACCA
>Ga0207690_10002973_pt1 | contig 10205 bp, 13 predicted proteins | sample KBSC23metaG_FD_184315 | JGI IMG/M metagenome (GOLD analysis project Ga0207690, IMG submission 184315) | Corn rhizosphere microbial communities from Kellogg Biological Station, Michigan, USA - KBS C2-3 metaG (SPAdes) (version 2) | ecosystem: Host-associated > Plants > Roots > Rhizosphere > Soil ...
GGACCGCACGCTGATGCGCTATATCCGTCAACACAACAAGAATCCCAAGCCCATCAAGTGGAAGTACGACGATCCATCGCGCCGATTTCGCCCAGTGCCAATTCAATGACGCGGCGGACTAGTGACTCATAGACCACTTTCACAGTGAAATAGATTAAAGGTGACAAGCATGAGTTTTCTTCCCGCCATCGTACATAACAGGATGGAAGTATTGGACTCAAGTTCCATCTTGAGTCGCATAACCGTTGACCGACCCTATTTTGCTTTTCAACATCTGTACAGGGTGCTCGAGTCTGATTGGGGCATCTACGGAACCTTCCGCCGCGAACAAGAACTTGGCGCTGAACTTGGGCCGATTTCGACCGCGGAAATTGGGCGTCACCTCGCCATTCTCGGCACATGTGCCGCTTCACTAGAACGCCCCACGAGCCCACGTTGCTACTATCTTGCCAATCATGCAACTTGGCTACGCCAAAGCCCGCCTATTAGCACTTCACCTGACTCACCATTCGTGGCGCGTGCACGCATAATTAAGCGTCACAAAACGGAAATCGAGGCTGAAATTCAGTTAATTTGCAATGATACTATCGTTGGCACTCTCTTTGTTCGCTACCATGTAATTGGAGCTTTAGCTTTTAAAATACAATTCTCCAATTGCAAGAATACATCGACATTTCCAATTCACCCTTCACCTTACCGTGACCCGGTACCGCTCCGGTATGCCGAAATTGGCGATACTCGCGTCGAAGCATTCAGCGAAGGCTTCTCCCTCTTTCATTGCTCTGGACATTTTCCAAATTATCCAATGTGGCCAGTTGCCGTAATCATGTCGGCATTTGGACAGACGACAAGAAAACTACTACTTCAACGAAACGGTAGAGATATTTACTACGAAGTTATTAGTGCCAACATGGAAGCAACCATGCTCCCCAAGGCGGAAGACACAATCAGATTCGAAACACAATTTCTTTCCCAAATTGATAATTCATGCGCAATCGTTAACCGCGGCTATCTTGGCTCCCACCAAGTCTGTGAGCTTCATACTGCATTGAAACTCAGTAAAATCCCAGATCTGTTGTATACGCTATCAAACCCAGATACGGAGTACGGTGAAAATGGACATTGACATCATTAACCTCCTGACTGAGGTTAGTAAGGATATCGATTTCAAACCAACCGCCCAAGATCTCGATAAACCTCTGCAGGAGCTTGACCTGGACTCCCTTAAATTTCTGGAACTTCTAACGCGACTGGAACATAAGTCAGGGAGAGAGATTGAATTGCCGTCTGATATTGCAACGCTGACATTGCGTCGCATCGTCGAAATAGTAGCGCCACAAGTCAATTAAAAAATACTGTCAATGCTAGAACGCACGCGTCCAGGCCCAAATCGACGAGTAGTTATCACCGGCGCGGGCTGCATCGGTCCGCTTGGGATGGGCGTGCCTGCGACATGGTCTGCCATGTGTGCAGGTCACAGCGGCATTGGGAAGCTTGACGGAGTTCATCCGGTGCCGCTCAAGACGTCGGTCGCCGCGCCAGTACGTGAGTATGAGCCGAATCGCTATTTTGACCGTACGGACCAACGCGTGCTGGACAGGGTGACTCAATTTACTTTGATCGCTGCACGCGAAGCTGTCGCACAATCAAAACTGCGATTTGACAACGAAGACCAAGTCGGTAGGCGCACGGGCATTGTTCTAGGTACCGCTAACGGCGGCGAGACTTCACGCGATCTCGCATTTCGGGCGCTTTATACAACTAGCCCGCCTCTGATCGACCCGGCGACCATCGTGAGAATCATGCCCAACGCGCCGGCCGCTCGAGTCAGCATCGAATTCGGTATCCAGGGCCCGTCGATGATGATCTCAACCGCCTGCGCATCAAGCAACCATGCGATCGGTGTCGCATTGCAATTGCTGCGCAGCGGCATGGTGGATGTTGTGCTGGCCGGTGGGGCCGAGTCAAGCCTATCCCCCGGCTTCGTGAAGGCGTGGGAAGCTATGCGTGTTCTAAGCCGCGACACCTGCAGACCATTCTGCAAGTCCCGCACAGGTCTCGTGCTCGGAGAAGGGGCGGCGGTTTTTGTGCTGGAAGCACTGGACCACGCAGAACTGCGAAACGCGGCTGTGCTTGCAGAGTTAAGCGGCGTGGGTATGTCAAGTGATTCCGTGGACATGGTTCGCCCCGAGGAGCGAGGCGCAGCGGCAGCAATCCAGGCCGCGATCGCGGATGCTGGTTGGACGCCAAGTTTCGTCGACTATATCAATGCCCACGGCACGGGAACACAAATCAATGACGTGATGGAGACTAGAGCGATCCGTACGGTTTTCGGCCCTCTCGCCGACTCGCTGGCCATCTCCTCAACTAAATCAATGCACGGCCATTTAATGGGGGCAGCAGGAGCGATCGAATTGATAGCAGTCATCGGAGCGCTGCGGCATGGCATCATTCCGCCAACTATCAATATCGCGGACCAAGACCCTGCGTGTGACCTTGATGTCGTCCCAGACAAAGCAAGATTGCGCCCTGTACGCGCTGCACTTTCCAATTCTTTCGCATTCGGCGGCATGAACGCTGTGATTGCGATGTCCAGCTGGGCTTCACCTCACGCGACACGCCCCCGGTAGCACGCCAATATTCAGGCTTGCGGCCCACACGCCCTAGACGGCCCAACCCCAGATCACCGGCGGCCGACATTCGAATACACCACGGCATCCATACAAACATCAAAGGATCTGAGGGGAGACGCCAGCCCCCTGCCGTTGGGCGCAATTTATGAAGATTGCGCTCCCGTAAACATCTGCGTCGTTGCCCTCATTCACAAGGGGGGGACTGTTCGCACCTGTCGATGCGATCATAACAACAGAGATGACGAATAGTGCCTGAATTGAGCGCGTAAGCCCCAAGGCAACGTCATGCTGAGCTCATCACGATATTCCCCGCTCGGTGGGGGGCTGCGTCCGGCACGCAAGTTGTGTCGACCTAGTTTTGCTTGTGGCGGTCGACACAGACATGCCGACCAACCAGTAATGCCGCGAAAGCCTGGCGGATGTGAAACGAAGCGCCGGACGGAAAGTCCGGCTCAAGAAGAGCCAACGCCGCGGCCCGGCGCGATGCTGCTTGAAGGTATCGACTGCGCAAGCCGGAACGCACCTGGCGACCGACAGTCGCCTTGTAAACGGCTGCACCGCTTCCTACACTAGGCGGCATGCTCTGCGATCCCTCGCACCTTCCTGACGACCTCGCCACGTTGAAGGCAATGCCGATTGCTCGGGATGAGGACCTCGCCATCGAGCGGCAGCGGGTAATGATCCTGCAAGACCAGCTCGGTGAACGCGCTATCGAGATCGAACACCTGAAGCCGCTGATTGCCAAGCTCAGGAAGCGGCAGTATGGACGCAGTTCCGAGAAGCTGGATCGGCAGATCGAACAACTCGAGCTCAAGCTCGAGGAGCTGCAGATCGATGAGGGCGTCTCGACGCTACAGGCACCGCGAACGCGCGGCGCGAGAGCAAGCGGCGGGCGCAAACCGCTGCCGGAGAACCTCGAGCGCGAAGACGTCGTCCACACGCCAGATGAGCGTGCTTGCTGTGCATGTGGTGGTGCCTTCAAGGTCCTGGGTGAAGACATCACGGAGCAGCTCGAACTCGTGCCGGCACGACTACGTGTCATCCGACATCGCCGCATGAAACTCGCCTGCACTGGCTGCGATCGCATCGTGCAGGCTCCCGCGCCCGGCCGTCCCAACGACCGCGGCATCCCTGGCCCGGGCTTGCTGGCCAACGTGCTGGTCTCAAAGTTCTGCGACCACCAGCCGTTGTATCGTCAGCGCGTTCGTTGGGAACGTGAAGGGATCGATCTGCCCGAGTCGACACTGGGCGACTGGGTCGAAGGCTGCTCGGCATTGTTCAGCCCCCTGGCGGCCGCCGTCCAACGCTATGTGATGGGAGGCAACAAGGTGCCCGGCGCCAGTACGCTGATCCTCGTACTGGCGCCGGGCAATGGCAAGACCAAGACGGCACGGCTGTGGACCTATGTGCGTGGCGGCCGGCCATCGGCCGATGCCGCGCCACCCGCGGTGTGGTTCGCTTACTCGCCCGATCGCAGAGGCGAACATCCACAACACCATCTCCGATCCTTTGTCGGCACCTTGCAAGCCAATGCGTACGCTGGCTTCAACGCGGTCTATGAAACAGGGCGAGTGCAAGAAGCCGCCTGCTGGGCATACGCCAGACGCAAGTTCCACGAGTTGTATGCGGTGCGCCCCAATGCCGTCACCGAGCAGGCGTTGGCGCGCATCGGCGAACTCTATGACATTGAGCGCGAGATCCGACGGCAGCCACCGGACCTGCGCCGGGAGATCCGGCAACGCGAGGCGGTACCGCGACTCGCGACGCTCAAGACCTGGCTGGAGGAGACGGCGGGCAAGCTCTCGCGCAAGTCCGACACCACGACCGCCATCCTGTACCTGCTCGGGCGCTGCGTGGTGCGGCGCTCGGACGCAAGAACTTCCTGTTCGCGGGCTCGGACAGCTGCGGCGAGCGCGCTGCGGCTATATGCACGCTCATCGGCTCGGTCAAGCTCGATAGCATCAACCCAGAGGCCTATCTGCGCAACTGCGTCCTGCGCACGAACAACAGACTGACTCCTCAACGTCCGTCATACCGCGCGGGCCGTTACCGCACAGATGACGGCGCAAGCGAAGGTGGGCAAAGCGAGATGAGTATCAACAGAGCGCTCGAAGCGAATGCGCAACTTGCCGAAGCCAGCAAGCCAGGCATGCGCTCGACACCCCTGCGATGCTGGCCGAGCCGGTCGCTCCTCTCAATGTGCAGTTGTGATGAAGCATAATAGTAATTCAATTCAGTGATATAAATAATTCCCAAGTGAGGCAGCAATGAATAAATTTACAGGCGTAAAACTGGCATTAATAAATAATTCAAAATTAGTTGGAATACTACGTGACAACAACCCTGATATTTCTTTCCCCGACATGTGGGATGTTGCGGGCGGAATGCGCGAGAATAACGAATCTCCGATATCATGTGCTTTTCGCGAAGCGAAGGAGGAATTAAATTTATTCCTAAAAGCGGACTCAATAATCTGGTGCAGAGAATATGAACATAAGGGAGAAAGCAGCCCTGGCGGGTATTTTATGGTTGCGTGTGTCATGGATGATCAATTGAGAACAGTTAGACTTGGCAACGAAGGTCAGTGTTTTAAACTTCATGATATGAATGATTTCATAAGATTACAAAATATCGCACCCTTTGTAAGGGAGAGGCTTATTGATTATATAAATGAGATGGAAAACAACACGGTATAATTTTTATATGGCCAATCGTTAACGGAAATCCGTATATATGATAGCTTTTTACGGAGTGACTCCCATTGTCACCGGATGTGAGCTCAACGCGATTTCCATTGTCAGTTAATCTGAGAGAAAACGCGCTGATGGCGAGCACGATGGCTTTCGATTGCGAGCCGTTACACTTAACCTGCACAGGTTAGGCGGCCAAGGCGAACGCCTCGACCGGGGTCTTCATCTTCAACGCTTGGTGGGGCCGTCGATGGTTGTAGAACTGAATCCAGTCAGCGATTGCCCGGCTAGCGTGCTGCAGGATTTCGAAGCGATGCCGGTGCACGCATTGCTCCTTGAGCGTGCGGATCACGCGCTCGACCATGCCGTTCTGCTGCGGGCAGTGCTGCGTGATGAACTCCTGGCGCAGGCCATAACTGCGCACCAAGGCCGTGTAGTCGCGGCTCGAAAGACCAGGCCGTTGTCGCTGCGAAGCAGAAACAGCTGGGGCACGCGTCCGAGCGTACCGAACCGGGCAATCAGCGCATGTTCCAACGCGCGCGATGCCGTGGTGGCGCGGCCGCTGCGCGACAGATGCCAGTCGAGCAACTCCCGCGTGTGGCAGTCGATCACCAGCGCCAGCGTCGCCCAACCTTCTCGCCTGCCAAAACGCGGCACATGTCGGTCGACCAGCGCTCGTTCGACCGTCGTCACCAGCCAACTCCCCATCGAGCACTGGCATCAGTGATTGAACGATCCAGCGTTGGCCGATGCCATCCTAGACAGGCTGGTTCACCAGGCCCACAAGATCACCCTCAAGGGCGAGTCCATGCGCAAGCGCGGTGCCACCGATGCCATCAGCAAACCAGCATCGTGATCACCTACGCTACAATTTCCTGGCCGCGCAGTACCCCCTTCCGCATCTGATCACGTTCACCGAAACGACTGATCACCTTCACCGAAATCCGCAGAGTCACCTACTCTTTGCGATTGCATCAAGAGCCCAGAAGCTGCAACACGACAGTTCCGCCGACAGAGGATACGCCCGAGGACATACGGGCTAAGACGACGGTGTTCAATAGCGTCACGGTCCGGATCGTCTTAGCCCCAGTGAAGCGACCGCTGACCACCTCCCCGTATTCAGCTCGGAGATACTGCCGTTCGGGCGCTGGACAACGACTTGCGTCGTATGGATACCGCTACTGGTAGCGTCACCCCAAAGCACCAAGTATTCCGGCTTCGTGGAGGCGTTCACCAAGATTTCGCAGGAGCGCACGACCGTGTCGCTAAAGTTCGTGCGACCGGTGGTCACCCCGAGCGGCAAACCGACGCAAGATCCATAAGTGTCTTGCACGGTGGCGGTAATTGATGTGGGCTGGTAAGTAAGTCGTGGATTGTATTTCACTTCCTCTGCACCAACACGGGTGAGTGCCGCATTTTCGGCAAGCGCAGACTGCAACGGACTCATCAACAAGCAAAGGAAAACAATTGCAGTAGATAGCAGAGACCTGATAGTCGACACGTTCATGTGAATTCCTCCATCTAAATTTGAACACTCTGTCGTCAAAGATGGAATTTAATGAGCATCGAAAAATAATGCGACCACTAAAAACCGCACCACAAACCATCACCTCACTTAATTAACATATTATTTCACCAATTCAACAACTACCCTCACAATTACACGCCACCACTTTCCACGGTACAGAATAAATCATTATGATTTCGATTGAAAAATCGACGAAGCAAATGATTTACGCCCCTCCTGCCAATACATTATCATCCAAACATTCACGCACTTTCTCAACAAATTCGCTGTCTATTTTTTGAAAAAAACATGTCCAAAATAAACTCTTGCCTGAAACCTCTTCTCGGTCTGCTTCGACCGCAGCAATAATTTCAATTACTGGTATATCAAGCAGCTCCGCAACCTGGCCTGCGATAGCGTTAGTCATGAACATCCGACCAGTTCGCCAATGGCTTGGAACACTGTGGGACCATCCCATGACCTTGGCCACCTCCCTGTCGTTTATGACACCTAGCCTCGGGCGCAAAGCATCCAAATATTTGCTGACGCGCATACTGCCTCCCGATATTAATAGTCATCACAAAAAAACCAATGGAAATACCCCGAACACACTGCTACCACCGATACACATGGATTAAATAATCAAAGACTTATCACTCACATTTTCCACCTCACACCGTTATTAACTCCGACAGATCACCAATCAAAATTCATTACCGCAATAATCTATTAACACACAACACCATGATTACAACGCAACCTTTTCGGCGCCATGAAAAACGCCCACCCCTAATAACCAAATTTCCGCAAGAATAATTAGCACAGCCGCACACAGATACTTCTACGCGCATCTCAATCGATCAAGAGTACGCATGGCCAACCCCATCGGCAGAGACCGGTAGACCAGGCTCGCAAGGTCGATACATAGGGACGAGAGCAAAGGTCGTTACAGCAAGTGACTATCGTGCGATCGGTTCGGGAAACGCGGCCGCCAGAGGCTAAAGGCGCGCACCTCACGCCAGACGATCCCGCAGCAACGCGCGACAGTCTGCACAAATAGCCAGGGCACGCCAATTTGCGTAGTCCGTCGTCACGGGTTGGGACTGCGCCGATTGCAAACAGACCTAAGCGGACTCCCAAGCGGCGAACAAGGCGCGCCGACCGAGCATAGCGATGCGAAACGGCGTCCATTTTTTCGCCAATTGGATTTGTTGAAGCCGACGGCACCATGGTCTTACTAGCGATCTCTTTCACTGCCGGCAGAGTCTCAAGGGTTCTTTTCCATCCGGCCGCCCTGGTCATCTAAGCGGGGGAGCGCACCACTCTTCACTTCCGTTTCACGATTCTGCCCATGAAACTCATTTTCAAGACGCGACGCGCGTCGCTCCTCTCGCATCGGGGCCTTACCAGGCTTTGCCAATACTTCCGATCGGTCACTCCCCCCGTGGCGCGAACGCTGGTGGCCAAAACCCGAACCGTAGCAAATATCAGACAGAAGAAGCACTCCAACACCAACCAGCAAAATTAGCCAATTGCGAGAGGAACTTGAGGTCAAGTAAGCGTTTGCCATGGAACACACTCCAATTGGCTTCTCGTGATCTGCGCGAGCGAACAACATGGGTTGCAGTTGGGAGGCTCGTAGGTCTGCAGCCCTGCGCCCTCTAATGAGGACTCACCGCCCCTAGGTATGCAGCACCGACTAAGAGAAAACTTTCGATCGAACTCCCAAGGCTCGAAGATTGACACCCGTCTACAGGATTCTTGCTACTCAAATCCGTAGTTAGAGCACCCCAAAGATAAAACCATCGCAAGACATACAGGAGGACGGCTCGCTAAACGCCAACGCATCGCGGTAGCAAAAATTGGACCGGTCCCGTGTAATCTACACCGTGAGTCCGTCCTCCAAACGGTTGAGATCATATACTATGAACTTATTTAGGCAACTACAAGAAACATCAATTTTGCAAGAATTACAATACAATCGAATTTTAATGAAATATTTTTATTTAAGTTGGCATTTAATAACGCATAAAAATATGACCAATGACGCCAAATGTTAACGATCGGAAAACTAGAGGAATTAGTCGGATTTGACACTACTCACCAGGGACCTTGTGTTCGTAAGATGCTGGTCTAAGTACCTTAGAACCAAACGCCATGCGCAGTTTGGAACACCTCCCCTCCTTTGCCCACTTCAGAATTGCCCATGAGAGTGAAGCACGGGAGTCACAGGCGTGTCAGCCGCCCCGCGGCGCTTGGCTATAGCTCGATCGAATTGCGCGGGGCTTCTAGGGTCTGTTTACATTTGCTGAGATGTGTTTACATCTTGTCTTTTGCGCGAGCCAGACAGGATGGTCCGAACGGTGCTGAGTGACGAAGCATGGAAGAAGGTCGAAGCAATCTTGCCAGGCAAGGAAGGCGACCGAGGTCGAACGGCGCTGGACAACCGCTGGTTCCTCGAAGCGGTGCTATGGATCGGCCGCACGGGCAGTCCGTGGCGCGATCTGCCGGTCGAGTTCGGTCGCTGGCATACCGTATACATGCGCTTCTCCCGCTGGCGCCGCAAGGGTGTCTGGCAGCGCGTCGCGCTCGCAATGGCTGGCGAGACGGAAATCGAACACATCCTGATCGACTCGACCATCGTCCGAGCACACCAGCATTCGGCCGGAGCGTCAAAAAAAGTGGCCCGCAAGCGCTCGGTCGTCCAGAGGCGGGTTGAGTACGAAGCTGCATCTGGCCGTGGACTCGATGGGCAGGCCCTTGCGATTGATCGTGACCGAAGGACAGGTGCATGACATCTCGTGCGCAAACGAACTTGTCGAGCATCTGCGCGCCAAGACCGTCATTGCCGACAAGGGTTACGACTCCGACGCCTTTGTGCAGGCCGTTCGCGCTACCGGCGCAAAGGTCGTCATCCCGCCACGATCGAACCGCAAGACGAAGCGCCACTACAGCCGTGCACTGTACCGAACGCGCAATCTGATCGAGCGCTTCTTTAACCGCATCAAGCATTTCCGTCGCGTCTCCACTCGTTACGACAAGCTCGCTGACAGCTACCTCGTGTTCGCCTCGCTTGCCTGCGCGTTTGGGCCTTTCGTGAAAATGTGAACAGACCCTAGATTGCCCACACGCGCAGATCCAAATCCATACAGCCGATCGTGCCGCCTGCCGGCGTCAAGATCGGCCTGGGCCACCCAGTGGTAAATTGGTCTGCGCCGTCGGTTCGAACTCCTGGCCCAGCTCCTCGGGCGGGCCCCCCGTTACTATCTTCGTGCCCCAATAATCGGGGCTTTGGCCAGCCAGGCCCGGCATGATTGCTGCCCCCAGTCGCCCATGATCCGGGGGGTGTTGTCACCGGGCCTGGTGGGTGGCTGG
>Ga0207690_10002986_pt1 | contig 10187 bp, 5 predicted proteins | sample KBSC23metaG_FD_184315 | JGI IMG/M metagenome (GOLD analysis project Ga0207690, IMG submission 184315) | Corn rhizosphere microbial communities from Kellogg Biological Station, Michigan, USA - KBS C2-3 metaG (SPAdes) (version 2) | ecosystem: Host-associated > Plants > Roots > Rhizosphere > Soil ...
ACGCGTCATACCGGTAGCGGGTCCGCTCGCGCGCATGTGCCGGGTTGCCGTCCGTTGTGCCGACGACTTCGACAAGGTGCCGGCCCAGGTAGCGGAAGCGGGTGAGTTCGGGATGCGCAGTGGTGCCGACGGCAATCAGGTGGCCCCGCACATCGTAACGATAGCGTGTGTCGTTGCCGCGTCCGTCCGACCGCACCAGCATGCGGCCAGCCTCGTCGTAATAAAACAGTGTGATGCCGCGGTCCGGGCTCACCTCCAGCATGGGGTGGCCGAAGTCGTCGAAGCGGCGCACGGTCGTGACGCCGTTCGCGTCGGTCAGCCGAACCCGGTTGCCGTGTGCATCGTAGGCGAAGCCGATCGATGCGGCGTCCGGCGTGTCGGGCGCGCTCGTGCGCGCCGCGAGCATCCCGTCGTCGCCGTAGCTGAACCGGGTCGCGATGCCGAGTGCGTTCGTAAGCTCGGCGATGGCGCCTGCGGGGGTGAAGCTGGCGCGCGCGACGACGCCCTGGTCGTCGGCCATGCCCGCCACGCGGCCGGTTGCATCGATGCGGTAGTGCGCAGCCGTCGCGCGGCGCCCGTCGGCACCTTGCAGCACCGCATCGGTCTGGTGTCCTTCGGTGTCGAAGACCGCGGTCACGACGCTGCCGTCGGGCAGATCCTTGCGTGTCATACGGCCGGCGGCGTCGTACACGAAACGGCTCGCCAACCGGCCCGGCTGGACGATTCCCGTGAGCTTGCCATTGAGATCATAGGTGTAGTGGACCGTCTGCGACAGCGCGGGGCCGCCGTCCGTGGGTGTGCCGTCCACGCGCAGCTCCTCGGGTTGTCCACGCCAGTTGTAGCGTACCCGGACGACCTGGACCGCCGCGGCATCGGTGAAGCGTGTCACGGTAGGGCGCAAGGCCGCATCGCGTTCGACGACTTCGGTAACCACACCTCCCGGCGCGTCCGTGCGCACTGGCAGCTTGGTCCGCGCATCGTAGCGCATGCGTGTGATGTCGCTGTTCTGCGGCCCAGGATCGTTCGCCGCATTCGGCAGCGGACCGTCGATCTCCACACGCTGGCCGTAGCCGTCGTAGCGGTAGCGCAGCGTGCGCGTGATCGTGCCGGCCGCGCCCGTGCCTTCCAGCGTCGGCAGATAACCCTGTTCCGTGATCTCGGCCGGCAGCCCGGCCAGCGCGCCGGCGCCCGCGTACCGGAATGAGGTGACGTAGGAGCGACCCGGCACGACGCTCGGGCGGACGATCCGTGCCGGATACACGCCGTCGTCGTCGTACTCGTAGCGCAGCTTCAGGCGCGCGGGCAGGGCTTTGCCGTGCGCGTAAGCCAGCGTGCTGACGGACGCCAGGCGCCCGCGGCGGTCGTATTGCTGGTGTTCGGCCGACAGCGGCTCGCCCGCGGCGGACAGGCGCGTCGTCGTCTCCAGGCGCGCCAGGTTGTCGTAGGTGTAGCGGACATTCGTCTCGCCGCAGGCCGAGCAGCCCGCGCCGCGCACCTCGAGCAGGCGGTATTCGCCGGCCAGCACGGCGTGGCGGTACAACGTCTTCTGTCCCAGGCTGTTGGTCACGATGGTCTGGCCCGCCCCGAATTCGAGCGTGACCTGGCCGATGCCCGTGCCGGGGACGAGCCGGGCGGGCTGCAGCGGCTTGCCGTCCTTGTCGAGCGCCAGGCGCGCTGGCCGGCCGCGCACGGACAGGTTGGCCTTGCCGTCGTGGTCGTACGCGTACGTGCTGACGCGCTGCCACGCCGGCTTGCCGTCCGCGCCCGTGACCAGTTCACTGATCCCCGTGAGGAACGTGGGGAACTCGGCCTGCTCGTAGTGATAGGTGCGCGCACCTGCCGGCATCTCGACCTTGACGAGGTTGGCCAGCAGCAGGCGCTTGTCGATGTCGGCGCCGGCCGGCTTCGGGCTGCCGTAGCGGTAGACGAAGCGCCCGACCGGGCTCGCGATGCTCTGCACGCCGCGGAACGCGTCCTGCGTGCGCGCCTGTTCCTTGTCCGGATACGCCAGGTCGAGGCTGCGGCCCTGGGGATCGGTGACGCGGGTCAGCAGTCCTGCAGGGCTGTAGCGCAGGGTGACGAACTGCCCGCCCGGTGCGAGGATCTGCGTCAGGTGGCCCTTGCTGTCGAACGTCAGCTCGCGCCCGTTGGTCCAGCGCCAGACGTATTCGTCGCCGCGCGCGGTCTTGACGATGCTGACCGTGCCGTTGGCCGGATCGGCGCTCGCGCACAGGCTCGCATCGCGCGGGTCGCGGTTGAAGATGATGCGCGTGCCATCCGCCTCGATGATTTGCAAGGTGCGGCCGACGGCATACAGCTCGGTCTCGTATGACAGCTTCCAGCCGCGCCCGATCAGGTTCGTCGATGCGCCCGGCCGGCTGAACGCGCTGTTGTAGTACCGGACGATTTCCAGGCCCAGCGTGCCGGGCAGCGGCGCCATGTCCACTTCGCGCTGGTACTTGTTGCCGTTGATGACGTTGATCGGATTGCCAGCGCCGATGTTGATGCCGCTGCCGTTGCCGTTTGTCGCCGGGCCGCCACCGCCGCACGTCGAACCCGCGTGGCCGGGGCCGCAGGTGCCCGGCGGCGTGGGCGGTGTGGTGGGCGGCGTCCCGGGTGCGCAGCTGCTGTTGGGCGGGCAGGGTTGGGGCGGGAACAGCGGCAGGTCGGCGTGGGCGAAACTCGTCATGCCCATGAGCAGGGCGATAACGGAGGGCAGGGCGGTCAGGCGGAGCGAGCGGTTTTGCATGGGGCTTTCTTCAACTGCTGGAAATGCGCGTGCGAATGCGAGGTGTGTCGTTACAGGCACTGGGCCACGCCATTGATGCGAGACACCTCATCGTGTTTGTCGATGAGCTCGCGAAACGTGGCGGGCCGTTCGTTGAACGATTCCAACGTCCTGTTCAGGAGTTCCGTGCAGAACTCGGCCGACAAAGGCACCTGTTTGGCGAGGCATGTTTTGGCGGCGTCCACCCGGCGGGATATTTCCGGAATGCCGGACACCATGGTGCCGAGTGGGGTCGTCGCCAGCGCCGGCTGTTGCCTGACGCAGATGAGCGATACGTATGGCATCAGGAAGATCTCTTCCCCCTCGGCGGCCAAAGCTGGGACGAGTGCGCACAGCGCTACGAAGCTGAGAATGATGTGACGGTACTGCATTCGGTTTCCTTGCTTGTGGGTGTCTCTTAATCGTCATCGGGTCATTTGCCAGGCGCTGTCGTTCCTGCCGGAGGGATATGTTCCCAGCCGGGTTCCACGATCTTGCCGTTGTAAACCCGATCCTCGCGGAAGTCGCCGCCAGCCATGTAGTAGTGGAAGCCACTGTCGCCGTCGCCCGGCTTCCAGCCTTCCACTGGCACGTATTTTTCGACATCCCAGCCGACGAGGACGGCGCCGTCCACAACGCGGATCTTCAGCCGCAGCGAGCCGCCGTTCTTGCGCATGTAGTCGAAAACTTCGCGCGGAATACGCTCGGCCACCGTGGTTGTGTAATCGCCCATCAAGGTGCCGCCCACCCAGGTGCCTTCGCTTGTCAGGCGATAGTCGCCAGTACGCCATGTCGCCCGGATGGCACGGGGGATGCGTCTTTCGCCACCACTGATATTGCCGACTACGTTCTTGCTGAGAAGCGCGGCAGCACCTAGTCCCTGGCCTTTTTCGTCATAAATGGTGATGCCTTCTTTTTCCGGATTGGTGTCAAGCCTGAGCGTGCCGAATCCATAAGGCGGGTTCCTAGACTGGCCCAGGACTCCAGAACCCATCGTCGAGCATGAGCTCAATACGGGAATGCCAAGCAGGAAAAACAGGCGGAACGTCCTCATCCGACGTGTGGGTGTTTTCATTGTTGCCCCTGATGCAGCCGCCGGCAGCACAAGTTCATCGATTCTCCTTACGGTCGTCCATGATCGAGAAATCGCTTCGGTCGTCCCACGCTTTGACGAGGGTCTTGATGCCACGCAGCCGGTTGGTCTCGATCAAGATGTCGTTGTTGCGAATGATCGTGCCGTCGGCCTGGTGAATGTGATGGCAGCCCATGGATTCGTTCGGACAGCGGGCACGCTGTTACAGGCACTCGGCAACGCCATTGAGGCGAGACAGCTCTTGGTGTTTGTCGACGATCTCGCGAAACGATGCGGGCCGTTCGGCGAACGATTTCCACGTCCTGTTCAGGAGTTCGGTACAGAATTCAGCCGACAACGGGGCCTGTTTTGCGAGGCACGTCTTGGCGGCGTCCACTTGGCGCGACAATTCCGGAACGCCCGACATCATGGCGCCGAGCGGCGTTGTCGCCAGCGCCGGGTGTTGCCTGACGCAGATGACCGACACGGGCGGCATCAGGATGGCGTCTTCGTCCGCGGCCAAAGCGGGGGCGAGTGCGCACAGTGCTACGAGACTCAGAATCATATGGCGGTACTGCATGCGGCTTCCTTCGTTGCGGGTGTTTTTCGGGCTTGTCGTTGATGGTGTTCTCGATCGTCATCGATCCATCTGACCAGGTTTAGTCGACCCAGCGGGAGGGATATGTTCCCAGCCAGGTTCTACAACCTTGCCGTTATAAATCTGGTCTTCGCGGAAGTCGCCGCCAGCCATGTAGTAATGGATGCCGCTGTCGCCATCACCCGGCTTCCAGCCTTCGACCGGCACGTATTTTGCGACATCCCAGCCGACGAGGACGGCGCCGTCCACCACGCGGATCTTCAGGCGCAACGAACCGCCGTTCTTGCGCATGTAGTCGAAGACTGCCTGCGGAATGCGCTCGGCCACGGTGGTCGTGTAATCGCCCATGATGGTCCCGCCCTCCCAAGCACCGTCCGTGGTGATGTAAAAGTTCCCTGTGCGCCAGGTCGCACGGATGAAGCGCGGAATGCGTCTTGGACCACCATGATCGAAGTGCGCGATCTTCTTGTTCAGGCGTGATGCGGCGGCGATGGCATCACCGTATTCGTTGTAGATGGCAACCCCGGTTTTTTCGGGATTAGCATCAATCATCAGTGTGCCGAATCCTGGAAGCTGCCCGTCAGTCTGATAGGGACTGGACGGTGGCGTCGCGCAGGCGCCGAGCAGCGGAAGGCTGAACAGGCCAAGCAGGCGACAGAGTGATCGCAGCGGTTCGTGTACTTTCATCGTAAAAATCCTATTATTGAACATTAAGACTGATTCCATAACCGTTCTGGTTCAACCATGCAAGGTATGCCCGCATATCGACACTGCCGGTAACAAAGTCAGGCCGCGGATCGCGCACCGGATTCCCGTCGACATCGGTCGTGCCGGGCAGGTAAGAAATGAACTGCGCCGTGTCGGAGGAGCGCATTTTGATATCTCCGCCCATGTTGCGTTGTGTCGTCGTGGTTCCGTCTCGATAGCGCACTTGCCGGTCTTCTTCATACGTTGCTGGCGCTCCCGTCGGGGTGTATTGGTTGTCGCTCTTGTCGTGCAGTACGGGGTTCGCCGATATCGTAGTTACAGTAGCGTGGACAGGAACGCCGGCGAGGACCGCCTGGCCAATCATCCAATTGAGAGCGACTTTGGCAAGATCATTTTGACCAGTTGCGAAACCGCCGCCGATATCGGCATGCGAGCCGATGAAACCGCGTTCGATGCGGGTCGTGTTTTCCGGCGCCGGGCGCCCGGAGATCGATTCGAGCGGAAAGGCACCGATCGAATGCGGTAGGGCACGCCAGGTCAAGCCGCGGAATTCGTTCAGGGCCACTGCCTGTGCAACATAGGAAAACTGATCCGGTATGCCAAGCTGATAAGCGGGACCGGAACCCCAATCCGTGCTGAGAACAGTGTCCCACAAGCCCATGAAACGGAAGCCCACACGCTGACACTTGGCGACCGTCGTGCCGTTTTCGGTCACTGAATAGCGATACCAACCGTTGCTCGTGTTGGCCACGATCCGGTTGGCGAAATCCCGGGCTTCAGCCGCGCCTCGGCTGAATCCGATGATATCGACCATCATTGTCGCATTATCGTCCGCAGCATCGGCCTCGAGGTTGAAGTACTGTTGCATCCGCTCGATCCGTGCGCGCCCGGAATAATTGGCCCCCATATCGCCCACCTCAGCTGGAAAAGGTACGTACCAAGGGACATAATCCGCGGGCCTGATGGGCGGGAATCCATCTGCGACGTCGATCGTGCCTACGCCGGAGACATAGCGTGCCCGCTCATCATAAGCCTGACTGAACAGTGCCACATTCGAGAGCGAGCTCTGATGTTGGCGTAGCCATTCGAGGTCGCGTGTATTCCCCGTCCCATCGAACGCAAACAGAACGAGCCCTTCCGGATCGACATACTTGAGCGGATTGCTGTCGACATAGGCATAGGCATTCGCCGCCGCATGAAGCCCGAGCGGATCCGGGCTCAAATAGCGGCCCGTACGCGGGTCGTAGTAGCGGTGGTCGTTGTAGTACAGGCCCGTCTCGTCGTCCTGGTACTGACCGGGCAGCCGCAGCGGCTGCCGGAATGCCGTGCGCACGCCGTCGTCCGGCAGCAGGTTGCCGAAGGCAGCGTAACGCGCTTTCCAGACCAGTTTGCCGGCCGCATTGGTCGCCGCTTCCGGCGCGCCAAGGTGATTCGTGTGGAGGTAAGTCACGCGTTGGCGCGCGCGTCCGAACCAGGCGGCAGCGGCGGTCGCGACGTCGTGCAGCGCCTGCGCGAACGCCGAGGCGGGCGGAGACGCCGACGCGGACGCGGCGCCGTCATCGCTGTCGATGACCGCGACGGGCCGGCCCGCGAGATACACGTATTCGCGCAGCACCCGGCCCGCCGCATCCAGCTCCGCGGTCACCTTGCGTCCGCTATAGAGGTAGTAGGTAGCGCTGCCGCGAGCCGTCTTGCCGACCCGTTCGCCGCGGTGGTTGTAGCGATAGGTCGCCAGCACCTGGCCGCCTTCGCGTACGCCGGCCAGCCTGCCGACGGCATCCCAATCGTAGGCGCGATCGCCGATGGCACGGGGCTGGCCGCTCGCATCGTAGCGCGCGGTGTCCGTGCCGTCGGACTGCCCGAGCCATCGGTTGCTGCGGGGCGCATAGGCCGTGCGCAGCGTCGCGCCTTCCTGGCCGAGGACGCGGTTGCCCCCGTTGTCGTAGAAGTAGCGCGTGTCCGTGCCGTCGTCGAGCGCCGTCTTGCGCAATCCGTCGCGCAAGTCGCGGCGGGATTCGACGATCAGCCGGTCGTGCGCATCGTACGCCTGGTCGCGCACACTGGCCGCATCGGCCAGGCGCAGCAGGTTGCCTTGCACGTCCCACATATAGCGGTAGTCGAGTACCGCCAGCTTGTCGAACGGGATCGCCAGCGGCGTCGCCGTGTGCTCGACACTCGCGGCATGCGCCGGCGCGATCCCCAGCAGCAGCGCCAGGCTCGCAGTGGCGGCCGTGGACGGGCCGTGCGTGCCGGCCGCCGGCCGATACACGACGCGCGCCAACGCACCGGCCGCGCTGCGCTGGTACCGCGCCTGGATGCCGTTGCCGTAGTCGAACGCGCTGATGTCCACCTGGTCGCGCCGGATATCCTGGACGAGACGTTCGGCGGGCAGGAGCCAGCGCAGCCACGGCGTCACGATGCGCTGCCGCTCCAGGGCCACGACCTGGTTCAGTCCATCGCGGTGCACCTGCAGCAGGCTGCCGTCCGCCAGCGAGACGGCGCTAGGCTGGCCCGCGGCATCGTATTGGTAGCGGGTGGTGTTGACGATCGGCGCGGCGCCCTGGCGCTGCAGCGTCACCGTCTTGGTGAGCAGGCGGCCCTCGGGGTCGTAGGTGTACCGTTCGCTTTGCACCGGATGGTCGACCGCGACCAGCAGCCTGCCGGCATACGTCCAGGTGGTGACGAGGGGGCGTCCGCCGTCCTTGCCGGTCACGCTCTGGCGTACGATGCGTCCCGCCGCGTCGTACCGGTATTCGGTGACGTTGCCGAGCGCGTCGGTGGCGGCGACGATGCGGCTCGCTTCGTCGTAGCGGCGCGTCGTCACGCCGCTGTCCGGGCTGTCGATCGTCAGGACCCGGCCGAAGTCGTCGGTGACGTAGCGGGTCCGCGCACCGTTGGCGGTGGTGACGCCCGTCGTCATCCCGAGTTCGTCGCGTTCGATGTCCGTTGCCTGTGCCTGCCACGTGTTGGCCGCGTCGATGACCTCGGCCAGCTGTCCGGACGCGTCGTAGCGATAGCGTTGCGCGCGGCCCAGCGCATCGATGCGTGCTTCGACCCGGTCCGCCGCGTTCCAGGCGATGCGGATGGTGCCGCCGTCGACGTCATGTATGGCCGTCGGACGGTTGGCGTCGTCGTAGGCGATGCGGCGGATCCTCGCTTCCGCGCCCGCGCGCAGGCTGCTTTCGCGCAGGCGGCCCTCCGTGTCGAACAGTTGCTGGCGCAGTTGGCCGGTCGACGTCACGCTCCACGCGTTCAGGCCGCCCAGGTCCGCTCCGCTGCGGCGCACGGCCATGTACTTGCCGTCCCTGGTGTATCCCGTTTCCGCGATGCGGTCGAGCGCGTCGTAGCGCGTCTGCCAGACGACGTCGCCGGTCGCCACGGTGTTGCGCCGGCCGCGCGCGTCGTAGCCGTACCGTGTGACGGCGCCGCCGTCGCCGCTCACCTGCGCGATGCGCCATTGCGCGTCGTAGTCGATCCGGCTGTGCGCGCCGCCCGGCGTCGTCAGCGCGACAGGCGCGTTGCCCTTCGCATCCCAGTCGATGTCCGTGATATCGGAATCGGCGGGTGTCCCGCTCTTGCCGTTGGGGAGCGGCCCGTCGATGCGGGACAACAGGCTGCGGCCATTGATCGTCCGGTAGACGTAGCGCGTCGTGCGGGTGATCGGCACCGGCTTGCCGCCAGCTTGGGGCGCCCAGCCGCTTTCGCTGATGCTGAGCGGCTGGGCCGCGGCGTTGTATTCGATCCGGACCAGTGCTTCCTTGCCTTTCACGACACTTGGCCGGACGATCAGCGTCGGGGTGTCGAAGCGGCCGTATTCGTAGCGCGTCACGAGTGTCGTTGGACCGGGCTTGCCGTCGACATAGGCGATCTGCCGGATCGCCACCGGCCGGCTGCGCGCATCCAGTTCCGTGCGCAGCGCCCGCAGCGGCTTGCCGTTGCGATCCAGCTTGACGGTCTGGATCAGACGGCCGACGGCGTCGTAGTCGTAGCGCAGATTGGTTTCCCCGCATTGGCCGCAACCGGGACCGCGTATGTCGAGCAGGCGGTACTGCCCCGCGAGCACGGCGTGGCGATAGACGGTTTTCTGGCCCAGGCTGTTGGTCAGCGTGGTCTGTCCCGCCGCGCTGAAGTCGAGGTCGACTTTCTGGCTGTTGCCGGCATGGCTGGTCGAGATGGCCTTGCCATCGGCATCGTAACGATAGGTCGCGTAGCGTTCGGCGCGATTCTGCTCCTGGAGCACGCTGATGCCGGTCAGGTACGTGGGCCGGAGCGCATCTTCGTAATGGTAATCGCGTCCGCCCGTACTGTTCGGATAGCGCACGCCGACGAGGTTGGCCAGCAGGTCGCGCGCGGCCGCCGACGCGCCCCGAGGCGGTGCGCTGCCGTGCAGGTAAGTGAAGCGTCCGAGGGGGCTGTCGATCGATGCCACGCCGGCAAACGCGGTGCCCGTCCGGCCGCGGTAGTTCAGGCGCAGGCTGCGGCCTTGCGGATCCGTCACGCTCAGCAGCAGACCATTCGGGTCGTAGCGCAGCGTGACGAACTCGCCGCCCGGGCTCAGGATCTGCGCCAGTTTTCCTTTCGTGTCGAAACTGAGCTTGCGGCCGTCGGCCATGGTCCAGAGATATTCGTCACTTCGGCCCCGCTTGACGATCTCGATGCTGCCGTCCGCGGGATCGCCGCTCGCGCACAGGCTCGGATGGCGTGCATCGCGGCTGAAGATGATGCGTGTCCCGTCGGCCTGGATGACTTGCAGCGTCGTGGCCGTCGCGTACAGCTCCGTTTCGTAGGAAAGCTTCCACCCCCGCCCGATCAGGTTGGTCGAGTTGTTGCGGCCACTGAACACGCTGTTGTAGTGACGGACGATCTCGAGCCCGAGCACGCCCGGCAGCGCCGGCATATCGACTTCGCGCTGATACTTGTTACCGTTGATGATGTTGATGGGGTTGCCGGCGCCGACGTTGATACCCGTCGTGCCGCCGCCGGACGCGGGACCGCCCGAGCCGCACGTGTTGCCGCCGGGGCCCGGGCCGCAGGTGCCGGGT
>Ga0207690_10002987_pt1 | contig 10186 bp, 9 predicted proteins | sample KBSC23metaG_FD_184315 | JGI IMG/M metagenome (GOLD analysis project Ga0207690, IMG submission 184315) | Corn rhizosphere microbial communities from Kellogg Biological Station, Michigan, USA - KBS C2-3 metaG (SPAdes) (version 2) | ecosystem: Host-associated > Plants > Roots > Rhizosphere > Soil ...
GCTCTACGCGACAGTCCCTCGTTCCTGCTGGTGCGCGGAAAGGGGGCGGAAGCGAAACAGGTGGCGAATCGATTCCTCGGCGAGGAGGTCGATCTCCTGCCGGAAACGCACGCGACCGACATCGCGGGCGGTGCGCCCGTCGGCGTCCTCCACCGCACGAACCTGCGGCTGAACATCGGCGTCGGCATCACTTTCGCCACGTGTGCGCTGTGCGCCTATGGCGTGCTCAACTGGACGACGACGTTCCTCACCGCCAAGGGCTTCACGCTGGCGCAGGCCGGCAACGCGGTGTCGATCGGCGGGCTGACCTCGATCGCCTCGTCGATCGCCGCGGGCCTGCTGGTCCACCGCTACGGCTCGAAAGCGGTCTTCGCCACCGTCAGCGCGACGCTGGTGGTGGCCTTCATCGTCCTTGCCTGGACGGTCGAGCACCTGCCTCCCGTCCCCACCGAGAGCGACCGGCTCCTGGTTGTCGTGCTCATCGGCATCACCGCCGCGATCTTCAGCGCGGGAATGGCCTCGATCTACGCCTTGATGACCCACGGCTATCCGCAATCGTGCCGCTCGGCCGGGATCGGCTTCGGCATCTTCATGGCTCGCGTCGGAGCCATCGCCGCGAGCGCGCTGGGGGGCTGGCTGCTCGACCTGGGGCACGGCAGCACGGTGCCCTACTTCGCGGTGCTGACGGTCAGCGCGGCGCTGGTCTCGGCCTGCGCCTTCATCGTCGACCGGCATGTGCCGCCGGCGCGCAAGGCACGCGCGGCGCTGGCGTAGCTTAGCGGACGCGCGGGCCGCCGAACGGCAGCGGCGGAGGGGGCCGGCGGGCGCCGCGCGGCAGCTGCGCCTGGTAGGCACGGCCGCAATGCTCGACGCAATACGGAAAACCGGGGTTCACCTTCTCGCCGCAGAAGTGGAAGTCCGGCTCTCCCGGATGGCCCATCGGCCAGCGGCAGACGCGATCGTTCAGATCGAGCAGGCTGGTCTTGTCGGCGATCTCCGGGCTCGGCTTGGCCGGCACCAGCCGGCGCGGAGGCGCGGGCGGGATCGGCGCCTGCTGGTCGCCCGGGCCCTGGCGCAGGAAGCCGCCCGGGCCGACGGAGACGATCTTGGGCATCTCGGGCGTCGGGTTGGGCAGCGGCTGGCTCGGCACCTCGCTGGCGGCCTTCGACGGCACCGCGGGCGCCGGCTTCGACGGCAGCGGCGCCTTGACCTTCGGCTTGGCCTTGGCCGCCGGCACCGGCTCGGGCGCCTTGACGGCTTCCTTCTCCTCGTTCGGCTTGACCGGCGAGGGGCGCGCCTTGAGGCCCAGGCGATGGGCCTTGCCGATCACGGCGTTGCGGGAAACGCCGCCGAGCTCGTCGGCAATCTGGCTCGCGGTTGCGCCGCTTTCCCACATCTTGGTCAGCGTTGCGATGCGTTCGTCAGTCCAGCTCATTGAATGTCACACCTTCAAAATCGTTCGTTCGGCCAGCATGCCCGGCCGATTTCAGGTCACCCGCCTTGCCAGTTAGCGGCCCAACCGATAGTCGGCGCCCCATGCCCGATCAAGCCAGCACCGCCCTCACTGCCGCAGCGATCGCTTCGCCCACTGCGGGTGAGGCAAGCGAGATGGTGACGCGCGCGTTTCCGCCCAAGGGTCAGCCGATTATCACCGGGATCAACCGGATCGGCCTGTGGAGCCTTTATATTAAGGAGGTCCGGCGGTTTCTCAAGGTGCACACCCAGACGATCTGGGCGCCGGCGGTGACCACGCTGCTCTATCTGGTCATCTTCACGCTCGCGATGGGGCGCGGCAACCGCATGATCCTGGGAGTGAACTTCGCGACCTTCATGGTCCCGGGCCTGATCATGATGGGGATGATGAACAATGCGTTCGCCAACTCGAGCTTCTCGCTGCTCGCCGGCAAGCTGCAGGGCACGATCATCGACCTGCTGATGCCGCCGCTGTCGGAGGCCGAGCTGATGCTCGGGATCGTCACCGCGGCGATGACGCGGGCGATCCTGGTGGGTGCGGCGGTGGCGCTCGCCGTCGCCCTGTGGCCGGGCATCCACATGATGGCCGCGCATCCCTGGGCCATCGTGTGGTTTGGTCTGATGGGCTCGCTGCTGCTGTCGCTGATGGGCCTGTTGACCAGCTTGTGGGCCGACAAGTTCGATCATGCCGCTGCAGTCACGAATTTCGTGATCCTGCCGCTGTCGTTGCTGTCGGGCACGTTTTACCTGATCCATAACCTTGCGCCCGCCTTCCAGGCCATCAGTCGAGCCAATCCCTTCTTCTACATGATCTCCGGTTTCCGCTTCGGCTTTCTCGGCCAGAGCGACATAGGCGACAGCAATCACGACGTGATCATGGCAGCGATCGGCGTCGGTGTGCTGAACCTGGTCCTGGGATACGCGAGCTATCGCGTCCTGAAGAGCGGCTGGAAGATCAAGAGCTGAGCTTTCCTTTCGGAGGCGCTCAGTGCGTCAGGCTGCGCCGCAGCCGGTAGCGGCCTTCGGCGAAATCCTCGAACAGTTCGGACACGTTCGGATGGTCGACCGGGCCCCCGGCACTGTCCTCGAGCAGGTTCTGCTGGCTGACATAGGCGACGTAGGACGAATCGTCGTTCTCGGCGAGGAGGTGGTAGAACGGCTGGTCGCGGCGCGGACGCAAGTCCTTGGGGATCGCCTCGTACCAGTCGTCGCTGTTGGCGAACACCGGGTCGATGTCGAACACCACCCCGCGGAAATCGAACAGCCGGTGGCGCACGACGTCGCCGATGGCGAAGCGCGCTTCGCAGTGGCGCGGAGCCTCGATCCGGCGTCCGGCTTGCGGCGAATAGAATTGGGAGCGATCCATTGACATGCGGATATAGATTACCGGTCACCCGACGCAAGGTTCCGCCTCATCGCAATTCACCGCAATTTGCTTGTCGCGAGATGAAATTGCTTACGACGGGCTTGGCAAGGCGGAGCGCTTTCGCTAACCGCCGCGTTCCTTGCCGACCGGGCGTCCTGAACGCCCCCATGCCTGTCGCGGAGAGGTGCCGGAGCGGTCGAACGGGGCGGTCTCGAAAACCGTTGTGCCCTCACGGGTACCGAGGGTTCGAATCCCTCCCTCTCCGCCAGATTTAAGTAACTGTTAGAGAACGTTTTTCTGGCCATAGCCAAACCGCGCAGTTCCGCGAGGTTTGGCCTTCCAAAGGGTCTGCCGGAGAGTGGTTCCGGAGCGCTGAAGCGAGAGATTCGGCGCCTTTTCTCCGCGGCCATCTTTGGGGGTACCCACTTCCATTTCCGGCAAGGCTCGCACTCCGAACGACAAGCGGCGCTGCAGCGCCGCTTGCTCATTGGCTGACTACCGCCAACTAACCGAGCCCGAGGAGTGCTTTTTGCGTCGTCCACTCGAGTGGCAGGTCAGGGAGGTTGAGCAGCGTTTTGGCATCAAGGCTCGCCGACTGGGTTCCGGACGCAATGGCCTCGACGATGTCGGGCGCGAGGAAGTTGAGCCGGATCAGCCTCGATGCATAGGAGCGGGTCACGGCTTGCTTGCGGGCGAGGTCAGCAATGGTCGTCGCTTCGCGGTTCATCTCGTCCCACCAGCTTCGTGCCCTGTGGAACAACCTGACGAGGTGCTCCTGCGGTTCAGCTGAACCGGCCCTGCGGCCATCATCCTGTACGAGCCGCAACCCGCTTCCGCTTCGCCTGAGGCTTGCCGCGATGACAACCGAAAAGCGGCCCGGCGCGCGCGCCGGACCATCCAAGTGCAGCGCCGCAGCGAGCGCAGCTGCATCGATCTCGACGGTGATGGTATCGCCGCCAATTCGGACTTGCTCGACCAACTGCCTGACAGCGCTGCGATCGCGCTTCGCGAGACGCTCTGCAAGCTGCAAAGCGTCATGGACGAGGTTGGTCATCTGTTCGGGTGAAGGCTGCAAGCCTGCCGCAGCAAGCAGGTTCAGCGGTCTTCTCGCTTCTCCGGCGAGGTGCTCGCAGATCACCTTCTCCAGTTCCATGGCCGGGATACGCAGTCCGCATGGGTTTCGACCCGGCTCGTGCTGGAAAGCCTTGCTGACGTAGTAGCGGTAGCGCACCTCGCCTTTGCAGGCGTGCGTGGCAACCAGCGGCTCGCCGTCGCTGTCGACGATCCTTCCGGCGAACAGGCTCGAGGACTTGACCGTGGCAGCGCGTTGCTGCCCTTGCCGATGTTCCGCCAGCCGGACCTGCACCTCGTCCCAGAGTTGCCGCTCTATAACGGCCTCGTGCTGGCCGGCGAACACGTTCCCCTTGTGATGGATCTCGCCGAGATAGATCGGGTTGGAGAGAAGCCGATAGATCTGTCCCCGGCTAAAAGGCACGCCGCCCATCTTGCGTCCGGTGGAGGTCGATCGTTCGGGGGAGGTCACTCCTTCGTCATCGAGCTGCTCCTTGAGCAGCCGCACGTTGCCAATCTCCCGGTAGCGTCGGAACAGGTCGCGGACGAGCCGTGCGTGCTCTTCGACAATGGCGAGGCTCCGGCCATTTGGCCGGTACCCGAGCGGCGGGTGACCGCCCATCCACATGCCCTTGGCCTTTGATGCCGCGATTTTGTCGCGGATGCGCTCGGCGGTGACTTCCCGTTCGAACTGCGCGAAGCTCAGGAGCATGTTGAGGGTCAGCCGGCCCATGCTGGTGGTAGTGTTGAACGACTGGGTCACCGAGACAAAGCTGGTGTCGGCCTTGTCGAAGGTCTCAACCAACTTGGAGAAGTCGAGCAGCGATCGCGTCAGCCGATCGACCTTGTAGACCACGACAATGTCGATCTTGCCGGCTTCGACGTCTGCCAGCAGACGCTGCAGGGCAGGGCGCTCGAGCGTGCCTCCCGAGAGGCCGCCGTCGTCGTACTCGTCGGGCAGCAGCGACCACCCTTCGCTGGCTTGGCTTAGGATATAGGCAGCGCAGGCCTCGCGCTGGGCGTGGAGCGAGTTGAAGTCCTGTTCGAGGCCCTCTTCGCTCGACTTGCGGGTATAGATCGCGCAGCGGATCTTGTTCATGTCGCCTTCCTCTTCTGCTTGAGGCCGAAGAAGGCAGGTCCTGACCACCGCGTGCCGGTGATCGCCCGGGCGACCTCGCTGAGCGAGCGCCACTCGCGGTCGTTCCAGTTGATCTGGCCTTCATCGCCGACCGTGACCATGTGGACCTTGCCGCCGAACTCGCGAACGAGGCGCATCCCCGGCCGCACGTCCGTGGTCTGCGTCCTCGCGCCCGCGACCTGATCCATGCGCTGCCTCGTCTTACGCGAGAGACCGCCGAGCGCTTTGGCCTGCATTTCGTAGGCGAGGGCCAGCCGCAGCATCGCCTCGCTGACCCTTGGAACAGGGCGACCGGTGAGCTTGGCCCACCGGTCCTTAAGGTCAGCCTTCGACATGGTTTCCAGCTCGGCGAGCCGGGCGTCGAGGGTGGCCATCCTCAGTTCCCCTCGACAATACTGTAGCAAGTAACGTCGTCGCGCTTGCTCTTCTCGATGGTGTGGCCCTTCTTGTTGAGACCAGTCAGCGCGGCACGCGTCGTGTGCGGTAGCCAGCTGGTCGCCTGCACCATCTCGTCGAGGGTTGCGCCCTGCTCGCGCTTGAGCAGGTCGATCACGATCGAGATCTTGCTCGCGGCTCTCACCCCGGGCTTCGCGCTGGTGTTAGGTGCAGGCGATTGCGTTTCCGGCTCGCGTGCCATCCGGCGCGGGCGGCGGGTTTTTGCGGGTGCTTCGGTAGTCATGGTGTTTCTCCTGGTTTGGTGAGTCGGCTCGATGCCGCCTCACCACCCCAGGCCCCGCGCGCACTGCGGCGCCGGGGCAGCGATCGACTTTGTCGGCCGCGATCCAGTGACAGCACCAATGCTCGCCGCGCGGGCGAAGTCGAATGGAATGTGCAGCCGGAGGCTGACTTACTTACGCTGCGCCAGAGCTGGCGAGCGTTTGGAATGGCGGCCTCGCGCCGATAGTGTTGAAAAAGTCAGCTTCTGACAGGAGCGGACGTTCTGCTGCAACTGGGCGAGCGAGGGCGAGGCTCCCCCTCATGCGATGGCAGGCTGCGGCATCGGGATGAGCTTGGCGAGCTTGCGGAGGTTCTGGGCGGTGGCGGCGAGGAGGAACTCGTCTCTGGCTCCATTGGGACCTCTGAGACGCAGGCGGTCGAGCTTGAGGATGCGTTTGAGGTGGGCGAACAGCATTTCGATCTTCTTCCGCTCGCGGCGAGAGATGACGTAGGCATCGGTGGTGGCGATATCGCGGGCGAGGTCGCGTGCGCCTTCATGGATGGAGCGCAGGATCTTGCGGTGCGGTCCGTTCGGACAGCAGCGCGGGCGCAGTTCGCAAGCGTCGCACGCTGCCTTGCGGGCACGGTATTTGTAGAGCCCGTCGACCGGCGGCTTCTCCTTGGCGGCGCGCCCTTCGTGCCAATAGCGGCGTAGCTCCTCACCGCCCGGACACGTGTAGAGATCGCGTCGCATGTCATAGATGAAGTCGGCGCGCTCGAAGGTCCCATCGGAACGCGCGGACTTGTCGAACACCGGGATGTGCGGCTCGATCCCGCGCTCGTGCACCAGCCAGGCAAGGTTGTCGGCCGAGCCATAGGCACTGTCGGCTGCCAGCCGCTCCGGCCAGATGCCGAAGCGATCTTGGGTGCGCTCGAGCATGCGACGGGCAGCGGTCACTTCGGCCTGGCGCACCGACGTGCTCGGCTCGACATCCATGATGACGGCATGGTCGAGGTCGATGAGATAGTTGGTCGAGTAGGCGAAGAAGGCGAGGCCGCCGTGGGCGCCGGTCCAGCGCGATGCGGGATCGGCCGGCGAGATGAACTTGGGCACGACCGGCGTCGCCGCACCGAACGCAGCATCGTCAAGCACAGCCAGATACTCGCGCACGGCGTGGTTGGCGGCGTCGGGCGGCAGGCCCTCGCTGCCCGGCACGGACCGTTGGCGGTTGGCATCCGCTTTGATCAGGCTGGCATCGACCGCGAACCCTTCGCCGCCGACCAGCCCTTCGAGCATGCAGCGGGCGACGACTGTCTCGAACAGCTCGCGCAGCACATCGCTGTCGCGGAACCGGCCGTGCCGGTTCTTCGAGAAGGTCGAGTGGTCGGGAACATCCCCCTCCAAGCCAAGCCGGCAGAACCAGCGGTAGGCGAGGTTTAAATGCACCTCCTCGCACAGCCGACGCTCGGAGCGGATACCCATGCAATAGCCGACGATCAGCATCCGGATCATCAGTTCTGGATCGATCGAGGGCCGCCCCGTCTCGCTGTAGTAGGGCCGAAGGTGTTCGCGGACGCCGCCGAGGTCAACGAACCGATCGATCGACCGCAGCAGGTGATCGGCCGGCACGTGTCGCTCCAGGCTGAACTCGTAAAACAACGCCGCTTGCTCGGTCTGGCGCTCGCCCATCATCAGCCCATCTCCCGTCTAACGGGAATGCTGAATCAGGACTTCGCTCCTACTGCAAGGGCGAGTTTTTCAACACTATCGGCGCAAAGGCGACGTTTCAATCTTCAATATATTCGCCCCACTTACGACTGCTCTTTGGCCGCTTCCGGTCCTCGATAAGCGCATGCAGTGTCTTACCCTCGCGCGAAGCTTCCGAATGGTACGAGCGATTCTCGAGGTTGACCTTGTATCGCTCCGACATCGCGTCGTTGATGATGTCGAACATGCGCTGCTCGAAGTGCCACTCATCGAGCCACATCCGTTTCTCCTCATCGGTGTGGGCCGCCCGATAACGGGCGGCAAACTCGTTCACTTCGCGCTGCGCCTCAGCGCGCCGTGCGAGGGCTTCATCGTGCCTCGCCTTGGCCTCGGGCGTGATCGGGCCGAGGAACTGGACATTACCGTTGTCGAAATCGAGCCTGACGTCATCGGGATGAGGAAGCGGCTCGGGCACTGGTAGGTCAAGGCGAGTGCAGCGCTCGATTTCGTCGGACCATTTATCCTTGTAGGTGAACCAGGTTCCGAAGTTCTCGAGCTTGGACTTATAGTCGGCTTCCTCGACGTTGCGCATCATCTCGGCGAGAGTCTTCTGGGCGAACCGGTTCCCCTTGAGCGCCGAGACCCCCATCGCGCGGAACACCGCCTGGATGACGGGGAGTTCGATAAACTCCTCGCCCTCGCGCAGGGTGACGGTGCGGTACGCCTCGCGCTTGAGCATGACTTCGGTTGCGCGCGCGCCGAAGCCGGTGTCAACTGGAGGCTTGTTCCTTGCGCCCCTGGGCCGGCCGCGGGGATTGCCTGACTGTCCTTTCCGAAAGCGGTGCTCGGCAGGCGGTCGGCGATAGCCAACCTCGTACGGGATCGGAAGGTTGGGGGAAGCGCTTTGCTTGTCGTCCTCGCTGCCCGGCGCGCTCATCCCGCGGCCTCCAGGTCGGGTCCAAGTCGGGCATCGGCAATCGCGTCGAACGAGGCGCCACACGTTGCGAGCCTCGCTTGCTTGCCCGTGAACGCGTCCCATCGGCGGATGATCGTGTCGCAGTAGATCGGGTCGTACTCGATGAGCCTCGCTGCGCGGCCTGTCTTCTCGGCTGCTATTAAGGTCGAGCCAGAGCCGCCGAACCCATCGAGCACGATCTCGCCGCGACGCGAGCAGTCGCGGATGGCGTCGGCAACGAGGGCCACGGGCTTCACGGTCGGATGCATCGCCAGCTCGTCCGAGCGGCCGGCGCCGATCGAGCTAATGCCGGCGTAATCCCAGACGTTGGTGCGGTAGCGGCCGGTCTCGCCAAGGCCGAAGCTGTTGGTGTGCTCGGCCGTGCCTTGCTTGAATACGAAGATCAGCTCGTGTTTCGAGCGGTAGAACGCGCCCATGCCGCCGTTGGTCTTGTTCCACACAACGAGGTTCTTGAGCTCGGTAAACGCCTGTTCGCCCGCGGTGAGCAACTCGCCCATGTGGCGCCAGTCCATGCAGACGTAGGCAATGGCGCCATCACGCATGACACGGCCGATGTTGCCGAGCGTCTCGGTGAGGAAGGTTGTAAACTGCGACTGGCTCATCTCGCCGGATGCAAACGCGAACTCGCGGTGCTTGACCGAGCCAAGTCCGCAGACGTTGCCGTCGATGGCGACGTTGTACGGCGGATCCGTGAATACGAGATCGGCGCGCTCCCCGTCCATCAGCCGGTCCATGTCGGCAGGGCTACGCGTGTCAGCGCAGAGGAGGCGGTGGCGTCCTAAGAGCCACAGGTCGCCCATTCGCGTGACCGCCGGGCCGGCAGCTGCGGGGACGAGGTCCTCCGGCGCCTCGGCACCGTTCGGGTCAGCTTCGCCCGCCTCGTCGAGCACGAGGTCGATCTCGGCGAGGCTGAAGCCTGTGAGTTCCACGTCGAAGTCGAGGCCGACCAGCGCCTGGAGCTCAATGGCGAGGATTTCCCTATCCCAACCGGCATTCAGCGCGAGCTTGTTATCAGCCAGGACATAGGCTCGGCGCTCGGCTTCGGAGAGATGCGAGAGCGCCAGTGTCGGCACCGTTTTGATGCCGAGGAGCCTGGCTGCTTCTACTCTTCCATGGCCGGCGATGATCTCGCCGTCGTCGGAAACGAGGACCGGGTTGGTGAACCCGAAGCGCTCGATCGACACCGCGATCTGCTTGACCTGTTTCCTGGAATGCGTCCGCGCGTTGCGCGCGTAAGGCCGCAGCGCCTCGATATCACGCTCGACCAGTTGCTGATTGAACCTCATGTGTAACGATCCCACCCAGTTGCTTCATCGGTGCGAGCCCTCCCTCTCACTCGCGCATATATTATAGCACAAAACAGGAACACTTGCAGTCCTCAGAGGAGCGCATCCCCAGGAGTTTTCGCACGGGTGCAAACGAGCGGGTCGTGTGCGCAGGATCGCTGTTCGGTCGTCGCGAATTCGCTGTTACGGCGCGGCAAGTTCGCTGTTCGGCAATCAGGAATTCCCTGTTTTGGGCGCAGGGAATTCGCTGCAGAAAGTGGCGGAATTCTGCCATTCCTGGCGGCACCAAGCGCACTCAGGAGCGCCAGGAATTATCAAATTCCCTGTAAATTCCCGCAGAACAGGGAAATCAGGGGGCGGAGAGCCGTTCGCAGCGGACTACCTCCTCCGCCACCGGCCATTGATTTTCCTTGATTAAATTCACATCAAGCCGCCAGTTCTCATAACCGCTCCCCGATAGGCGCTGCGCTTGAGGCGAACGCCTTCGGCTGGATTCGTTCAATCGGCACGC